>Ga0335073_10004058_pt1 | contig 20457 bp, 19 predicted proteins | sample Lox_Sample_22_FD_207093 | JGI IMG/M metagenome (GOLD analysis project Ga0335073, IMG submission 207093) | Soil microbial communities from Loxahatchee National Wildlife Refuge, Florida, United States - Lox_Sample_2.2 | ecosystem: Environmental > Terrestrial > Soil > Wetlands | place: USA...
CCGCAAAGAAGACGTCGTCAAGCAGCTTAAATCGCAGGGGCACATCGTCGCCATGGCTGGAGACGGTGTCAACGACGCGCCGGCCCTCGCGCAAGCCGATGTCGGAATCGCCATGGGCACGGGCACAGACGTGGCGATGGAAAGCGCAGGCATCACCCTCCTGAAGGGAGGTTTGCGAGGGATCGTACGCGCGCGAAACTTGAGCCGTGCGACAATGAAAAACATCCGCCAGAATCTCTTCTTTGCGTTTGTCTATAACGCGCTCGGCGTGCCCATCGCCGCCGGGATTCTCTACCCCGTTTTCGGATGGCTCCTCAGCCCGATTCTGGCAAGCGCGGCCATGACGTTCAGCTCTGTCTCGGTCATTACCAACGCCCTTCGGCTTCGCCATGTCCAGCTATAGAGAGCTTGCAATGGCCTGCTATAATGTCGCCCATGACATTCATGACCGTCACCTACGAGCTCCAGGAACCGCTGAAAACCGAACAGTTTCGCGCCCTCGGCCAGTTCGCCAACACCTATGGCTTGCAGCGATTCCGCTACGACGAGAAGGCCAATCAACTGCATTTCGACTACGACGCATCGCGACTGCACGAAACCGTGGTCGAGCATGTCTTGCGCGAAGCGAAGATACCCGTCGTCGGCCGCGTCCAGCCCGCCTGAAGATGGCGCCGCTCGATAGCCGTCTTCACTTCCCTCCACCGGGAGCCCCGGGCCGCTTCCCGTTCAGCAGCGCCGTTCAAGCAGGCAACACCCTCTATCTGTCAGGCCACGTCGGTGTCGATCTTTCGAAAAACAAAGTTCCAGACGACGTGACGCAAGAAATCCGCCTGATGATGGATTCTTTTCAAAAGACGCTTGGCACGGCCGGATTTTCGATGCAGGAACTGGTCTACGTGCAGATATTTTGCTCGGACGTTTCGCTGTTCGACGTTTTCAACGGAATTTACCGAACGTATTTTGAAGAGCCGATGCCCGCAAGAGCGTTTATCGGCTCGGGTTCGCTGCTGTTTGGAGCGCGATTTGAAATTCAGGGAATCGCGGTGCGTGGGTGAAATTCGATGGAGGAGAAACGATTCGATTGTGAGAAAAAAAGGGGGCCCTTGCTTGGGATCAAGAGCCCCCAAAGTCGCGTTCCTTTGGCCCGGCCTAGGCGTGACCGGACCATGGGGTCATCCATCCTAGCTTCCCTCTCAGAGGCAGGTGGGAACGACCCGTATCACTCGATGAATGGGCCCCTTCCTCCCCATTCACCAAACGATATGGATCGTGTAGGAACGCGACCCATGCCGGCGTTAAGAGCAAGTGAATGGCCCAAACTTTATGAGGCCACAGCCAGACGCTCCACTTCTTTTTCAATACTTTGCGAGCGTGGGCATTTCCAAAAAACATTCATTCACTCCGACTCCAAGTCAAATCGGGAAGCGCTGTCCCTGATCGGAACTGGCCTCACGGCTCACCAACTTTTTGCCAACTCGCCCGAACGCACAGAAATCCTTCCTGCTAAACCGAACGGGCTTCCCGGCCTGTCCAACGAGTGCGCCGCGAAACTTCGATTGCGTGCCCGCTTGTCCGTCCTCCCCCTCTGCCGCATAATGATTTCTGAACCGGTCAATCCATGAGTAAGCCGCTCACCTTGATCCTCGCCGCACTAGCCCTCTTGGCGGGCGTTGCCATTGGCCTTGCCGCTGCGCATGCGCGCCGCGCGAGCAAGCCTGTGGCACAAACCGGCGTGCACTCTTCGCCCATGGAGAGCGTGTCGCTGCAAAAATCCATGGATGCGGAAACTATGCCGGCCGGCAAAGACGGCGAAACGGACAAAGATCCGGACGACGCCGAGAACGTCATCCGGTTCGTCAGTAATCCTCTGCCTGCGCCTGCCTTCCTGTTGACGGATTTGGACGGGAATCCGGTTTCGACATCGCAGTGGAAAGGGAAAGTGGTGATTCTGGATTTCTGGGCCACCTGGTGCCCGCCTTGTCAGGCCGAAATCCCGATGCTCGTCGATCTGCAGAACCGCTACAAGGACCGCTTGCTGATCGTGGGCGTTTCCGTGGACGATTCCCCAGCCGAGGACGTTAAGCAGTTCGTGAAGCAGTCAGGGATGAATTATCCCGTCGTGATGGCGGATCGCCAATTGGTGCAGGAATACGGAGGGGTTCCCGCTCTTCCGACCTCTTTCGTGATCAACGAGGATACGAAGGTGGTGCAAAAACACGTCGGACTTTTCCCCGAGACGATGTACGACCAGGAAGTGCGCGCGCTGCTCAATTTGCCCATCGAGGCGCGCGTCGAAACGTTCGAGGATCGAGGGCAGATTTTCCTGCGCAACGCTTCGCTCGCCACCGAACTCCCCGGTGTGAATTTCAAAGGGCTGACGGAGGCGCAAAAGAAACTCGCGCTGCGGGAGCTGAATACGCAGACCTGCAAGTGCGGCTGCGGATTGACGCTCGCGCAATGCCGGATTGTCGATTCGCCTTGCCAGGTCAGCAAAAAACTCGCCAACGCGGTCGTGCAAAAAATTCGCTCCGGCGGCGGGTCTCCCACGCCTTCCGCCAAACCTCAGACGAGTGACACGAGTCAATCCACTCCTTCTGCGCAGCCGACCGCGGCTTCTCCGATCGGACAATAGTTTTCAAATTTCGAGAATACCTTCTGTGCTCTGCTGTGCCGCAAGGAAACATCCGTCTGCGCGTCTTTCTCGATTTGAATCGCTCGCGCCCGCAGCGACTGCGCTTGATTCATGCGCGGACATCGTTGTGCCGATGGGTTCGAGTATGAGTACATCCATGTCTGAAGACCTGGCTTCACACGTCGAGCGCGCTCCCTCGCTTCCGTCCACACGAGCGCTCATCGAGACGCTATTGAAGGTGGAAAAGGGTGTGAGCGATATCTTCCTCTCGCCCATGCGCGCGCCGGAAGTGCGAGCTTGCGGAGCGATCGTGCGAGCGCCAACAAGTTCCTTGCCGATGCTGACGCCCGAAGATACGCGGCGGATTGCGGCGGACTTAATCGGGAACCGCCCGAAGGTTCTGCCTCGGCTTGAGGCGGAAGGCTCGTGCGACTTCTCCTGCTTCATTACGGGCCTCGGAAGGTTCCGCGTGACCATCTTCTCGCAGCGCGGAAGCTACGCCATCGCACTCCGGGCGATTCCCGATCCGCACATCCCGAACTTCGAGTCTCTTGCGCTGGCGCTGCCTTTGCGCCGGCTGACAGAGATACGAAGCGGACTGGTAATCGTGAGCGGGCCGGCGGGCTCGGGAAAATCGTCGACCCTGGCGGCTGTGTTGAACCGCATCAACGAAGAAAAGGAAGTTCACATTGTCTCGATCGAAGACCCGATCGAGTACCAGTTCCGCCACAAGAAGGCGACGGTGCTGCAGCGGGAAGTCCATCGCGACGTGCCGAACTTCCCGACGGCGCTGCGCTCCGCGCTACGGCGCCCGCCGCACGTCATCTTCCTGAGCAACATTCCCGACCGGGAAACGATGGACTTGGCCATCGAGGCCGCGGATTGCGGGCATCTGGTGTTTGCCGCGCTGCATATGCCGGACGTTTCGCGCGCGGTCGGGCACATGCTGAAGCTGTTCACGCCCGCCGAAGAGCGGGTAACGCGAGAGCGGCTGGCGAGAAGCTTCCGGGCGATCGTGGCGCAGCGGCTGCTGCCGAGAAAGGATGGCCGCGGGCAAGCGCCCGTATTTGAGATTCTCTTCTCGACGCCGCGCACGCGGGATTGCATCGCAACCGGAGAAGCAGGTGTGATGAGCCTGACTGAAGCGATCCGCGAGGGGCGCGCCGCAGGTATGCAGTGCTTCGAGGATGAACTTCGGCGGCTGCAGGCCGGCGGCGCGATTGAGACCGATCCCGGATGGGAGGAACTATTCGGCGACCGCGACAGGGGAGGAGATGAAGAGGCGAGCGGCAAAGAAAAAATGCCGCGCACCTTACGCCCCGAGACATAAATGGACGATTCCGGTGAAGCGATGTGCTGGATTCGCAGGATCGCTGTTGAATGAGTTTTATTTCCCCTGAGGCGGCCAACGTCTGCAGCCTCTGATCCGCTACGATCCCAAGTGGTTAGGACTGATAGACCGAGGAGACGAGGCGGCGGACTTCTTCGGATTCGGCGTCGAGTTCGAGAGTGAAGCGGGCGATATCGAGTGCGTCGATTTTCGGCAGCTCGGATTGGAGCAAGCGCCAGGCGGGAGAATCAAGGAAATCGATTTCCATCATCTCCTCGATGCCGTAGCCCATGCCCTGCATGCGACAAAGCAAATCGCTGAGATGGACGAGCGCCGGGAGAAGAACGGGAGGCGGCGCAAGTTCGGGAGAGTGGTGGAATTCGATCACTTTTTGAACATCGGCAGGCAGTCCCCAGTAATCCGCCAGTAGCCGTCCAGTATCCTCGTGCGTGAACCCCATCAGAGCCTGTTCCGCGTCGAACAGTGAAATATTCTTCGTGCGGGCGTCCTCGACGACGGCGTGAAATTCTTCCGGCAGCAAAGCGGCGAAGACAAGTTCGCCGATATCGTGAAGAAGGCCGCACAGGTAGGCCTTTTCCCTGTCGCGCCAGCCGATTTTCCGCGCCAGTTTTTGAGAGACGATCGCGCAACCGAAGGAATGCTCCCAAAAAGCGGCGGGTTTGATGGGCCAGTCGGTCTTCGGCGACATACGAATCAGAAACGAAGTCCACAGAACATCGCGCAAGCGGCGCGAGCCGAGAGAGATGACGGCGCCGCGGATGGATTCGATGGAACGGCCGGGAGCAAAGAGCGGAGAATTCGCCATGCGCAGGCACTGCGCGGCAATCGACTTGTCGTAGGAAATCAACTCGGCAATCTTTTCGACCTCGATTTGATCGGGAGGAAGATCGAGGCAGCGGAGGAGGGGCGTGAGGACGGCGGGGATCGAGGGCATGGCCTCGAGATTGCGGATCCGTGCGCGGAGAACGTCTTCGACGCCAGCGTTCATTTCTTGACCTCAGTGGAATTGATGGGCGCGGGGGCGGCCGCATATGATGCGTTCGCCGGGCGCAGATAACCAGTGGCGCCTGGAAAATGGACGAGGTGAAACTGGGTGTTGATGGCGAAGAGCGACTCGGTGGAGCTGAGAAAGAAGTGTCCGCCCGGATTGAGGCTGTTGTAGACGTGCTCGACCACGCGCCGCTTGGACGCCGTATCGAAATAAATCAGGACATTGTATCGTGCGAGAGTCCCCACACGTGCTGAATGATTTCCGCGCGCGTCACGTCCCGCCCTTCATGCAGCGTCAGGTATTCGAGCAGGGACAATTCCTTTGGCGTCGGCTCCACCGGAACTCCACCGCGGAACACTTTTCTCTCCACGCGGTTCAACTCAAGATCCATCACGTGCAGCACCGGACTTTCGCCGCGAATTCCCCGCCGCAGCAGCGCCCGCACGCGGGCCGACAGTTCGGAAAACGCGAACGGCTTCACCACCAGATCGTCGGCGCCCATATCCAGCGCCTGCACGCGATCTTCCAGCCGTCCGCGGCTTGAAAGAATCAGGATCGGCAGTCCTCCGCCGCGCGAACGCACTTCCCGCAGCACATTCAGCCCGTCGGTGGGAGCGAGGTTCAAATCGAGAATCGCCAGATCATATTTCTGCCCATCGACCAGGCTTTTCGCTTCTTCGGCGTCCCGCGTCAAATCCACCAGGTAGTTTTCGGCGTAAAAGCCCCGTTGAAGAAACGTCCCCAGCGCCGGATCGTTTTCGGCCAGCAAAGGTCGCACGCAGACTCCAATGGAAAGGGGTACAGCGAGAGGTTCCCAAGGGGAGCTACAAGTTAATGAAGGTTTTTGAATCTGTCAAAGTAAAAATTCGTTCTCGCTTACAATTGTTTTCGAAGCTGCCAACAGCGCGTCTCCGTCTGAAACGCGCCGCTTCTCTTTGGAACGCCCGGCGCGCTGATTGCCGCCGATTGCTACGCATTGAACCGTGTCTTCACGGATGCGTCATATTTTCGGGACACACCAGCCTGTCGAACTCTTCTCCGCTCAAATATCCCAGCTTCAGCGCCGCTTCCCGCAAACTCAAATTCTCATGATGCGCCTTGTGCGCGATCTCCGCCGCCTTGTCGTAACCGATCTTCGGGCTCAGGGCTGTCACCAGCATCAGCGAATTCTTCACGCTCTCCGCTATCTTCTCTGCGTTCAATTCCATTCCCGCCACGCAATATTTCAGAAACGACTCGCAGGCGTCTATCAGCAGCCGCACTGAGTTTAAGAAGTTGAAAATAATCACCGGCTTGAATACGTTCAGCTCGAAATTTCCCTGCGAGCCGGCAAATCCTATCGCCGCGTCATTGCCGAACACCTGCACCGCCACCATCGTCATCGCTTCGCTCTGCGTCGGATTCACCTTGCCCGGCATGATCGACGACCCGGGCTCGTTTTCCGGCAGCTGCAGTTCGCCCAATCCCGCTCGCGGCCCCGAAGCGAGCCACCGTATGTCGTTCGCAATCTTCATCAGCGAATCTGCCAGCGTTTTCAGCGCTCCGCTCGCAAACACGATCTCGTCGTGCGCCGATAGCGCCGCAAATTTGTTCGGATGCGACCTGAATGGCAATCCCGTCAGCTCCGCAATTTTCTTTGCCCCCCGCTCCCCAAATTCCGGAGGCGCATTCAGCCCCGTCCCCACCGCCGTTCCGCCCAGCGCCAGTTCATAGAGTCCCGGCAAGACGCTCTTCAGCCGCTCCACATCCCTCGCCAGCAGGCTCACCCACCCCGACATCTCCTGCCCTACCGTCAGCGGCGTCGCATCCATCAAATGCGTCCGCCCGATTTTTACCACTCCTGCAAATTCCCGCGCCTTCGCGTCGATGGCATCCCGAAGCCGCTCGACGGCGGGAATCAGTGCTTCCGCCACGCGCGTCGCCGCTGCAATGTGCATGGCCGTCGGAAACGTGTCGTTCGACGACTGCGACATGTTCACGTCGTCGTTCGGGTGGATCGGCTTCTTGCTGCCCATCACGCCGCCTGCGATTTCGATCGCACGGTTCGAAATCACCTCGTTCGCGTTCATGTTGGTCTGCGTGCCGCTTCCCGTCTGCCAGATGCGCAGCGGAAAATCCTGGTCCAGCTTTCCAGCGATCACTTCATCCGCCGCCTGGGTAATCAGCCGCGCCTTCTCCGCCGGCAGTTTTCCGAGGTCCTGGTTCACCAGCGCCGCCGCCTTCTTCAAGATTCCGAATGCGCGTATCAGCTCGCGCGGCATCTTGTCGTCCCCGATGTGAAAATGAATCAGCGACCGCGCCGTCTGCGCCCCGTAATATCTCTCCGCGGGAACCTCGATCTTTCCCATGCTGTCAGATTCGATTCGCATCGACTGATTCGCCGCCAATGTCGCTTTCCCGTCCACCCTCAGCCTCCGGAATTTCTTCGCGCCTGTCCCTGCCTACCAGCATACTGCGGTTGCCCTCGCTCCGCAGCCCCGTTGTCCTTCCCGCCACTTCGCGCTCTTTCCGCCCGTGCTCACGGAACGCGCGGCCAACTGTACAACGGCTGTCCCTCTGTACAGGGCTTTCCGCCATTCGATTCGCGTAAGATGGTTTGGGGCATTCCGGCAACTCCACAGCCTGGATGCATGGGGTAGTTCGATGGGTTCCGTCTTGCATCGCCTGTTTTCGAAGGAGACGCCCGCAGCTTCCGTCTCTGCGCCTGTAGAAGTTCCTGTGTCTCAGCCAGAGCCCGCGCCATCACGCGCCGATCCACCGGCTGACGAGCGAATTTCCGCCGAGGCCTCCATTACGCCGAAAAAATCCAAGCCGGACTCGCCTTCCGCCTCCGAATCGCGTCCCGCTGCGGAGCCCGTCGAATCTCCGGCGCCAAAGGACCAGCCGTCCTTTCCGCCGCCTTCGTTCACACCAGAAATTCCTGTTCCCGGCCCGCGTACCATCAATTCCTCTTCTCTAAACCTCATCGACTCTCCCCGCGTCGATCCCGAAGAGTGGCGCCTCGAAGAGGCTCTCGCCGACCATCACGAATGGCTTGAGACTCGCGGCGTGTCTGGCAAGAAGGCTGATTTCGCCGCCGCCCAGCTTGCCGACACCGAACTCATCAGCGTCGATCTTCGCTATGCCGATTTGCAGGAGGCCAATCTCCGCTCCGCCGACCTTCTTCTCGCCGACCTTCGCGGCGCGTGCTTGGCCCGCGCGCAGCTCGACGACGCCTGTCTTGTCGGCGCCAATCTCGAAGGCGCTAATCTCGAAAGCGCCTCGCTTTCCACCGCGATGGGTCTCCTTCCGCGCCAGCTTGCCGGAGCCGATCTTTACAAGGCCGCTCTTCCCGCGAATCTCTCCGAATTCAATGCGCTTCCTGAATTCCTGAAATCCGCGCAGATGGCCGCGCGTTATTTCACTGTCACCCTCGTCTACTCTCTCCTTTCTTGTCTTTTTATCTGGAAAACGCGCGACTCTCAGTTGCTTACCGATTCCGCCGTCATTCCTTTCCTTCACGCTACTGCGGCCGTTCCGACCGCCGAGTTCTACCTCATTTCTCCCGCTGTCCTGCTCATCCTTTATCTCGTCTTTCATTTCTACCTGCAGCAGGCGTGGGAAAACTTGATGGAGCTGCCCGCCGTTTTTCCCGACGGCCGCGAGCTCGGCGCTTCCGGCCCTCGCGTCGTCCAGGCCCTCGCGCGCACCCATTTTTATTGGCTCAGCCCGCAATCGCCTTCCGTCCGCTTCATCGAAAAATGGGCGGTTCGTATCGCTGCGTATTGGCTCGCACCGTTCACGCTTCTTCTCTATTGGGGTCGCTATCTCACGCTTCAGCAAATTCACGGCACGCTGCTCCACGTCGCGTTCGTCGTTGGATCCGCAGGTGTGGCGCTTCACAGCACCCTGCGCATCGGCCGCCGTGCCGAGCGCTGGGTCATCCATCCCGCCCGCGAATTTCCTTTGCTCGCCCGGCTTCGCGCCACGCCTCTCGCCTACTCGCTCACCGCTCTCGGCGCGTTTCTCGTCTTCCTCTCTGTCGGTGTCATGATCGGCGTTCCCCACGACCCGGCGCGCGCTCCTCAATACGGCTCTGCGAATTTCCGCCGCTGGGCTCCCGATCTCCTCTGGATCGCGGGTGTCGATCCCTACGCGAATCTCACCGAGGCTTCCCTATCGGTCAAGCCGCCGGATTGGTCCGGCGACGATTCGCAGCTCACGCGTGTCAAAGGCCCGCATCTCAGCCAGGCGAATCTCCGCTACGCCGAAGCCTACGGGGCGTTTCTTCCCAACGCGCATCTCTGGCGCGCCGATCTCGAAGGCGTCTATTTCTCGCTAGCAGATTTATGCGGCTCCGACTTAAGCCAGGCGAATCTCCGCTTCGCGATCCTCGATTCCGCGCGGCTCACACAAGCGAATCTCGACCACGCCGATCTCGACGGCGTCACGGCCGCGCGCGCTGATTTTCGCAACGCCAACCTCTCCTATGTCGCCTTTGAAAATGCTTCGCTTGTCGACGCCCTCTTCGATTCTGCCAGCCTCTACACCGCACACCTCGACCACGCCTCCCTGATTCGCGCCCATCTTGAAAAGACCGATCTTCGCGACGCCGATCTCACCGCCGCCGATCTCTCCCACGCCGATCTCGAGCAGGCCTATCTCTGGTCCGCCAAGCTCGCGGCCGCCAATCTCAACGGCGCGAAATTGCAATCGGCGATTTTGATTGATGCGGATTTAAGCGGGGCGGACCTGCGCAGCGCAACGTTTCAGGGAACGGTACTCAACGACGCGAATCTGTCGGGCGCGCTTCTCGACGGCGCAGATCTCCGCGGCGCATTTGGTATCGGCGCAACGCAAATTTGTTCTGTGAAATCCCGCAGCGGCATGCTGGTGGACGACTGGCTCGCGCAATCCGTCACCGCGCAATGCGGCGGCCCGCTCCCGCAAACATCACCCGCCGAGTCTCTCATTCCAACCGCGCCGGCTGCAGGCACCGCAGCGTCCGCTTCAGCCGCAAAGGCCGCGCCAGCCCCCACTTCGTCCACACCGAGCGCGCGTCCCGTTTCCGCGCCTCGCCCCGCACAATCCTCTCTCGCCGTCGCGCCTGCGCACTCCGCTACCTCCGCCTCAAAGCCGCACACAAAACCCGGCGTTCCCACATCAGCGCCGCCCGCCGCGAAGCCCTAATCTGCATCAGCACCCGTTCTACTTTTCTTCCGCCTTCTCCTTCGGCGCCGCGAACTTCGCATCCTCCACCGCCGCATTCGCCTCGATGCTCGTGAACTCGTACGTCCCCGTCCCGCTCAGTTGCGTAATCCGAATCGTCCCCGGCACTCGTATTCCGCCCGCCGCGAGAAAATCTGCGTAATCCACTTCCTTCGGCAGCGCTCCAAGCGGACTATCCACCAGCGAAGTCACTCGCACCAGCAGCCCCGTCTTCTGGTCGAAATATAATTGATCGGGCGCGCCCGCAGCCGGCCATCCCGTCACGCGATACGCATCCTGCCCATCGATTTTTTCCACGTCCTGCGTCTGCAGCCGCTTGTAGTAGCTACCGATGTCCGCGCCTGGATAAATTGCTCCCCACCTTTTTTCCTGCACCAGGTCGCTGCCCGCCATCCCTTCCACGTGGTTGCCGAATCGCGCCCATCCTGCTGTTCCGTCAAACCCGTGCGCCATCCCTCCATGCGGCGTCACGATGGTCGTCACAGACACGCCCGGCGCCTTTCGGTCAATCTCCACCTGCGTTGCCATTCCACGCCCCGTCACCGCATACGTTCCCTTCTCCACCAGCGTATTTACTCCCGCAATCGCCTTCTCTCCACCCACCGCTTTCACGTACTTCGCCACAATCTCTTCGGCCTTCGGAAGGTTCGCTGCAGGCGCTGTTTTCCCAGGGCTCTTTTCTCCCGCGCTTACTCCGGCCTTTGTCGCCCCTCCGCTCGCCGGGCCGCCAATCGACGCCGTCGTTTCCCCCGGCAGCACTGGCGTGGTCACCGGCTTTGTCGAACCGCGATGGCACGTATAGCAGGTCACCATGCGCTTCCCTCCGAACGAATTCTTGTCGAGGGCAAACATCATCTCCATCATCTTTCGCGCGGTTTTCTTATCCTGCTTGTCGTCGCTCTCAAAATGCTTCTCGTCGTGGCAGAAATCGCACCCAACTCCCAGCGCCGTCGTGATATACCGCATCGCTGGAATCAGCTCGCTCGCCGGAACGTCCTTCAGCACCTGCACGTTTTTGTAGTAATCGCCCGCCGTGCTCCCTTCGAGCGTCGCTTTCTGCGTCCCCTGCGTTTTGGCAACCAGCACTGTGGGCGCAAAGAAAATCACGGCCAGCGTCGCCGCTAGTCCCGCCATTGCGGCTCCTGCTAGGCTTCCCCCCGTCGCCGCCGCGCCTGCTTCCTTCCGCCGCTTCCCCGCTCGCATCATCGCCATCCTCCCAGGCCTGTTTGCCTCCTCGATTGCTCCCGCCGTCGCAGCTAATTTTCTGCTCGCCAGTTTTTGCCGCCCGCAAGAATCCGACATCTCCTCGTCGAAATCAATCTCCTCTGCAGCCTCCTTCATGCCGCGTCACACGCAGCGCATAGTTCAGATGTCCGCACTCTCTTGGCAGTACAGTCCTAGAACTGTACCTTTTCCATTCCTTCGTCCAACTGAAAAATACACTCGTCCATGCTACGTTCGCTTGAGGTCTCAGTGAAATGATAGCGACGCGCGCCATCGCAAAATTCCCCAACAACTCCCAACCTTCCGCTCATCGCCGTTCCTTGGTCGCCTCCTTGTTCCTTCACATCGAAAACGCGCCACTTTCTAATCGCGGGTCAGGGCGATTAGAAATCGCTGTAACTCCTTCAAAACATTCCCCCGCCTCGATTTCTAATCGCAAGTCAAACCCCGCCTTCAAGGACGCTGGCAGCATCCGCCTAGGTCGATTAAGATGGTTCGCGCATAATTTCGCATCTCGCACACATCGAGGACTCGATGACGCACGCCTGGCACGACCTGAGCCCCGGACCCAAAGTCCCGCAGGAATTCGATGCGGTGATCGAGATCCCTCTGGGGTCCAACGTCAAATACGAGCTCGACAAAGCGAGCGGCCTGATCCGCGTCGATCGCGTCCTCTATTCCGCTGTCTATTACCCGGCGAATTACGGCTTCATTCCGCAGTCTCTTGCCGAAGACCGCGATCCGCTCGACGTTCTCGTTCTCTGCCAGGAAGCTGTCCCGCCGCTCACCATCCTTCACGCCCGCACCATCGGCCTGATGACCATGATCGATTCCGGCGACAAGGACCACAAAATCATCGCCGTCTCCACCGGCGATCCCGAATACAACGGCTACCACGAGGCCAGCGAACTCCCGCCGCACAAGCTCCTCACCGTCCGTCGCTTTTTCCAGGATTACAAGCAGCTCGAAGGAAAAGTCGTCGCAGTCGACGAGATCGAGCCCGCCGCCGCGGCCTATCCTGTCATCGAGCGCTCCCTAGCCGCTTACGACATGCAGCGCCGCGCCGGCCATCACAAGAAATAAATTCCGTGCGACAATCGGGCCAAGTCGCCGCGCTTCCGCGCGGCCGCACCACGCCATTCATGGTCCGAGGAGATTCTGCTATGCGCATTTTGCTTGCTTGCCTGTTCGTTTTCGCCGGTTCCCTTGCGCTCATCACGCGAACTGCATCGGGAGATTTGGGTGAAGGCGCCGAGATTTTGGCCCTCGAACACGCCTGGAATCGGGCGGAAGCAAAAGGGGACGTTCGAACTCTGGATCAACTTCTCGCCGGATCGCTCGCCTACACCGACTGGGACGGAAGCTTCATGACCAAGCAGGAGTTCCTTGCTTCGGTAAAGAAAAGCACCGTGCAGGGCATGACGCTGGCAAACGAAGGCGAACAAGTCCAAATGTACGGCGACACCGCGATCGTCACGGGCATCTATCACGAGAAGGGTGTCGACAAGGGGCGTCCCTACGCGCGTAGCGGGCGCTTTACCGACACTTGGGTCGAACAGGATAGGACTTGGCTATGCGTCGCAAGCCAATCCACGCTTTTGGCGGCAAAGTGATTCGCCCGCAAGAGCCGGCAATCCGGCTCTTGCGGCGTAAAAGACGGGACAGCGGCGCGCGCTTACGCGTTCGAAGTCAGCCGCGGGATGAACAGGTCGAAAAACTTCTGCGGCTCGACGGCTGTCGCCACCTTGGCGTTCGGATGGAACGACATGTCGGGCTCGGGTTCCGCGCCGCCGGCAATCGCCATCGGCGCCGATCCGCGCACTGGCGCGCGGTTCCAGCATACGGTCATTCCCGCCGTAAATTCGCCTTCCGTTTCGATGTCCACGTGATAATCGGTGAACGTCAGGAGCGAAGGATCGATCAGGCTTGCCACTGTCAGCGGATCGTGCATCGCCACGTAGGTGATGTTGTTGCTGTTTTTCACGTGATCGTAGGTCGCCTGCAGAATCTTCGCTGCCGCCTGGCTCACCGGGTTTTGCACCGCCCGCAGTCGCTGAATGTGCGACTCGTTTACCAGCACCTTCTCCGTCACGTCGAGCCCTACCATCGTCAGCGGGATTCCGGCGTCAAACACGATTCGCGCCGCTTCCGGATCCACATAGAGGTTGAATTCCGCCGCCGGCGTGATGTTCCCGTGTTCGATTCCTCCTCCCATGAGCACGATCGCCGGAATCATCTTCGCGATTTCCGGATCGGACCTCAACACCGTCGCGATGTTCGTCAGCGGCCCTATGGCTACAATCGTGATTTCTCCAGGATTGCTCCGCACCAAACGGCAAATGATCTCTGTCGCGGTTTCCGAGACCGGCTTGACCTTCGGTTCGGGGAAATCCACGCCCCCGAGCCCGTTCGAGCCGTGTACGTATTTTGCCGTCACCAGCTCGCGCACCAGCGGAACGCTTGCCCCCGCCGCTACCGGAACGTCCGGCCGTCCGGCGATTTCCACCAGCCGCAGCGCGTTCGGCAGTGTCATTGCCAGCGGCACGTTTCCCGACACCGGCGTGATCGCTTCCACTTTCAGCTCCGGCGAACGCAGCGCGAGAAATATCGCCATCGCGTCGTCCACGCCCGGATCGGTGTCGATAATGATGCGTCGCGGCTTTCCCGCGTCCGGCCGGTTCGGCAGGCTTCGGTTCCCGCTCGAAACGGCCGCCCTCGCCGCACCCGGAATTCCTGCAACACCGGTGGCGATTGCCAGCCCCGCGGACGTCGCCAGAAACTCGCGACGTGTGCGCGTCGACTTCTCCTCGTTCGGATTCATCTTTTCTGGTTTCATTTAGCCCCTGCTTCCCTTTGGAAGATTTCGCCGTCTTACGCGGCCGCGCGGAGATTCATCCTCCGCTGCGCGCGCCAGCTTCTACCCGATTCTCCCTCCGCGCAAGTCCCTCCGTCGGCAATGGCGGATAGGTCGCTAACCCTCAACCCGTTAAGAGAGCATATAATCGGAGGGGAGAGCGTCGCGCGCAAATGCCGGGCAGCGGCGCGCCCGCCAAATCTGCCATCCAGGAGGCGCGCGTGGACGCGCTAGCAAGTTCGCAAATTGAAGAAAAAGCCGCGCCGGTCGATTATCAGATTTCTCCCGCGGATTACCGGCATTGGCACGTCAGCTACGACGGCCGTGTCGCCACGCTGACCATGGATGTAAAGGAAGACGGCGGCCTTCGTCCCGGCTACAAGCTCAAGCTGAATTCCTACGACCTCGGCGTCGACATCGAACTCTACGACGCGCTCCAGCGAATCCGTTTCGAGCATCCCGAGGTCCGCACTGTCGTAATCACCAGCGCCAAGAGCCGCGTCTTCTGTTCGGGCGCGAATATCTACATGCTCGGCTTGTCCTCTCATGCCTGGAAAGTGAATTTCTGCAAGTTCACCAATGAAACTCGGAATGGCATCGAGGATTCGAGCGCGCATTCCGGCATCAAGTTCCTCGCCGCGCTCAACGGAACCACGGCCGGCGGCGGCTACGAACTCGCGCTCGCCTGCGACGAAATCATCCTCGTCGACGACCGTTCTTCCGCCGTGAGTTTGCCTGAAGTCCCGCTGCTCGGAGTTCTCCCCGGCACGGGAGGACTCACTCGCCTCACGGACAAGCGTCACGTCCGCCGCGATCTCGCCGATATCTTCTGCACCAATGCGGACGGTGTTCGCGGCCAGCGCGCGAAAGACTGGCGTCTTGTCGATGAAGTCGTAAAAACGCAACAATTCCCTGAATACGTCAAGAAGCGTGCCGCCGAACTCGCCGCCTCAAGCGACCGTCCAACGGACGCAAAGGGAATTTTCCTCGCGCCGCTGGAACGCGCCGCCGATGATATGGGCCTCCACTATAAGTACGTCGACGTCGAGTTCAATCGCGATGCCCGCACGGCCACATTCACCGTTCGCGGCCCAGAACAAATGGAAGCGCTCACCGTAGACGAGGCTTTGGTGCTCGGCGCCAATTGGTGGCCGCTCCAGATGGCTCGCGAACTCGACGACGCCATTCTGTTCCTTCGCACCAACGAACTCGAACTCGGTTTGTGGATTTTCAAAACCACTGGAAGCGCCAAAACGCTCCTGTCTGTTGACGATTTTCTGATCTCTCACCGCAGCCACTGGTTCGTCCGTGAAGTCATCGGCATGTTGCGCCGGACGTTCGCCCGCCTAGATGTCACTTCCCGCTCGATCTTCGCCCTGATCGAAGAGAACTCTTGTTTCGCCGGGACCCTTTTCGAATTGGCTCTTGCCGCCGACCGCGCCTACATGTTCCGCTCTCAGGAATCGCAGTCCCCCGCCTCGATTGCGCTCTCGAAAATGAATTTCGGGCCCCTGACGATGGTTCAGGGGCTTTCGCGCCTTGCGGCGCGTTTCTACCAGGATCAAACGCAGCTTTCCGGTCTCGAATCGCTCATCGGCAAGCCGCTCGCAGCCGAAGACTCGCTTGCGGCTGGGCTTGTCACCGATGCGCCGGACGAGCTCGATTGGGACGACGAGCTGCGTCAGGCTGTCGAATCCCGCGCTGCTCTTTCGCCCGACGCGCTCACCGGCATGGAAGCGAATCTGCGCTTCGGATTGCCCGAAACAATGCTCACGCGGATTTTTGGCAGGCTGTCCGCCTGGCAAAACTGGATTTTCGTCCGCCCCAATGCTGTCGGTCCCAGCGGCGCGTTAAAAGTCTACGGTACGGGCGCGCCCGTAAAATTCAACCGCGAAAGAGTGTGAAGAAAAACAGCATGGGACGCGTTGCGCGAGGAAACGGCCATGATTGATTACACAGAGAAAATTCCGAACAACGTGGACCTGGGGCGCGACCGCGTCCTGCAGCGCGCGCTCGAACACTGGCAGCCGGCGTATTTGAACTGGTGGTACGACATGGGCCCCACCGATAGCCACGCCTTCGAAGTCTACTTGCGCACTGCGACGAGCGTCGAACCGAGCGGATGGGCGCAATTTGGCTACGTCCGCATGCCAGAATACCGCTGGGGCATTTTCCTGCAGCCGCGCGATGGCGAACGTCAGGTCAATTTTGGGACACACAAGGGCATCCCTTCCTGGCAGGACGTCCCGGGCGAATATCGCTCGATCCTTCGCCGCGTGATTGTAACGCAAGGCGATACCGAGCCTGCCTCAGTAGAGCAGCAGAAGCTCCTCGGACTTTGCTGCCCTTCGCTCTACGATCTGCGAAATATTTTTCAAGTGAACGTCGAAGAAGGCCGCCATTTGTGGGCGATGGTATATCTCCTCCACCGCTATTTCGGCCGCGACGGACGTGAAGAGGCCGAAGCGCTGCTCGAGCGCCGCTCGGGCGATGCCGATAATCCGCGCATTCTTGGCGCGTTCAACGAACCCACGCCCGACTGGCTTTCCTTCTATATGTTCACGTTTTTCACCGACCGCGACGGCAAATTCCAGCTTTCCGCTCTCGCCGAATCCGGATTCGATCCGCTCGCGCGCACCTGCCGCTTCATGCTCACCGAAGAAGCGCATCACATGTTCGTCGGCGAAACAGGCGTGACGCGCATCTTGAAGCGCACCTGCGATGTGATGAAAGAACATAAGGTGGACGATCCTGCATCGGTCCGCGCCCTCGGCGTCATTGATCTCCCCACCATTCAGCGCTATCTGAATTTTCATTTCAGCGTCACGATCGATCTCTTCGGCTCCGATTCTTCGTCCAACGCCGCCGGCTATTTCACCAGCGGCGTGAAAGGCCGCTACGAAGAAACGAAAATCGAAGACGATCACGTCCTCTCCGACGCGACCTATCCTGTCCTCGAAGTCGAGGGCAGCCGCATCGTCTCGCGCGACGTTCCCGCCCTCACCGCTTTGAACGAGCGCCTCCGCGACGACTACATCCATGAAATTCAAGCCGGCGTCGATCGCTGGAACAAGGTCATCGAAACTGCGGGAATCCCTTTCCGCCTCCGCCTGCCCCACAAGGGATTTCATCGCGCGATCGGGAATTTCGCCGGACACTTCATCAGCCCGGAAGGCGAAGTTCTGAACAAAGACGCCTGGGAAAATCATCGCGACGATTGGATGGCGAGCGCCTCCGACCACGCGTTTGTCGAATCGCTGATGTCCGGCCGCGTCATCGAACCCGGCAAATTCGCCAACTGGATCGCTCCGCCCATTCGCGGCATCAACGGCCAGCCCTTGAACTTCGAGTATGTCCGCTTCAACTGACGGGATTGCGTCGAGAAGGCAGCCGTTTACGACACTGCACTGAAGACATTGGCATTCAGAAATTCGTTGTGGAATTTTCCCTGCGGATCGAATTTTTTCGTCAATGCGACAAACTCCGCGAGCTTTTCGTAATGCGCGTCCAGCGGCCGCGGCGCAAGCGTGAACAGTTTTCCCCAGTGCGGACACGCTGAAAACGGCGCCAGCTCTCGCTCGATGACCGGAAGCACTTGCCGGACCGCCGGCCAATCCGGTTTCCAGGTGAAATGGATCGTCACACTGTCTTGATTGTGGCACGGGCTCATCCACAGTTCGTCCGCCGCGATCGCCCGAATCTCCGTGATCATCACATGCGGGCTCACCTGATCGCGCAAGCGCTCGACGGCCAGAATCGCATCCACCGCGTTCCGCCGCGGCACGAAGTATTCGGACTGCAATTCCTTCCCTGCGCTCGGCGTGAATCCCATGCGGAAATGCGGCAAGCGGTCGTACCAAGGTCCTGGAACGCCCATTTGTTCCGTGCAATTCTCCGCAGACAGCGAGGCGATCGGATGCATATTCCGTGTGGCGGGCTTGGCGCCGAAGAACTCCGGAGCAGCTTCGACTCTCTTGCCGCCCTCCATCTTGTGCTTCAGCCAAACCTCGCTGATGAGCCCGTTCTGCCAGTCGGTGAAGAGGCTCACGCTGTATGCGGCGGCTTCGATCTCGTCGAAGTGCTCTCGTAGCACGCTCATGGGCAGATTCTCGTATACATACTGCTGAACCATGTACGTCGGCTCAACGTCGAGCGTGACCTTCGTGACGACGCCGAGTGCGCCCAACCCAACCACCGCGCCGCGGAACATGTCTCCATCCTTGTCTCGTGTGAGACGAACAACATCGCCCGCGGCGTTTACAATCTCCAGGTCCGACACGGCAGTCGAGAGATTGCCGTTCTTCTCGCCCGACCCATGCGTGGCCGTCGTGATCGCGCCTGCAATCGAGATGTGCGGAAGTGATGCGAGGTTATGGAGCGCCCAGCCCTGGCTGTCAAGGTACGGCCCCAACTGCCCATAGCTGATACCCCCCTCGACCGTGGCGGCGCGCGCGCGCGGATCAATTGTGATCACTCTATCCATGTCGCGGATGGAAAGAAATTGATAGCGGCTGTCCGCGATTGTGTTGAAGCAGTGGCGCGTTCCAAGGACTTTCAGCCTGTCTGTTTTCCTTACAAATTCCTGCACCTGCTCAAGCGACGAAGCCTTATAAAGATTTTCGGTGCCGTAATCGATGTTGCCAGCCCAATTTTTCAGAGGCCCTCCTGACGCCCGCGTGAGAAACGGCGAAAATATCTGAGCGGAAGCAAACGCTGAGCAGACTTTTAGAAATGTTCGCTTATTCATGGAAGTCACGCATAAAAATGACTCGCCAGAGTTTAGCGCATGAGCGAGAGGAAACGAAGTTCGCTTGCCTCAGGAAGTTTTTGGCCCCACTTAGGCGCAATGACGGTGTCCATTATGTCGGAATCTCGAGCGCGCTTGAGTGGTTTGGCACGGCCTCGCGATTCGGCTAATCGAAGTTGTAGCCCAGTTCCCAAAGGAACTGGTGATTGCCGGAAGTCACGCCCGCGTTTCCCACCTGGTAAGCGCCATACAAAGTGAGTTTTGATGTCACCTTGACGATCACGCCCGAATTGACGTACCCGGCGTCCATCTTTCCCGTGTACCACTCCGCGGCCAGGGTCCAGCGCCGGTTGAGCGCCTGTTGGAACGTAAATTCTCCTCCAGCTCGATTGGCGGGAGCAACCACATCGCGTGTGAAGTCGTAGCCTCCAAACGTAACGGTCGTGCCATGTTCCCATGCCTTGGCAAAGCTTGCGTAGAAGTACGCGCCCGCGTCGTAGGTCCTCATGCGTACAGGAAAATAGAGATCGCTCCCGCCGTAAAACGACCAGCCAGAGGACCGGTCATACCAAGGCCGCCACTTGATCGTGGGAGAAATTTGAAGCTGGCCAAGGTCCGGTGCGGCGGGTCCGTTGAAATTCACTCCGACTTCGATGCCGCTTCCGATTCCGACCACGATGCGCGGCGTGAACGTCGCCTGGAAATTCACCGGCCGCAGCGTGCCGTCGAGCTCCCCGTACACTTTGCCCTTGTCGAGCACATCCGCACTCGGCTCGTCGAAAACAGTCTCTTGTGCGTAGGCGCGCAACATGGGGATAAACAGGAACAGCAGGAGCAGCCAACGGAGATGGCCGATGCGATGGGACAAAAACACGGGCTACAGCGTAACGCGAGCCTCCTGGGTGGTCACTTAATTTTGCAGCGAACAGTTTCTATCGAGGATATTGCGCGCCCAAGGGGACGATTTTAGAACTTTTCTTGGCGACCTCGTGGCAGCCTTGCCACAGTTCGAGATCTCCGTCTGACTAAACCCGTAACGTATCGGGACCCCCGCCAGCAATTGTACGGTAAGCCGACTTCACAGGAGTTAGAGCGGAAATGGTCCCATGCTGCGCAAATACGACTCTGGTTATTTGCTTTTCTGCAGCTTGGGGACAAAGTATCCGCGGCGAGCCTGCACCGTAAACTCACCCGCCCTCACCTTGACCAAGTGGGACTATTTCTTGGTTGCGTTAGCTGCCATTCGAGCGCGGAAGTTTTTTTCCTTCTGAATTTCTTCGTCGCTGAAGGCGGATGCGAATTCTTCTGGCTCGAAGACTTGGCGGACCTCTATGTCGGTCTCGCCTTCGTTCGGGCATCGCTTGACCCACTCGATGGCCTCTTCGAGAGACTTGACCCGCCAGAACCAGAAGCTGGCGATGACTTCCTTGCTTTCGGCGAAGGGGCCGTC
>Ga0335073_10004059_pt1 | contig 20456 bp, 22 predicted proteins | sample Lox_Sample_22_FD_207093 | JGI IMG/M metagenome (GOLD analysis project Ga0335073, IMG submission 207093) | Soil microbial communities from Loxahatchee National Wildlife Refuge, Florida, United States - Lox_Sample_2.2 | ecosystem: Environmental > Terrestrial > Soil > Wetlands | place: USA...
TGCGTGGTGACGCCGGCATTGTAGCCCCAGACCTCGTTCAACAGCGTGTCGCGGCCGATGATCTTGTCGCCGGCGCGATAAAGATATTTGAGGATCGCGGTTTCTTTCTCGGTGAGACGCACCTTCTTGCGGGCAACCTCGTCGACGAGCAGCTTCGCCGAGGGCCGGAAGCTGTAGGGACCGATGGTGAAGACGGCGTCTTCGGAGAGCTCGTGCTGACGCAGCTGCGCGCGCAGCCGTGCCAGCAGCACGTTGAGGCGAAACGGCTTGGTGATGTAATCATTGGCACCGCTGTCGAGGCCGAGGATCGTATCGGCGTCGCTGTCGGCGCCCGTCAACATGAGAATGGGCGCGCGCACGCCGCCGCGCCGCATCAGCCGGCAAAGCTCGCGGCCGTCCATATCCGGCAAGCCGACATCGAGCAGGATGGCATCGAAATGCTGCTGCTTCGAGGCGTCCAGCGCCGCCGCCCCGGTCTCCGCCTCCGCCGCCTGGAACTCCTCATGGAGTTGCAGCTGCTCGGCAAGCGAATGCCTCAGCGCCGCGTCGTCGTCGACGATCAGTATCTTGTGACCCCCTGCCATCGCTCCTCCTGCGTCGCCCTTTTATCCTAGGGCAGTGCCGGCCGCTGTCGTCCCCACCGATCAGCGCTCGACCACGACGCCATGCCAGAACGCGACATGGTCCTTGATCGCCACCGCCGCCGGCTTGGGCGAGGGATAATACCACGCCGCGTCCGGGTTCTCCTGACCGTCGATGACGACCGTGTAGTAATGCGCCATCCCTTTCCAGGGACAGATGGTGGTGGTGGTGCTCGCTTTGAAGTATTGGCGGTTCACCGACCCCGGCGGGAAGTAGACATTGCCCTCGACCATCTCGAAACGGTCACTCTCCGCCAGTGTCCTACCGCGCCAGACCGCCTTGGCCATGGCCCACCCCCGCTCGCTGTCAATTGCCGGCTCTCAGTCTTCAGCCGCGGCCGAGGCCTGACAACTGAAAACTGGCCGGTGCTGGTCACAGATCCCGCGGCAGGGCGAGCAGGTCGCGATGGCCAATCGTGAGGGAGAGCGTGCCGGCATCGAGCGCGCTGCGGCGCCGCTCGGCCCATTGCGCGAAATCCGCCGCGACTTCAGGGTGCACGTCGCTCGCCGCCCGACGCTCGGCCTCGATCACCGCGGCGAGCAGGGCGCGATGTTCGGGACCGACGCGCCAGTCGCTGGGGGCGGTGCTGACGGCGTAGCCGGCCGCGGCGAAGCGGGCGCCGAGATAGACCGTGGCGGCGCCGGCAAGCGGCGGCCCGAACCCTTTGTCGCGCTGCTGATGCCGGGCGAAGGCTTCGTAAAGCAGCCGATCCGTTGCGTCTGCCGGCTGCCATTGCCGCCGGCCATCGACCGCGAGCGCGGATAGCAACGGCACGCGCCGGCGCTCGAGCACCTGCGCCAGCGCATCGATCCACGCCGCGGAAACGAGATCGGCGAGCGCCGAGAAGGCAAGCCCGTCGGGAGCGTCGGCAAGCGCCAGCGCCGGCTCGCGCCGGAGATCGAGACGACGGGCGGCAAAGCGCCAACGCGCACCGGCGGCATGGATGATGACAGCATCGCCGGCCTTCTCGACGCCCCACCCTTCGCGCGCCGCCCAAGCGATCTGCTCGGCCGCACAGAAGCCGAGCAGTACGGCATCGTCGTCGATCAGGAGCCAATCCTGGTCGCCACCGATCACCGGCGCCAGCATGCGCGCATTGGCGCCGGTGCCGGTGCCGAGATCGACGAGCCGCAACGGCCGGTCGGCCGGCCGGCGCAAGGCTCCGGCGAAGCGGCGCGCCAAGCCCATGTCGCGTGCCGCGCGATCGAAGGGCGCGCGCAGCCGCAGCCATTCGAGACTGAAGCCGCTCATGCATCGCTCCTCGGTCGAGATCTCATCGCGCACCCTCGCGAGGCCCTTTCTCTCAGATTCTCGCGGCTCTGGCGATCACGATTTGGCGCCCGCGCCGGGGCAGGGGACAGATCTGTCGTGCTTCCGCCACGGCAATGGGCGGCCGCGCGGGCCGGTTCCGTCAGGCGTGCGCGAGCAGCCGGTCGAGCGCTTCGATCCAATGCCGCGTCGCCACCGGCCAATCCGGCAGCTGGGCCCCGGCTTTGGCCGCGCCCGCCGCAAGCTGCGCGCGCAAGGTCTCATTGTCCAGCACCATGCCGAGCGCACGCGAGAGCGCGCCGCGATCGCCCGGCGGCACCAGCATTGCCGCCTCCACCGGCACCGTTTCCGGAATGGCGCCCGCTGTCGTGCCGATGATCGGCAAGCCGTGCGCCAACGCTTCGGCAAACGCCATGCCATAGCCTTCATGGTAGGAGGGCAGGACAAAGACATCGGCCTCGTCATAGGCAGCGCCAAGCCGCGCGGGCGGCCATTCGCCGGCGAGCAGCACGCGCTCGCCCAGCCCATGGCGAGCGATCGTCTGCTCCATCGCCAGCGCCGCGCCGGGATCGCGCGTCAGGCTGCCGATACAGGTGAGGTGCCAGGGCCGATCCTTGAGCTCGGCCAGCGCGTCGATCAGCAGGAGATGGCCTTTGCGCGGCGTTATGCTCGCCACCGAGAGCAGCCGAAGCGGTCCCTCGCGCCGTGCCATGCGCGGCAGCCGCCCCGGCGCCGTGCCGGGCGGCGTCACCAGGATACGATCGCGCGCGACGCCATATTCCGCCATATGCCAGGCCGTGACCTGGCTCGGGCAGAGCACGCCCTTGAGCCGCGGCAGCAGCCGTGCTTCGGCGATCGCCAACGCCTCGCGCCGTTCGAGCGGCAGGCCGGTCTCGAGCACCAGCGCGTGATGGATGAACCCGACGAGCTTCACCCGCGCCGCTTGCGCCTGGTCGAGGCAATCGGTGAAGGCGGCAAGCGATAGCCCATCGATCACCGCCACCGCGCCGTCGGGGATGTCGCCGAGCGCCGCCGCCGCGGCGTCGCGGGCGGCTGCGTCGGGATAGGGGAAGTCACCCTTGAGCTCGCGAAGAGCGACCGGGCGGCCGGCGGCGTTCAGAGCGTCGACAACGTGGCGGTCAAAGAGATAGCCGCCGGTGAGTTGATCGAGTGCACCCGGCACGATGAAGCTGAGCGCGGTCAAGAGAGTGCAGCCTCGAACGATGCGCAGGCGACCGGCGATTCGCGCAAGGTGACGCGCATCGCAGCCAGCGCGCCCTTCGTGCCTGGACCAAGCGCGCCATCGGCGACGCGCGTTTTCAGTCGGCGAAAGATCTCGCCGGCGAGAAATTCGGTGGTGGTGTTGCGGCCGCGGAACTCCGGCGCCTCGTCGAGATTGCGGTAGTTGAGCTCGGCCAGGACCGCCTTCAATGCCGCAAGCGCCAGGCCGATGTCGCAGACCAGGCCGTTGCCGTCGAGCTGCCCGCGGCGCAGCTCCATTTCCACGGCGTAGGTCGCGCCGTGCAGCTGCTGTGCCGGGCCGAAGATTTCGCCGACGAAACTGTGGGCGATCATCACATGGTCGCTGACGGCGAGGCTGTACATGTCCGAACCCTCCTGGCGCCGAAATAGGATGGCGCACCGGCGCTGGCAAGCAGCCGCGGCGCCGCAGGGCAGGCGCGCGGTTTCCCCTGCCGCGTAAGCTCGGATTTTCTCGCACTATCAGGGGTTCACACGGTGTGAGAAAAATTGGGGCTAGCGATAGCGGACGAGGTGGCAAAGCGTGCTGTGCGGATCGCGCGCCAGCTGCGCCAGGATCGCGGGCAGATCGGCGAAATCGCTCGCGCCGGTGAGGAGACGGTCGAAAACCGGATCCGCGAGCAGAGCGAGTGCCTGTTCCAGGCGCTGCCGCCGCGTCCACCGTGCCCGCCGCGCCGGCGCGACCGTACCCACTTGGGATGAGATGAGGCGAAGCCGCCGCGCATGGAACGCTGCGCCGAGCGGCGCCGGGACCAGACCGTCGCCATACCAGCTCAGCTCCAGCACCTTGGCCTCGAAGCCGGCGAGCGCCAGCGCCGTAGCGAGACCGGCGGCGCTGCCGCTGGCATGAACAACGAGATCGGCCTCGCCTTCGGCCGCCGCGGGCGCCGAGAAGCGGCAGCCGAGCGCCGCGGCGAGCTCGGCGCGCGCGGGATTGATGTCGATGATCTCGACCTTGGCGCCGGGGAGCCGCGCCGCGAGCGCCGCCACCAGCGCGCCGATCGTGCCGCAGCCGACCACGGCGATGCGGTCGCCCAATCGCGGTGCGCCGTCCCAGAGCGCGTTCAGCGCCGTCTCCATATTGGCACCAAGCACCGCGCGCGCCGCGGGCAGCACGTCCGGAAGCGGCACGACCGCATCCTTCGGTACGACGTAGCGGTCCTGATGCGGGTGAAGACAGAAGACCTTCCGGCCGACCAGCTCCGGCGCCCCGGCCTCGACCAGTCCGACCGAGGCATAGCCGTATTTCACCGGCGCCGGAAAATCGCCTTCCTGGAAGGGGCAGCGCATCGTCTGGTGCTGGCTCTCGGGCACGCGGCCCATGAACACGAGGCATTCCGTGCCACGGCTGATGCCGCTCGCCAAGGCGCGCACCAGCACCTGGTCCGGGCCGGGCGGGCTGAGATCGGTCCGACGCAGCTCGCCTCGACCCGGGGTCGCGAGCCAGAAGGCGCGCGCCTCAATCATGCAACACGCACTCGTACAGCGTGTCCGCACCGAGATCGAAGCGGCGCAGCCGCGGCCGCAGCCCCTGGCAGGGCTCGCGAATCTCGGGCAGCGTCAGCCCGGGCTTACCCGATCCGAGGATGATCGGGGCCACGGCGATCTGCAGCCGATCAAGCGCGCCGGCGGCGAGAAAGTGCGAGATGGTGATGCCGCCGCCTTCGATGAAGAGGAAATGCAGCCCGCGTTCCGCAAGGGCGGCGCGGATTTCGCCGGGCGCGAGACCGCCCGGGCGGCGCGGCAGCCCCAAGATCTCGGCTTGGCCGAGGCGCTCGCCGGGCGCGACGCGGTCGGTATAAGCCAGCACCAGAGTCGGCGCCGCCCCGTCCTGAAAGACGCGATACTGCGCCCCGAGCCGGCGCTCGCTGTCGATGATCACGCGGACGGGATGCTTGCCGCCGCAACGCCGCACGGTGAGCTGCGGATCGTCATGGCGCACCGTGCCGGCGCCCACCAGAATGGCATCGGCGAGCGCGCGCATGCGATGGGTATGGGTGAGATCGGCCTCACCCGTCACCCAGCGCGACGCACCGGCGGCGGTAGCGATGCGCCCGTCGAGGCTCTGCCCAAGATGCGCCACGGCAAAGCCGCGGCCGCGCGGCAGCTGGGCGAAGGGCAGGTAAAGCGCGAGCAGCGCGACGCCGTCCTCGCTGCGCGGCACCGGCGCTGCGCCGCCGCGGTGACGCACCGCGAGCAGGCTTTCCCAGACGCCGTTTTCATCCTTCATGCGCGAGCCTCCGCGCGCAGTTTAGGGCGTGCCTGCCGCCCGGTCAGTACACATGGCCGTGCGGTGCAGGGGCTCCCATCGACATTGCTTGCTGCCGTTGCCCGAGGCTGCCATCCTCCGGTTGCGTCGGCTCATCGGCGAAGGCGACGATGTTCTCCGTCCTGCGACCAGACCGCGCCATCCGCGCCGCGCTTGCGTTCACCCTGGCCGGCTTGCTCATGGCCGGTCTCGGCGCTGCCGCGCGGGCTCGGCCCGCGGCGGACGAACCCGGCTTTCAACGCGTGAGCATTCCGCTCATCGCCGAAGGCAAGCCCGATGCGCGCGACAGCGCGGTCGCCGGCTATCTCTTCATGCCTGAAGGGAACGGGAGGTTTCCCGCGGTGGTGCTGATCCATGGCTGCAACGGCTATGACTGGCAGGTGCGGGGACAGCCGGGCTGGACGCTCGCCAAGGCTTATGCCCGGCGCTATGTCGCGCATGGCTATGCCGCGCTGGTGCTCGACAGCTTCGAGCCGCGCGGCCTCTATAACATATGCGGCCAGCCGATGCGGGTGGGAGCGAGGCGCCGCGCCTGGGACGCGCTCAGCGCGGCGCGCTGGCTCGGGACGCTCGGCACGATCGACCGCGACCGCCTGGTGCTGCAGGGCGATTCCCATGGCGGCTGGACGGTGCTGGTGACCCTGCAAGCGGGGCTTTGGCATCTGCCCGAGCATTTCGCCGCGGGCATCGCGTTCTATCCCTATTGCTACGATGTCGGCGGCATCTCGGCGCCGCTGCTCATCCTCATCGGCGATGCCGATGATTGGGCGCCGGCCTGGCGCTGCCGGCAGATGGTCGCGGCGCTCCACCGCGCCGGCAAAGATGGCGCGGTCGAGTTGAAGATCTTTCCCGGCGCCTATCACGCCTATGATTTTCCCCTGCCGGCGCGCACCAATGCGCTCGGCCATTTCATGCGATACGACGCAGCAGCGACCGCGGCGAGCTGGCAGGCGATCGACGCCTTTCTCGCGGCGCATCTGCGCTGAACCGCGTTATTGGCGCTTGAAGGTCACCACCAGCACATCGCGAAAGGCGGGGAGGGTCGGGTCCTTCGGCTCGACCGGCGTCACGCCGTGATAGACCTTCGCGTCGTGCACCAGCGCCGCATCGAAGGGGTCGGTGAGGGTGAAGCTGCCGAGACGGTGGCGCGCGAGATCGTGGATCGAGGTGGTGCCGCGGCGAATGTTTTGCCGGCGGATCAGCAGCACCAGCACGTAATCGACGCCGTCGCGATGCATGCCTTCAGGTGTCGGTTTGCCGGCGGCGCCGGACGCCGCCTCGATGCGGAACTGATGCGCTTCGATGTGCCAGGCGCGCACGCCCGACGCCAGCCGCTCGAAAAGCCGGCGGCAGAAAGCGAGAATGGTGGTGAGCGCGGCGCCGGCAGCGATCTCCTCGCCGATCGGCTCGAACCAGCGCTCGATACCGCCATGCAGCGGATTGTAGTCGAGGCTTTGATAATGCGGCTGGTGCGGCGCGCGCGTGATCAAGCCATCGGCGCGCGCGGCGAACACGGCGTAGCGGCGGCGGCGATAGCGTCCGCCATCGGCCATGTAAGGATCGACCGGCATGTCGTCCCAGCTGCGGGCGAAGCGCTCCCAATCCGCGAGCGGGCCTGCGGCCGACAATAGCGCGCGCATCTCGTTCGCTGCGAGGAAGGCATAGCCATCGCGCCCAAGACGCTCGGCAAGTTCGGCATCGTTGGAAATCGCGGCATTCTTCATGGCGCGAAATCTAGCAGGCGCGATGTGAATTTTGAGTCACGGGATTGTCGCCGTGACAATTGTCTTGACCGGGCTTGGCTGACGTCGGTTAACGGCTACGGCGTGCTCATCTCGGTCCGCACCGCCTCGAGCAGCGCGGCGGCACGAATCGGCTTCTCCAGCAGGGTACCGAATCCGGGTATCGCTTCGCCGCCGAGCGGCCTGCCCGAGATGAAGATGATATGCAGATTGCGGCGCATCAGCTTCGCCTGACGCCCGAGCTGCAGCCCATCGAGCCCCGGCATCCGGACATCGGCGATCATCAGGTCGACATGCCGGTCGGCCAGGATGCGCACCGCCTCGAAACCATCCGAGGCGGTGAGCACGATGTGGCCGGGTTCGGCCAGAATTTGCGCCACGATCGTCAGCAGCGACGGATCGTCATCGGCGACCAGGATCGTATACATCGCGGCATACCATGATGAGGCCGCAGCGGCGACCCCGGACGCTCCCACGCGAGCTCCACTTGCTATAGGGGTTTGCGCTGGCCAGCAACCCATCCTTTGGGGGTGTCCGTCCCGAGCGTCCGCCTGCTCAACTCTGCGCGAGGCGCCGCGCCGCGGCTTGTCGGGCGGCGGCTTTCACGCCATTGTCGGCCTGCCCCCGAGGGGGTCCGCCAACCACGCCGAGGCCGTTACCGTGCCCTCCCGCGCTTTGCTCATCGATGCCGGCTGGCGGGTGGCGGTGCTGGGCGGCGGGGTTGCGGCGGCAGGGTTGCTGTTGATGCCGCTCGCGGGATTTGGCTGGCGGGCGCCGGCCGGGGCGCTGGTGGGCTACGCGGTGATCGCCGCCCTGGTACTGTTCGGCCTCGCCGGACATGCGCCGCATCGCCGCTTCGGCCTCGCCAACGCCGTAACCTTGATCCGGGCCGCGGGAATGGCGCTGCTCATCGGCATTCTGGCCGAGGGGGTGGCGCTCGCTCCCGCCGCGCGCTGGCTCATGGCGATAGGCGGCACGGCAGCGCTGCTGCTCGATGGCGTCGATGGCTGGGCGGCGCGGAAAACCGGACTTTCGAGCTCCTTCGGAGCCCGTTTCGACATGGAGATCGACGCGCTTTTCGTGCTCGTGCTCGCGGCGCTGGTCTGGCGTGCGGGGCAGGCGGGAGGCTGGGTGCTGACGGCGGGGTTGATGCGTTATATCTTCGTCCTGGCGGGATGGTTGTGGCCGGCGCTGGCCGCACCGCTGCCCCCGAGCTTCCGCCGCAAGGCGATCTGCGTCATCGAGATCGCCGTGCTGCTGGCAGCGCTGACGCCGTTGCTCGGGCCGGAGGCGGCAGCGTGCTTGTGTCTGGCCGGGCTCGCTCTGCTGGGCTATTCCTTTTTGGCCGACGTGGTTGTGCTTGCCGCCGCGGCCCGGCGCCGAGCGCCGGCAGTGACTACATAAGGGGTCGGAGCACGCCTTGCTGAACGCCAAGCCTGCCAGCCTGCCGGCGACCCCGGACCAGCGCGCCCTGCGCCAGGTCGACCGCGCCATCACCGATCTGCGCCGCGGCGGCATGGTGCTGCTGCGCGAGGGCGGCGCGGCGCTGATTGCCCAGGCGGCGGAGGCGGTCACGGCGGAGAGTCTCGCGCGCCTCAGGGGGCTGGCGGGCGGTTCCCTGTCGCTGGCGCTTACGCTGCGACGCGCCGCGGCGCTGGGTCTTGCCGAGCCGCCGAGCGGAAAGGGCGGCGCCGTGCTGTTGCGGCTCGCCGCGGATGCGGCGGCGGAAGAGTTGCGCGACCTCGCGGATCCCGGGGCGGAGGCAGCGGAGCCACTGCCGCTGGCGCCGGTGACGGAAGCAACCGGCGCTGCCGATGCCGCGGTCGAGCTGGTGAAGCTGGCGCGGCTGCTGCCGGCGATGGTGGTGGCGCCATTGCCGCCCCGCGCCGCGTCGACGCTCGCCGAGCGCGAAGGATTGCTGCTGCTCGAGGCGGCACAGGTCACCGGCTACCAGGCCATTGCGGCGCGCTCGCTGCAGCCGGTCAGCGAAGCGCGAGTGCCGCTCGCCGACGCGGAAAACACGCGCATCATCGCCTTTCGACCGAGCGATGGCGGCATCGAGCACCTCGCCATTCTGATCGGCGATCCCGATCCCGAAACGCCGGTGCTGCTGCGGCTCCACTCCGAATGCTTCACCGGCGATCTCTTGGGGAGCCTGCGTTGCGATTGCGGCGACCAGCTGCGCGGCGCGATTGCCGAGATCGCCCGCGCCGGCAACGGCGTGCTGCTCTACCTCGCGCAGGAAGGGCGCGGCATCGGCCTCGTCAACAAGCTGCGCGCCTATCGGCTGCAGGATGCCGGGCTCGACACGGTCGACGCCAACGAGCAACTGGGCTTCGATGCCGATGAGCGCGTCTACCTGCCGGCGGCGGAGATGCTGCGGCAATTGGGCTTCGCCCGGGTACGCCTCCTCACCAACAACCCTGAGAAGGTGGCGGCGCTCACCCGCTGCGGCATCGATGTGGTCGAACGCGTACCGCATATCTTCCCGGCCAACGGCCATAATGAGCGCTATCTCCGTACCAAGGCGACGCGCAGCGGCCACTGGCTCTAGGAAGTGCGGCGGGCGTTCTTGCCGAGGATGGCTTCGGCGCACCCGGCAGTTGTTGCCGCGGGAGGCCGCGCCGAAGTTCCTAACTCGCTGATTTGACATCATATTTCGGCTGGCATCGGGTTTGCTTAACAGACCCTGCATGCTGCCTCCGACCGCCTCTGATGGCACCACCTTCTATTCCTACGCGCCCGATCCCGGCGGCGCCGGGCCCGCGGCCGCGACCAGCCATGCTTGGAAGGATGGCTCGTTCAGCTTTCACGACGTGCTCGACACGCTGAACCCGCTTCAGCACCTTCCGCTCATCAGCACCCTCTATCGCTGGGTCACCGGCGACGAGCCGGGAAACGTCGCGAGCATCGTCGGCGACACGCTTTATGGCGGGCCGATCGGCCTCGCCGCCGGCTTGTTCACCGCCGCCTTCAAGGCGGAGACCGGCAAGGAGCCCGGCGAGATCATAGCCAGCGCCATCACCGGCGAGGATGACGGGCAGCTCTTGTCCGGCACCGCCACGGCGCAAACGACCGGCCCAACGACGGCAGCGGCCACAGCGGCGCCCGCCGCGACCGCGACAACCGCCGTCACGACGGCGGCCGCGGCCGCCACGGCCAACGCGACGTCAACAACGGCGACCGCAGCAGCGGCGCAAGTGCCGGTGATATCGGCGGCGCAGCCGCTCGTGGTCAGTGCCGCGGCGCCACATCCCTTCCTGCCGCTCTTTCGCTCGCCGCCGCCGGTTGCGGCGGCGGCAGAATCATCGAGCGCGACCGGCTCCCCCGAGCAAGCTTTCCTGGCGCAGAGCGCGACCTATCGGCGTAACCTCTACGGCCAGCCGCACAGCGCGCCGGTCCCGCTGCAGCTCACCGGTCCGCAGCAAAGCTTCACCGTGCCGCCGCGGCCGCCCGCCGCTCTGCCGGCGCCGACATCATCCAGTGCGACGCTGCCGCCGAATGTGCCCGCCGACATCCCGCAGCGCATGATGGAGGCGCTCGACAAATACGCGCGCATGAAGCAGCAGCAAGAGCAGCAGCAGCGCGGACAGCAGGTGGATGTGGCGCCGTGAGGTAGCCGTCAGCTGTCAGCCATCAGCTCTCAGCGAGACTTGGCTGACAGCTGATGGCTGACGGCTGATCGCTAACCTCGTGCGCCGAAGATCGCTGTCCCGACCCGCACATGCGTGGCGCCGAAGCGGATCGCGGTCTCGTAGTCGCTGCTCATGCCCATGCTGAGCTGTGTGAGCCCGTTGCGCCGCGCGATCTCGCGCAGCAGCGCGAAATGCAGCGCCGGCTCCTCCGCCGCCGGCGGTACGCACATCAGCCCGTCGATCGCGAGGCCGCCGTGGCGGCATTCGGCGATGAATGCATCGGCGTTTTGCGGCGCCACGCCGGCCTTTTGCGGCTCCGCACCGGTATTGATTTCGATCAACAGCCGCGGCTGCTTCTGTTGGCGCGCCATCTCGCGCAGCAGCGCCTCGGCGAGCTTCGGCCGGTCGAGCGTCTCAATGACGTCGAAGAGCGCCACCGCCTCCTTGACCTTGTTGGTCTGTAACGGGCCGATGAGATGGAGCTCGAGCCCCGGATGCAGCGCCCGAAGCGCGGGGTATTTCGCTTGCGCCTCTTGCACGCGGTTCTCGCCGAAACAGCGCTGGCCGGCGGCGATCGTCGCGGCAATGGCGGCGGCGTCATGGGTCTTGCTCACCGCCACCAGGGTCACCGATGCGGGATCGCGCCCGGCGGCGTGCGCCGCGGCGGCGATGCGCGCCTCCACGTCGGCGAGATTGGCGGCGATGTCGGTCAAGCCTGGAAGCCCCTGGCGAAGCGGCCGTCGACGGCGATCGGCAAAGCGCTGATAGCCGAGGGTTGCCGGGTTTGAAAGCCCCGATCGGTTGGATTTCGCAGAACGAAGGTGTAAGATCAATCTACCCCTCGGGGGTGGCTGGGTTGGGCCCTGGCCGAGGTTTAGGAGGGTTTTGGGATGTCCACCATTCGGAACGCCGCCTCGGCGCTGTTTCTGGCGAGTTTGCTCGCCGGTTGCGGCATATTTGGCGACCCGGCGCCGACCGAAACCGATACTGATGCGGTGCAGCGCGCCGAGGACCCCTATCACACCGACCCGAAATATAACCCGTACACCGATTACAACCCGAAGACGCAGGAAGGCGCGGAGAGCGGCTTCTCGATGATCACGGGCCTCTTTGGCGGCGGGAAGAAGAAGGACAATGCCGGCGGCGGCGGCGAGGGCGGACCGGCCGGGGTCGGGGTCAATTCCTATCTCTGGCGCGCCACGCTCGACACCGTTTCCTTCATGCCCCTCGCCTCGGCCGATCCGTTCGGCGGCGTCATCATCACCGACTGGTACTCGCCGGCGGAGACGCCGAATGAGCGCTTCAAAGTCAATGTCTTCATCCTCGGGCGCGAGCTGCGCGCCGATGGCGTCCGCTGCACCGTGTTCCATCAGCGCCGAGACGGCGGCGGGCAATGGGCGGAAGCCCCGGTCGATTCCAAGACCGGCATCGATATCGAGAACGCCATCCTGACGCGGGCGCGGCAGATGCGGCTCAGCACGGCATCGACGCAGTAGGCGCCGCGCCGGTTTGACGCCGAGAGCGAAGTGGCAGGACAATCAGTAGACGATGGCGCGCTATAATTTCAGGGAAGCGGAAGCGCGCTGGCAGGAGGTGTGGCGCGAGCGCGGCACCTTCACGGTGAAGACCGAGCCGGGCCGGCCGAAATACTACGTGCTGGAGATGTTTCCCTACCCCTCCGGCAAGCTCCATGTCGGCCATGTCCGCAACTACACCATGGGCGACATGGTGGCGCGCTACAAGCGCGCGCAGGGCTACAACGTCCTTCACCCCATGGGCTGGGACGCCTTCGGCCTGCCGGCGGAGAATGCAGCCATCGCCAGCAAGATCCATCCCGCCGAATGGACCTATGCCAACATCGCCACCATGCGCGAGCAGCTGAAGCGCATGGGGATTTCCTACGACTGGTCGCGCGAGATTGCCGCCTGCCATCCCGGGTATTACCGGCATGAGCAGAAGATGTTCCTCGACTTTCTCAAGGCCGATCTCGCCTATCGCCGCGAATCCTGGGTCAACTGGGATCCGGTCGAGAACACCGTGCTCGCCAATGAGCAGGTGATCGACGGCCGCGGCTGGCGCTCCGGCGCGCTCGTCGAGAAGCGGCTTTTGGCGCAGTGGTTCCTGCGCATCACGCGCTATGCCGACGATCTCCTGGACGCGCTGAAGACGCTGGAGCGCTGGCCCGAGCGCGTCCGCATCATGCAGGAGAACTGGATCGGACGTTCGGAAGGCGCGCGCGTCTTTTTCGAGGTGAAGGGCCGCAACGCGCGGCTCGAAATCTTCACCACGCGCCCCGACACGCTGTTCGGCGCATCGTTCTGCGCGCTCTCGCCCAATCATCCGCTTGCCGCCGAGCTCGCCCGCGGCAATCCCGCTCTTGCCGAGTTCATCGCCGAATGCAACCGGATGGGCACCAGCGAGGCGGTGCTCGAGACGGCGGAGAAGAAAGGCTTCGATACCGGCGTCACGGTGCTGCATCCGCTGGTCGAAGGTTGGGAGCTGCCGCTCTACGTCGCCAATTTCGTCCTGATGGAATACGGCACCGGCGCCATCTTCGGCTGTCCCGCGCATGATCAGCGCGATCTTGATTTTGCGCGCAAATATGCGCTGCCGGTGACGCCGGTGGTGCTGCCGCCAGGCGCCGATCCCGCGCGCTTTGCGATCGGCAGCGAGGCCTATACCGAGGACGGGACGATCTTCAATTCCGATTTTCTCGATGGCCTTGCGGTGCCGCAGGCAAAGCGCCGGGTGATCGAGCGCCTGGAGCAGCTCGGTGCCGGGCAGGGCACCATCGCCTACCGGCTGCGCGATTGGGGCGTGTCGCGCCAGCGCTATTGGGGCTGTCCGATCCCGGTGATCCATTGCGGCACATGCGGCATCGTGCCGGTCCCCGAAAAGGATCTGCCGGTCGAGCTCCCTTACGATGTGAGTTTCGACAAGCCGGGAAATCCGCTCGATCATCATCCGACCTGGAAGTACACGACCTGCCCCACTTGCGGCGGCAAGGCCGAGCGCGAGACCGACACCTTCGATACCTTCTTCGAGAGCTCGTGGTATTTCGACCGGTTCTGCTCGCCGCGCTCGGAGCAGGCCTTCGAGCGCCGCGACGTCGATTACTGGATGCCGGTCGATCAGTATATCGGCGGCATCGAGCACGCCGTGCTGCATCTTCTCTATTCGCGCTTCTTCAGCCGCGCGCTGCGGGATTGCGGCTATCTCGACATCAAGGAGCCCTTCGCGGGCCTCTTCACCCAAGGTATGGTGTGTCACGAGACCTATCAGGACGAAGCCGGCCAGTGGCTCTTCCCCGAAGAGGTCCGGCACGACGAGAGCGGCGCGCTCGTCGATGCGCAAGGCGGCACGGTGGCCGTCGGGCGGATGGAGAAGATGAGCAAGTCGAAGAAGAACGTCGTCGGGCTCGAAGCGATCGTCGAGGAATACGGCGCCGATACGGCGCGGCTCTATCTGCTCTCCGACAGTCCGCCGGAGCGCGATCTCGAATGGACCGATGCCGGCATCGAAGGGGCTTGGCGCTATCTCAACCGGCTCCATCGACTGGTGACCGAGCCGCCGGTGCCGCTGGCGGCGCGCGGCACGACGATGCCGCAGACGCTCGCGCCGGCCGCCGACAAAGCGCGCCGCGCGACTCACCGTACGGTCGCGGCAGTCACCGACCATATCGAGAAATTCCGCTTCAACAGCGCGGTCGCGCGCATCCGCGAGCTTACCAATTTGCTCGAGGAGATGAGCGTCGGTCCCGGCGCCGGCGTCGTGATGCGCGAGGGGTTGGAAGTCGCGGTGCGACTGGTCGGGCCGATGATGCCGCATCTCGCCGAGGAGCTGTGGCAGGCGCTCGGGCATGATCGTCTTCTCGCCGAGGAAGCTTGGCCGAAAGCCGATCCGGCGCTGATTCTCGAAGACTCCGTTACCATCGCAGTGCAGGTCAACGGCAAGCTGCGCGCCACCATCGAACTGCCGCGCGACAGCGCCGAGGCCGAAGCCGAAGCGGCGGCGCTGGCGCAGCCGCCGGTGCAACGCGCGATCGACGGCAAGACGCCGCGCAAGATCATCGTCGTGCCCAACCGGATCGTCAATGTCGTGGTGTAGCGCCTCATTCCAATCTCGCTGGCCGCGCCGGAGCCTGCTGGCGCTGGCGCTGTTGCCGCTCGCCGCCTGCGGCTTCCACCCGCTTTACAGCGAAGCGGTACAGCGGCAAGAGAATCCGCAGCTCGCCGGCATCATCGTGTCGCCGATTCCCGACCGTTATGGCCAGCAGCTGGAGCTCGGACTCCGTGAGGCGCTCAACCCGGAAGGGATCAACGTCAAGCCGCTGTATCGGCTCAATATCGGGGTCACGGTCCAGCGCATTGATCTCGGCATTCAGCGCGACGCGAGCTCGACCCGCGGCCTCATCAACGCCTATGCCACGTTTACCTTGTACGACGTCGCGACCAATCACCAGATCTATGTGTCGCGCACGCAGTCGACCAGCGACTTCAACATCCTGCAGGACGCTTACGCCGCCGAGGTCGCCGAGGAGGATGCGCGCGCGCGCACCGTGCGCGACCTCACGGACCAGATCCGCCTGCGTCTGGCGCTGTTCCTGCGCGATCGCCCGACGGCGCCGCTCAAGAGCTGAGCGCCGGGGAGCTTCGCCGGTGAAGCTGCCGCCAGCGCGCCTTTCGGCTTTCCTCGCCAAGCCCGACGCCGCGATCCGCGCTGCGCTCTTCTACGGCCCCGATGCCGGCCTGGTGCGCGAGCGCGCCGACCGTCTCGCCGCCGCGATCGTGCCCGATCGCAAGGACGCCTTTCGCATTGCCGACCTTGCCGCTGCCGCTTTCGCGGCCGACCCGGCGCGGCTGCACGACGAGGCGGCGGCGCTCTCGCTCTCCGGCGGCCGGAGGCTGGTGCGCGTGCGCGATGCCGGTGACAGTATCGGCGCATTGTTCCAACGCTTTCTCGACGATCCACCGCCCGGCGACAGCGTCACCGTCGTCGAAGCCGGCGAGCTCGCCCAGCGCTCAAGCCTCCGGCGCGCCTTCGAGGGCGCGCAAAACGCCGCCGCCATCGCCTGCTACAGCGACGACCGGCGGGCGCGCGAGGAGCTGGCGCGCGAGGTGCTCGGCGCGCGCAGCATCGAGATCTCGGGCGAGGCGCTGGCTTATCTCGCGCAGCATCTCGGCGGCGATCGGCTGCTGAGCCGCGGCGAGCTGGAGAAGCTCGCGCTCTATGTCGGCGACAAGGGCAAAGTCACGCTGGCCGAGGCGATGGACTCGGTCGGCGACAGCGCGCAGCTCGATCTCGACGATGTCGTCTTCGCCGCCGCCGAAGGCGACGCGCCGGCGCTGGAGCGCGCGCTGACGCGCGCCTTCCAGGAAGGCGAAATGCCCGTCAGCGTGCTGCGCGCGCTGATGCGGCATTTCCAACGACTGCATCTGACGCAGGCGCGCATCGAGGACGGCATGAGCGAGGAGGAAGCCTTGCGCAGCCTGCGGCCACCGCTCTTTTTCAAGCTGCAGGACCGTTTCCGCCGGCAGCTGCGGCTCTGGCCCGAGCGTCGCGCGCGGCAGGCGCTGGAGCTGCTGCTGCAAGCCGAGCTCAACGCCAAGCGCAGCGGGCCACCACCCGACGCAATCTGCCGCGACGCACTGCTGCGCATCGCGCGGCGCGCGGGCGAAGCGTCGCGGCGGTGAGCGGGGCGCGCGGATGGCAAAGCGCGATCTGGAGAAGCTGCGCCGCATCTGTCTCGCACTGCCTGAGGCCGAGGAGCGCGAGACCTGGGAAGAGAAGACGTTTCGTGTCCGCGGCAAGATCTTCACCATGCATATCGCCAGCGACGGCGAGGGCAGACCGGCGTTGTGGTGCAAGGCGCCGCCGGGAAATCAGACGCATCTCGTCGGGGCCGATCCCGAGCGTTTCTTCGTGCCGCCTTATGTCGGTCACAAAGGCTGGATCGGCATGTGGCTCGACCGCGGCGTCGATTGGGGCGAGGTGGCCGTCGTGGTGAAGCGCAGCTATCGCCTCACCGCGCCCAAGCGTATCGCCGCGCAGTTCGACTGAAAGCAGCGCTCGATCAAAGGTTCTGAATCGTTTTCGCTCAATCGCGTCCCGGCCAGGGCTGGTCGTTGGGTACGACATGGGCGCGGCGATGGGTGCAACGGCGGCATTTGAACTTTGCTTGCAGTTCCCGGAGGCTGCGCTCGCCCATGAGCGCCATTAGATTGCGCGGGTCGAAGCGCTCGCCATGGCCGCAATTGAGACAGAACACCCAAAGCAGCCGCTGCGCCCGGCAGACATCCGACAATGTCTCGATCGGCCCGATCCAGTGCCGCATCGGAACAAACTATGAACATGCGGGGCGCGAGTCGAGCAGAATGCCGCGGAGAGGGAATTTTGTAAGAGGCCTAGCTGATTCAGGGCCGACAACGTTTTCGGTTGTCAGTTAGAAACCTGACGACTGAAAACTGACAACTGAAAACTTCTCAACGTAACGGCAGGTTGTTCAAGCGGCGCAGCACGTCGTCGAGCTGGTCGAGTGTTTTGTAGTGGATGCTAAGAATGCCGCCCTGGCCGTTGAAGACGATCTGCACTTTGAGGCCCAAGAGCTGCGTCAGCTCGCGCTCGAGCACGGCGGTGTCGGCATCACGCGCACCGGCAAGGCTCGCCGGCTTCTCGAACTTTTCCTTTTGCCGCGCTTCGGCCTGCGCCAGCCGCTCCACCTGGCGCACGCTCATGCCCTGCGCCACGATCTTGTGCGCAAGCTCGGTTGCGTTCTCGAGCCCGATCAGCGCCCGCGCATGCCCGGCGCTGATCGCCCCGGTGCTCACCAGCTCGCGCACCTCCTCCGGCAAGCTCAGCAGCCGCATCATATTGGTGATGTGGCTGCGGCTCTTGCCGACGACACGGGCCAGATCCTCCTGGGTGTGGCGAAACTCTTCGAGCAGCCGGCGATAGCCCTCGGCCTCCTCCAGCGGATTGAGATCCTGGCGCTGGACATTCTCGACCAGCGCGATCTCGAGCGCCTCGCGATCGCCGAGCTCGCGCAGCAGCACCGGGACCTCATGGAGCTGCGCCGCTTGCGCCGCGCGCCAGCGCCGCTCGCCGGCAACGATCTCGTAATGCCCTTCGATGTCGGGATGGCGCCGCACCAGCAGCGGTTGAAGAATGCCCTGGACTTTGATCGACTCGACCAGCGCCTGCTGGCTTTCCGCATCGAAATAGCGGCGCGGCTGGTAGCGGCCGGGGTGGAGCAGCTCGACCGGCAGCGCTCGGGTCGCCCGCGGCGCCTCGGCCGGCGCCCCCTCCCCGCCTTCCTCACCGAGCAGCGCAGAGAGCCCGCGGCCGAGGCCGCGGCGACGCGGGTCCTCGATCATGCCGCCGAGAGCCGCAACCGCTCACGCCGCAGCACCTCGCCGGCAAGGTGCACATAGGCTTGGGCGCCGGGGCAGCGGAAATCATAGAGCAAGACCGGCTTGCCGTGCGATGGCGCTTCGGAGATCCGGACATTGCGCGGGATTACCGTCTCGTAAACCTTGTCGCCGAAATGTCCGCGCACATCGGCGGCGACGAGATCGCTCAAATTGTTGCGTTTGTCGAACATGGTCAGCACCACACCCTGGATCTCAAGCGCCGGGTTGAGATGCCGCTTCACGCGTTCGATCGTGCGGATGAGATGGCTCAGCCCCTCCAACGCATAGAACTCGCACTGAAGCGGCACCAGCACCGCTTGTGCCGCCACCAGCGCGTTGAGCGTGAGAAGCCCGAGCGACGGCGGACAGTCGATCAATACGTAATCGTAACGAAGGGTCTTGCCGGCGAGCGCGTCGCGCAAGCGATATTCGCGCCGATCGGCAGCGACCAATTCTATTTCGGCACCGGAAAGATCGACCGAGGCCGGGACGATCGAGAGGTGCGGCACCTTCGTCGGCACGATCGCGGTGCCCACCTCCTGGTCGCCGATCAGCACCTGATAAGAAGTGACGGCGCGCGACTGCCGCGGGATGCCCAGCCCCGTGCTGGCATTCCCCTGCGGGTCCAAGTCCAACAACAGGACCTTCTTGTTCACCGCTGCGAGCGCCGTCGCCAAATTGATGGCGGTCGTGGTCTTGCCGACCCCGCCCTTCTGGTTGGCAATGGCGATAATGCGAGGCGAGCCTGCCTCCCCCTCAGAGGGTGGCAGTTCAAAAGGAGCCGGCGCGAGGGTCACGGGCGATAGCCTCCAGACGCAAGATGCAGCCGGACGGGTCGGTCAGGCTGGGCTGGCGGTCGACCCGGATATGCCATGTTTTCGCCGCATCGGTCAATTCTTCGTCAACCATGCGACCCTTAAGGAAGAGACAAATTGTGGATCGGCCAAGAAATCGCTCGGAAATCGCCAGGAGCTCCGGCAGCGGCGCCAGGGCCCGCGCGGTGACGATGTCCGCAGCGAGAGCCGGAACGCGGTCGATTCGCTGTGCATGGACAGTTGCCGTGGCGCCGGTGACCCGCAGCGCCTCGCGCAGGAAGACCGCCTTCTTGCCGTCCGATTCGATCAGATGCACCTCGGGCACGCCCATGATCGCCAGGACGAGGCCGGGCAAGCCAGCGCCACTGCCGAGATCGACGAGGCTCCGCGCCTCGCGCGGGATCAACGGAAAGAGCTGGGCCGAATCCAAGATATGCCGTCGCCAGACATCACCGATCGTGTCGCGCCCGACGAGGTTAATGCGCCGGTTCCAAGAGGTCAGCAACTCCACATATTTGGCGAGTCGGTCTAGTGTTTCACGTGAAACATTGGTCAGTTTGGCGAAGCCGCCCATCCCGAGGGGTGTACGGCTCCGGCTCATGCGCCGATCAGCGCGCGGTCGCGCCGGACATAGCGAAGCAGCGCAACCAACGCCGCCGGCGTAACCCCGGAGACGCGCGCCGCCGCCCCGAGGGTTTCGGGCTGAGCTGCGCGCAACTTCCCGCGAATCTCGGCCGACAGGCTGCCGACCGCGTCGTAATCAAGATCGCGCGGCAGCCGCAGCGCCTCGTCGCGACGGAAGGCTCGGATATCCGCTTCCTGCCGTTCGATATACCCGGCATAGCGCGCATCGATCTCAAGCTGCTCGGCGATTTCCGCAGGAACCGACGCCAGTTCCGGCCATAGCCGCGCCAGCGACGCCAAATCCATGCCGGGATATCCCAGAAGCTCGGCGGCGCTGCGCGGCACGCCATCGGCATTGACCGAAACCCCGCGCGCCCGCAGCGCCGAGGGGGTCATGGTCTTCTGGTTCAGCAGAGCCCTCCCCTGGTCGAGCGCGGCGCGCTTCCGGGCAAAAGCCTGTTCCCGCGCCGGGCCGATGCAGCCGATCCGGCTTCCCAGCGGCGTGAGGCGCTGATCGGCGTTGTCCGCGCGCAGCACCAACCGGTATTCGGCGCGCGAGGTGAACATGCGGTAGGGCTCATTGGTGCCCCGGGTCACGAGGTCGTCGATGAGCACGCCGATATAGGAGCTGGCGCGGTCGAGCACGAGCTCCTCCCCGCCGCCAGCCGACAGCGCCGCGTTCAGCCCGGCCATCAACCCCTGCGCCGCCGCCTCTTCATAACCCGTCGTACCGTTGATCTGGCCCGCGAAGTACAGCCCGGGCACCCGGCGCGTCTCGAGGGTCGGCCGCA
>Ga0335073_10004060_pt1 | contig 20456 bp, 16 predicted proteins | sample Lox_Sample_22_FD_207093 | JGI IMG/M metagenome (GOLD analysis project Ga0335073, IMG submission 207093) | Soil microbial communities from Loxahatchee National Wildlife Refuge, Florida, United States - Lox_Sample_2.2 | ecosystem: Environmental > Terrestrial > Soil > Wetlands | place: USA...
TCGAACTTCGAGTCCCGCTCGGGGGTCATGACCGAGGGGTATGCCGGGTCATTCTGGACGAGCGCGACGACGAGGTCTATGTGCGCGTTCTCGTGTGCTGGTGCGACGACGACGATGACGACGACGGGACCAAATCCGAGCGGGAGTGCATGGACTGGCCCGTGCGCGTCTGGTTGAAGCAGCCGCTGGGCGAGCGAGCTGTGATCGATGTAGATAGCGACGACGAGCTTCCGCTGTACATCCCGGACTACCTCAACAACGTTCCTCAGCCCGACCACGGGTATCACCCGGCCAACCGGCGGCGCCGGGCACGCCGCGATGGCATGGCGGACGAGTCGCGTTGACATGATGCGCCCCGGGTACCGCGTCGACTGGTGACGCGTCAAATTTGGCGCATCATGCGTCGAATATGGCGTATGATGGAGGCCCGTGCCACGTCAGCGCAGCACCGATCTTTTCCCCACCGACCAGCCGATCCCGGCGAGTCAAATGATCGGACGGGAGACGGATGTGCGCGAGATCGCCACGGCGCTGGCGGCCGGAACGAACCTCGTGGTTGCGGGCCCTCGACGAACGGGGAAGACGAGTGTCTGCGACGCCGCCGTCGGACGACTCGTCAGGCGGGGGTTCTACGCGGTGAGCATCGACCTGTTCCGGATCGCCGGTGCCGCAGAGTTCGCCGAGACTCTGGTGGCGGCAACTCTCTCGAACCGATCCGCGCTGCGGCGCGTGATCCATCAAACGAGGCGGACGGGGCGTCTGCTGGCGGACGCCGTTCAGACTTCGGCGGTCCTCAAATCGAAGGCGCAGCTCGGCGATGAGCTTGAGATCGTCCTCGCCCCCGGCCTGGCCTCGCGAGATCCCACTCGCTACCTGGACTACGCGCTCGGCCTGCCCGGCCGGATCGCCGTGGCGGATCGCAAAGAGATCGTCGTCTTTTTCGACGAATTCCAAGAGATCGGCGCAGCGCATCATCCCTACGGTGATCCCGACCAGCTGACCAAGCGCATGCGGGCGATCTTCCAGCGCACAACCGGGGTCAGCTACCTGTTTGCCGGCAGCCTGGAGCACCTCATGCGCGACCTGTTCACGCCGACGCATCGCGCTCTCCACCAGTTCGGCGGCTTCCACGACCTCCGCCCGATCGATGCTGAGGCATGGCACCACGGCTTGGGTGAGCGCTTCGCAGCCGACGATTGCGAGCTCGGGCCGGAGGCTCTGGACCGGATCATCGAGTACGGCGAGGGCCACCCACGAGCCACGATGCTCATCGCCCAGAAGAGCCATCTGACGACGATCGAGCTCGAGACACGCCTGGTCGACCTGACTGTCGTCGAGCAGGGCTTCCGGGCGGCAATGGCGGCCGACCGGATTGCGCATGAGCAGATCGTCGAGCGGATCCGCCGGTCACACAAGCTCGGTCTCACGGTCGCCGAGCGCCTTGCTCGCGGTCAGCCCGTGTATCCGGGCCTCGCTCGAGGCGCAGTACGGCGGGCATTGGAGGCGCTTCGGGACGCCGGCCTCATCGACAGCGAAGGCCGAGGCGACTGGCGGTTCTCAAACCCGCTTCTGCGACGGTATCTGCAGTCGCTCACACCGCTCAATTGATGTGCGCCAAGCTTGGCGCATCATGCGCCAATTTCGGCGCATGCGACCGGGATGGCGCCCGCTCGCAGGGTACGGGAAAGCCTCTGTGGGTGCGCGGCCTGACACCCACGGACAACTGGTAACAGCGACGCAGCGCAGAGGCACGGACAGAAGCCGCTAACCGCCGATCTCTCGGAGGCCCTGATTTCCGGCTATTACTTTTTAGGCGGGGCGGGATTCGAACCCGCGACCTTCGGGTTATGAGCGGCGCCTGTCTCGTCCACGTCGGTCCGGCTCAGTCCGTCGATAGATCTGTCTGTGCAGCGGGGCCACGCGCGCGACGCTTGGGTTCCGTTGGCTCATGTCGATCCGTACGGCGGGGTTCGTTTGAAGTTCGCTTGAGGGGGGCACGCTTCGCGACCAGTCTGCATCTAGATGCGGCTAGATGCGCATCTTGATGCGGTAACATCTGGCCATGCGCACAACGGTTACCCTGGCCGACGACGTCGCAGCGGCGATCGAGAAGCTCCGGCGCGAGCGCTCGATTGGGACGAGCGAGGCGATCAACGAGCTGGTCCGCGCCGGCCTCTCGGCCGAGCACCGAAAGACCCCGTTTCGCCAGAAGGCCCACGATCTCGGTAGAGGGATCGATTTCACCAACGTCGCCGATGCCATCGAGACGCTCGACGGGCCGAATGCCCGCTGATGCTCATCGATGCGAACCTGCTGCTCTACGCCGTCCACGAGGGAGCCGAGCAGCACGCGACCGCCGCTAACTGGCTCACCGAGCAGCTAAACGGGCCGCGTCGTGTCGGCCTTCCGTGGCAGAGCTTGGCGGCATTCCTGAGGATCGTCACGCACCCGCGTGCCTTCGAGCGGGCCCTTCCCGCGTCCGTCGCCTGGGCACGGGTGACCGACTGGCTGTCCGCTCCCGTCGCTTGGATCCCGGCGCCCGGACCAGAGCATGCCCGGATCCTGGGCCAGATCATCACCGCCTATGACGTTCGCGGCAACCTCATCCCGGACGCGTTCCTGGTGGCCTTGGCGGTCGAGCACGGGTTGACCGTCTATTCGAGCGACACGGACTTCGCGCGCTTCGACGAGGTGCGTTGGGAGAATCCCCTCCGCTGACGCGGAGGGCGAGCATCGCCTCGACCTCAACCGCCGGATCCTGGAGCCGCGGACAGTGGCATGGGCGACGGCATTCCCCGCTCGCCTCCTCGGGCGATCTCCGCCGATCGCCACGAGCGCTTTTCGTCCGACCTGCTTGCAATCTCCGTCCGACCTGCTTGCAACCTCATGATGGGTGGGTTGTCGGATCAGCGAAAGGAGAGCGACTGCAAGGCGCTCGTCGGCCAGCAGCTGCGCGCCCTCCCGCGGACGCGCTGCCGGGCGCGACGGCGGCGAATTCCTCGAGTGGCTGACGTCGGATCCTGCTGCGGACTTACGGCCGGGATCCGGGCGCGACCGTTCCCGATCGGTGCTGGTTGTCGACACCTCGGCCGTCCTTGAGGCGATCGTCGCACGCGACGATCGGGGCTACGTCGAGCGACTAGCCGAGGATGGAGACCTCCGTGCGCCGCATCTCATCGACATCGAGCCGCTTCCTGCCATCTGACGCCTAACCGCCCTCGGCGAGCTGAACGATCAGCGCGCTTCGGACCGTTAGCAGACTTCGGCAAGCTCGCGACGGTTCGCTACCGGCGCGTCACCTGGGCGACCGAATCTGGGAACCGCGCGACAACCTCACCGCTTACGACGCCGCGTGCGTGGGCGCTTGCTGAGACGCTCGAGGTCCCGCTGGTGCCCTGCGACCGTCGCGCGAACCACGCGCCCGGCGCCGCCGCGCACGTTGAGCTGTCGGGCGCTGAGCGAGGTCTGATCGTCCGGAGGCGCTGCGATCATCGCGCGCCAGAGATGCCGGCACATACCGCCCGCCGCCCTTCCGTTTCGGCCGACGTCGGTCCCCCCCAGCCGACCCGAGGTTGGCTCCCGTCGACGGGGGCTCCTGGTGGGGTAGCACCCGATCTCTATGACGTGCTGCGGCGGCGCTTACAGGAGTGCTCAGGCGTGCACGATGAACGCTCCTCCCTCGTCGACCAAGCGGTAGCGATGTGGGCGCGGCCGGGATTCGAGACGTTCATGTGCATGCCGCGGCTGCGATTTGAACCGTTCCCGTATCAACTGGAGGCGGCCGCGCGGGTACTGCGCCACATGCAGGGCCGGGCGATCCTGGCTGATGAAGTCGGCCTGGGCAAGACGATCGAAGCCGGCATCGTGTTGAGCGAACTTCGTCTGCGCGGGCTGGCGGGGCGTGTCCTCGTTCTTGCCCCTGCCGGCCTGGTCGGGCAATGGTCCGAGGAACTCGAGCGCAAGTTCGCCCTGCCGTGCGTGGTCGCGGACCGCCGCTTCGAGGTGCCGTCGGCCGAGGGCGTCGCCCCGATCGTGGTCGCCTCGCTCGCGTCCGCCAGACGAGATGGTTTGCGCGCCGAACTGACGGATATCGAGTGGGACCTCGTCGTCGCCGACGAGGCCCACCGCTTGAAGAACGCGCGCACGGCGTCGGCACGGCTGGTTCGTTCGCTGCGGACGCGGTTCCTACTGCTGCTGACCGCCACTCCGATCGAGAACCGGCTGTCGGACCTGTTTCAACTCGTCAGTTTGGTCCGCCCGGGGCTGCTCGGCGGCGCTGCCGAGTTCCGCGCCAAGCACGGTCACGGCGAGGGCACAAAGGTCCGCAACATCGCTTCGCTGCAGCTTGCCTTGCGTGACCTGATGGTCCGCCATCGCCGCAGTGAGATCAACGTGATGCTGCCACGCCGGATGGCTGAGACGATTCGAGTCGCTCCTTCGGCCGCGGAAGCAGAGCTCTATCACGCGATCTCCTCTCGGGTGCGGGAAGCGGCGCGTGAGGGGACCGCCGCCAAGCGGCTCGCGTTGCGCAGCGTCCAGCAGCTCGCCGGTTCGAGTCCGTGGGCATGCGCCGCCACTCTCGCGAGGCTCGGATGGGAGGATCTGGCCCTGCGTGCGGCCTGCGTGTCGAGCAGCGCCAAGGCCGCGGCGCTGGTCGAGCTACTCGAACGCCTCGGGTCACGCGGCGAGAAGGTGTTGGTGTTCACGCAGTTCCGCCGGACGCTCGAGGCGTTGCACGGCATTCTGACCGGTCACGGCTTCGATGCCGCGATCTATCACGGCAGCTTGACGCGCGTGGAGAAGGATGCCGCGATTGCGCGCTTTGCTCGCGACGGGCAGGTGCTAGTGAGCACTGAGGCTGCAGGCGAGGGTCGCAACCTCCAGTTCTGTCACGGGATGGTCAACTTCGACCTGCCGTGGAACCCGATGCAGATCGAGCAGCGACTCGGGCGAATCCACCGCATCGGGCAGCAGCACGACGTTCACCTCACCAACCTTGTCTCGCGTGGCACGCTCGAGGAGCGCCTGATCGAGGTGCTTCAGTCCAAGATCAACCTGTTCGAGCTGGTGGTCGGCGAGCTCGACATGATCCTCGGGCGGTTCGCCGACGAGCTCGATTTCGAGTCGCTTGTGTTCGAGGAGTACATCGCGAGCCGCGACGACGACGAGTTCGCGACCAGGCTCGAGCGGGTCGGCGACGACCTTGCTAGCGCCCGGGTCGCCTACCTTGGCACCCGCGAGCGGATCGACAAGCTCGTGACGGCCGGTTGAGAGAGGTGGCCCCGTGCCGCTCCTGACCGACGAGCCCGCCCTGAGCTTCTGGCTCTGTTACGCCGAGCGCGAGGGTGCGCTCGTCGAAGATCGAGACGATCACGCCCTGGTGCTCTTGCCCGACGCGCTGCGACAGGACAGCGGACTGCCCGAGGAGGCGATAGTCACAGCCAACCCGGACGTCGCTCGCGAGGATGGGGCGACCTTGTTGATCGCCGGGCACCCGGAGGTCGAGCGAGCCGCCGCTGCGGTCCTGGCCGAGGGGGACACGGGCTATGGGTATCTGCCGTGGCCGGCCTCGCGGCCGCCGACTCGCTCGACGATCGAGGCTCGCGCGCGCGAGTTGGTGTCGGTTGAGCACGGGCGGATCGATGCCGCCGGCGAGCCGATCGCCGCTTATCTGCCGCTGCTGCGCGTGGGTGCGATGGTCAGCTTTGCGGCCTCGCTGTCGCTCCGTTTCCACGAGCAGGAGGAGCTGTGGGTCGACGCTCGTACCGGAACCGAGGTCGGCGAGCGCCTCATGAGCACGGTGCGGGGTCGGGCGCTTCTCCCCGTCCCGGATGGCGCAAGGCGTAGGCTCGAGGCGGATCTGACTGCGGCGATTCCGGCCGCCCACCGGCAGCTCGAGGAGCGCGCGCTGAGGCGAGAATCGTCCCTCGCCTCGCACGCACGGCGCGCGCTCGACACCGAGCTGGCCAGGGCCAACGCGTACTACGCGTCCGCGCTCGAATCGATTGCCCGCCGGCGTGCCAACGCAGCGCCGGATCGCGTCCGTCTGCTCGATGCCCAGGCCGAGGCGACGCGTGCCGAACGCGACCGGCGCTGCCGCGAGATCGAGGACGAGCATCGCCCCCGTCACGAGCTGCGGCCGTTCCGCCTGCGTCTCGAGCATTTGCCGGCGTTCGTCTTGCCGGCCGAAGTCCGCCGCGGAACCCGGCGGTTTGGGTTCGAACTCGTCTGGGTTCCGGCCGCCGGCGAGTTCGCGCCCGTCCGCTGCCCGGCCTGCGACGCGCCCGAGCCGCTCGTCGCGACGCGCGAGCGGCTCGGCTGTCAAGCGTGCACGGCGCCGAGCGGTTCCGCGCCGACGGCGGGCGCAGCCGCGCGATCCGACAGCTCGAGGAGTTCGGCGTCGACGATGAGTTCAACGTCGAGCGAGCCCGGGGCCGACGACGAGTCCCTCGGCCGTCGGCGCCACGCCGACGTCGTCCCGGAGCGCCGGGCATCGGACGAGCCACGCGCTCGCCCCGACAGATCCCAATTCACTGGGTCGCCGAGCGCCACCGCCCGGCTGCCCAGCCGGCGGTCGAGTCTCGGGCAGGTGAAGCGAACTGGCAACAAGGTTGCGTTCACGTTCTGGGATTGCGTCGCCAACGGCGGCCGCTGGCCCCGCCAGAAAACCGCACGCGACTCACCGCTGCGCGCCCTCCACCGGCTGTACGGACGCGCCGGTCCGCTGTATGCGATCGGCGTTCCCCCCGGGGGTTACGTGGAGGAGATGGCCGCGTCCACCTACCCGAGCCAGCCGGGGGCTCCCGAGCTGACGGTCGGGAACGTCAAGGCAACCGGCGAGGTCTACCCGTACGCGATGTTCTGGTGGATCGCGGCGGGCAAGCCCGTTGTCGGAGAGATCATGCCGGCGCCGCATCCGCTGGCTGTCCCTCCGCGGGATGGTGAGACGGCAGAAATCGGGTGGCGCCTGCGTGAACGAGCCCCAACACCAATCGTCGCGCTCGACCCCGTCGCCTTGCTGCTGTGGCAGACGGAACTTCAGCAGTTCGGGCTGCCGTTCGCGATCCGCTGCCTCGCCGCATGGTGGCGGCTACCGGAGCGGTCAGGTCCGATCGCAACCGACGAAGCGGTGGCAGCCGCGGTGGCGAGCGCCGTAGCGCGAGCGGCTGGGATCAAGCGAGCGCTGAACGAGACCGCGGCAATGTACGGGGCCGACCGGCCACTCGTGACCCTGACCGAACGCGCGTTGACGGCCGGGCTGGCGATCGATCCCGCGCGCGGCTGGTGACAGACCGGACCGTCGGAGCGGGGGAAGTACATTCACGCGGCGCCCCCGGGCCTCACCTGGACCGCGTCGGTTGATAGCCGTGCGCTGGTGGCCGCGGGGCATGAGCTGATCGAGTTCACCACGCTGCGACGGGAGGTCGTCGCGGCCGCGCGCAGAGTGGACGGGCGGCGTAAGAGCATCGACAACCCAGCGCAGGACTGGCTCGACCGCGTCGCGCGAGCGGATCGGCTGGCCATCGTCGGCGTCCGGATCCGCAATCTTGATGATCTCGCGGCGCTGCACGGCTACGTGCTCGAGCCGGCGCTCCGGTCCGGGACCGCGCTGGTGATCGAGAGCGAGCAGCGCCTCACCAGCCTGCCCCCGGAGGAGTGCATCGACCCTGACTTCGCCTACCCGTACACACTCAAGCGCGCGATCCACGGTGCCACACGCCTGTATCGTGGCTTCTCGTTGCCCGAGCCCCAAGGCCGATGCCGTCTGCCGCGGTCGAGCCTCGACGCCGAGCAGCGGCGTGCTGTCGACGCCCACGACGGTGTCGTCCAGGTGGTCGCGCCCGCGGGGAGCGGCAAGACGGCGGTCCTTATCGAGCGCGTGCGAGAGCTGCTCCGCCGCGGGGTGCCCGCAGAGCAGATCCTGTGCACCACGTTCAACCGCGACGCGCGGGTTGAGCTCCAGGAGCGTCTGCGGGCCGTCGGGGTACAGCCTTCGGGTTATGAGCCCGATGATCATCGGTCATGCACATCCGTGCTGATCACTGCCCAAGGTCGCCCAGTTAGTGCCCCACTCGCCGCGGCCGTCGGGGAGAACGGGATCGTCCGGATGGGTTCGTGAGACATCCGTTTGATCGGGCTACCACGTGACCGATGTCGTCGCGCGGACCGAGCCGCCTCCCCGGGCGACAGGGGCGCGGCCGTCGACCTTGTTGCCGAGGCGTTTCTCGAAGGTGCGACCGCAGCGTCTCTTCGCGCAGACCCGAGCCTTGGCGGGCGAGCGAGCAGGCCGCCTGCGAACCCCGCAATCACGCCCGGCGAGCGGGGACTCCGCGTGACACTCCCGGCGCCATCACGCCGATCCTCAGCAGTCGGCAACGGCGCCCGTGACCTCGGCCTTCCCAGTCAGGGCCAGATGAGCTGCCCGGCCAGCTCCGTGCTGCTTACACCCAGCAGACGACTCCGCTCGAGCGGACTGTATTGCCCATCGGGCTCCAGACCGAACCAATGGATCCGCCGTTCGCCAGGGGCCACGATCATGACCTCGTCCACTCGGTGCCAGGCGTAGAACGGGAGCTTCTCCCACGTGTCGTCGCGCGGTGAGACGATCTCGACGATTAACGCGGCAGTACGGTTCCATTGCGGCGCATATCCCAGACGCAGGACAGCCAGGTCGGGAACGCGATAGTTGTCCTCGGTGCCGATGCCGACCGTGCCGACGACGACTAGGTTCACGGCGGAGGCACGCGGATCCAAGAGTACGTGCAGCCCGTGGGCCAAACGCTCGTGCTCGACGCTGGGCGGCGGGATCACGTGGAGAACCCCCTCCCACACCTCGTCGCGGCGGTCGACACCGCTTCGTCGTCGCTCCTCAAGCAGCCGCTCGACCCAAGCGGGCTGGGGGTCCAATACCAGCGTAGGCACGTGAGGAAGGCTATCGCCACCGCGATCGTCCAGCTCAGCTTTGGCGTATGCGCGGCCCCTCCGTGCCATCGCCGTCGAGCGCCTGCTCGAGCTGACTCCAGCGTTCCACCGACACAACGACCGCGCGCACCCGGTTGCGCTGGGTGAGAACGAGCTTCTCGACTTCGCCGTCCTCGAGCTCAGTGAGCAGAGAGCCGAAATCGCGCATCGCCTCGCGGACGGTGCGGAGCTCGTCGGTGCGGATGCGAAGGGAGGGGGCATCGTCGGCCATGTCGTCGGCGACGGTAGACGGGGGCGCGGACGGATGACGACGAAGTGTCGTCGGATTGTCGGCGTTCCGTCCGAGGGTGCTGTCAACTTTTCACACGCTGTGGAACCGATGCAAGATGACGCCTCATTGGTCTCCCGACTTGCCCACGGAGAGGGGTCAGCGCTCGAGCCGCTGATGGAAGTGTGGGGTGACCATCTCCTGGACACGTGGTTCCGGGCACTACGCGACGCTCGCCGCGCTCTCGACCTCTATGGGGAGGTGTGGGCGACGATCTACGATCGGCTCCGGTACGGCACGCAGCCTTTGCCGAAGGCGTTCGGACCGTGGGCGGTGGAGATCATTGCCGATCTTCTTGAGATGGCCGCGAGCGAGGGCCGGATCCCCGACCGGGCGCGGCATCGGATGAAGCTCGCGCCGCATTCGGCGACGGCGGCTGACATCGAGCGGATCGACGCGTTGTGTGAGCCGAACCTGGTCCGGGCAGCCCGCGGGGAGCTCCCTGGCGATTTTTCCGCCGCCGCCGACCGCATGCTGTTGCGCATGCCCGGTCCAACCGCGATATCCCGGATCCGTCCCAGCGCGGAGGGCCACCCGTGAAGCGGGTGCCGATGTCGCTGCATCGGGCGCTCGCGGAAACTGCCCGCAGCGATCCGGGGACGGCCGCAACCGCGGCCCCCATAGCTGACCTCGCACTCACCGCACAGCCCGTGCTCACGTACGCCACGGTCGAGAACGCCGAGCGCTACCGGCGCCTGATGCGCGTGCTGTGGCTCGAGCACCGCCACTTTGGCTTGCGTCTACGACCCGAGGAGATTTCCGACCGCGTCCGCGAGCTGTTCGGCCTCGCGCTCACCCCCGAGGACGTGAATAACCATCTCAAGCAGCTCCACGAGTGGCGAGCCGTGGAGCGCGAGCACGACTCGAGCCTCGCGAGCACCCCGAAGGAATACCGCCGCAGCAGGTTCACGTACGACATCACTCCGGCCGGCCGACGAGTGGAGGAGCTGCTGGCGGAACTCGACGAGCTCCGCGGCCGCGGCGGGGCGCTCAGCGGCTCACGGCTACCCGCTCTGCGCGACGCGCTCCTTCGGCTTGGCGACACCCTCGCCGAAGAGGCTCCTCGCGCTGGAGCCCTGCGCTCGATGTTCGAGCAGATCGCCGGTGAGCTCGAGCAGCTTCACTCCGGCGCCCTCGACTTCATGCGTTCGCTCGACCGCGTGGTCGCTCGTGGCGAGCTGGTCGATGACGCTGAGTTCGAGCGGTGCAAGAACGCCTTGCTCGAGCACCTTCAGGGCTTCCGCCGCGACCGGAACCGCCACGAGGGGGAGATCGTCGCAGCAATCGTGCGCGTCGATCGCCTCGGGATCGAACGTCTCGCAGAGCTGATCGTCTCAGGCGAGGAGATCCCGGACCTTCCAGGCGCACCAGCGACCCGTGTCCGCGCCGAGCGGGCGATTGAGCTTCGACAGCAGTGGGCGGGAATCCGCAGCTGGTTCATCGGATCCGGACGCACGCGCTCGCCGTGGGAGGTCCTCGGCGAGAAGGTGATCCAAGCGATCCGCGCCATCCTCGACATCGCCGAGGCGATCGTCGACCGCCGCACCGGCCGCGCCGACCGCGCGCACGCGTGCGTCCATCTCGCCCACCTCGCCGCGAGCGGCGACGCGCAGGCCGTGCTCGCCACCGCCCTCGGTACCGGGCACCCGCGCCACGTCGGATCGCCCCAGCTCGCGGCGACGCACATCGACGGCCATCTCAGCTGGTGGGAGTCGCCGCCGGCACCGGTCGTGGCCCACCTCCGCCGTCCTGGCGCGCGCTCACCTGGAGCGGGCTCGGGCACGCCAATCGCCGATACAGCGGCCGCTGGCCGGCGAGCCGCTGCACGCCGCCAGGCCGAACGTCAGGAATTGGAGCAGGCGCTGGCTCGCTTTGCCACGTCCGCGGGACCGATCCGCCTCGCCGACATCGGCCGCCTGCGTGAGGGCGACTTCCGTCACCTGCTCGCATGGATTGGCCGCGCCTTCGAGAGCGGCAAGGACGCCCACGGAGCGCGGCACGCATGGTCCTCAGACGGGCGCGCTCGGATCGCCTTGCTGGCGCCGACGCCCGACCGCGTCACGATCGCTACGCCGACCGGCACCTTCGAAACCCCGAACTACGCCCTCGAGGTCACCCGCCGGTGACCGACTCGACGACCGCGCTGCAGGGCGAGGAGGAGCGTCGGACCGCGCTGCGTGCACTGCTGGCCGAGCCGTTCGTGGGCGCCGAGGAGCCGGTCTTTAGGGTCATTCGCCGCCACGATGCCGAGCTCATCCGGCGCTGCGACGATTTGCTCGGCTATCGGCTGCACATCACGCCGAGCTTCGCGCGGCTGGTCAAGACACCGACCGAGCGCAGCGTTCGCCGGGGGACCCGAGTCCCGCCGAGCGGCCCCAGCGCGCGCGATCGCTCCAAGGACGAGTGGCCGCGACTAAGCGATCGTGGCGTCGTCCTGCTGTTCCTGACACTCGCCGCGCTCGAGCGCGGCGGTCAACAGACGGTGATCGGCGAGCTGGCCAAGGACGTCGCCGACACCGGCGCCCGCACCGACCCGCCGCTCCGCGTGGACTTCGACAGTCGCTCAGAACGCACCGCGTTCGGTGACGGGCTCGAGCTCCTCTGCCACTGGGGCGTCCTGCAACTCATGCACGGCCGTCGCGGGACATTTGCCAACCGTGTCCAGGAGGATGACGACAGCGAGGCGCTGTTCACTGTAGATCGCCGGCGACTCGCACTCGTGGTGAAGGATCCGTTTGCGGCCTTAGCTGCCCACACCAGCGAGGATCTCGGCCGGGAGGCCGAGGCCGCAACCCAGGAGGCAAGGACACGTCAGATCCGCCATCGCCTCGCCCGGCGGCTCGTCGAGGACCCCGTCCTATACCTCGACGAGTGCACCGAGGAAGAGCGCGCATACTTCGTCTCACAACGCGCGAACCTCGAACGGCGAGTCGAGGACTGGATTGGGTTGGTCGTGGAGCGGCGAGCGGAGGGGACGGCCGCGCTCGAGGCCGGGCGCGAGCTGACCGACCTGCCGTTCCCCGCCGGTTCGACGGTCAAGCAGCTTGGCCTACTGCTTTGCGACTGGCTGGCGAGCGAGCGCGAGGCGAGCTGGCCCGAGCTCCGCAGGGTCGTCCGCGCGCTTCTGGCGCAGCACGAACGGCACTGGAACCGCTCGCCCGACGACGACGATGTTCTCGACACGATGCTGGAGCAGGCGACGGCACTGCTCGTGGATCTCGCTCTCGTTACGCGGAGCCCGACGGGGTTGCGGGCTCGACCGATGTGCGGGCGGTTCCGCGCCCCAGAATTCCGGGTGGCGGGCACGGGATGACCGCGATCGACCGCTTCCGGCTAGTCCGCGCCGGCATCCTCAACCTGTACGAGTACGGCGACCAGGTGTTCGAGCTGGCCGGCGGCCGCCTGCTGCTCCGCGGGCACAACACCTCCGGCAAGACGAAGGCGCTCGAGCTGCTCCTGCCCTTCGGCCTCGACGGGGACATTTCGCCCCGCAAGCTTGACCCGTTCGCGAAGGCAGCCAAAGACATGCGCTGGAATCTCGTCGGGTGCATCGAAGGCGATCAGCGGACAGGATACGTGTGGCTCGAGTTCGAGCGGCTCAGGTTGGAGGGGACCGAGCGCGTTACCGGTGTCATCGGGATGAAGGCGAACGCGAATGTCCAGGGCGTCAAGCGCTGGTACGCGGTCGTGCGCGACCGCCGGATCGGCGACGATCTCGTGCTTCGTCGCGGCGAGGTGCCGCTCAGCAAAGCAGAGCTCGCCGCGGAGCTAGGCGACCAATGCCCGCTGATCGCCACGCCGAGCGAGTACCGACGGACCTTGAACGACGCGGTCTTCGGCTTCCCGAGCGAGGAGACCTTCCAGACGATGCTCACGCTGATGCTGGAGCTTCGGCGTCCACACCTGTCGAAAGCGCTCGACCCCTCCGGAGTGACCCGCCTGCTCAGCGCAGCGCTGCCTGAAGTCGACAATGATCTCATCCGCCGGCTCGGCGATGGACTCGAGCAGCTCGAGGAGATGCGACGCTCAATCGAGCGCCTCCGCCGTGCCCACCGTCGGCTCACCCGGTTCGTGGCCGACTCCTACAGCGCGTACGCCCGAGCGGTCCTCCGCGAACGGGGCGATGCGCTACGACGCGCCGAGACGGCGTACGAGAACGCGGCGCGCCGCCACCGCGATGCACTGGACGCCGCCGGCGAGGCACGCGGCGAGACGGAGCGGATTGCCGTCGAGCTGGCCTGCGCCCAGCAAGAGGTGGAGCGGGCGGAGGGCGCGCTGACGGCCCTGCTGCAGTCCCCTGAGTGGCAGTCGGTGGAGGCGGTCGAGCAGCTCGCGCGGCGCGCCGAACGACAGGCCGAGGCGGCGCGTGCGGCACGCGATCACGCCGACCACGCTGCCGCCGAGACGGTGATCGGCGAAGTCCAAGAGGCACGGAGTGCCGCAGACCTCGCCGACGCAGAGGTCGAACTCGAGTCACTACGGGAGCACCTGCGCCGGAGCGCGACCGAGAGCGGGTTCGGGCCCCGCCACGCCGTTCTCGACGAGCAGCTCGGGGCCGGCGATCCCGAGCTATGGCGCGGGCTGGCGGTGCAGGAGGTCAAGGCGTGGCGCGGCGTGCTCGCGAAGCAGGAGCATCTCTTGGCAGAGATCGACCGCGCCCAACGGGGGCTCGAGCAGGCGCAGGCGGTCGAGGAGGCGCAGGAGCTGCGTCTGCGAGGGGCGCGGAAACGGTTGAGCGACGCGCGCGCGGCGCTGGAAACCGAGCAGGAGCATCTGGCTGAGAGAGTGGACCGGTGGGTCTCCGAGCTCCGGGAGCTGCCTGCACCCGACGTGCCGACAGTCCTCACCGCCGCCCTGGACGCCGGCCGCCCCGGCGCCGCGGAGCCGAGCACGCACTGGCGGGCCGCCGCGGACGATCGGCGGCGAGAGCTCGCTCGGACGCGCGCGGCTCTCGAGACCAGGCACGCCATGCTCGACGACAACATCGGCGAGCTGACTACTGCGATCGCGGAGCTTGATGCGGAGATCGACTCCGGACCCACGCGTTTCGCCACCCGGCCCTCGAGCCGGGACGACCGGCCGGGGGTGGCGCTGTGGCAGGCGATCGATTATGCGCCGGGGCTTGACGCTGCTGCGCAGGCGGGGTTGGAGGCGGCTTTGGAGGCCGCCGGGTTGCTTGACGCCTGGCTGACACCGGACGGCGCGCTACTCGATCGCGAGACGCTCGATGCGGTGCTTGTCGACGGCGCGCGGCACGAGGGCCCGACCCTGGCGGATGCCCTCCGCCTCGCGCCAGAAGCGCCGCAGCCACTCCGCACCGCGCTTGCTGCCATCGCGCTCGCCGACGACGCCCCCGCAACCGGCGGGATCGCGGTCGACGTCCGAGGTGGCTTCGCGCTCGGGCCGCTCCGCGGCCGGTACGCCAAGCCCCAAGCCGAACACATCGGAGCCCGCGCGCGGGCTGCCGCGCGCTCTCGGCGGCGGGCAGCGCTGGTGGCCGAACGCGAGCACGTCGAACGCGAGCGCTCCGCGAACCTCGAAGCGATCGCGGAGATCGACGCCCGCGCACAGCGATTGATCGACGAGGAAGCTGCCTTCCCATGCACCGACGTCGTCGCCGCCGCAAACCGCGAGTCTCTCATCGCCGAGCAACACGCCGACCAGCTGGCCCGCGAGCAGGCCGAGGCTGCGGCCGCTGTGCGGCGGGCCGGCCAGCACGTAGAGCACACCTGTGGGGTCAGCCAGGAGCACGCCCAACAAGCGGGGCTACCGTCGCTGCTGAGCGTTGCCGAGCTGCGCGTCCGTGCCGAGTCCGCAGGCCGGTACCAGGATCGGCTTGGGCATGCCGTCGACGTGGTCCGCCGCGTCGAGACACAGGCCGCGCGGGCGCGGGAGGATCGGGAGCGCCTGGCCGGGCTGCGGACGCGCGCCGAGCGGCTCGAACAGGCCGCGCAGACCGAGGCGACCGAGAGCCGCCGCCTCGCCTCCGAGCGTACCGAGCGTGAGGCGGCGTTAAGCGCGGACGCCACGACCCTCCGCGGGAGGCGACAGACCGTCGACGAGCAGTTGCGGAATTCCCGTACGAATGTCGGACGCCTGCAGACGGCCGACAAGGGGGCCGCCGGCATGCTCGCCGCCGCCCTCGAGCGGGCGCAGAACGCCGACGAGCGCGAGGCCGAAGCGCGGTCCGATCGGGAGGCGGCGTTGAGTGCGTTTGCTCGGATGGAGCGCGCAGACATCTTCCGGCTCGCGCTCGACGAGGACGTGCCGGCCGACCATCGCGACGCGGCCAACTGGACCCTGACGCGCGCCCTCGAGGTTCTGCGGGGCATCCCAGGCAGCCGTCTCGTGAGTGACCCGGCGGACAAGCTCGCCGCGTCGCTCAGCCGCGCATGCAGCGACCTTGACCGGGACATCGCGCAGGAAGGCGACATGAGTGTGTTCACGATGCTCGACTCCGACGGTGTGCTCGCAGTCCGTGTCCGCGACGGTGCCGCCGAGCGGTCGCTTCCGGAGCTGACCGGACGGCTTGCCACGGAGATCGCCGAGCGTGATCGCACGCTGACGGCGGAGCAGCGGCGGGTGTTCGGCGAGGCGCTGCTCGAGGAGATCGCCGCGCACCTCCGGGCGCGGATCCATGAGGTACGGAGCCGGGTCGACGAGATGAACGGCGTCCTACGGCACAGCGGGACCGCGGCCGGGAAGGTCGTGCAGTTGGCGTGGCGCCCGCGCGGCGAGACGGAGGCGGCGAGCGTGATCCCGTTGATCGGCAAGCCGGCCAGCGGCCTCGGCGATGCCGAGCGTGACGCGCTCGTCGGGTTCTTCCGGAGCCGGATCGAGCTCGCGCAGTCGGCCGAGATCGACGCCGGGGATGGCGAGGCCACGGTGCAAACGCTCCGTGACGCGTTCGACTACCGCCAATGGTTCACGTTCGAGCTATGGGAGGGGATCGGTCGAGAGCGGCAGGCGCTGACCGCTGCCCGGCACGCCGTCGGCTCCGGCGGCGAACAGGCGGTGCTCATCCACCTCCCGCTGTTCGCCGCGGCGGCAGCCCTGTACGACGGCGCTCGGTCCGCGCCACGTTTGGTGATGTTGGATGAGGCGCTCTCAGGCATCGACGACGACACGCGGTCGCGCGTGATGGGCACGCTCGTCGACCTGGACCTCGACTTCGTCATGACCTCGCATGAACTTTGGGGCACCTACCACACCGTTCCCAGCTTGGCGATCTACCAGCTGTACCGCGAGCAGGGCCTGTTCGGGGTTCACTGCGAGCGGTTTGTGTGGGATGGGTCGCTGCTACGCGAGGAGGAGCAGGGCGATCTCTTCCGCGCATGACCCTTCGCACTCTCGACGACGACTTAAGAGATCCGGGCCTGGCACGTCTACTCTCGCTGGCACGGGAGCGGTTCGAAGCGCTTGGCGGAGTTCGCGGGCGGATCTGCGTGCCGGACCTGAGTCCCGCCGAAGCGCTGGCGATCGACACGCTATGGCGGCGTCCGGCACGCAAGCGACCGCGGCGCGGCCAGGACTTCTCCTGTTCCTTGGCCGATCTCGACGCGTCGCTGCTCGCGACGCTCGGAGTCGGTCTCGAGGCGGCGCTCGTGCGCACCGGTGGCCCCCTTCACCTGCGGCCCCAACGGCGGGCCGCAGATCGCGCGCGGACAGCCGCGTTCTGGGACAGGGCTCTGGCTCATCCGCTATGTAGCGACGACCCTGCGGTGCGGGCGTGGGCAGAGCGGCTTCGAGGCACGGGAGCGCTTGGTGCCGCACCGTGGAGCACCGACCGCGGCCAAAGCCTGCTCTCGAGCCTCGCCGTGGCCGAGACGCTGCCTCGGGATCCTCCGATCGAGCGCTCCACGCTCGCGAATGAACTCCTGGGCGACCCACACGCGCTCGATGACGGGACCGTTGTCGGCGATCGCCTCGTCGCGCTGCTCGCTGCGCGTGACGGCGGCGCCGGGGACCGCAGGACGGCGGGCGAACGCCGCTCGCTCCTCCAGCGCGTCGGCGTCCTGTGCGATCTCGCCTCGGCGACCGTGCTGACCCTAGGGCTCCGTCCGATTGGTGAGTCACCGCTCGAGCGGGCATTGCGCCTACTCGTAGGTGGGCATGTTGTGCTCACACTCGGTCAGCTCTCGCGTGCTGACCTACGCTTCGCCCGCGAGTTACGGATCCGTCTGTGCGAGAACCCGGCGGTGGTCCTGCGGGCCGAGGACCGTCTTGGCGCGGCTGCGGGCCCGCTCATCTGCACCGCCGGCTGGCCCGGCAGCGCCGTGTGCGCCCTGCTCGGCTTCCTGCGCGACGCCGGGGCAACGTTCGAGCACCACGGGGACTTCGACTGGGAAGGGCTGGCGATCCACAATTGGCTGCGCGACCGCTACGACGTCACAGCATGGCGGTTCGATGCCCGCGCGTACCGCGATGCGGTCGCGTCAACCTCGCCGCCGGGAGTAATACTGAAGGATCCACGCCACCGACATGCGCCCGAGGATCCGCTCGTGGCCGAGCTCGAGCGACAGCGGATCGCGGTCCCGGAGGAGGCAGTGCTCGACCAGCTCGTCGCGGACCTGAGGCAGGCTCAGACCGGCGCGCTCGGGCGGTGATCGAAGCTTGAGTCACGCCCCCGAACCCGCTTGACGCGGCTTGCACTCTCTCTGCAACGGCGCTGTTCCAATTCAGCATCGGGAGCGCGACATCTATGACGACGACGACGGGAGCCGGCGGTATCGCGAGCACACGGACTGCCCCGTGCGCGTCTGGCTGAAGCAGCCGCTGCGCGAGCGAGCGGTGATCGACGTCGATAGCGACGACGAGCTTCCGCTGTACATCCCCCAATACCTCGACAACGTTCGCCAGCCCGACCACGGATATCACCCCCGCCAACCGGCGGTGCAGGGCGCATCGCGATGCCATGTCAGACGAGCCGCGATGACCTGACGCTGCTCGTGCGGTTCGTGCTTCGTAAAGCGATCAGGAGCCCAGACGCGGATCAGATCAGGGGCCCCTTGCGACGCGGGCGTCATCGACGGCGCATGCCCGGGCCGACTAGCGGTTCTCGACCCGCTTCTCGACGATATCTCGAGTTGATAGCAGCGCTCATTGACGTGCGCCGAATTCGGCGCATCATGCACCACCTCCGGCGTTTGCCGGGCGAGGATGGTGTAAGTGTCCACGGCAAGGGCTGGCAATCCAGACTGACGCAGCTGACATCACGCGACGATCGTCCGTGCGGCGGACTACCGCGCTGACCGAGATCTTCGAAGTCGCGTCCGTCGCTGGCGACGACGCCCGGACTAGGTGTTGGGGTCGCTCGTCGCACGCGAGCCTTCAGCAGAGGTACGGAACGGACGCTGTGATCGGCCGATCTCAAACTAGATCAAACAGCGGTATGGCCCCTGAATAGAAGGACCTCCGATCTCCCGGAGGTCGCGATCACCAAGCGTTCCGTAGTGCCGCAGGCGGGATTCAATCCGACTTGACTCCGATGCATCCGCTACGGGCGAGTCATGGCGGCCCGTTCGCCGGAATCCGTGGCGGTTCGTTTGACATTGTCTGGTGTTTGATCGAAGGCGACGGCTCGCCCATTTCAGGGGGCGGGCCCAGAGATATCGGCCGGCCACTTCGTCGCCGGCGCGCGATGGTCTACGCGTCTGCCGGAAGCAGAGTGAACGCTCCGCCTTGCAACGGGCGGACCGCTCGGAAGTGGCGTTCGTCGAACGTTAGGAGCCGGCGGGTACCCAGCCTGCCGGCGATGACCGCCACCGACAGATCAGCGAGTCCCAGGTTCAAATCGGCGTACCGACGATCCAGATTCAGCGCGGCTTCGTAGTCACGACCGTCCAGCCCGGGACTCTCGTAACGGCGGGCGCACAGGTCCTCGAGGAAGGCACGGCGTGCCGGAGGGCCGAAGCGCTGGCCAAGCAGGTAGTCGATCTCAGCTGTTACGGGCGCCGGGATGAACAGACTCCCACGCTCGGCGTTCAGCACATCCAGAATCGCTTGTCGCCGCGGCTCACGGATGTCGGCGAGCGCCACCAGCGGCCCCGCGTCAACTACGACGGTCACTGGCCGAATCCGTCGAGGAGCTCGTCCTCCGGTATCTCAGAGATCGGTCGCGGATCGGCATCGATCCGGTCGAAGCCCGCCGCCAGCGCAAACTCGCCCTCGCCTCGGCCTGCAGGAACATACGCGGTGATCGCTTCGCGAATGATCTCCGCCTGGGAACGTCCCTCAGAGCGCGCGAGCTCCGCGAGTCGTGCCGACTCCCGCTCGGTCAGGTAAACGCTCGTCTTACGCACCGTACGTAGGGTATCACGTAGGGCATTCGACGGTGAGAACCGGTTGTCCGGCGTGATGCGGCGTTATGAGCGGTCAGCGCCTCCCGTGCCGCGAGCGTCGTCGCGGTCGCCCGTGCGAGCGAGCCGAACCGGGCCGGCCCTCGGAGCGTCGGATCTCGGACGGCGGTACGAAGAAGATGTTCTGGCAGATGGCGATCGTGGCCTGGGCGACGATCTCGGCCGAAGTCCGGATCTCGTCGTCGGAGTAGCGGCCGGTCAAGTCATCGACCACGCTGCGGATCAAGGAATGCGCGACCTCGAAGGGCGGTGGCGCATCGGGCGAGGATAGACCCGACGCTTCGAACTCGTGCATGCCGGCCATCATCTGGCTGATCGGCGCGCTGCAGGCAAGGAGCTGGTCGACGAGCACGTCGAGGAGGTCGGGGGTGGGAGCAACTTCCTGATCGGTCATGCCTACAAGAGCCTTCGGGGGCGCCAGATTCACCCCGTGCTTACCGTCCGACCCGCGGCGTCAAACGAAATCAAACGGCCAGCCGCCCCTTAACCACGAAACCCCCGATCTCTCTGGGGCCTCGATTAACAGGAGTTTTCAGTTAGTAGCGGGGGCCGGATTCGAACCCGCGACCTTCGGGTTGTGAGCCCGACGAGCCTAGTCCGCGGGCGCTGCACCGGACCGAACTGATCGACGCCGGCTCAGGCACAACGCCGCAAAGCCCGCCTCGAATCCTCAGCTTCGCGACGATCGGGGGCTCGCAGCAACCACGCGTCAGCACGGATCACATCCGGCGAGACATTCGACAGTGCAATGGCAGTGATCGTGTTATCGGATAGGTAGGTGTATGGCGCATTACCAATCATTAGCAGTGTTCATGAAGAATTCGTTAGGGTCGGCTTGGCAACGAAAG
>Ga0335073_10004061_pt1 | contig 20454 bp, 17 predicted proteins | sample Lox_Sample_22_FD_207093 | JGI IMG/M metagenome (GOLD analysis project Ga0335073, IMG submission 207093) | Soil microbial communities from Loxahatchee National Wildlife Refuge, Florida, United States - Lox_Sample_2.2 | ecosystem: Environmental > Terrestrial > Soil > Wetlands | place: USA...
TGGCGAAGATCGACGCCTCGCGGTCGGGATTGATCGCCAGCAGCTTCTTGGCTCCCTTGCAGCCGGCCATGTGCTGGGTGGCGCCGCTGATGCCGCACGCGATGTACAGGGAGGGTGAGACCTTCGTCCCGGTCTGCCCGACCTGGTCGGTGTGCGGACGCCACCCGGCGCTGGTCACCGCCCGCGAGCACCCGACTGCGCCCCCGAGCAGCGCCGCCAGCTCCTCGATCACGGCAAACCCATCGGCCGACCCGACGCCGCGCCCGCCGGAGACGACCACGTCGGCATCGGCGAGCGATACACCGGCGTTCTGCGCCGGGAGACGCTCCGAGACCCTCACCACCGCTTCTCCGGCGGGCTCGAGCGTCTCGACCTCGAGGCCGGTGGCGGCGGGATCCACGGCCACGGCGTGGGGTGCGACGGTCAGGACCGCGGGGGAGCCGTGGAGCCGCGCCTCCTCGAGCAGACTGCCGCCCCAGCGGACGCGGACGACGGTGAGCGGGTCGCCCGGGGCTACGGATGTGCAGTTCGCGGCCATTGGCAGGTCGAGTTCCGCCGCCACGTGCGCGAGCACCTCGTTGCCGCGGTCGGTACCGGGCGCCATCACCGTCGACGGGCTTCGCTCTCGGGTGGCGGCGGCGAGCGCCTGTCCCCACGCCGCCGGGGCGTAGCCATCGCGGTCATCGATGGCCACCGCATGCACGTCCTCGCCGAGACTGCGGGCGAACGTGAGCGCCTGCTGGGAGAGCTCGTCGCCCGGGTCCTCGACGAACACGAGGACGCTCATCAGACCAGCCCCAGATCGGAGAGCACGCCTACCACCGCGGGCGCCGCGTCTGCGCCGTCGCCGAGAATCGCCGCCTGCTTGCTCGAGCCGGGCGGGAGGACGAGCTTGACCATCTCGAGCTTCGGCTCGGCCCGGGCCGGATTCGAGGCGCCGAGCGGCTTGCGCTTGGCCCGGAGCCGCCCGGGCACGGACGGGTAGCGGGGCAGGTTGATGCCCTCCTTGACGGTGACCACGGCGGGCATCGGCACCTTGTAGACATCGCGCCCCTCAGGCACCTCCTCTTCCAGGCGCAGGCTTCCGTCTTCGACCGCGATCCCTTTGATGCCGGTCACCGCCGGCAGCCCGAGCTTGTGCGCCACCCGGATCGCCACCTGGTAGTTGCCGGCGTCGGCGGACTCGTTTCCGAACAGGATCAGGTCGAAGGGCTCCGCCTGCGCTTGGATCGCGTCGACGATCGCGCCGGCCGTGGCCTGGGGGTCCCACTCCTCGCCGTCAGTGACCAGATGGACGGCGTTGTCAATACCAATCGCCATCATGTCGCGCAGCTGCTCCTCGGCCTCGGGCGGACCCAGGGTGAGCACCGTCGACGAGCCGCCGTGCTGCTCGATGAGACGGACGGCCTCCTCACAGCCGCACTCCTCGTGCGGGCTGATCGTGAAGCCGAGATGCCGCGTGGAGATCGCGCGCTGATCGTCGGTGAGGACGATCTTGCCGCCGGTCAGCGGCACCCGCTTCACGCACACGAGGACGTTCATTGGCTCAGGATCGGACGCGGGAGTTTTCCGGGTCGAACACCGGGGTCGAGTCGTTGGTGGCGACGGTGACCGGATAGCGCTCACCCATGTACTCGACGGCGAGCTGCTCGCCGACCACGGCGCGCTCGGGCGGGAGGTAGCTCATCAGGATGTGCTTGCCGATCGAGGGGCCGGCGCCGGCGCTCGTGACGTATGAGCGGCGGCCCTTGCGGTCGGTGAGCGGCTGACCGTCGCGCGTGAGGATCGGCTCCTTGCCCAGCATGTAGCGCCTGACCCCGCTCGCGGAGGTGTGGTCGTCGACGGTCAGCGTGCACAGGATCGCCGCGGGCTCCTCCTCGCGGTGGCGCACGTGCGCCTCCTTGCCGATGAAGTGCTCGTCCTTGACCTTGCCCCAGGCCATCCCGGCCTCGACCACGTTGAAGTCGCCCTCGAGCTCGGCGCCGTAGGCGCGGTAGCACTTCTCGAGTCGCCCGGTGGTTCCGTAGACGCCGATGCCGGCCGGGATGATGCCGTGGGGGGCGCCAGCCTCGGCCACGATGTCCCACAGCCGCGCCCCCTGCTCGAACGGGACGTACAGCTCCCAGCCGAGATCGCCGACGTAGGAGATCCGTGACGCGAGGACTTGCACGGGTCCGATCTCGATCGTCTTGCAGCGGGCGAACGGCATCCCGTCGTGAGAGACGTCGTCGGCCGTGATGCTCTGCAGGACGTCACGGGCGCGAGGGCCCCACAGCCCGAGGGTGGTCCAGGCGCTGGTCTCGTCGTGAACTTGAGCCGAGCCGTCCTCGGGGAGGTGGTCGGCAAACCACTTGAGGTCCGACATCCCGAACGCGCCGCCGGTGACCACGCGGAAGGTCTCGTCGCCCAGGCGCATGATCGTGAGGTCCTGCTTGAAGCCGCCGCTCGGGGTGAGCAGCGGCGTGTACACGACGCGGCCGGTGGCGACGTCCATCTGGCGCATGGCCACGCGCTGGACGGTTTGCAACGCTCCGGGCCCCGTGACGTCGAAGATCGCGAACGCGCTCAGATCGATCATCGCCACCCGGTCGCGCATGGCCAGGTGCTCGGCGTTGATGATCGCCGACCACCAGCGGGAATCCCATTCGGCCTCGCGCTGGTTGATCCGGTCGCCGTACTCGTCGAGCAGGCCGGCGTTGGACTCGTACCACTGGGGGCGCTCCCAGGCGGCGCCTTCGTAGAAGACCGCTCCCAGGTCCCGCTCTCGCTCGTAGAACGGAGCCAGTCTGACGTTGCGGTCCGAGGCCCACTGCTCGCCTGGGTGGACGATCCCGTACATCTTGTTGAAGCCCTCAGATGCGCGGGCTGATATATGAGTTGTCGTCCGCTGACATGCGTAGGCGCGGGCGACGTTGGACTCGAACACGTCGATCTCGGAGTCGCCGTGCACGATCAGCTCGGCAACGGTCTTGCCGGCGCCGGGGCCCTCCTTGATCCAGATCGCCGCGGCGGACCACAAGCCCTTGACCTCGGGCGTCTCGCCGAGAAGCGGCATGCCGTCGTAGGTGACCGAGAGGACGCCGTTGATCGCGTACTTCACGCCGACCGACTCGTCGCCGACGATCTCGGGCATCAGCTCGAGCGCCTGCTCCATCTGGGGGTCGAAGTCCGGCTGGGTGAAGGGGAGCTCGGTGGGGCTGAGCGCCGACTCCTCGATGCTGGGGATGTCGTCCGGGGCGAGCGTGATCGGGCGGTGCGCGTAGGAGCCGATCTCGAGGCCGGTGCCCTCCTGGCGCTCGTACATGTTGGTGTCCATGTCGCGGACGATCGGGTACTCGATCAGCTTGGTGGTGTCGGCGAACCGCGGCGCGGGCCCGATGTCGATCATCTGGTGGATCATGGGCGTGAGCGGGATCGACGCGCCGGCCATCCGCGCGATGCGGGGGCTCCAGCAGCCGCAGGCGATGACCAGGATGTCGGCCTCGATGTCCCCCCGCGTGGTGCGGACCCGCTTGAAGCGACCGCCGTCAACGTCGATCCCGAGCACCTCGGTGTTCGTTTGGACGGTCATCCCCGCGTTCTGAGCGCGTTCGCGCATGATCGTCCCGGCGCGCAGCGAGTCGACCACGCCGGCGCCCGGCGTGAAGAACGCGCCCAGGATCAGCTGCTCGTTGATGTACGGGACCAGCTGCTTGACCTGGCCCGGGGTCAGCAGCTCCACCGGCTCGATTCCCCACGACGTCGCTGACGCCATCCGCCGGGTCAGCTCCTGCATCCGTTCCTGCGTGCGGGCGATCTCGATCCCGCCGCTCTCGATGAACACGTCGAGGTCCTTGTACTGGCGCATGCTCTCGAGCGTGAGCGACGTCATCTCCTTGGAGTGATCGACGGGGAAGATGAAGTTCGAGGCGTGTCCGGTCGATCCACCCGGGTTGGGAAGCGGCCCCTTGTCGAGCAGGGTGATGTCGGTGACGCCGAGCCGGGTCAGGTGGTAGGCGAGGCTGTTGCCGACGATGCCGGCGCCGATGACCACGATCCGTTGTCTGCGCGCTCCATTACCGACGCCCACTCCTCTGATATATCAGATGCATGCCAGGCGGCGCAATGTCGTCCAGACGGGCGCGGCGGCCCGAGGGTGCACGGGAAAGGGCCAAAGATCGTGGCGTTGCTGAGCCGGCTCGAGACGCGGCCGGATCGGCCCGTTTTCAGTGCAGGGTTGGGGCTCAGCGGCGGGCGGCTTGGCGACGCTCGACGCGCCGGCGCTCGGCGCGGGGCACGGTCTTTGGCGTTCGCTCGATCGGCTCGGCCCGTAGGACGCGAATCCCGGTGAGGACGACCAGCAGGGTCATCAGGGTGGCGCTGGACAGGCACCAGTAGCAGTAGGCGTGGATCGTGAACGCCTCGCGATACGTCAGGTACATGCTGAACAGGAAGCCGACGAGCGCGATGCCGAAGCCGGCGACGCGGCCAAGCTCGTTGCGGATGGCCAGGCTGAACAGGATCCCGATATAGCCGGCGAGGCCGAGCACCGCGACGGGAACGCCGTCGAGCTTGGAATAGACCGAGCTCTGCACGGTCTCGCACCCGCCGTTCGCCCCGCAGATGATCTTGATCTTGGCGTAGTGGACGTAGACCAGGTAGCCGGCGACGCCGATCCCGATCAGGCACAGCACGCCGATGGCGATCCGTAGCCGGCGGTCGACCGTGCCCGCGCGAGCCGGCGCCCCGTTCGCGGCCGCGATACTCATGTGACCTGCTTGATCACCTGCTCGAGCTGGGCATAAGTCGGCACGGCCTGGCTCGCCGCCGCCTGCCCCTTGGGGCCCGAGAAGATCAGCGTCGGGGTGCCGCTGACGCCGATCTGGCGGGCCGAGGCCTGATCGTTCGAGACCTGGGCGGTGAGGTTCGGATCATTGCGGTCCGTTTGCCAGGTGGCGTAGTCGAGATTCGGGATCTGTCTAGCCAGGCCGTTCAGGTACGCCGGCGTCACATAGCCCGAGTCCTCCTGGCCCTGCTCGTGGTAGAAGAGCTCCGTGTACTGCCAGAACAGGTTCTGCTTGCCGGCGGCGAGCCCGGCGACCTGCTGGGTGTTGAACACACCCGGATCGGGGCTCCCGCACGTTGCCGTGCAGAACGATCTGTACTCAACCTTGACCTTCCCGGAGCGGACGTCGTTCGAGACGAGCTGGGAGAAGCCGCCCTGGAGCGTGAACGCCTGGCACACCGGGCACTCGTAGTCGCCGTAATAGGTCATCGTGACCGGCGCCTTGGGATTGCCCAGGACGTTGCCGGACTGGGGGATTCCGCCTAGGAGCTGGTTGATGCCGGCGATGGTGCTGTTTGCCGTGGTCCCGGTCTGAAGGCCGGTCTCCTTCTTCGTGCCGCCGCTCGAGACCAGAACCAGCACGACGACGACGATGATCGCGCCGAGCACGGTGCCGCCGACCATCTGCAGACGCCGCTGGCGGCGGGATCGTTCGGCTCGTGCTCGCTCCTCGGCCAGCCGCCGTGCGCGAGCTTCTTCCTTCTGCTTGGTGCGGGATGCCATGAGGAGTTTCGTCCTGAGGCGCGCCGCAGGGCGCGCACTAAAACTGGCGTTGAGGATAGCGGCAGCGCCACCGAGACCGCGACATCCACGGGCACTCTTCGCGAGCTCTTCGATTCTCGCACACGAAGATGGGGACTCGGTAGGGTCCGGTAGGTGGCGGGCGTCGGATCGCAGCTTGACCGCTAATTGCGTGTAAACATCCTGTGATCGTGGTGCTCGCCGGTGTGTCGTGGGCGTCAGGGTTGATTACAGTGCCTCGCATGTCGCGTGACCCGACCGAAGCTCAGCCGGGGGGCCAGGGCGCCCCGCAACGTGGGCAGGCCCGCCTCCGCGTCGCCGTGGTCGATCGCGATCCAGGATTCACGCAGGTGCTGGCCAACCGTCTAGGCGCACTCGGCTGCGAGCACCGGCCGCTCACCACCCCGGCCACGATCGAGACGCTGGTGGCCATGCGGCTGAACGCGCTGGTGCTCGATCTCGCCGTGATCGGCCCCGACAGCTGGGAATACATCGAGCGAGTGTGCGCGCGCCTGCCCGGCCTCGCCGTCATCGTCTGCACCGGCCCGTCTTCGGTGGCCCAGCGCGTGCGCGGCCTCCGGCTCGGCGCCGACGCCTGGATGACCAAGCCATGCCATCCGGAGGAGCTGATCTGCGTCATCGAGGCCGCCGTCCGGCGCCACCGCCGCCATGAGCTACCGCAGATCGACCTAGCGGCAACGGTCGGCGAGATCGTCGTCCGGCCCGATCTGTACCAGGCGTACGTGGGCGAGCAGAGCCTCGAGCTGACCGCACGCGAGTTCGAGATCCTCCAGCTGCTGGCTCAGTCCGACCGCGTGCTGCGACGCGAGGAGATCTACGAGCGGGTGTGGGGTTACGCGATGGCGCACGGCGACCGCTCGGTTGACGTGTTCGTCCGCAAGCTCCGCCAGAAGCTGCGCGCCATGTCTCCGTCCTGGAGTTACATCCACACGCACTTCGGCGTCGGCTACCGGTTCGCGCCCGAGCTCGAGTTCGGTGAGGTCGATGGGCCGCTGGCGACAGATGGTGGCCGCGCCGGAAACCATTCCGTCGCCCGCGCGCACGAGGTTCCCGCCGCTTTGAGCCGCTGAGCCGGCGCCGGCGGCCGGAGGAGGCCCGCGCGCGCCGGTCGCCGACGGTGGGTTTCCAAGAAGCGCACGCCGCCTTCGGGCCGCGCCTGATCACAGGTTGTTCACATCGTCGTTACGAGTCGATAACGCTTTGGCGCGGTTTGCACGCGAGCATCGCTCGGCATGTCGGCAGCCGCCAGGCCGAGCAGCGAGGTCATCGAGGTCGGCCCGCTCCAGATTCTGCCCGAAGAGCACCTGGCTCGGGCGAACGGCCGAGTGCTCGTGCTTTCGATCCGCGAGCTGCGCCTGCTGACCGAGCTAGGCCGGCGCGCCGACCGGATAATGCCGCGCGAGGAGCTGTTCCGGCTCGTCTGGGGCCGGGACATGCGCCCGGGCGATCGATCGGTCGACGTGTACGTGCGGAAGCTGCGCGTCAAGCTCGAAGAGGCGCTTCCGGAGTGGCGATTTATCCACACGCACTTTGGCTTCGGGTATCGCTTGGCAGCAGAGCGTGCACACAACGCCAACGATCGGTTCACAAGTGAATAACACCCCCGGAGATCGCTGGGCGCAGACTCTGGCGGACCTCAAGCGAAGGAGATGACTGTGAAGCTACGTGGTATCGGAGCACTTGCTGCCGTGATCGCCGCGTCTATGGCGGTCGCTGCATGCGGCTCCAGCAGCAGCTCGACCTCGACCCCGAGCTCGGGATCATCGGGCACGACGACAGCGGCCGCCTCATCAGGCGGAGCGAAGTCGCTCACCGGCGCCGGCAGCACACTCGTGGCGCCGCTGGTCTCGGACTGGACGCCCGCTTACCAGAGCGCCAAAGGCGTGAGCCTCACCTACGGCGCGATCGGCAGTGGCGGCGGTATCAAGCAGATCAGCGCCCGCACCGTTGACTTTGGCGCCAGCGACGCGCCGATGACCACGAGCCAGGCGACCTCGTGCAACGGATGCGTCGAGATACCCTGGGCACTGGCCGCGACGGTGATCGCGTACCACGTCCAGGGAGTCCCGAACCACCTCAAGCTGACCGGCCCGGTGCTGGCCGACATCTGGATGGGCAAGATCAAGACGTGGGATGACCCGGCGATCAAGGCACTGAATCCCGGGGTGAGCCTTCCCTCGACGGCAATCACGCCGGTTCACCGAACGGATGGAAGCGGTGACACGTACGCGTTCAGCAATTACCTTTCGCAGGTGAGCCCGACGTTCAAGTCCAGCGTCGGTGGTCCGTCCACACTTGTCAACTGGCCGGGTGGCCTCGGCGGTAAGGGCAACTCGGGCGTGGGCGGCGTGCTCGCCAGCACGAATGGCGCGATCGCGTACATCGCCATCGCGTACGTGTTCGCGAACAACTTCGACTACGCGCTGGTCCAGAACGCGGCTGGGCAGTATCCGGTTCCCGGGGTGCCGAGCATCTCGGCGGCCGCGGCCGCCGTCACCAACGTGCCGTCGGGCGGGACCGGGGGCATCTCGATCGTCAATCCTCCGAAGTCGGCGGCGGGTGCCTACCCGATCTCGACGTTCACCTACGTGCTCGTTCCGAAGATGAGCAAGTCGACGTCGGTTGCCACTGCCCTGCAGACGTTCATCGGGTGGGCGATAACCACCGGCCAGTCGTATGGTCCGAAACTCCAGTTCGCGCCATTGCCCGTAGCCGTTGTCTCGGCGGACCAGCAGACGCTGAAACTGCTCCAGTAACGAGGATTGTGCAACTCCGGGAGTTAACTCGTAGGCTGGCGTGGCGGACCGCCTCAGGGCGGTCCGCCACGGGCATCGGGGCGCTACGGCCGGTGACGCACTCGCGAAGTCTGCAACGAACATGGCCACCACCCCCGTAAGTACCACCACCGTCTCGCGCCCTGGCCTGCGCGACATCCGGCCGAAGCTGTCGGACCGAATCGGCGAGCCCGCGCTCAAGATCCTGTCCACCGCCGCCGGAGTGGTGTCGGTGGTCGTGCTCGTGTGGATCGCCTACACGGTGTTCCACCAGGCGAGCCCGGCGATCTCGAAGTTCGGGCTCGGCTTCGTCACGAGCAAGACCTGGAACCCGAATACCGACACCTACGGGGCGCTGACGTTCATCTATGGCACGCTCGTCAGCTCGTTCATTGCCCTGCTGATTGCCACCCCGACCGCGATCGCCATCGCCGTCTATCTCACCGAGCTTGCCCCGCGGAGGGTCCGCCGCCCCGTGGCCACGCTCGTGGAGCTGCTGGCAGCGATTCCCAGCGTGATCCTCGGACTGTGGGGGATCATCATCCTCGGGCCGTTCCTGGAGAATCACCTGGAGCCGTTTCTCCACAGCTTCCTCGGCTGGCTCCCGTTGTTCAGCGGTACGCCGTCGCCGTATGGCATGCTCAACGCGGCCCTGATCCTGACGATCATGGCCCTGCCGATCGTCACCGCGATCACCCGCGAGGTGTTTGAAAGCACCCCCCGGGAGCTCAAGGAGGGCGCCTACGCGCTGGGAGCCACCCGCTGGGAGATGGTGCGGATGACCGTGTTGCCGCTCGGGCGGTCCGGGGTCGTCGGCGCGGTCATCCTCGGTCTCGGGCGGGCGCTCGGCGAGGCGATCGCGGTCACCCAGGTGATCGGCAACGCCACCCAGATCAAGGCGTCCCTGTTCGAGCCCGCCGGCTCGCTCGCGGCTCAGGTCGCGTCCGAGTACCAGGGGGCGGTGAGCGCGCTGAACACCGCGGCGCTGATCTATCTGGCTGCGATCCTGCTGGTCATAACGGTGATCGTCAACGTGATCGCGCGCTTGATCGTGCGTGGCCGGACCAAGGTCGTGGGGACGTAGCGATGGAAGCCAGCGCCACTGCCATCACGCGCGAGAAGCTGAGCGGCAACGGACCCGGATACCGCCGCCGACGGTTGGTCAACCGGATGATGGAGTTCCTGTCGACGTTCGCGGCCGTGCTCGCGGTGGCCGTGCTCCTGCTGGTCATCGTCTCGGTCTTCATCAAAGGCGTGTCAGCGCTCAACCTGGACTTCTTCACCAAGGAGCCCGCACCCTTTGGCGAGACCGGCGGCGGGATCGCCAACTCGATCGTCGGCAGCGCGATCCTGATCGCCCTGGCCACGTTGATCTCGGTGCCGATCGGGATCCTGATCGGGATCTATACGGTGGAGTTCGCGCCGCGCCGGATCGCCGCCCCGATCCAGTTCTGCCTCGACATCCTCAACGGCGTGCCGACGATCATCACCGGCATCTTCATCTTCGGGCTGCTGGTGGTGAACCATGCGCAGTCGGGCTGGGCCGGCGCGATCGCGCTCGGGATCGTCGAGCTGCCGATTGTCGCCCGCTCGGCGCAGGAGGTGCTGGCGCTCGTTCCCCGATCCCTGCACGAAGCCGCGCTGGCGCTGGGATTGCGGCGCTGGCGACTCGTCACGAGGATCGTGCTGCCGACGGCGGCGGGTGGCCTGATCACCGGCGCGGTGCTCGGTGTCGCCCGCGTGGCCGGCGAAACGGCCCCGCTGCTGTTCACGACGTCGATCTTCTCTAACACCGGAATCACCACAAGTCCGTCTCAGCCGCTGCCCAACATTCCGGTTACGATCTTCACCTTGTCGGAGTCGCCCAGTCCCTCCGATCACGCCCAGGCGTGGGCAGCCGCGCTGGTGCTGGTCGCATTCGTGCTCATTCTGAGCGTCTCAGCCCGCACCTTCCATGAACGTAGCCGCAGGCGGTTAAGCGGCTGACACATTTGCCGAGGAGCGACTCGTAATGACCACCCCACCCCCGCTGAACCCCACCGAACAGACGTCGAATACTCAGCCGCCTCAGGACGGTCAGTCGTCGGCGCCGGCTCCCGCCAAGCAGACGCAGCAGGCTAGCGGTCAGGGCGTCGCGGTCGAGAACCTGAACGCTTACTACGGACAGCACCACAGCATCAAGAACGTCACGATCGACTTTCCGGCCAACGAGGTCACAGCGCTGATCGGGCCCTCCGGCTCGGGCAAGTCAACGGTGGTCCGGTGCATCAATCGCATGCACGAAGAGATTCCCGGCGCTCGCGCCGAGGGCCGCGTGACGCTGGACGACGTCGACATCTACGACCCGAAGGTCGACGTCACGGCGGTCAGGCGCATGATCGGGATGGTTTTCCAGCGGCCGAACCCGTTCCCGACCATGTCGATCTTCGACAACGTCGCGGCAGGTCTGAAACTGGCCGGCGAGCGCGAGAACCTCAAGGACCGCGTCCAGAGCGCGCTGCGCTCGGTCGGCCTCTGGGAGGAGGTCCACGAGCGGTTGAACGAGCCGGGAATCGGTCTATCGGGAGGGCAGCAGCAGCGCTTGTGCATCGCGCGCACGATCGCCGTCGAGCCCGAGGTCGTTCTGATGGACGAGCCGGCGTCGGCGCTCGACCCCGTCTCGACCCTGAAGATCGAGGAACTAGTGGACGAGCTCAAGTCTCGCTACACGATCGTGATCGTGACCCACAACATGCAGCAGGCGGCGCGGGTGGCCGATTCGACCGCCTTCCTGCTCGAGGGGGAGCTGATCGAGCACGGTCCCACGAACGAGATTTTCACCACGCCGAAGGACGAACGTACTGAACGGTACGTGACCGGGAAGTTCGGGTAAGGAGCGGCTATGCAAGAGGTCCGGCATCAGTTCCGCGAGGCGCTCAAGACGCTTGAAGAGCAGGGCCTCGGCGGCCTCGACATGGTGATCTCGCAGCTCGACCGGGCGCTCGAGGCAATCGCCTATCAGGACGTCGAGCTGGCCGGGATGGTCGTCGCCGACGACGACCGGATCGATGGCCGCTACCTAGAGGTGCACCAGGGCATCCTGTCACTGCTCGCGCGACAGGCGCCGGTCGCGGGCGACCTGCGGATCGTCGCGGCGCTTTTGCACGTGATCCGGTGCGTCGAGCGGATGGGCGATCAGTGTGTGAACATCGCCAAGCTCGTGCCGCTGTCCGGCTACGAGTCGCCGAAGGACAAGGACATCCTCGACGCGATCGAGCGGATGGGGCGCCTGGCGCGTTCGCAGGTCTCTCAGGCCAAGCAGGCCTTCGCCGGACGCAACACCGAGCTGGCCCAGGACCTCGTGAGGCAAGACGCCGAGATCAACCGGCTCAACCGGGAGATCTTCCGCCGGGCGGTCGAGGTCGGAGACAACCTCGACATGCGCGAATGGGCGATGTTCATGATCCTGGTAGCTCGCTGTCTGGAGCGGATCGGCGACAACACCGTGGATATCGCCGAGCAGACGGTGTTCGTCGTCACCGGGCTGTTCCGCGAGTTCGCCGACGCCTCGACCCCACCTGAGGCGGCGCGCACCCCGTAGGAAGTATCCTCGCGCCCGAGTGGCCACCCAGAAGTCGAAACCGCGGTCGCGCAAGCGCCGTCACTCGCGATCCGGAGCCGTTTCCGCCGCCTCGGTGCGCCGGCACCCCGAGGCCAGCGGCCAGGGCGGCGAGCGGGCCGCGGATAGGCCGAGGGCTTCCCGCCGCCGCGCCAACCCGCTCGGCGCCTACGGCGAGCGCCCGCAAAGCCCGTTTGGCGGGCTCCCGGTGTCGGAGCTCGCGATCCTGGGCGGCGCGATCGCCCTCGTCGTCGGGGTGATCCGGCAGGGCGGACCGGCGCTGATCGGCGGCCTGATCCTGTGCCTGCTCGGCGTGGGCGAGGTGACCGCGCGCGAGCACTTCTCGGGCTATCGCTCACACACGATCCTGCTCGCGGCCATGCCCGCGGTGGTGGCTGAGTTCGTGATCGCGCTGACGGTGGGGCCTCCGCGGACGAAGGCGCTGCTGCTCGTGCCCGTCGCCGCCGTGTTCGCGTTGTGTGCCTGGTTCCTGCGCCGGCGATTCCTGGTGGCGCGTCAGGCCCGGCTGGCCCGGCCGGTGAAGCGCTGAGCCGGTAGTTGGCTTTACGGATCGCCACCCGCGAGCGCCATCGGGAAGAGGGAATCGATGAGGAAGCGGGCATCGAGGTGGGACCCGTCGGCGTTCGCGCGCCCGGTGTACGACGGGCTGCCCGCCACGCCACCCCATGTCCAATAGACGTGGGTGCGGTCGGCCACGACCTGGAACGGGCCCTGGTCGCTGTGGATCGCGAGCCACCGGCCGTTCGTCTCCCGTCCGCTCACCGTCGCACGGCCGATCGTGTTCGATGGGAGCTGCGTCCAGTACAGGTGTCCGCCCGCCACCGCGATTCCCTGCGGGCAGCTGTCCGGTCCGAGCGAGATGTAGCCGAGGTCGATCTTGCCTCCGTTCAGGTTCGCGCGCGAGATCTCGTCATCGGTGCATCGGGTGAAATACAGGTGGCGACCATCCGAGGCCAGACCGTCGGCCACGCCGCCACCGGGCTCGGCCGGCGGCACGATGAACCGCCGGCGCAGGTGCGAGCCGTCGAGCGCGACGCGGCCAATCGCATCCCGGTCGACCCAGTACAGGAAGCCGTGGACGACGATCAAGCTCGCCGGGGCGGGCAGTCCGCCCACCAGGCGTTTGACATCTGTGCCATCCAGGGTGGCCCGCATGATCGCGCCTCGGTCCTCGGGCCCGGCCTGCGTGCTCCAGTAGATGTACGGCCCACCGAGGGCGATCCCGAACAGGTTGACGTTCCCGAGCCCGACCACCTCGGTGCTCGTGCCTGACGGCGACAGGCTCAGCCGGTCGATCGCCAGCGTCCCGGCCCGACTCTCGGTCTCGTAGTACAGCGCGCGCGATGTCGCCGCGCGGGCTGAAGACACGCCGGGCCAAACCAGCATGGCGAGCGCCAGGGCGAGCGCGGCCGCGACCCAGGTTCGGCTGGGGAGGATGTCCGATGTCGATCGCCGCACCACCATCGCCAGTGGACTCATTGTTCACGAAAGCGCTGCGTAAACGGTAACGTCAGACGAAGCGGGTTCTCGCCTTCGTTCGTGATCTACAACGCCGGGAGCTCGGCGGTCGGCTACTAGCGCGTATGCAGCGCGTCGCCGGCCACCGGCTGGGGAGTCTCGCCCCGGTCGGGCGGCTCGTCAGTCAAGGTGGGTAGGTGCAGCGTGAACAGCGCGCCGCCGTCCGGGGCGTTGACGGCGTCGATCGAGCCGCCGTGCTGGGTCGCAACCTGGCGCACGATCGCCAGGCCGAGCCCGCTGCCCTGTCGGTGGCGCGAATTGGCGCCGCGATAGAACCGGTCGAACACGTAGGGCAGGTCCGATTCGTCGATTCCGGTGCCGTGGTCGCGCACCCGCACGCCGTTGCGGTCGACGACGACCTCGACGACGCCGTCGCGCGGCGAGTGGTGGGCGGCGTTGTCGAGCAGGTTGTTGATCGCCCGGTGCAGGCGCTCCGGAACCCCTTCGACGATTACGGGGTCGAGCCGCTGCTCGAAGCGCACGTGCGGGAAGTCGCGGCGGGCGCGCCCCAGCGATTCCTCGACCACGCGATCGAGCTGGACGTCCTCGGCCGAGCTGATCGGCAGGTCGCCGCGGGCCAGTTCGATCACATCACCGATCAGCCCGCTGAGCTCCTGGCTTTGCTCGAGCACGTCGGCCAACAGGCGCCGGCGGTCTTCCTCGGTGAGCCGATCGCCCTGCTCGAGCAGCACCTCGATGTTCGTGCGCAGGCTCGTGATCGGCGTGCGCAGCTCGTGCGAGGCGTCGGCGACGAGCTGGCGCTGGGCGCGGACCGACTCGTCAAGTGCGTCGCGCGAGATCTGTAGCCGCTCGATCATGGCGTTGAACCGGCGGGCGAGCTGTCCAACCTCGTCGTCGGCGTGGACGCGGATACGGCTGCTCAGGTCCTCCGTCTCCTCGATGTGCTGCGCGGTCGCCGCGACCTCGGCGAGCGGCGCGATCACGCGCCCGGCTGCCAGCCGTCCCAATGCGGCTGCGAGCGCGATCCCGCCGGCGCAGACCAGGAGCAGGACGAGCCGCAGATCGCGGAGGATGTTGTTGACGCCGCCGAGGGGACGGGCGAGCTGGAGCGCGGCTGTTTCCTGGGGTCCGAACGACTGGCCGACCTCGACCGGCACGATCAGCTCGCGGAGGTCGGCGCCACCGACGCTGGTGTTCTGGAAGTACGTGCCGCCGTTGCCACCCGCCACGGTGAGGACACCGGAATCGACCGGCAGGGAGACGTTGCCCTGACCGCAGACCCAACCGCCGCTGCTATTCACGACCTGCCAGATCGGGGCGCCACCTCCGGCACTGGCCGGAGGGCTCGGGAGGCCGCCGCCGTTGCAGGCACGGGGGTCCTGGGACACGAGCCCGGCCTGTTGCTGGAGCTCGCTGTCGACCTGGCCGAGCAACTGGTTGCGTACGACCACGTAACAGACGATCGCCGCGATCACGACCGCGAGCGCGACCGCGGACGCGGACACCCAGGCAAGTCGCTTGCGAAGAGGCACTAGCGGCCTCCGACGTCAGTCGCGCAGCACGTAGCCGACTCCCCTGACTGTGTGCAACAGGCGCGGTTCAGCGTCGGCTTCCGTCTTGCGGCGCAGATAGCCCATGTACACGCCGAGCGCATTCGAGGTCGGCCCGAAGTCATAACCCCACACGTTCTCGAAGATCGTAGAGCGAGTCAGCACCTGCCTGGGGTGGCGCATGAACAGCTCGAGCAGCAGGAACTCGGTCTTGGACAGCTCGATCAACCGGTCGCCGCGCCGAACCTCGTGCGCCACCGGGTCGAGCACCATGTCGGCGTAGCGCAGGACCTCGCCGTCGGCGCCGTCGCCGGACCGGCGCAGCAGGGCGCGCAGGCGGGCCTGAAGCTCACGCAGTGCGAATGGTTTGACCAGGTAGTCGTCGGCGCCCACGTCGAGTCCCTCGACGCGGTCGTCGATCGCGTCGCGCGCCGTGAGCATCAGGATCGGGGTGCGATCGCCGGCCTGGCGCATCCGCCGGCACACCTCGAGGCCGTCGAGCCGCGGCATCCCGATATCCAGGATGACCGCGTCGGGGGGCGATTTGGCCAGCGCATCGAGCGCCTCCTCGCCGTCGCCGGCGAGGTCCACGTCGTAGCGATCCAGCCTCAGGGCACGCTCAAGCGCCCGCCGGACCGCAGGTTCGTCATCTACCACCAGTACGCGCGCCATGCAGGACATTGTGGCGAGCCCGGCTAAGCGTTTGTGAAGACATGCCCGGTGGCGGGGGCGTGGGTGTCGGGGACGCGATTCGCCGCGGAGCGCGGAAAACCCGCCACTCGCGCGCGCCCGCTAGGTGAATGGTCGTTCGCCGGGCTATCGGACCGACAACTCGCCACCCGCCGGCGGTGAGGGCTTGAGTTGCGAGTTGTCCGCCATCATCAGAGCCCCGTGCCGCGAACCGAGGACACGACGAAGCGAGCCAAGGACAGTACGAAGCTCGAGACGTACCGCGAGAAGCGCGACTTCGCCGCCACGTCTGAGCCCGCCGGCGAGCCGGGCGCCGGCGCCGGCGGCCACCGGTTCGTGGTGCAGGAACACCACGCCACCCGGCTGCACTGGGACCTGCGCCTCGAGCACGACGGCGCGCTCGCCTCTTGGGCGATCCCCAACGGCATTCCCGCCGACCCGGCCGACAACCGCCTGGCGGTCCGGACCGAGGATCACCCGCTCGAGTACCTCGACTTCCACGGCGAGATCCCCAAGGGGCAGTACGGCGCCGGCACGATGACGATCTGGGACCACGGGGCGTACGACCTGCACAAGTGGGAGGACAAGAAGGTCGAGGTCACCTTCCACGGCGAGCGCCTCAGCGGGCGTTACGGCCTGTTCCCGATCGGCAAGGGGGGCGACTCGTCGAACGACTGGATGATCCACCGCATGGATCCGCCGGCGGATCCGGACCGGGAGCCGATGCCGGAGCGGATCGTGCCGATGATGGCGCGGCCGTCCGACACGGTGCCGCGCGACGAAAAGAACTGGTCGTTCGAGGTCAAGTGGGACGGGGTGCGCGCGATCGCCTACGTAAAGCCTGGCCGGTTGCGCCTGGAGAGCCGCAACCTCAACGAGATCACCGACGCCTACCCGGAGGTGCGGGGGCTCGTCGGCGCGCTCGGGATGCACGAGGCCGTGCTCGACGGCGAGATCGTGGCCTTCGATTATTCGGACCCCGCCCAGCCCCGCCCGAGCTTCGAGCGCCTCCAGCGCCGGATGCACGTCACCTCGCCGGCGGCGGTCCGGCGCCTCCAGGGCACCATGCCGGTGGTCTACGCGATCTTCGACCTGCTCTACCTCGACGGCCACTCGCTGATGGAGCTGCCCTACCGCGAGCGGCGCGCGCGCCTGGAGTCGCTGAACCTCTCCGGCCCGGCGTGGCGCGTCCCGGCGAACCACCCGGGCGAGGGCAAGCTGCTGCTCGAAGCGACGGCCAAGCAGGGCCTCGAGGGCGTCGTGGCCAAGCGACTCGACTCTCGTTATGAGCCCGGCCGGCGCGGCGGCAGCTGGCTCAAGATCAAGCACACGATGCGCCAGGAGCTGGTGATCGGGGGATGGATGCCGGGCGAGGGACGCCGGACCAAGCGGATCGGGGCGCTGTTGATGGGCTTCTACGAGGATGGGCGGTTCCGCTACGCCGGGCGCGTCGGGACCGGCTTCACCGAGAAGACGCTCGACGACCTGCAACGGCGTCTGGAGCCGCTGCGCCGGGACACCAGCCCCTTCGACGTCGCGCCGAGGCTGCCTCGGGAGGCGGTGTTCGTGCGGCCGGAGCTGGTTGCGGAGATCGAGCTGCGCGAATGGACCGCCGAGCGGGTCATGCGCGCGCCATCGTTCAAGGGGCTACGCGACGACAAGCCGGCGATCGAGGTGGTTGCGGAGAGCGCCGGCTCGGAGGATCCCACGGTCGATCAGAGCTCCCCCGAGGCGCTGTTCGAACACGTCGAGCGGGCGCCCGAAGGCGTCCTGATTGTGAGAACCGAGGGGCGTGAGCTGAAAATCACCAACTGGGACAAGGTGCTTTACCCGCAGACCGGGTTCACCAAGGGCGATCTGATCGCCTACTACGCGCGCATCGCCCCGGTGGTGCTCCCACACCTGCACGACCGGCCGCTCACGCTGAAGCGCTATCCGAACGGCGTGCAGGAGCCCTACTTCTACGAGAAGCAGTCGCCCTCGCACCGCCCGGACTGGATCCAGACGGTGAAGATCGGCGACATCAACTACACGCTGGCCCAGGACCGCCCGACGCTGATCTGGCTGGCCAATCTGGCCGACGTGGAGCTGCACACCTCGCTGTCGCTGGAGGACCGGGCCGATCGCCCCACGATGATGGTCTTCGACCTCGACCCGGGCCCGCCGGCGGGCATCGTCGAGTGCTGCGAGGTGGCGCTCGTCCTGCATGGCCTGTTCGGCCAGCTGAGCCTGGAAAGCGTGGTCAAGACGTCGGGCTCAAAGGGCCTGCAGGTGTACGTGCCGCTGAACACCCCGGCTGAGTACCGCGCCACCAAGCCGTTCGCCAAGCGCGTGGCCGAGCTGCTCGAGCAGCGGATGCCGGATATCGTCGTCTCGCGGATGACCAAGCGGTTGCGGCCGGGCAAGGTGCTCGTCGACTGGAGCCAGAACGACGAGCACAAGACGACCGTCAACGTGTACTCGATGCGCGCGCGCGAGCGACCGACCGTCTCAACGCCGGTGAGCTGGGAGGAGGTGACCGCGTGTCACGATCAGGCCGACGAGTCGGTGCTCACCTTCGCCTACGACGAGGTGCTCGCGCGCGTGGATGAGCAGGGAGATCTGTTCGCTCCGGCGCTCAGCGTCACGCAGCAGCTCCCGAACATCGGCTGAGGCGCCGCCGCCAGGCGCCGCCGACTCTTGCGCAAGACGCCACTCCCGATCCGTTACCCTGGCGGCGACGAGATGGCGATCGATCAAATCACGCTGCGAAACCGACTGCTCGTCGCCACGGCGATGTGGCGTGAGACGATCGCCGAGCCCCTGCCCCGGATGCCCCCGGGCGATCCCGCGGATCAGATCCAGAGCTTCGAGATCCAGCTCGTCGACCGCCTGTGGCAGAGCGCGACGGCGGATACGGCGCGCGAGATCGCCGACCGCACCTGGGACCTCGTGCACGACCGGCCCGACACCGATCCGGTCAAGCGCCGCGTGGTCGAGTGCCACGAGGCGCTGGCGCGCATGACGCGACTGGGCGACTGACGCTACTCAGTCGCCCCGTTCGAGGGCGCGCGGTCGCCCCCGGGGCCGAGCGTCAGGTGAGGCTCGGGCTCGGCCAGCGGGTTCCGGGGCAGCCCGGCCGCCGCGTAGGCGTCGGCCTCGTCGAGCGTCTCGTGCTCGAGGAGCGCGTTGACGAGCGCGTCGAGGTTCGCGCGGTGCTCGCGCAGGAGCGTCGAGACCTCGGAGTGGGCCGATTCGACGATCCTGCGCACCTCCTCGTCGACCAACCGCTGGGTGGCCTCGGAAGTCTCGGACGCGCCGGGCAGGAACGGACTGATGCCGTCCTGGGGGAGCACGGCGATCGGGCCGATCGCGCGGCTCATGCCCCACCGTCCGACCATGCCGCGCGCGATCCGCGTCAGGTGCTGGATGTCGGATTCCGCGCCGGTGGTGATGTCCGCGAACACGATCTCCTCGGCGCTGCGTCCGCCAAGCGCCACCTTGATCTGCGCCAGCAAATGCTGCTGCTCAAAGTTGAACCGATCGGCGTCGGGCGCCGAGAAGGTGACGCCGAGCGACTGGCCGCGAGGGATGATCGAGACCTTCCGGACGGGGTCGGCGCCGGGCGTGAGCATCCCGACGATCGCGTGACCGGCCTCGTGGTAGGCCGTGCGGCGGCGATCCTCCTCGGAGATCATCACCTTGCGCTCCGCCCCGAGCACGATCCGCTCGAGCGCGTCGGTGAGGTCTTCGCGGTTGACCTCCTCGTGGTTGCGGCGGGCGGCGAGTAGCGCCGCCTCGTTGACCAGGTTCTCGAGATCGGCGCCGACCATTCCCGGCGTGGCGGATGCGATGCCGCCCAGGTTGACATCGCCGGCGAGCGGGACGCCGCGGGTGTGCACGCGGAGGATCGCCTCGCGGCCGGCGCGGTCTGGGGGGGAGACCACGACCCGCCGGTCGAAGCGGCCCGGGCGCAGCAGCGCGGGATCGAGGATCTCGGGCCGGTTGGTCGCTCCGAGGACGATCACCCCGATCCGCGGGTCGAAGCCGTCCATCTCGGTCAGGATCTGGTTGAGCGTCTGCTCACGCTCGTCGTGGCCACCGGAAATGTTGGCCCCGCCGCTCGCCCGCGAGCGGCCGATCGCGTCGAGCTCGTCGATGAAGATGATCGCCGGCGCCGCCCCCTTGGCCTGCTGGAACAGGTCCCGGACGCGGGAGGCGCCCACCCCGACGATCATCTCGACGAACTCAGACGCGGACATCTGGAAGAAGGGGACGCCGGCCTCGCCCGCCACCGCGCGGGCCAGCAGCGTCTTGCCGGTGCCCGGCTGCCCGCTCAAGAGCACGCCGCGGGGGATCCGGCCGCCGAGCTTCAGGTACTTGTCGGGGTTCTTGAGGAAGTCGACGATCTCGGTCAGGTCCGCCTTGGCCTCGTCGATGCCGGCTACATCGTTGAATGTGACGTGCTGTTCGGTCCCCTCGACCCGTCGCGCCCGGGAACGGCCGAACGACATCAGGCCGCCGGCACCTCCGCCGGCCGCAGCTCGTCGGAAGATCCAGACCAGCAGCAAGAGGAACAACAGCGTCGGCCCGAAGCCGAAGATGAGGCTGGCCAGGAACGACGGCCCGGTGTTGGTCGCATGGGCGTCGATGGTTACGTCCTTGCTCTGAAGCAGCGCGAACAGCTGCGACTCCGGCGCAAACGAGGGGATCTGAGTGGAGAAGTAGACCGTGGTGGGCGCGGTCGTGCTGTCGGCCGGGTACTTGATCGCCTTC
>Ga0335073_10004062_pt1 | contig 20454 bp, 13 predicted proteins | sample Lox_Sample_22_FD_207093 | JGI IMG/M metagenome (GOLD analysis project Ga0335073, IMG submission 207093) | Soil microbial communities from Loxahatchee National Wildlife Refuge, Florida, United States - Lox_Sample_2.2 | ecosystem: Environmental > Terrestrial > Soil > Wetlands | place: USA...
TCCTGACGGCGGCGCGCATGGTGATTGCGCATTATGCCGACGTCAACACGGCGCTGGCAGATGGTTACAAGCCGTTTCATCCCACCGGCAGGATGGGCGAAGAGGTTCACTACACCAACTATCGGTTGGCGCGCCTGGAGCGAAAGCAGGTTGACTACGAGCGGCCGGGCTCGATTCTTTACAAGCGCACTCCGGAAGGCATGAAGGCAGTTGGGGTGATGTATACCGCCCCGCAGAATTCAACTCCGGAACAACTGAACGCCATCGTTCCGTTGAGCATAACCGTATGGCATCGGCACGTAGATTTTTGCGGCGCCCCGCGAGGGCTGCCCCTCGCCGAGCAGTTCGGGCCACAGGCGCAGTACGGTTTTCAAGGCAGCATCCATACGGAAGAGGCATGCAAGGAGGCTCACGGCTTGTGGATTCCCGTGGCGTTAGGCTGGATGACTCACGTCTATCCTAATGCGAAGAATCCCGGCGATATATGGGGCGGAACAGAGATGAAGATGGATGCCAATATCGATAATGACGCGGTGAGTAACATGAAGATGTAGCCCGGGTGCTCACTCGCCTGCCGTTGGCGGAGCGCGTATGCTGGAGCTTGAGGCTTTCGGTATGCAGCCGCAAGACTGGCCGCCACTTCGCCGGCATATGCACGTCGAGCCCAGAGATCCATCGACACGCCGCCGTCGCCGTTGGCTCTGGCCGGTTGTGCTGGTTATTGCCATCCTTTTCTTCGGTGGCAGTAATTGGCTGTCCTACTATGTCGATGCTCTGTGGTTCGGGTCGCTCAGTTATGCTTCTGTTTTTTGGCGGACTCTGGGACTGCAATGGGGCATCTTCGCCGCTTCCGCCGTGGCGACATTCATCTTCCTTTACGCCACATTCCTGATTCTCAAGCGCACGGATTTCACCGCCGACCCTCACGGGCAGACGATCCTGATTGGCGGTCGCGCCGTGAAGCTGCCGGTGGCATCGATTCTGCACCTGGTCGCCCTGGGCGGATCACTTTTCGTCGCCTTCGTAACCGCGGGAATCATGATGGCGGACTGGCAGACGTTTGCTCTTTATTGGTATGCGCCGCACGCCAGCGGATTCTCTGACCCGGTCTTCGGCCGGCCGCTGAATTTTTATCTCTTTACCTTGCCCGCCTGGCAGCTGTTTTCCGACTGGTTGCTGATGCTGGCCATACTGAGTTGTGTGATCGCCGGCTTCTTCGTCCTGGTGAATGCCGGAACGCGCGCCTTGGAGGGATACCGCAACCGCTACGCTCTTGTCTCCTGGCGAGGCTTCTCGATCGCCGTCGCATTTCTTCTGCTGGTCGTCGCGTGGCGGGTTTACCTGGCGCGCTTTGACTTGTTGTCCCAGGACCACACCATCTTCAGCGGAGTCAGCTATACCGATGCGCACATCCTTCTTCCGGGACTGCTCGTCGTTTGCGTGGCGCTAGTGCTGGGCGCTGCGATCGCGATCATCAATTTCTTCTGGTGGAACCGCGTCCGCTGGCTGATCGGGGCCGTCGTGCCGGCGGTTCTCTGTTACGTCGTTCTTCAAGTGTGTGGGTGGTACGTAGGCACGTTTATCGTCGGCCCAAACCAGCTGGTTCGCGAGAAACCCTACATCGTGAACAATATTAAGTTGACGCGGCAAGCCTACGGCCTGGATGAAGTATCGCGGCAAGCGTTCGACGCGGACACAACCCCGCAAGCCGCCGAGCCCGCAAACAATCAGGCGACGCTGCAGAACATTCGTCTCTGGGACTGGCGCGCGCTACAGGACACGCTGCGCCAGATTCAGGAGATCCGCACCTATTACGATTTTCCTGACATCGATATCGATCGGTATGTTATTGGCGGCCAGCTTCGCGAAGTCATGCTTGCCGCCCGGGAGCTGAACGTCGACAAGCTTCCGGAGAGCAGCCGCAACTGGATCAACGATAAGCTGATCTACACCCATGGCTACGGCATCACCATGAATCCGGTAAACGGATTTACGCCGGAAGGCTTGCCGACCTTGCTGCTGAGCAACATGCCGGTGCAGAGTACCGTTCCTGATCTTAAGGTCACACGTCCGGAAATATACTTTGGCGAATTGACCAATACCGACGTGTACGTGAAGACGCGGCAAAAAGAGTTCAACTACCCACAAGGACAAGCCAACAACTTCACCGAATATCAGGGCAGCGGCGGAATTGTACTGAGCAGTTGGCTGCGCCGCGCCTTGATCGCGCTGGAGCGCGGCGACATCAGCAAGCTACCGTTCAGCGACGATGTGAACGACCAAAGCCGTATGTTGATGCGGCGCAACATCCTTCAGCGCGTGTCCACGCTCGCGCCGTTTCTCACCTTCGATCCCGACCCGTATATCGTCCTCACCGACCAAGGGCGGCTGTTTTGGATTCTGGACGGCTTTACCACCTCCGACAGCTATCCGTACTCTACGCACTACCGCCTTGGCGACAGCTCTATCAATTACATGCGTAACAGCGTCAAAATTGTGATTGACGCTTATGACGGAACCACGACCTTCTATGTCTTCGACACTAAGGACCCGATCATCGATGCGTACCGCCGCATCTTTCCCGCGCTGTTCAGGCCCGCCTCCGAGATGCCGCCCGAGCTGCGCAAGCATGTTCGCTATCCCGAAATGCTGCTTTCTATGCAGGCAGAAGTTTATTGCCTGTACCACATGATGGATCCAGAGGTCTTCTATAACCGTGAGGACTTGTGGAATGTAGCCAGCGAAGTCATGACGAATGGGGAGGGCGAGCAAGCCACGCAAACCATGCAGCCGCAATTCGTGCTGATGAAGCTTCCGGGTGACCAGGAAGTGGAGTTTGTGGAGATTCTGCCCTTCACTCCCGCTAATCGCAACAACCTCATCGGCTGGATCGCAGCTCGCAGCGACGGCGCGCATTACGGGACCGCTGTGGTCTATGACTTTCCCAAGACCCGGCTGATCGACGGGCCGCTGCAGATCGAAGCGCGAATCGACCAGAACGCCCAGCTCTCCGGTCAGCTTACGCTCTGGAATCAACAAGGCTCGCACGTGCGGCGCGGCAGTTTGCTGGTGATTCCGATTGGACGCACCCTACTGTATGCCGAGCCCATTTATTTGCAGGCCGAGCGCAGTCCAATGCCGGAATTGCGTTTGGTGGTGCTCGCGCTGCAGGATCGTCTGGCCTACGGCCCGACATTTGACGCGGCTTTGTCGGCGCTCTTCGGCAATGGGTCTTCCGCACTCCAAGCAACCGCGGAGAATACTCCGTCGGCGCCCCCGAGCGCGAACGCTCCGCCTGGCACTGCGGCGGCTGCTCCAGACGTCAATGCGCTGGTCAGCCAAGCGGCTCAGGACCTTTCCGATTACCAACAGTTGACAGCAGAAGGGAAGCTGGGCGAGGCCGGGCAAAAACTGGAGCATCTGAAAGTGGTGCTGGAGAAGCTCAAGGATCGCCGGCAGTAATCACCGGGCAAGCTGATCTTACGGCTCGATCGAGCCGAATGCGGTAGAGGTTTCGCGGCGCATTCCGGTGGACCTGCCAGCAGGTGGAGGAGGTCAGCCCCAGATCGATCGGACCAGCGCAATACCATGGCTCGTCGCCACCCGGAACTTCCCGCATGCGCCTGGTTCTGCAACCAGGGAAACAAGTAACCTGCGACAGAATTTCCTTCAGAAAATTGACGGCAGAGAGGGCGCGTCTCTAAGCTGGAGATAGCCCAACTTGCAACCCTGTTGCAAATTGGTTTGGCCATCACCTTTGCCGGTGAGCTTCGTCACAGCCTATTTTCCCGGCGTCGTTGAATATGAAATTGAATTTCATTTTCAACAAGCGATCCGATCCCCATGTTGCGCACACCACCAACCCGAACTCTCCTGGCGAGCCGGCTCCGACAAGCCGCTTCCTGTTGTCTCCTGGTCGTGATCTGCGGCCTCTGTGTCCAGGGGCAGGTCCCCAACAGTGTTTCCGGCGCCGTTACCGATCCCAGCGGAGCGGTGATTCCCGGCGCGATGGTCGTCCTCCAAAACAGCGTCTCCACCCAGGAACAGAAGTCCACCACCGACAGCAGCGGCTCGTACCGGTTTTCGGATCTGCCGCCCGGCAATTACCGGTTGCGGGTGGATGCCCCAGGGTTCAAACCGTATTCGCAAGACCTGGTGATCACCGGGCAAGAAACGCGCACCGCCGATGTCCAGTTGCAACTCAATACCGATAACACCACGGTCGAAGTAACCGACAATAGTTTGCAGGTGGACACCTCTTCCACGCAGAACGGCGAAACGATTGGAGAGAAGAAGATGACGGCCGTCCCGCTCAATGGGCGCGGATTTACCGACCTTCTGGCTCTGCAGGCAGGCGTTGTTCCGGTGAATACCGCGCAACCGAATGCCGTTCTGATGGCCGGATGCACCAATACCTCGCCCTCGGGCGATCTCAACCCCGGCAATATGTCGGTTAGCGGACAGCGTGAGTCGGCGAACGGGTTTGTGGTGAACGGGGCAAATGTGGAAGAAACGTTCAATATGGGAACGGCGGTCATTCCCAACCTCGACTCGATCCAGGAGTTCAAGGTTCTGACCAGCGGTCTGGATGCACAATATGGCAATTTCAGCGGCGGCCAGGTCATTGTCAACACCAAGTCGGGGACGGACCAGATTCACGGCAGCGTCTTCGAATTTCTCCGCAACACCGACCTTGACGCCCGCAACTACTTTTCACTGGACCGCGCGGCTTACGATCAGAATCAGTTTGGGGGCACATTAGGGGGCCCGGTCAAGAAAGACAAAGTTTTCTTCTTCGTCGACTATCAGGGCACGCGACTGACTGAGGGCATTGATACTGGTTTAATCACCGTTCCTTCGTTGCAGGACCGCAACGGCGATCTCGCCGACCTTGCCGGCCAACTAACCGGTCAGGTAAACGGCCAGGCTCTGGCAACGTCGCTGTCACAGAAACTAGGCTACACCGTAACGCAAGGCGAGAATTACTATAGTCCCGGTTGTACTGATACTTCGCAGTGTGTATTCCCCGGCGCCATTATCCCGACGAGCGTCTGGTCGGCGCCGGCCAAGAACCTGCTGAAGTACATCCCCCTCCCGAACGCCGGAGCCAATCTATTTTCGACAGCCGCTGAAGACGAGACTCTTAGCGATAACAAAGGCGGCATCCGCATGGATGCTGTCACGCCGTGGGGAAACTTATCGACCTACTACTTCACGGACGATTACTTCACGAACAACCCCTATCCGACGGCACAAGGGGGAGCCAATGTGCCCGGCTTCAACGCCCTCACATACGGACGATCTCAGCTCATCAGCATCGGGTTGACGAAAACATTGGGGGCGAACATGCTCAATGATTTTCACTTCAGTTATACCCGTGATGCCAACGTCGTGGGCGAGCCGCAAGGCGGAGTTGGCCCAAGCCTTGCCTCACAAGGGTTCGTAAATGCGGCCGGGAATCCGTCGATCTACGCATTAGATCCCGCAATTGAAGGCGTCGCCAATGTGGCATTTAACGACTTCACCATCGGGGTTGATACCACCGGTCTGACCGAAGCTAACAACACATATGGATGGTCCGACGATTTCTCCAAAATCGCAGGCAAACATAGTTTCAAATTCGGTGGAGAGTTTCACTTTGACCAAATCAACATAAATCCCGATGCCACCGACAATGGCTCGTTTAATTTCACCGGATCGGCAACAGGCTCTGACTTTGCCGACTACCTGCTGGGACTCCCGAGTACTTATACGCAGGCACAATCAGGCAGATTCTATCCGCGCGATAAGTACATAGGGTTGTACGGAGAAGACAGTTGGCGCGTAAGGTCGAACATAACTCTCAATTATGGCTTGCGGTGGGACCTCCTGCCACCCTGGCGGGAGAAATACAACCAGATCCAAACGTTAGTACTCGGCGAGCAGTCGGTAGTCTATCCCGGTGCTCCTCAAGGTCTGGTATTTCCCGGTGATCCCGGAATTCCCAGTACGCTTGCTCCAACCAAGTATACGAACTTCGCGCCACGGCTCGGGATTGCCTACTCGCCCGAGATCAGCCATGGATTTCTTCATAAATTATTCGGAACTAATGGAACGACAAGCATTCGAGCCGGCTACGGAATTTATTACACCGCCTTCGAAGGGCTTTCCGCCGGCATCATGAGCGCGAATCCCCCCTACGGGTATTCCTATACCAGTCTGTCGCCGCCTACATTTTCCGATCCCTTTGTGAACGCGTCGACCGGACAGTCTGTAATGCAGCCATTTCCTCTTCCGATCGAGACTTCGGGAGCTTCAGCGAGTCATCCCAACTCCAATGTTAACTGGAATCAATATCTCCCTATAACTGGAGTACCGTCATTCTATTACGGCAATGTGCCACCCTACACTGAGAGCTACACGTTAACTATTGAAAGACAGCTGGATAGTGCGACGGTATTGAGTGTTGGATATGTCGGCAGCGAGTCGCACCATCAGCTGGTACTGTTGTCGGCAAATCCTGGCAACGCTGCCGAATGCCTCGCGTTGAATGCCGAAGGCGCCACTCCGGTGTGCGGTCCGTTCGGAGAAGGCGGAACTTATACCTTACCGGGCGGGCAAGTCGTGCAAGGTACGCGTGGACCCTTCAGTTCCGCATTCGACGCCGTAACCTACCAGAAGACGATTGGCAATGCGGATTATAACGCTCTGCAAATCAACCTTCGGCACCAGAAGGGACCCCTGGAGCTGATGGTGGCGTACACCTATAGCAAAGCTATGGACGACTCGTCCAGTCTGGCCGAAGCGGTCAATCCTATTGACCCGAATCAAAGCTGGGCGATTTCAGCTTTTGACCTTCGGCATAATTTTGTCGCCAGCTATAGGTATATCCTGCCGGTGCAAAGCCTATTCCGAGTCGCCAACCGCTGGACCCAGGGATGGTCGATCTCCGGGGTCACGCGCTTCACCAGCGGCCTTCCAGTAACGCTCTTTAACAATACTGACAGCTCTTTGTTAGGTACGATTCCAAACGGGATTAATAACAATGGAGTGGACACGCTGGAGGTCGCCCCCGGTAATCTGGAGGTCAACACGAATCCACGCAATGGGGCGCCAGCGTTCAACACCGGATTATTCAGTATCCCGGCACTCGGACAGATGGGAAATGCTCCCCGCCGCTTCTTCTACGGGCCGGGAATGGATAATTTTGATATGGCGCTGCAGAAGGAAGTGCGGCTTAATGAGTCCAAACTGCTGCAATTCCGCATGGAAGCGTTTAACGTCTTCAATCACGCGCAGTTCTTTGGTCCAGACTCAGTCGATGGAAATATCAGCAGTGCCAGTTTTGGAGAGGTAATCAACGCCATGCCGCCGCGTCTCATACAATTTGCGGCGAAGTTCTTGTTTTGACTGCTCCGCAAACCAGCGCAACCGGCGACCCATCACAGTGGCTTTTCGGCGAGGTAGAGATACCTTCGCAAGCGGCGCTCCGCTGTCAGACGATGTACGCAGGAAAGGAACGCCTGCAGGCCCTCAAAATTCTTGGTGCCCTCGAATTCGAGTAGCTGGTTTTTGCGCTTTTCGCGCGCGTCGTACCATCGCTTGGCGATGGTAGTGGCGCTTTGCGTCGTGTCGGACACCTGTGCGTTTTGAAAATGTGCTTGCTGGATCAATCGCTCGTTCTCGCCTGGCGGGGTGTATAAGTAATACCCGATCGAGCTGCGAGTCGTGATTTCTTCGTAGGAGATCATTCCGCCTACAACCAGCGCGTCGCTAAAAAGCATCCGTCCACCCGGCCTAAGTACTCGAAGCATCTCGCGCAGCAATTCAAGCCGCCCTGGAATATGGCACAAGCTATCGTTCGAGAACACTGCATCAAAGCTGCTGTCGTCGAAAGCGAGAGTCTTCGAGGCGTCGCACTGCTTGAACTCTGCCCGTTCCGCCAAGCCGGCGTCGCTTGCGAGCTGATTGGCGTTGTGAACTCCAGGTGCATTGATGTCTAAGCCTAAGATGGTGCAGGGGACGCTGTTCGCTAAGTGTAGAGCATATTTTCCCGATCCGCATCCAATCTCCAAAACTCTAGAACTGGCTTCCAGGTGCAGCATTCGCGGGATATCCCGTGACTCTTCTTCATTGACCCAGCTCGTCTGCCCCAAATCTTGGCCATATGTCTCAATGCGAACTTGTTGATAAACATCCAAGGCATAGTTTGCATAGGACGTGTTGTAGAGATCTACACTGGGCTGCATTACAAGTGCCTCGTCTAGGTTGTTTTATCGCAAGCTCAGGACCCTAACCGAAAAATCTTACGAGGTGAATGTATACTCTAGCTACCGGCTAAAGTCGAGCGGATGTAACCCATACTACTGGTTGTTCCTTGGCGGGTATGCCTGTGCCTTGTGCAATACAGGGTAGAGAAGGATGGAAGAATCCGGCGCCGGACGTCCGCAGGGTGAACCAACAAGCGTGCCTCACTCCGCGCGTAACGCCTCCACCGGGTTCACCGAGGCGGCGCGCCGAGCCGGAAGATAGCTGGCGAGCAACGCAGCGAGCCCGAGAATCCCGGCCACCGCCGCCAGGGTTGAGGGGTCCCACGCCTGCACGCCAAAAAGCAGCTTTCGCATCAGAGCTGCCACCCCGACCGCGGCCACGAGACCAACCAGGATGCCAATGCCTGTGACCCATCCCGCCTCGGCCATGATGAGTTGATATACCGAACCACGCTGTGCGCCTAGGGCCATGCGCACACCGATCTCGCGGGTGCGCTGGCTGACGGAGTAGGCAATCGCTCCGTACAGGCCAACAGCACTGAGCAACAGCGCCAGGCCGGCGAAGCCTCCCACCAGCGTAGTGGACGAACGATGCAGATACGCCGAGGACGAATCCGCAATGCGACGGGTCATGGTGTCCTCTTCGAGCGTGGAGAAATCAGGTGCGGCCCGATGCACAGCTGCAAGCAGGCTGGGAATCACCGATTCCGGGGATTGTGAGGTGCGCACCACGACCGAGAAATAGCTGTCTGCGCTCTGCTCAAAAGGGAAGTACACGGCCGGCCAGAGTTCCGATTCGAGTGAGCCTTCCTTGATATTGTCGACCACGCCGATGACTTGCCGCAGCGACTTCGGTGTCAGGCTGACATCGCCGATCTGCTTGCCGACCGGATCCACTCCGGGGAAGTACTGCTCGGCCAGCTTGCGATTGATGATAACCACACCTGGGTGTTTGGCGTCGTCGCTGGCCGTGAAATTACGACCACTGAGCAGCGGCGCCCCGATGGTTCGGAAGTAATCGACCGTCACGTCGCGTTCATTAACTTCGTTATGCTCGCCATGGAACGGCATGCCGACGATCCGGATCCAGGTCGTGTTGCCGTTAAACGTTACCGGCAGCAGGCTGGTGAGCGCCGCGGACTGAACCCCGGGGATCGCCGAGACGCTGGCCAGGATCTTGCGCGCTGGAGGGAGAAGCTGCTCGTCCTTTTCGTAGCCGATATCGGGCGCTATCACGCCGACTGTCGCCAGATGACCGGGTTGGAACCCTAGGTCAACGCGAAGCAGCTTGTAGAAGCTTTTCGCAAGCAGGCCGGCGCCGACCAGCAGCACGACCGCGGTTGCCAGTTCTACCACGACCAGGTTCGCTCCCAGTCGTCGCCACGTCGTTCCCGCATAGCCACGACTGCCTTGGTTCAGCCCTTCTCGTACGTTGGCAAAAGACAGGCGCAGCAGGGGCGTCAGCGAAAACAAGATGGCGACGCTGAGCGCCACGGCACCGGCAAACATCCACACCCGAATACTGAATCCTGCTGACGCCAGATAGGGCATGCTGTCCAGCATGTCGCTCGGGATCAGGCCGAGGAGAATCCGCATCGCGACGTATGCCGCGGCCATACCTAAGAGTGAGCCCGCGCTGACCAGGACGAAGCCTTCCGTCATGAACTGCCGCAGGAGCCGCAAAGGGCTTGCCCCCAGCGCGCCGCGCACGGCGATTTCACGCTTGCGGCTCTCCGAGCGCACCAGCAGCAAACTGGCGACGTTAACGCAGGCGATGAGCAGCAGCAAGAGTGCGCCACCCAGCAGGAGCAACAGAAGCGGGCGAATGTTGCCCAAAATGCTCTCCGTCAGCGGCAAGACCACGGCGCCTTGTCCACTGTTGGACGCGGGATACTGCACTGCCAGCTGCGTAGCCAGCGCGTTGAGATCAGCCTTGGCCGTCGCCATCGAGACACCATCCTTCAGGCGGCCAACCCCGATCAGATTGTGACAGCTGCGCCGCTTCTCGCATTCGCCGGTGGGTTGCAGCGCCGCCCAGAAATCGGCGCGGCCACGCAGCGCGAAATGAAAATCTTTCGGAAGCACGCCGATGATGGTGTAGGGGACGCCACTCAGGGTGATCGACTGGCCGATGACGTCGGACCTCCCGGCAAACCACTTGTGCCAGCCGTTGCTGCTCAGCATTACGGTGTGTGCCGCGGACGTGTTGTCTTCTCCGGGAGCGAAGTCGCGACCGAGAATGGGAGCAACCCCAAGGGTACGGAAGAAACCGGCGCTCACGCGCGCTCCGGGCGCCAGCTGCAGTCCGGATGAAGTCGTGATGCCATAGGCACTCGGGGTCATGACCTCCAGCGAACTCATCGTCCGATTCAGCTTCTTCCAATCCTGGTAGTCCAAGTACGAGATATCGGCCAGCGGAATGGTCGGTGCGCTTTCGGTGACGTAAGCGAGACGGCTAAGATCGCGGTACGGCAAAGGGGTTAGCAGCGCCGCATCGACGAAGGTGAAGATCGCAATACTCGCTCCCATGCCGAGTGCCAGTACCAGAATTGCGGTGACCGCGAAGCCCGGATACTTGACCAGTTGTCGAAGCGAATAGCGCAGGTCCTGGGCAAGGCTCTCCAGCAGCGGCAGCGTGGCTCGCTCCCGGTAAGCTTGTTTCGTTTGCTCGATTCCGCCCAGCTTCAGCAGCGCAGCGCGGCGAGCTTCTTCCGCGTTCATGCCCGCGCGCAGATTATCCTCAATTTGCATCTGCAAGTGACTTTCGAGTTCGCTGGCGAACTCCTGATCATGCTGCCGTTTCAGGCAGAAACCAGCCATCCGCAGCAGCAGCGCACGAAATCGCTTCATGCCTGCTCCTCGCCCGGGCTCAGAAAGCGCGCCAGAATCGATGTCGTCTGCTCCCACTCGCGCGCCTCGCGCTCCAACTGCCGGCGCCCCGCGCGCGTCAGGCGATAGAACTTGGCCTTGCGGTGGTTGTCCGAAGTTCCCCATTCCCCGTAGATGGAGCCTTCCTGCTCGAGTTTCAGCAGGGCTGGATACAGGGTTCCGTAATTCAAGGACAGCATGTCTCCACTGATTTGCTCGATACGACGGGCAATGCCGTAGCCATGCTGCGGCCCCATCGTCTGCAGCGTCTTCAGCACCATCAGGGCCAGGGTTCCCTGCCAAACCTCATTCTTGCTCATTTTCTTACCTATTGGAATCCCATAGGATAATCTCAAATTTCCTATGGGAAGGCAATAGGAGGAGGACCTATCGATGCATTTGGAGTTTGTCCGTTCGCCCGATCCCGGATTCTTCCCGATCCAGCTTGAAGGTCGAGGCCACCTGCAGGAGCAAACGCTCCGCGTTCGCGCCTTTCGCCGTGAAAAGAAGCAGGTAGCCATCTTTCCGCAGCACCAGCCCCGCGGCGTTCGCAGAGGAGACAACCGTTACGCGGATGGGCGGCGGTCGTCTGGGTCACCACCATCGGTGTGACCGCATTTTCTGTGTGGAACTGGCGTGGCTTGTGGCAAGCCCCGGGACACTCCGTCGGTGAGTATGCCAATGTTTACCAGAATCGCAGCCGTGCGATTCTGCGCGCTATCCGGTTCGGGTATGGCTTCCTGGCGCTGCAACTCAGTGTCACCATCCCCTGGCTCACGGTGGATTACATGCGGCATGAAATTCCTGCATCCAGGTACGGCGCCGCCATGGGCTTATTGGCTGTGCTGACCATCGCATTTCTTCTCTGGTTCAAATGGGCCAGCCGGCGCGCATGGCTGGAACTGCAGCGGGTCGCGGAGTTCCGGTGTGCGCTATCGCCGGAAAGCAGCGGCGAGTTCAGCGGTGCAGGCCCACATCAGAGCTAACCTCGACGTTGTTGCCTTGAACGATTGTGATCCACCACTTTCGGTGTAAGCAGAACCGCCGAGTAGGGCAGGTAGCTTGACATTGCCCGCGGTATTGATAACATCTCTCTACCCATTTCCGCCTTCCTCAGCAGACATTTGGAAAGCTTGATGTCACCACGCGTTTCACGTCGTCATTTGGAATTACTGACTCTCCTAAACGCCCTCCACACCTCGTCGGCGGCGATTCCCAATGTACGGGTGCTCGATGACGCGTTCGAATTTATCCTTTCCGAGTTGACCGAAAAACTGGGATTCGAATTTGCCGCCATATCGCTGGTGGATGAGTATCGCGACCGCGTGGAGACAGTTCGCGGCCGGAATATTTCTCCCGGGTGGATCGTGCGCGCCAATCACGGCCTGAAGCAGGAAGATATTCAAACCTACGTTGTAAACACAAAAAGAACGAAAATCATCGCCGGCTGGCATTCCTTATTCGACAGGGAAATCTACGAGCGGTTCGAACATTGGCGGTTGGCCCGGGTGTGGGCTCCTATCCTCTCCGCCGACGAACAGGTAGTCGGTACCATCGAGGCGGGCTGCAATCGCGAGCGCGCTGCGGACGTGCTGACCTTTGACACCATCAAGCGGGTTGAGGCACTGGGTCGCGAAAAAGGTGAAGAAATCGCGAAGAACCGCCCGCACATTCTGCTGCAGGGTATCGCCCAGGAGGCCATACGCTTGATCGATGCCGATTCTGCAACCCTGCACGTCTATCGGCGCGATCCGGGCGAGGTGAAATCTTCCGGAGAACCCGAATGGGGCGAATTGCTGCTGGCCGCGGGAGCCGGTAGAGCGACTCCCGAATTCGTGCAGCTTTATCAGCCCAGCGTCCGGGGAAGGGGAAGAAAGGCAGTGGAAACGGGCGTACCGCAGCAGGCAAATCCTCCCAAGTTCCAGGCCGACTACCCCGGTCTTTACGAAATGGGCGTCCGGGCATTGGCAGTGTTGCCGCTCAAGCTCGGTCCCGACGCGGAAGGTATTCTCGGTATCCACCATTGGGGCGAGGCCAAGCGGTTCCGTCCGCGGGAGCTAAAGCTGGCCGAGATGTTCGCCCGCGAGATGGAAGGTGTCATCCAGAATTATCTTTTGCTGCGACGTGCGACCGAGGCGGGGAGCCGCGCCTGGGCGCTCTCCGGTCTGCAAAGCCTGATGCAGTCGCTGACCTCTCCGTTCAGTTTGCCGGAAGTACTCAAAAAGATTGCCAGGAATGCTCTGCTGACGCTCGATGCCGATAATGTTGCCGTCTACCAATATCACGCCGATCGAAACGAGTTCAATTCGCCACCGGTGATGGATGGGCACTTCGAAGATCCGGACGCGATGAATACAGACCTGAGTCCGGAGGATAGTCCGTTCGAGTTCGTCAAGCGCGGCAGGTCGCAATTCATTCCTGACGTTTACCAACACAAGGAACCTGCTCTCGTTAGCCCGAGCAGCCAGGGACGGCGGCGTTTTGTCGAGCGCGAGGGGGTGAAATCGTGTGCGGCACTGGTGCTGCGATCGGCGGAAGCGGGAGGAGTGGTTGGATTGCTGTTCGTGAACTTCCGGCGGCATCACGAGTTTAGCGGCGAAGAGAAGCGTGCCATGGATGCCCTGGCCACCTCCGCGGCGCAGGCCATACGAAATGCGCGCCTGCACAAGAGTGATATCAATGCCCAGCTCGAGGCCATGCACGAGGTGCACGCTGCCATTGCCGAGAAAGGGCCGGAGCTAAAGCCGGCCCTCGAACGATTGTTGCAAGCGACTTTGAAACTGACCGGCGCCACTTACGGTGTTTGCATGCGATGGAACGAGGCCACCAAGCTTCTGGAACCGGTTGCGCGCTGGCCGCTTCCCGACACCTATGCTATCGAACCGCAGAGCGTGGACGAGGGCATCATCGGCGCGGCAGCCAGAAGCAGAAGATCCATCCGGGTCGAAGACGTCAACGATCAGGAGGCCTCGATGTTTGTGGAGGGCATCGGCCAATTCTTCCCCGCCAAGGTATACAAGCGGGTCAATGCCGAGACGCAGTCCGAGATAGCGGTTCCTCTGCTCGATGAAGGACGTCTTCTGGGGGTGCTGAACATTGAGCACACCGAGCCTGGAGCTCTCACCCACGAGCACCGAATCCTGCTGCAGACCCTGGCGGTGCCGGCCATCATCTCCTTTCACACGGTGGATCTCTACGACAAGCTGGAGCGACGCATCCGCCCTCTCAATGTTGTCGCAGATTGCCTGCAAACCAACCCCTATGACATGGATACGATTCTGCGTCTGTTCTTGACCGGAATAACCGCGGGGAGCGGTCTCGGCTTCAGTCGCGCCATGATCTTCCTGACCGACAGTGATAATCAGGTCCTCAGGGGAGAACGGGCGGTCGGTGCGGTGGAAAAAAATGAGGCGGAAACCGTATGGAATGGTTTTCGCAAGGAGGAATTGTCGCCTCCGCTGGATCTCAAGTCGCTTTTGCAAAAGGTGGTAGCGTCGGCTGGAGATGCCGCCGACCTCACGCCCTCGCCGTTGGATGAAGCGGTTCGCAAATTGTCTTTTCCCCTCGACGCCTCGGCCGGAGCCGCTGCACAATGTTTCGCGCTTCAGAAAACAGTAACCAAAGCCTATGACGAGGACGATCCCTTGCGCGCGATTCTGAATCAGGTGACCCGCCCGAACGATGTACGACAGGCGTTTGCCGCCTTGCCGCTTATCGGTAAACACACGGGCAATATTGGTGTACTGATCGTGGATAACAGATTCCTCTGGAAGGAAAGAGTCATCGACGAAGAGGACATCGCCGGGCTGGAAGCCTTTGCGCGTCTGCTGGCCTTAACGCTGGATAACATCAGGCTGCAGCGGTCCACCGTCGAGCAGGAAATGGGAACATGGAAAAGAGTGACTGGTAGCATCGCCCACACGGTCGGCACTCTGTTATTCGAGGTTCGTGGGGATGTCAAAGAGATTGCGACTCGCCTTCACCAGGCAGATCAAAATGCCTGGCAAGAGGTACAGGGATTAGTAAAGGAATTGAGCTCGGGTATCAACAAAGCCGAAAAGGTCTTGTGGGACCTTAGAACCTTTTCCAGTCCGACCCAGCTTGACCTGATGCATGCGGATCTGCGTGCCATCGTAGAAGAAGTGTTTCCCCAGGGCCAGCGAGAATATGCCATTGAAATTAGTATGCTGGAACCGCTTCCGGTTTTAGTCGACCGGCTGAAGCTGGGGAATGCACTGCGGGAAATTCGCAAAAATGCGGAGGAGGCAATGCTGAATATTGATAAGCCGGGCAGGATCAAAGTAGTGGGCACGGTAACCCGGTTGGCGGCCAGAGCCCAAACCTGTGCCCAGTTGGAGATTGTCGATAACGGCCCGGGACTGAGCCGGGAGGTGAAGCGACACCTCTTCGAACCGTACTATACGACCAAAACCGGCGGGACGGGCTTAGGTTTAGCGATTGCAGGAAAAGTAATAGCTGCCCACGGAGGCACATTGGATGCCGACGACGCTCCCGACGGAGGCGCGCGGTTTACGGTAAGGATTCCGTTGGTTTCCGCATCCCAATTCATGACGGCAGGAGCAGCGCAATGATAAGAATCCTGGTGACCGATGATAGCGAAGGAGCCAGGAGGCACCTGGCAGCCGCTGCGCAGGTTCCAGGGGCCGAGGTCGTCACTGCCAGCAGCGCCCGAGAAGCCATACAGAAAATTGAGGAAGATAGCTTCGCGGTGGTCGTAACCGACCTGAGACTGGAAACCAGCGAAGCTGGTCTGGACGTACTACGGGCGGCGAAAGAGAAGGACAGCCATTCTCAAGTCATACTGGTTACGGCCTACGGCACTCGGGAAATCAGCATCGAAGCAATGCGTCTGGGAGCATTCGATTATCTTGAGAAAAACAGTGTAGCCACCGATTCGCTGGCGCTGACCAAGACGAAAGTGTTTCAGGCGCTGGAACATCGCAAGATGTCTGAGATTTCCAGTGGCGCTCTTTCCATGTTCGGGGCGCCTCGCAGGGATGTGACCTGGCCGAGCGTATTTGTAGTTATGCCCTTCGAGAGCAACTTGCAGGATGTGTATGAGGACCATATCAAGAAAGCCGTCAAACTTGCCGGCCTGGATGCCGGTAGAGCGGATGACTTTTTTACTGCGGGAGACATCATGAAAAAGATATGGTCGGCGATCCACGCATCCGAGTGGGTGATTGCCGACTGTACGGGCCGCAGTCCGAACGTCTTTTACGAAGTCGGTATAGCTCATGCCATCGGCCGGGAAACCATTCTCATCACGCAAAATCTTGACGATATACCCTTCGATCTTCGTCGGCTGGAAGTCATCCATTACCACTTTAATCCCCGCGGCATGCAGGCGTTCGAGGCCACACTGACCAAGGCCCTGCGGAATGGTAAGGCGGCTCCGGAGCATCCAGAGCAATCCCGTTCCAACGCTGCCGGCTTGCCGTGACTCCTGGGTAAGTGGCTCCCCGAGCACGCCGTGCTATGCGCGCGGATCGTCGGGGAGGCCACGCAAGAACGTTCTCGCCCAAACGCGGCGCGCTTCTTCTTATCGATAGGCCGAGAAGCCTAAGTGCCTATGCCTGAAGGTAGCTCTCAACTTTGCCCAGGTTCGGTTCCTTGCCCCTGTTCGGTGGATGAAGGGGACATGCGGAGCCGGCCCTGAGCGGCTGCGGTATCCTCGAAGGGTGCGTGCAGTTGAAGAGTATACCCAACGCTTGAAGCAGCGCGAGGCTACGGTCACTCATTTCCACGCGATTCATATCCGCTTAGGCAACTTTCGGCTCGCGCTCGTGCTGATAGCCGCAGTGATGGCTTGGGAGTCTTTCAAGCAGCAGGTGTTTTCGGGCTGGTGGATGCTGCTTCCCGCCGTGGCCTTTGTAGCGGTAGCGGCTTATCACTCGCGTATTTTGCGCAACCGGGATCTGGCCCAGCGCGCGGTCGCTTTTTACCATGCCGGTCTGGCTCGCATCGAAGACCGCTGGGCAGGTACGGGAACGACCGGAGAACGCTTCGATGACCCTCACCACGTGTACGCATCGGACCTGGATTTGTTTGGCCAAGGAAGTTTGTTTGAGCTTCTTTCCACCGCGCGCACTCGCATGGGCGAGGCGACCTTAGCGAGTTGGCTGCTCGCGCCCGCCACGATGAGCGAAATTGCGGAACGGCATTCTGCGGTGCGCGAATTGCGCGAGCAAGTCGACCTCAGAGAAGACCTGGCCGTGCTGGGTGAGGATGCCCGGGCTGGAGTGGACCACGAAGCTCTGCTGCGCTGGGCCGAAGGGCCGACGCAAATGAAACCTCAGTGGCTCCGCTGGTTGAGCTTAGTCCTTTGCCTCCTCGCCCTCGCAGGAGCTGTGGTTTGGGGGTACTCGGGTCTGGCCACGCCACTGATCCTGGTCCTGGTCGCCGAGGCGATCGTGCAATACCGCTACCGAAGCGCACTGCAGGAGGTCCTGGCCGGCTCCGGTCATGCCTTGCGTGACTTGAACCTGTTTTCAGCCTTGTTGGCAAGGATCGAGGGGCATGCCTTCTCAGCGCCTGGTCTGCGAGCGCTACAACAGGAGCTTCTATCGCATGGCCGGAAGAGTTCCGAGGCTATCGCCCGATTGCGAACCCTTACCAACCTGAGCGACTCACGCAAGAACGTGATTCTGGCAGTGTTCGATGTTCCGCTGATGTATTCGGTACAGGTAGCTTTTGCCATGGAAGGCTGGCGCCGCGCCCACGGTCATTCGGTCCGGTCATGGTTGCGTGCGGTCGGCGCGATCGAGGCATTGTTAGCGATCGGCAACTATAGCTATGAGCACCCGAGCGATCCCTTTCCGGAATTTATCCAAGGTGCTCCATGCTTTGATGCCACCGAGATCAGACATCCGCTCATCCCCGCGGGAACCTGCATTCCCAACAGTGTGTCCTTGTGCAGCTCTACCCGGGTTTTCCTGGTCAGCGGGTCGAATATGTCAGGTAAGAGTACATTGCTGCGCACCATCGGAATTAACACCGTGCTCGCCATGGCCGGCGCCCCGGTACGCGCGCAGAGTCTTCGTATGACGCCCTTGCGCCCCGGTGCGAGCATTCGTATCAATGATTCCCTGCAGGAAGGAAGCTCGCGCTTCTATGCCGAGATTACGCGGCTGCGCAAGCTCTTCGACCTTGCGGGTGGCGATCCGCCCCTGCTGTTCCTGCTGGATGAACTGCTGCAGGGCACAAACTCCAATGATCGCCGGATTGGGTCGGAGGGAATCCTTCGTGCTCTGCTCCAGCGAGGAGCCATTGGCTTGGTCACCACCCACGACCTGGCGCTGGCGGAAATCGGGGCCACGCTGAATGGCCAACTGCGCAACGTTCATTTTCAAGAGGAGTTCGAAGATGCTCGCATCTCCTTCGATTACAAACTCCGGGACGGCATCGTCACCAAGAGCAACGGGCTGGCGTTGATGAGGTCAATCGGGCTGGATGTCTGATTCGGAAAGCTATGTGCGTGGTCATGTGAGCACGAACGGAATCGAGAATTTCTGGTCGCTGCTCAAACGTGGACTCGGGGGAACTTATGTCAGCGTCGAACCGTTTTACCTGTTCCGCTATCTTGACGAGCAGATGTTCCGCTACAATTACCGCGGAAACAGAGAGCACAAGATCACTGATGCAGACAGATTCAATATGGTGCTGTCGCAAGTCGCAGGAAAGCGGCTGACCTACAAAGAGGTCACTGGCAAGGTGGGAGAAACGCGGTTCTAGGCCTTATCGCGGGAAGGCGGGCCGAAGCCGAAGCGCGGCTAGCAGCCCGCGTTCGTTCTCTTTTTTCTCCGCTTTCAATCGTTCCTCGATTCGCTTTCGCGGAAGTAACAACGCGACGGAGCATATCTTGGAAGGCCGGGAAGTCGTCCTGAACTTCGTTAGCGCGAGTGTGTGGGCGATTCGTCATGCGTCTCCAGTCCTCGGATTGGAGCGGAGCGTCGAGTGCGTCAAAAGTCAACCCAGTCACCAGGCTTGCCTGATTCTAGTGTTCCGGGGAGAAAAACCGATGACTGAACAAGAAAACGTGTTTCGGGCGTATCTCCAAATGGCTCTTTTCTGTGAAAAAGTACTCAAAGAAGCAGATAACGTGGTCAGTATTATCCGCATTATTGACCGCTTTACTGTTCCAGGGGCTACACCAGAAATGCCGCCATCGGTTCTCACGTTTACAATTGTTATTAGCTTTAAATCGGGATTCATGAGAGGTAAGCAAACAATTGCTATCAGACCCAAGAGTCCGACTGGTGCAGACCTTCCAGCTATGGAATTCCCCGTCCTATTTGAGGGCGATGACGACCGCGGTATTACGATGGCGTTTCCGATCCAGTGGTCTCCGCCGGAGGAGGGGTTGTATTGGTGGGACGTATATCTTAATCAGGAGATGGTAACTCGTATGCCCCTACGAGTGATTTACCAGAGGATGGCACTACCCATGAATTAAAGGTTAATTCGGTTGACGAACCACTCTCAAAAGGAGATTGTGACAGAATCAGCATATTCTGCTTCAACAGTTGAAGAAGCTCTTTGCGGAGTTCATCATTCGACAAATGACCACTGCTATATTCGGCTAGGCGGAGTTCAATTGCGTATGCGAGCCGTTGGGCGAGCAGATCGGAGTTCTGGTGTATATTCCAGCTCCGTTGAACGAGCCAATCCTCGAAGTCGTCCAGTGACACTTCATTGCCGAGCATTCGGACAAGCTGGTTTCGCAACTCCCCATGTGCAAGCATGACCGCTAATCCTACACCAATTAGACGTATGACACGTGAAGAAATGTGCGAAATCTTCAACGAGGGGCAATACTGGGAACGACTGAAAAGAGGGGAGTTTATTGCAGTTGTATTGGAAGATCGGCATCCCGCGTTAACGCTTGCAAATGAGCCGTTTTGCACACGAAGCCAAATGGTCTCATATCGGGACCACACTAACCGGGAACATGCCAGAGTTCACCAGTACCTAAGAACTGACGGAACTATCGGCGCAAGCGGAAAACCAGATCCAAAACGGGTTCTTAAAGACGGAGTTTTGTGTCGGCTTCACAAAAAGCCAAGCGTATAATCGCGGCGCTATGACAAACGAAGCACGTCAAGAATACTGGGGCGCACCCTGTCACTCATGCGGCAAAATGATTGCCTTCGCGAAGATACGATATGACCCCAGCGGCAAGCCGATCACCCCTGATCCGAAACCGCATCCGTTTGTGGAACGGTGCCCGGGCTGCCATTTTGAGGCGGTGTATTCGATGGGCGAGATGATTCCCTTCGAGGGTCCAGCCACACTAAATTTCCACGACCATCCCGCT
>Ga0335073_10004063_pt1 | contig 20450 bp, 25 predicted proteins | sample Lox_Sample_22_FD_207093 | JGI IMG/M metagenome (GOLD analysis project Ga0335073, IMG submission 207093) | Soil microbial communities from Loxahatchee National Wildlife Refuge, Florida, United States - Lox_Sample_2.2 | ecosystem: Environmental > Terrestrial > Soil > Wetlands | place: USA...
AAAAGAAGCCTGGGCGCTGGCGCAGCAGACCGGCACGACCGGACGATTCCTCGATGCGGTGTTGCAGAAGGCGCTTACCGTCTCCAAGCGCGTGCGGACAGAGACGGCGATCGGCTCTTCGGCGGTTTCACTCCCCTACGCTTCGGTGGAGTTGTCGCGCGACGTGTTGGGCGATCTGACCGGACGCGAAATTCTGCTGATCGGCGCAGGCAAGATGAGCGAGCGCGCCGCGCACTATCTGATGAAAGCCGGGGCCAGCAGAGTAAAGGTCATGAATCGCACCGCTTCTCGCGGCGAGGAACTGGCCATGCAGCTGGGCGCCACCCCGGTCGCGTGGGAGGACAGGATGGAGCACCTCGCGAACGCTGACGTCGTCGTCAGTTCGACCTCCTGTCCCCATATTGTTCTGACGCGCAGTGAGATTGAACAGATTGCTCGGGCGCGCAAGCGCAAGCCTCTGGTGCTGATTGACGTCGCAGTGCCGCGCGATATCGATCCCGCGGCCAGCGAGGTTGACGGCATTCACCTTTTCGATCTGGATGACCTGGAGACGGTGGTCAAGCGAAATGCCGTGGGACGCCAGGCCGCTGCCGAAGGGGCAGAAAAAATTGTGCAAGAGGAGGTACAGGGCTTCCGCCGCAAGCTGATGGCGGAGCGCGTTGTGCCAACGATTGTGGCCTTGCGGCAACGCCTCGACGAGCTCTGCCAGCAGGAGCTGGACGTACTGCGGAAAGAGTTCGGGCCCTTCACCGAAGATCAGGACCAGGCATTGGCGGCGCTGACGAGTCACATCACCCAGCGCATCGCCGGCTCGCTGGCGCGCGAATTGAAAGGATCGCCGGAACGCGAAGAGCAGGATCTGCTTACGGCTGCCGTGGGGCGACTGTTCCAGCTCGAGGCGCCGGTGGGAGCGGGAAAGAATTAGGAACGAGGCTGTTAGCTCCAGCTCTTAGCAAACACCCGCAGCCGAGCGGTTTCCAGATTGCTAAAAGCTAAGAGCTAAGAGCTCAAAACCAAGAGCCAGACCGTCATTGGCCAAGTAAGACAAGGAGCACGCAATGTCCAAATCTGCGCAAACCACTACCAGCTTCACCACCGCTCAGGCGTACACACTGGCGGTGATCACCCTCGTCATCGGAATTGCAGTCGGATATTTTGCGCGCGGCTCGTCGCCGGTAGCCTCGAGCGCCGACAACGCACAAGCCGCAGCACCGGTATCGACGGGACCGGGCACGATGGGCTCGGCCCAGCTTCCAGGAATCGGGTCGCCGCAACAACAGCAGCAGGCTCCATCACCGGAGATGCTGGCGAAAGCCGCCCAGCCGCTGCTCGATCAACTGAAACAAAATCCCAACGGCTTCGACCTGCTCGCTAAACTTGGCAACCTCTACTACGACAGCCAAGCCTACCCGCAAGCGATTCAGTACTACGAGAAAGCGCTAGCGGTTCAGCCCGACAATGCCGATGTCCGAACCGATCTCGGGACTGCGTATTGGTACACCGGCGATGCTGACAAGGCCATCGCCAGTTTCGAGAAGGCGCTGGCGGCTCGACCGAACCATCCTGGCACGCTGTTTAACCTGGGTATCGTCAAGTGGCAAGGCAAGAACGATCCCAAGGGGGCGGTGGTGGCGTGGGAAAAACTGCTTCAGACGAATCCCGATTATCCGCAGAAGGATCAGGTGCAGATGTTGATTGAGCGCGCAAAAATGCATGGAAGCGGCGCTACGAAGGGCTAATTCCGTGCGCGCGAGTGCTTCTCGCGCATGCAGTCGCTCACCCGGGACGAAGCTGGCGCAGAGCTCGTCCCGGGCTTTTATTTGGCTGAGCTTTTGCTCCCGCCGCTACTTCTCGCCGTGGAACCAGTGCTCGAATTTCGCGATGTAGATCTGCCACCAGGCGCCTTGCCAATCCATCTGCGCTTGCGGAAGCTGGTGCAGCTTTGCCATGCACTCGTCCGCTTTTGCCGGCTCGCCTTGCAGGCGATAAATCGCGGCCATGTTCTGTAGCGTGTCCGAGATCTGCTGCTGGTTCGCAGCGCCGGTGAGTGCGCGCCGATAGTATTCCAGTGCTACCGAAAAGTTGCCGTGGTTGTGCTCGTAGCGAGCAATGCACAGGTCGATGAAGGGATCGTTCTTCTCGATGGCGGCGGCGCGATAGTAGTGGATCACGGCCTGATCCGGTTTGCCGTCCGCGTCCAACGCGAGGCCCCACAACCACTCCGCCTTCCAGTTGCCGGTAGTTACTTGTGCCGAATGCGCCCACAAAGTTTCGTTGTCGGACCAATAGCCGATCTGGTTATAAGTGGCCAGGGTCAGCGGTATCAAGGCGCAAACGGTAAGCGCCGGCAAGGCAGCTTTGGGCAAGTGTCTTTGGGCTGCCCAATCGCTTACCCCCCAGCACACCATGATGAACAGTCCGATGAACGAGACGTAGGCGTAGCGATCTGCCATTCCCTGCACGTCCGCCTGCACGATGCCGATCATTGGAATCAGCATGATCAGAAACCAGAGCCATCCCACAATGAGGTAGCGCCGCCGCCTGGCTCGCAGCGCCAGAGCTGTAATCAGGAACAGAACGACCACCGCTCCGCCGACCTGCCACCAGCGCAAACTGCCTCCCGGATGCGGATAATAGAGCGCCAGGTTGGTGGGCCAGAACGCCTTGCGGATGTATCGCGTGTAGGAGACGACCGCGTTCCCCAACCGTGTCCGCAGCGGCCATTCCTGAATCGCGTCCCTGACGTGCTGCGCGATCAAGGTGACCGCCGCGTCAATCAGGCAGATGAAGAACAGCGGGAGCTTCTCTTTGACCAGCCACCCGAAGCTCTTGACGGGGAACGCGTTGGCGTCGGCCATTGCCGGGGCATCGCCGAACTGCATGCGGCGCAACGGCCAGTAATCCCACAGCAACAGCACCAGCGGCAACATGATGATCTGCGGCTTGCACAACAGGCCCAAGCCGAACAGGAAAGTCACCAGCAAATAGCGGAGGGCGCTGCCTCTGCCAGTCTTGATGGCGTACGAGCGGTAGGCCCCCAGAGCGAGCAAACAGAACAGTGTGCTCAGCATGGTCTTGCGTTCTGCGATCCAGGCGACCGACTCGACGTTCACCGGATGCAACGCGAATAGCGCGGCAACCATAAAGCTCCGCCCGGTATAGCCGGTGGCATTTCGCAGGATCCAAAAGAGCAGCACGGCGTTGAGCGCGTGCAATATAACGTTCTCGTCGTGAGGGCCCGCCGGGTCAAGATCAAAGACCTGAATGTCGATGGCATGCGAGATCCAGGTGAGCGGATGCCAGTTGCTGGCGTAACCGTGGGTAAACGCCCAGATCACCGTCTTCGCGGTAAGACCGTTGGCGAGATGCGGATTCTGCGTGACGTACTTGGGATCGTCGAGGTTAGAAAACGGCTGTTCGTGTACCGGGGCGTAGAGAGCTATGGTTGCAAGCATCAGCAACAAGCTAAGCGCCACGGAACGCAGCCGGGAATCCCGGTCGAGGAATGCGCTGCGTAACGGTGTCAGCAGGACAGCTTTAACGCCGGCAGACGCCACGACTCCTCCCAGTGCGTGCACCGCGGGCGACGCCAAAGAAACGAAGAGATGAGAGCGTCCAGTGATGTCTCCTCGTCACAAGATCTGCTGCAAGGAGATCAGGCCTTGGCTGCGCGTCCGGATGCACCCTCGTGAGCATAGATTTCTTCGGCTTGGCGGGACGGAACCGAGCCCGGCTCCTGACGCCTGAGGCGTGCCGCTAACGACCACAGCAGGAACACGGCGAGAATCAGCAATTCCGGTTCAATGGCATGCCGGTACCGAGGCTCAGGAACACTGATGTAGTACGTCAAGGGGTAAAACAAAATAAGTGTCGCGAGAAGAAACCTTCCCGGCATGCGCTTCTTAAGCACCAGGAAAAGTCCAGCGATACCCAGCAGAGAAGAGGCGAGATAGAACAGATTTTTTATCTGCTTGGACGGCGGTAGAGGCAGCCCCGTCCAGGTCCGCGGCAGACCCGCCCAGTAATAATAAAACCTCCAGACGCACAGGACCGCAAACCTTCCCGGATTCGCTTCAATCCATGCCTTCGCCTGCTTACCTTGCGCCTCGCTGACCGCGGGTTCGCCGATGCTCCGGGTGAGCGGCGCTAACGATGGGTTGCGAAAGGCATCATAGCTCGAGACTTTCCAGCCTTCGGCCAGTGGATTGTTGCCGGAGCGGAGCTCATTGCCGAAATTGTCCCGGACAAAAACAATCTTGCCGAAGACCACGTAATTGCGGACCAGCCACGGGCTCAGAGTGATCCAAAAAATGACTGCGCTGAAGACCACGGGTACCAGGAAGCGCTTGCCGCCGCGATGCAGTTTGTACGCCAGCCAGATCCCCGAAAAAGGCAGCCACGCCACCAGGGCGGTGTTGGTCAGTGCGGCGACGCCCCACAACACACCGTAGCGAAACCAGGACCACAGGCGGGCATCGCCTTCCATCTGCAGCGTCAGCAGAAATAGCAGGCTGAGAAGAAACGCAGACAGGCTGGTTTCCCAAATCCACGCAATGGAGTAGTAGATGGCGTATGGCAGGAAGGCCCAAACCCATCCCGACCAGACCGCAATGTTTTCGTTAAACAGGCGCCGGGCGATGCGATAGATGGTCCAGCAGGTAAGTGCCGAGAAGACGCTGTTGAATACCACCATCGCGAATCCCGAGGCGGCAGTAAAGACGCCAAAGGCGCGAAATGCCAGCGAAGCGATCCACGGATAAATGGGCGGCGCCAGGGCAGATGGACCAGTGTTGACAGCATAAGGAGAACTAAAGCCGTGGCCCAGCGCTAAGGCGCGGCCGAGGTTGGCCATCTCGAACAGATCCCATAGACCGGTAAAACGGTAGGAGCCGGTCAGCACGGAGCCGAGAATCCGCACAACAAACGCGACCAACACCATGCTCGCGGGAGAGCGGACGATCTTAGCGGCGAAGCTTCTCATAATGGCCGATTGCCCCCGTAGAACGTGCCCGTGATTGCGCGAAGAGTATATCTGATTCGCCGCCCTCGAAGCCGCAGAAACTGGGTGCGCACAGGGTCGACGGATCTGGTGATCGGCGGGCACAGCGGGATTATGGCGAGCGTTGGGCGATGGCGACGATCCGCGCGGCGCTGACGGGCACCGGCGTTGGGTCAGTCCAGCTCCATTCCGGGGTGAGGGACCGTGCGATTGCGAACTGACCGGCGCCGATCAGAATACACAACCTGCCACCGGTTGAGACCAGACTCGCGGCGATCGGCAGAATGCTCGCAAACTGTTCGACCGCGCGAAGGGTGACGACATCGGCAGTTTTTCTCCACTGTTCGGCGCGACCGGAGAAAACCTCCGCGCCGGTCAGATTCAATGTCCGCAGCGCTTCGCGCAGGAACGTAGCTTTCCTGTTCTGCGATTCAATCAGCGTCAGCTGGATGTGCGGCATTGCCAGCTTGCTGGGGATTCCGGGAAAGCCGGCACCCGAGCCTACATCCGCCAGCGACGACGCAGCCGCGCAGTCGGCTTCGAGGTTTTTCGTCAGCACCCCCGCTGCGAACAACGACTCGCCGAAATGCCGCGTCACGATCTGCTCTGGATCGCGTACGGCTGTCAGATTCACGCGGCCATTCCAACGCCAGAGCAGATCAAGGTAGAGCTGAAGCTGACGCAGAAGCTGCGGCGCGGGTTCCGTTCCCAGCAGGAATGGCTGCAACAATTCGGCGAGGCGGGTTTCATCCATTCTGCGCGCTTGCGAAAAACTCTGGGTCGCTTCGCACTTTCACTGCTCCCAATGCTGGCTGGTAAACTGTGCCGGATCGAAGATCGCCGGATTGAGCTTGGGATTTACCTGAATATCGGAATACTCCTCGCGGAAGACCGGCTTCCCATCGTGATATAGATCAACGCGGGCAGCCACCCAGCCCACCGCAAGCTTGCGGTACTCGGCAAAGCGCGAATCGGCGGTCACGGAAGGATCGCGCTGATCCGGCTCGATGAGCCGTACAAACAGAAGCCGCTTCTTCTCGATCCAGAACTGTTTGGTTTTGAGATCACCCTTGTCGGCGCCGACGACATAAACGGGTTCGCCCTCCCAGGTGTCCTCGCGGATCTTGCTCAAGTCGAAGCCTTCGGACTTGACCTCGTCGATGGTTTTTTGTGCAGGCTGGCGATAGACATCGAAGCCGAGCACGAGGAGCATATGCACCAGCGGCCGAGTGCTCACCACCTTGCCATTCTTGAATGAGGTGACCGTGTTATTGGCAAAGATGGCGCCGTTGCCGTCGCTGGGAGGGCCGATGTCGATGCGCAGTTTCCCCGGAAGCAACAACGCTTCATGCCAGGTGTCACTCTGTTCGGTGCCATCGGGCTTGATGATGGTGCTCTTTTGGGTGAAGCTCAACGTTTCATACCAGTCGTGCTGATAGCGGTCGTGCATCGCGCGCAGCAGCGCCTCGCCATTGCGGATTCCTTCAGCGTGAGCGGCGAGGGTGAAAATCACAAGGCACACCGCCGTCATACTCAGGCCACGCACGCAACGATTGTCCAATCGCATATTGAATTCGCCTCCCGTCCTGTACGCGCTGTTTGAACCCGCGGTTCCCGTTGCGACGGGCTCACGGTATGGAGAACAATTTCCAACCGTCTGCATCGAGATTGAATATGAAATCGATCAGCTTGTCCTCCGGGCATTGCGAGTTTTCGACCTGCGCCACCAGTACCGCCTGCTGAACTCCGTTACGCGTAATCTCGCTGCCGGCGGTGCGTACTTTCCTGGAATGGGTCAGCAGGTCACGATACGAGCACGATGGGGCGCTGTTGCCCAGATTGATCGGTGTCTTAATGCAGGCAGAGTCGAACAATTTGCAATACAAGCCCTGATGGTTCTGGAACTGCTGCTGGATGTCACCCCGCGATGCATGCTGCGCCTCGCGCCCAACGCTCACTCCCCGGTCGGAAATGTAGGACAAAACTTCGTCGCTGTTCCCGGTGCGTATCGCGCCAAAGAATTCCCGTTCGAGTGACTGCACTGACGGACGGTGCGTATCTTCTTTTTTCGACTCTGCGGGCAATTGCGCAGCAACGACCTTGGAGGCGGCAATCAGAGCAGCCAGAACGAAACCGCAATACGAACCTACGCGACGCCGGAAGAACGCGGGGTTCATTTCCCTGCCGCCCGGGTGCGCTTTGCCGTAGGTCTGGACACAAGCTTCTTCCCTTGGGCTCCCGTCATCGACGATCCGTCCTGCAAATGCTGCCGACGTTTCTTCGGTAGCCGCTCCCAGACGAGGCGATAGGATTCGGCGATCAGGTCACGCAGCTCGGAGTCGGGCAGGGTGCTGAGCTGTTCCAGGCTGACCCATTGTGCGCGCGCCATATATGGCGCCGGATGTATGCCGGGCCGCTCACATAATTGAACAAAGCTCTCCGGCGACGCTTTGAAGGAAATCCGCACTGGCGCCGGCTCCAGACAGGTGACGACAAACAATTTGCCATCCACTTTGAAGCAAAGATCGGCGCCCCACTGCACGTTCTCGGTCGTGTGCGGGAACGTCAGGCAGTAGCGCTGGATCGCTTCAATTTCCATCAGCTGATTCCTGCTGTGTCTCCGGCCAGAGTCGCATCAGCACGACTTTGGTATAGGCAAGCCGAAAGCCACGCCGCTCCATGTTTCGTTGCGAGCCGCTCCCCGGACGGGTACAAACCACAGCATACTCGCAACCCGCCAGCGCCGCCTCATGCAAGCGGCGAGCAATCAGCGCGCTTTGAACGCCACGGCGACGGAACTCGGGCAATGTCGCCGTGCCGAACAGCGCCGCGATGCGAGCTTCCGGAATGACGCGTCCACCGCAGCCGCCTGCCACTTTTCCTTCGATGCGGGCGATAAATGCGAGCGCGCCGGGCAATTCGGCAAAGCCGCCGAAAACTTCCTCAGCAACCACGATGTCCTGCTCGAATCCCTTGGCGATCGCTGACATCCACCCCTTGACGTTGTCGGGAGTAACCCTCTCGACGCTCACGCCCGCCGGCAAGGTAAACGGCTCCTGCGAACGAATCTGCCGGATGAGAACGGAATTGAACTCAGCGATGCGATATCCGCGCTCGCCCAACAGGTTCCGCAGCGACTCATGGGCGAGCGGCGAGACCACGACGGTCGACGGCACTCCGCGGCTGCGAAAGAAATCCTCCACGCGATCCAGGTCATGCGCCGTGACTTCTGCTTCGAGTCCCATGCCCACGATCTGGTTCACGGGATAAGAGATGCCGGCAAAGTAGGCGATGCCTCCGGCGATGTGCTCGGTCGCGATGGGATCATTCGGGCTGTAACGGCGCAGCGCCTCCACGCAATCTGGCAGGATCATCTCCGCCATCTCAAGACGACGGGCGAAATCAACGTCCACAAAGTCAGGTAATTCCTGAACAGCCGCTGCTGTCCTTTCAGACATGCGAAACTCCTTTGGTTTAGACGGACTGGTGGCCAATATCGCGAGTGGCGCGCGTGGGAGCGGAGTTTCTTGGTCAGCGGACGGCAATTATCACAGGCAGCTCGCAAGCAGTCTAGCCCAAGGCCTTCTCCAGGGGAAGTGCTGTGCTAAGTTTCTGAACATGACCACAGAAAAGCCTTGTCTATCGCTTGCGGGAGAAGTTGCGCTGATCACAGGAGGCTCGCGCGGCATCGGCGCGGCCGCAGTGCGCATGTTTGCTCACGCGGGCGCGCGCGTCGCCTTCAGCTATCGCAGCGGAAAGGCCGAAGCCGAACAGCTCGTCCAGGAATGCGGCCCGGAGAACGTCCGTGCGATTCATGCGGATCTGACAGGCGTTGCCGCCGCCGAATCGCTGGTGCGAGCTACCGTCGACCACTTCGGCGCGCTCAGCGTACTGGTTGTGAATCATGGCATCTGGCCACCAGACGACCGCGCCATCGATCAACTTAGCGACAAGCAATGGCAGAACACCATTGCCGTGAATCTCGACAGCAGCTTTGCTTTGGTCAAGCACTCGGTTGCCCAGATGAAGAAGCAAGACCGCGGTGGCAGCGTGGTGCTCATCAGCTCGACCGCTGGCCAGCGAGGCGAGTCCGGACACTGCGACTACGCCGCGACCAAGGGCGCTCTCATCAGCATGACGAAAGGATTGTCGACCGAACTGGCGCCGTTCGGCATTCGTGTGAACTGTGTCGCTCCGGGCTGGGTGGAGACACCTATGACAGTTCCGACGCTGGCTGATGACACTCAGCGCAAGAAGATCTTCGCCACGATTCCAGTCGGGCGCGTGGGGAGGCCGGAGGAGATCGCTGCGCCGATCCTGTTTCTGTGCACCCAGCATGCGGGCTTCATCACGGGCGAGGTGTTGAACGTTAACGGTGGAGCGGTACTTGTAGGGTGAAAATTAAGTTGTAAATTAACTAAATCAATTTTTATATTGACATTATTTATTTATAGAGAGATTATTGCGTTGAACTGAGCAGATCCAATGGCTTCCAAGACCACCTGCCCCGAATGCAATCAGCCCTTCAAGATCACCCGGCTGGGCTGTCCGAACTGCAATGTCACCCTGGAAGGGAACATCGAATTGCCCGTCCTGGCCCAGCTTTCCCTCGAGGATCAGGCCTTCGTGATGGCCTTCATGCGCCATCACGGCTCGATCAAGAAGATGGAGAGCTTGTTCGACATCAGCTATCCCACGGTAAAGAACCGGCTGAACGCGATTGCCGCGGCGCTCGACAAATCGATGGAGGCGCCGTCTCCGCGCGCTTATGTGCTGGAGCAGCTTTCGCGGGGAGAGATCACGGTGGAGGAAGCGTTGGAGAGGCTCGGTTGAGATTACTGCGTGAGGAGAACCGTCATGTCGGCTGAGACTAGAAAAGTTCTTGAGATGTTAGCTCAGGGAAAGATCACGGCTGAGGATGCTGAGCGGCTGCTCGACAAGCTGGCAGCTGGGCCGGAGAGGCTGGGCGCTCCGCCGGCGGCTCAAGCTCTTGAGGGAGGAGAGCCGGCCGCCACGACATCCGCTGCCACGCTGCACAAGAAATTCCTGCGCCTGCAGATCGAGCGGCCCGGCGGCAATGACGTCAATATGCGCGTGCCGCTGAACTTTTTACGCTCGGGCGTGAAGCTAGCCAGTGTCATGCCACCCAAGGTGCTAGAGAAGCTGCAACAGGAGGGCATCGATCCCAAGATCGTCACCGAGTTCGCGGAGCAGGCGCGTGAGTCAGTGGACGCGTTGGACGATCTTCACGTGGACATGGAGACGAGATCGGGCAAGCGGATTCGCGTGTTCGCCGAGTAGCTTTGGCGAACGTCCTGCCCGCGGCGATGTGCCGCAGAACGATGCCGTCAGCTGGCGCTCACTCGTCGCTGGGCGACTCCGCGAAGCCCATTTCGCCCAGGTGACTTTCGCCGAGGTTGACGTTGGCCTCCGTCGTGTGATGCTTGGAGCGCAGTTCGTCGAGCATAGCGTCAATCTCGCCGGGCGGCAAAGCAGAGGCGTTACGCAGAAATTCCTCGACTCCTTCAGGAGTGAACACCTGGACCCAGGAATTTGCGCCCAGGTTATAGTTGACCTGATATTGGAGCGGCTCGGTTTGCAGGCGGAAGATGTGCAGCGTTCCTGGCATAGTTCTTTGGATGACGGCCGCCGGTACACGCGGGCCGTGGCATTTTACGATTCAGCACGGCAGGCGCATAAGCAAGTGATTATCGCTTTGTGAAAGATGAGGCGAGAATCGCTGCCTTTACGACTCCATAGGCGATGCTTCCGGAAAGCGCAGCTTGCATTTCGACAAAGCGCGATTCAACATCTCTTCGATGTCCGGTTCCTCCCAGCTCTTCGCCATAGCCAATTCGCTGACCAGCAGGTAGCGGGCGCGCTCCAGCATTTTCTTTTCCCGGAAGCTCAGCGGCTTGTCTTGCCCCAGGAGTAACAAACTCTTCAGGACCTCGGCCACGTCCAGGAGGGAACCGGTTCGCATCTTGTCGGAATTTTCTTTGAAACGATATTTCCAGTCGGCATGATTTTCGCACTTGCCATCCATAAGAAAGTCCAGGATCTTCTGGATCTCGCCATTGCGAATAACCCGCCTCAAGCCGACGCTGTCCACATTCTGGAACGGCACCATGACCTTTAAGCTGCTGGCTTTTATTTTCAGGAGGTAGAATCTTTCGATTTGTGAGCCGATTGTCCTGCTACTGATCTGCTCAATCACGCCTACCCCATGGTTCGGGTAGACGACCTTGTCTCCGATACTAAAACTCTGGTTATTCATGAGGGCCGGAGCTACTGCTCCCCAGAGCTCAATCTGGGATTATGAGGGGAACGGCGAACTTATGTTTTCAGTATACGCTTGCTGCTTTTGAGGGGTCAACGAATTGGCCTTGCGCAATGCGTCTATTCGCGTCACGGTTGCGCACGAATCCGACAATGTGCGTGAGGCGGAACTCCGCGTGCTTACGCACCGTGATGACTCGCAAAACTCCTGGCCGCAAGCAGCAGCTTTTGAACAAGGAGGTAGCGGCTCGAGAACTGGAAACCCATACGACTCGTTGGGATGGAAAGGGGAACGGCTGATGCTTGACGATTGCAACGCTGCTTGGGACCGCCCACATCTGCGGCCGGACTGCGATTGCGGTGTCTGGCACTCGCGTATAATTATGGGATGCCTTCGGGGGTTCCATCCGACGGCCCTGATGCAGAATCCGAAGTATGCCTGAACATATCAAGAAAAAGCTGGCCGAGGAGATCGCTACCCTCGAACACGAGCTGAATCACGAACTCCCGAAGGAACTGAAAAAAGCTGTCGCCATGGGCGATCTCAGCGAGAACGCTGAGTATCACATGGCAAAGCAGCGGCAGGAATTCGTGCGCGCCCGTTTGGGACAACTGAAGCAGCGTATGGCCGACCTGTCAATGGTCAATATGGCCAACATTCCCAAGGACCGCGCCGCTATCGGCTCGACCGTGGTAGTGTTCGACTCAACCAAAGGCGAAGAGATTGAATACAAGCTGGTGACCAGCGAAGAATCCGATGTGACCAAAGGCCTGATCTCCACCAGTTCCCCGATCGGCCGGGCGCTTATGGGCAAAAAGGTGGGCGACGTAAGCGAAGTGGTAACTCCCACAGGGAAACGCGAACTTGAGGTGCTAAAGCTAGTCACGATCTACGACGAGGCGTAACGAGACGTCATGACCTGGACGAGCGCAGTTGGGCGGTCCTGCAGGTGGCTGCTGTACAAAATTGTGCACGGCCTGGCATTGACCAAAATCTCGCCCAATGCGCTGACATTTATCGGTCTTCTCATCAACGTTGTTGCCGGCATCCTCTTCGGCTACGCCCATCCTGACAACCAGCGCCGCATCTTTTTCTACGCCGGACTGGTGATCATCGGCGCCGGCATCTTCGATATGGTCGATGGGCGCGTGGCTCGCGCCACCAACCAGGTCACCATCTTCGGCGGCTTCTTCGATTCCATTATTGACCGCTATAGCGACGTCGCACTGTTCTTCGGCCTGCTGGTGTATTACGCGCGGGCCAACCGCTTTTTCTATGTCGTGATGGTTGCGTTCGTCATGATCAGTTCGGTAATGGTGAGTTACGCGCGCGCGCGCGCCGAGTCGCTGATCCCGAGCTGCAAAGTTGGATTCATGGAACGACCCGAGCGCATTGTGCTGGTAATCATCGGCGCACTCTTCAACCGCATGGGGCCGGTGCTGTGGGTAATCGCGGTCCTTAGTACAATCACAGTAATTCACCGCATTCGTCATACCTATCAGGTCCTGCGCGAGATCGAGCCTCCCCCTATACCCGTTCCTCCGGATCCGCTGAAGTTTGAAGAGATTGTGGGGTAGGTCAGGCCGCGCCCATTTTTTCTTCGTCGTTCCTGCCGAGGACGTTGCGTCGGGGAAGCTTCATCCTTGAATTGCAGGTTTGGGAGCTCCACTCCCGGTGACAGCACAAGCTGCGATTTGCAACTCCGGAGTGGCCGTTCTTCGGTTCGTCCGGTCATGCGCCGCCAATACCCAAACTGCATTGAGCAGCAGCAATGGCTCAACAACCTTTCTGTATCGTCCTTCCATAATGACCATATTCTGAAAGGCCAGAACCAGCGTGAAGACGGTGGTCGCGACCGGCAGCAAATAGAAACGTCGACGCGCAAAATCGCGAAGGTTGAAGACAAAGACAAACAGAATCAGGGGCGCCCAAATCCACCGGCTGCCATATTCCAAATGACCGTCCCACTGCCCGAACTGCACCTCTGGCCAGGACGGAGAGAAGAGAAAAAGGATGACGTTCTCGCGCCCTTGGGCCAGCCACTCGTCTGGATCGTTGTCAAAGCTGTCATAGGCTTGCTTCCAATCCCGCTCGCCGTGGCTGGAATCGATCGTGATCGTAGCTTGGGAATTGTCCCACGCCCGGCGCATAGCCCAGTGACTCAAAGGTTCCAGCGGCGCGATGACGCAGCTAGGCGAGAGGAACTGCATGTCAGTGTCTGTCAAATGAAAGCGCTCGCGCTCGTTGACGGGCGCGTGGACGTACAAGTGGATGGTTTTCACTCCGGAGCGAAGCTGAATACGGGTCAGCCAGGGATTGCCAAACGGCGCTACGAAGCCCAGTACCACATAACTGCGGACGACCTGCGGCAGCAGCATCACAAAGGCGAGAGCCGCTCCGAGGAGAATGTGGCGCATCGGAGTGGCTCTCTTCCACCACACCCAGAGGAAGCAGATGCCCGCCAACGGCGCCACCGTCGGTTTAGTGAGGCAGGCCAGTGTCCAGCAGAAAACGAACAGCAGAAACGCCCGACGCCCCCCTCTGCGCAGATAACGTGCGGTCATCCACAAGGCCAGTCCCTCCAGCAGGAGCAGGAGGGTTTCCATCATGATGAAGTGGTAGATCGCCATCAGTGACGGGGCCAGTGCGATGAGCGCCCAGGCCCACAGTCCGGGAATTTTGCTGAGTCCGAAGCCTCTTGCCGCCCGGTAATACGTCCAGGGCATGGCCACCGACATCAGTGCTGCTGCCAGGGCTACGAGGAAGCGGTTGCTCTGGGTCACACGCTCGAGAGCAAACATGTACACCTGGTAGCCAATGGGATCGGCGGCGCCGGTGTAGCCGCCGCGCGGGAAGCGCAGCCCATTGTTCCAGTGGCGCAGCATGTCGGAAGACAGCGAGTCCATGGGATTGTGCTGGAAGCATATGAAGACGCGCAAAGCCGACGCGGCGACGATCAGAGCGATCGGAAGCCAATATTGCCACTGGCGTTTGGCATTGCCAGTCATGAAACTCCTCGCGTGAGATGTTGCGGATGGCGCGCAATCCGGGGAGGAGCGATTTCCCCTGCGTGAGTGTGCGGGTGATTCTACAGCAGTTTCGGATAATCCCGAATTGATTTCTCCTCTGGAGTGGAGACGGCGAAGTCAAACTGTCACTTCAAATGCACCGCGGCCTCAGCTTCTTTGGGCGAGGATTTGGAGCGCTCTCTCGGCTTGGCCACCACCGGAGCGTATTTCGGCTTGATCTGGTGACATGACGCATCGCAATATACGCCCTGATGCGTTTTGTCGGTCTCAGGATCGGGCATCGGAGAAGCGACCGCAGCATCGCGATCAGCTTCCAGTTCGCGTTCAACTTCCTCAATCAGCTTTTCGTTCTCCTCGGCGGTCAGCCACTTCTTCTCATTCATGAGATAGTTTTCGAAGCGCGCGATGGGGTCGCGGGCACGCCAATACTCAAAGAGCTTTGGCGGAACGTATTGCGCGGCGTCATGGATCGCATGCCCTTTCATGCGCATCATCTTGGCTTCGATCAGCGTGGGACCTTCGCCGCGATACGCGCGCTCGCAGGCTTCGCGCGTCGCATCGTAAACCTGGCAAGCATCGGTACCATCGACGATCACCCCCGGAATTCCATACGCGATCGAACGCTCTGCCAAATCTTTCACATTGAACTGCATATCGGCAGGCGTGGAGTAGCCCCAAAGGTTGTTCTCCACGACCAGCACCAGTCCCAACTTCTGCACCGCGGCGAAGTTCAGGCTTTCATACGTAACGCCCGTGGATTGGCCACCGTCACCAACGTAGGTCAACCCGACGATATTCCTGCCCTGCAGCCGTGCCCCCAGACAGACGCCGGCCATTACGCCGATCAGTTCACCCAGCATCGAAATCGGCGCGCAAACGTTGCGCCGTTGGAAGTCGCCGAAGTGCGAAGAGGCGTCGCGTCCCCACGTCGGAGAATCGCCCTTGGCCATGTACTGCCGCATGATGTCGCGCGCGCTGAAACCGCGCACCAGCATCGCACCCTGGTTGCGGATCATCGGTCCGAGCCAGTCATCCGGCGCGAGCGCGTAGGCTGAGGCACACGAACAGCCCTCCTGCCCAAGGCCGAAGTAGACGCCGCCGACAACCTTTCCCTGCTTGTAAAGATTTTCCAATGCAACTTCCATGCGGCGGTTGAGCAGCATCCAGCGATAGATCTCGATGCATTGCTGGCGAGAGAGGTATTTCGAATCGCGAATCGGCGGCGGCGTGGCGCCCAGATCGCCCTCGACTCTGTACTCCACGTTCGCGCCGTCGCCCGACATGAAGATGCGAAACTCGGGATGCTCGAGGCGATAGTCGGGGATGGTGTAGCAACGGAGCGAGGTGGCAGAATCGCCCTTGCCGGTTGGAACCGTGTTACGGACGGCAATCGTCGCCGATGTCGTCGTAGGTGAACCGTCGGGGTGCTCCGCGGGAGCCGGAGATTCAGCCGACTTCCTGGAAGCCTGCGGCACGTTTGTCGTTTGCTTGCTGCTGGATTTTGAATTTCCGCGCTTCTTGTGAGGCATGCAGATGCAACGATAAATGGACGGCGAAAGAGGAGGCAAGTTGAGGGGCTTAGCACGCGGCGGAGGCACAGGCACCAGAAGTCACCCGCCGAAATTTCGAGCGCAGTCCGCCAGCAATCTGGTGGAGGCGCTACCCCAGCTCGTTCCCCTCGCCGTGCAGTTCGCGCAGTTCTTTCGGCAGGCGCAGTGGGGTGTCCTGGTTCGCCGCCGCGGATGACAATTGCGCTTCCCTTGCCGGAACATAGGTCAGCAGCTGGTCCAAGGACTCCAGCCACAGCATCTGCGACTGGAAGACCCTGCCGAAGTTACGTGAAGCGGCGGTCGCTACTTCGCCGATTGCGACCGGTTTCTGCAACTCCCGTTCGAGGGAGGTGACTTGCTTTCCCGCGAGGCCGCAGGGGACGATCAGGCTGAAGTAGTCGAGATCGGTCGAGACGTTCAGCGCGAAACCATGGCTAGTCACGCCCCGCGAGATGTGTACGCCGATGGCGGCAACTTTTGCCTCGGGCTTGTTGCGCAGGGCGTAAGTCCAGACGCCGGTCATCCCTTTGACGCGCTGCGTGCTGATGCCGAAGTCGGCACAGGTGCGGATGAGGACCTCTTCCAGCCGCCGTATGAGTTCCACCGCTCCCACTTTCGGCTCAAAACTGCGCAGATCGAAGATCGGATAGGCGACCAGTTGCCCGGGGCCGTGGAACGTTACATCGCCGCCGCGATCAACCTCGTGAAGCTCGACGCCCCGCTGCGCCAGGAACTCCGGCGAGGCCAGCACGTTGTCGAGCTGGGCGTTGCGCCCGAGAGTGATGACCGGGGGATGCTCCAGCAGGAGCAACGTATTTTCGATACGGCCGTCCTTACGAAGCTGCACCAGGGTCCGCTGGAGTTCGAGCGCCGTGTTGTACGGGACCAAGCCGAGATGGAGGACGTGGAGGATCATGAGTAACCAGCAGCTAGCAGCCGGCAACTAGCTTACATCCGATTAGATACGTCAAATGCCTTGTCCGAAGCAGTTTTCCGGGGGTGTTCACCCCAAGACACGGCTCCCTATCGTCATAACTAACTACCAGTGGCTGATTTCTGACTTCCGCCTTTGAGTCTTTTTCTCGCTCTGCTCCGTATCTGCCATTAGTATGATCGCCACCGCCTTCAGCTTACTGGCTCCAATGGAGACCGAAGAGGCCCAAATCGCAAGCGGACTCCGGCGACGGGATCCCGATCTGCTCGATGCCTTGATTGAGCAGTATCAGCATCGTCTGCTGCGCTACCTGGTGCATCTCACCGGAAACCGAGCTGTCGCTGAGGACCTTTTCCAGGAGGTCTGGTTGCGTGTGCTGGAAAAGGGGCATCTTTACGACGGACGCAATCGCTTCGTCACCTGGTTGATGTCGATCGGGCACAACGTAGCCATCGACTATCTGCGCAAACGCAATCCCAGCAGTCTCGATGAGATGCGGGATCCCGACGAAGGCGTACCGTTTGAGCCACCATCACACGAACCGTCGCCGTTGGAACAGGCGGCGACGCATCAGCAACAACAAATGCTGGGGGAAGCGCTGGAACAAGTACCGCCGCTGTTTCGCGAGGTGCTGGTATTGCGTTTCCAAGAGCAGATGAAGTTAGAGGAGATTGCAAAGTTGATCCGAATACCGGTTGCCACCGTAAAAACCAGACTGTATCGCGGGGTGCAGGCGTTGCGTCCGCTCATCCGAGGAGGCGTGCTATGACGCAGCTTGACCATGCACGCGCGACTGAGCTGATCATGCGGCGAGGCCCGCAAGATCTCGCGCCGGGCGACCTGGAGTGGCTGGAGGCGCACCTGGAGAGTTGCTCTACGTGTGCCCAGTACGAAACCGACTTCAACAACGCTGGACAGCTGCTTCGCGCGACGGCGATTATCGCCAGTCCGGCGCTGGTGAACAGGACCCAGGCGCGGGTACGGGAGCGCGCCATCTACCTGCGCGAGCAACAGGCGCGCACTGTGCTCATTGCGATTTCCTTCTGCCTGGGCGCGATGTTGTCGGCAGTCTCGGGCTGGATGTGGTGGAGATTCGGGGCTTGGATAGCGGAGCACGTAGGGCTTTCGCTCGCCGTGGTCGAGCCCGGAGTTATCGTCTTCCTGCTGCTGCCTGCGATAGCAGTTGCGGTGCTGATGCTCGCGTTTCCGCATTCAGTATTGGAGTCTTCAGTGGTGGGTGCACTGGGCAGGGAACGCGAAGGAGTCCGTCAATGAAACAACCATCTCAATTCCGGCGGGAATTCGCCATCATTCCAACGCCCGCCAAGATCACTGCACTAGTTTTTTTCGGGGTCGTCCATATCTTGATGACGGTCGTCGCACCGCATTACGACAAAGGCCTGCCTCCCCAAGGCTGGTGGTTTCTAATCACCTTTGTCGTTTCCAGCATCCTTGGCATCATCGTCCTCATGATCGGCTATGTGTATGCCGATTCCAAGCGGCGCGGCATGAACGCCCTGCTGTGGACGTTGCTGGTAATTGTAGTTCCTAAAGCTCTGGGGTTCATTGCGTACTTCCTGCTGCGGAAGCCGCTGATGGTCACTTGTCCGAACTGCGCCAACGTCATGGGGTCCGACTTCCGCTTCTGTCCGAAATGCGGCTACGCCGTTGCGCCAGTTTGCGCACAGTGCGGCCACTCTATCAGTCGAGGTTATGTGTGCTGCCCGTATTGTGGCAAGCAGGTGGAATCGACGGTCCAGACCAGGGAGACGGCCAATGCAACCGGTACTCCAAGCCAAGGCGAAATCAAAGACAACCGATAGCACCCGAGGGTTATTGGGCTGGGGATCGGTAGTCGTTGGGACGCATTTCCTCGTCGTCCTTTGGCATGTGTTCCTGCTGGTCAAGGTTCAGCCGGGATTTCCAGCACTGGCTATCGTGGCGTTGCTCCTGGTCAATCTGGTGCCCATTGCTGGAGTCGCCGCGTTTGCCAAAGGCGCAAGGAGATTGGCTGCAGTCGCGATCGTGATTCCTTTGGGGACAGGCCTGATCATCGGTGGTTACAGCCATTTTTTGACCTCCGGCGCGGACAATGTGTTCCGGATGCCTGGCGGCGGATTGACCTTATCGTTTCAAGTCAGCGCTGTGCTGCTCGCAATACTCGAGGCTTTGGGCTGCTGGCTGGGTGTGAGGATGTACCGGCGGCATTAGCGCTTTCGAGTCGAGGGTCCGAGGCGTCTGCGTGTGCTGTTCGTGATGCGAGAAGCCGGTTTCAGTGCGCTTTGCGCAGGTCTAGGGGCTCTGCCGGCCAAATGAGTATCCCAACGTGACACCGGCACGCGTCATATGGCTGCTGCTGAACTCTACGTTGTTGTTGACGAAGTACTCGCGAAATTCCGGACGCAGAAACACATTGTGATACACGTAGACCCGCACACCCGCTCCCACGTCGCCGGCGAAATGCGTGGTGCTGAAGTAGTTGGTGCAATAGAAGTAGTAGGGATTGCAGTTGTAGGTTTGCGTGTAGAAGCGCGTGGTGAGCCCGCCGATTCCACCCAGAACCTCCAACTGTGCGTACTTACCCAGCGGAGGGGCGTAGATGGCGTTGAAATTCCACAAGATCGGGCGGAACGGCTGGTAGCCTTCATAAAGATTTTGGGCTGCCCGCCACGACACCTCCCCTTCCACGCCGACATGTCGCCAGAAAAGATAATCTCCACTGATAGCCAGGTACGTGCCCCCTCCAATCGTCTGCGGGCTGTGATTGCTCGTCGCGCTCGATGAGGACGGTGCGATCAGCGTACCGACGCCGAAGCCGACATCGAATTGAGGCGGGTTTCCATACAATTGGGCGCGCGCGCTCAAGGCGAAGAAGAGGCAGGGCAAGATTGCGAGTACAGACAGCTGCTTCAAGGGTAAGCTCCACTTGGTCACATATTCTGAAACACGGCGCGTGAGGAAGGATGTATGCAAAAGCTGTATCGCGCCAAGGAGCTACGTCGCGAATTGGTGGTCGACTGCCAGGACGCGGTTGCCAGACGGGAAAGGGTCAGGAAGCAGCAGATTATCTCCTGAGTTAGGGGTCGCAACCCGGGCCTAATTACCGGAACCGAACATGAACGGCAACGTCAAACTTGGAGTAGTACTTCTTCACCTCGCCGGCACCATACTTTTCCCGGAACTTCTCGACTATCGATTGGACCTGAGCTGCGTCCGTAATGGGAGTAGCGCTGAATTCGCTTTCGGCGTCGCGCGCCGTAACCGCAATTCTCGGATTCTTCAACACATTCTGGTACCACTGCGTGTCCGATCCCTGCACGGGTAACAAATATAAGCTTCCCTCTTCAAACACGAACCATACGGGGACGGAGATACTGCGGCCCGACTTTCGACCCGTAACCGTGATCTTGATCTGCCGATATCGGCCAAGGTGATCTTCTAAAATCTCGGTATGTCTGGACATATCAACCTCCGGCGGTCAGGCACCGTTGCTGGAGCTGGGTAGATTTCTATTCGGCGCTTACGAATGAGCCATCGAAGCTCGTGCTTTGAAGAAATCCAGCGCATGTTGCCGCGTTTGAATCTGTCCCAGCACCTCAGCCGGATCGAGCCCAAAACGCCGTGCAGACCCGGCGACCAGACTTTTCTGCAGGTCGTT
>Ga0335073_10004064_pt1 | contig 20449 bp, 18 predicted proteins | sample Lox_Sample_22_FD_207093 | JGI IMG/M metagenome (GOLD analysis project Ga0335073, IMG submission 207093) | Soil microbial communities from Loxahatchee National Wildlife Refuge, Florida, United States - Lox_Sample_2.2 | ecosystem: Environmental > Terrestrial > Soil > Wetlands | place: USA...
GACCTGCCGCCACCTTGTCGGGGTCGCGCGGGCGGGGATATGTGCGACCGCCGACTTGGACGGAAGGGCGCGCTATGCGCGGGCCGGGGACAAGCCCATGAACCCTTCCATCCATTTCATGTCGGCGCTCCGCGTCGCCGCGGAACGCCGTTTATCAGGACGCGCGCGTGGGCAGCGTGAGATAACGCTCGCCGTCGCCCGACTTGACGCGCAGCAGAACCGACTTCTTGCCGTCGGACTTGGCCGAGTCGATCGCCTCGGCGACCTCCGACGGCCGGCTGACCGACTTGCCCGCGACCTCGAGGATCACGTCGCCCTGCTTGAGACCCTTGTCCGCAGCGGCGCCGTCCGGATCGACATCGGTGACGACCACGCCGTCCTGTCCATGCGCCGCGTGCAGGGTCAACCCGAGCTTGGCGAGCACGGACGCCGAGGAGGCGCTGTCGTCGGAATTGTGGGTGTCCGCGCTCGCCGTCTTGTCCGCCGGCATGGTTCCGAGCGTCACGTCGATGGTCATCGGCGAGCCGTTGCGGACGATCGAGAGCTTGGCCGTCTTCTTCGGGCCGAGCGCGGCGATCCGGCGGGCGAGGTCGTGCGGATCGGCGACCGTCTCGCCGTCAACCGCGGTGATGACGTCGCCGCTCTTGACGCCCGCCTCGGCGGCGGGCGAGTTCTTCTGCGCTTCCGCCACCAGCGCGCCCGACGCATCCTTGAGACCGAGATCGTCGGCCAGATCCTGGGTCACGTTCTGAATCTGGACGCCGATCCAGCCGCGGGTGACCGAGCCGTTCGCCTTGAGCTGCTCCACGACATTCTTCACGACGTCGCTCGAGATGGCGAAGCCGATGCCGACGCTGCCGCCCGACGGCGAGAAGATCGCGGTGTTGACGCCGACCACCTCGCCTTCGGCGTTGAAGGTCGGTCCGCCAGAATTGCCGTGATTGACTGGCGCGTCGATCTGCAGGAAGTCGTCATAGGGGCCAGAGCCGATGTCGCGTCCGCGGGCAGAGACGATGCCCGCAGTCACCGTTCCGCCGAGGCCGAACGGGTTGCCGACCGCGATCACCCAATCGCCGACCCGCGGCGTCTGCGCGGCGAACGAGACGAAGGGGAAATTGTCGCCCTGAGCCTTGAGCAGGGCGAGGTCGGTCTTGCTGTCGACGCCGATCACCTTTGCCGGCATCGATTTGCCGTCAGCCGTTGTGATCGTGACTTCAGTGGCGTGATCGACGACATGGTCATTGGTGACGATGTATCCGTCGGACGAAATGAAGAACCCCGACCCTTGCGCCTGGCCGAAATGATGCCGCGGCGCGCGATCGCCGTCCTCATTGTTGTTGTTGTCGTTAGGCATGCCGAAGCGGCGGAAGAAATGATAGAAGGGGCTGTTCTTCGGAAAATCCGGTAGGCCCGGAATGCTGTCCTCCTCATCGACCGGGTCGGCGTCGGCGAGCTTCACCTTGACCGAGACGACGGCCGGCCTGACGCGGTCGACGACGTCGGCGAATGACGCCGGGCCCGCGGCCGCTTGCGCCGTCGTGGCGGCGGCGGAGACCGGAATGACCGAGGTCTCGTACGCGACGCCGCCGAGAGCGGCCAGCGCGACGGCGCCGAGAAGCGCCGCACGGAGGGAATGTGAGGGGCGATCAAAAGTCATAGGAACTCCCGCTTGATCCAATGGCATTGCCCGCCGGCGGCAAACCGCCGACTTCGAAACGGATAATGCGCTTTGACGCCTAAACGGGCGATGGCGCGAACATGAAAGGTTGTTAATGCGAGGGCCGGCGCCGCGACGGTCGAGCCCAGCGATCCTCCCATGCCGCGAAGCGGCGGGGGAGGACGACCACGCGAAGCATGGTGGCGGGGGCGTGCGCCCCGACTAAAGCCAACAGGAGACGGCGCCAGAGGCGGGAAGCCACCGCCTCAACCCGGTCAGGCTTCGGCGACCGTCGACTTCGGCTTCAGGACCTGGCGGCCGCGATACATGCCGCTCTTGAGGTCGATGTGATGCGGCCGGCGCAGTTCGCCCGAATCCTTGTCCTCGACATAGGTCGGCGCTTTAAGCGCGTCGGCGGAGCGGCGCATGCCGCGGCGCGAGGGCGAGGTCTTGCGTTTGGGGACGGCCATCAGAGCGAACTCCGGTCGGAAGCGTGGGGCGCGCGCAAAGGCGCGCGGGAATAAGAAGGCGCGGCTCATACACGCAATCGCCTCCAGGCGCCAGTCCCCTCGGCGCCTTCAGGCCGCTCCCTGGGTTTCGAACGCGGCGAGCGCGATCGCCTCCCGCGCTCCGCGATCCGCCCACAGGACGAACTGGAACGCCTGATAATAGGTCTCGCAGGCGTTGACCGCCGCTTTCACCACCGCCCCGCATTGCGCGTCGCTGGCCGTCGCTCCGCCCGCTAGGCACAACGCGTGGCGGAACATCACCACGTCCTGCTGGGTCCATAGGTCGAAATGGCCGAGCCATAGCTGTTCATTGATCAATTGAGTCAGCTCGCCGATCGCCGTCCGCTTGTGCGGCGGCGTCTTGAGGTCGAACGAGCAGCCGACATGGAGCGATTCGAGGTCGGGCAGCCAGGTGAAGGCGACGTCGTAATTGGCGAACCGGCCCGAAACCAGGATCGAAATCTCGTCCACCTCGGCCCGGTCGAAGTCCCATTCGTTGACGGCGGCCAGACGCTCGACGACGTCGACGGGATGCTCGGGACGATCGTCGGGGCGGCTTTCATTGAGGTTCATCAGAGGTCCTTCAGCAAGGGGGCCGGGAGTCGGAGGCGCGAAACGCCGCCCAGGCGCCGAGGCTTGGCCGGCGCGCGGCAACCTTGCTGATTCGTGACCGTCGGTAAACCGAGCCGCGTGATCCGTCCACAGAATCTGCGAACGGAATCAAGACTCTGCTGGAAGAAAGCGAGTCCGATCAGGGCTTTGGCTCGGCAAGCTTCGCCTCGAGCGCCGCGATCCTCGCCTGGAGCTTCTCGTTGTCGTCCCGCGCCCGCGCCGCCATCTCCTTGACCGCCTCGAACTCCTCGCGGGTGACGATGTCCATGCCGGCCATCATCCGCTCCATCTGGGTGCGGGCGAAGGTCTGGGCCTCGCGCCGCGCGCCGTCGGCGAGGCCCGCCGCGTCGGTCATGAGGCGGGAGAGGTCGTCGAAGAATCGGCTCTGGGTCTGCGGCATGGCGTGAAGCTCCGGCGGCGGCCCGCGGACAACGCGGGCCTTGCCGCGTATGTGGCGCGGGCGGCTTTGAGGCGCAAGTGCGCGCGGCGCCTGCGCCAAAATTCAAGTTGCCCCGCTCGCCGATCTCGCCCAGCATCGGACGCTGTTGGTCCGAGACCCATCGCCCATGCGCGTCAAAGCCGCCGTCCTTCGCCAGACTGGCCTCAAGCCGCCCTATGCGGCGTCGAAGCCGCTCGAAATCGTCGAGCTCGACCTTGGGCCCCCTGGCCGCGGCGAGGCGCTGGTTCAAATCAAGGCGGCCGGTCTCTGCCACTCGGACCTCTCGGTGATCGACGGCTCGCGGCCCAGGCCGACGCCGATGGCGCTCGGCCACGAGGCGGCGGGGATCGTCGAGGCGGTCGGCGAGGGGGTCGGCGATCTCGCGCCCGGCGATCACGTCGTGCTGGTGTTCGTGCCGAGCTGCGGCCGCTGCGGCCCGTGCGCGGCGGGGCGCCCGGCCTTGTGCGAACCGGGGGCCAAGGCCAACGGCGCGGGAACGCTGCTCTCGGGCGAGCGGCGGCTCGCCTTCAAGGCCGAGCCGGTCCACCATCACCTCGGGGTCTCGGCCTTCGCCACCCATGCGGTGGTGGCGCGCGAATCGTGCGTGAAGATCGATTCCGGCCTGCCGCTCGAACTTGCGGCCCTGTTCGGCTGCGCGGTGCTGACCGGGGTCGGCGCGGTCGTCAACACCGCGAAGGTCGAGCCGGGCCAGTCGGTCGCGGTGGTGGGCCTCGGCGGGGTGGGGTTGAGCGCGGTTCTCGGCGCGAGGCTCGCCGGCGCCAGGCAGATCGTCGCGGTCGATCTCTCGGACGACAAGCTCGCCTTCGCCTTGAAGCTCGGCGCGACGCATGCGGTGAACGCCGGTTCGGCTGACGCGGCCCAGGAGATCAAGCGCCTCTCCGGCGGCGGCGTCGATGTCGGCTTCGACATGGCGGGCGCGGTCCCCGCGCTCGAGCTCGCCTATGCGGCGACCGCGCGCGGCGGCGTGACGGTGACCGCCGGCCTCCCCCATCCCGACAAGCGCCTCGCGCTCGCGCCGGTGACCTTGGTCGCCGAGGAGCGGACCCTCAAAGGCTCGTACATCGGCTCGGCCGTCCCGCTCAGGGACGTGCCGCGCTTCATCGCCCTCTTCCGCGCCGGCCGCCTCCCGGTCGACCAATTGCTGACCCACCGCCTCAAGCTCGACGAGATCAACGAAGGCTTCGACCGGCTGAGGGAGGGGATCGGCGTCAGGCAGGTGGTGACCTTCGACTGACGGGCGGGGCGCTGCGCCGCCGCTCACCCTTCTCCCGTCTGGGAGAAGGTGGCCCGAAGGGCCGGATGAGGGGCGCGGCGGCCGAGTTTTCCCCTCCTCCTGCATGCGCAGGAAGTCGATGATCGGCGGCGCTTCGATCCCTTCGGCCTCGTCCTGAGCCGGCGGCGCAGCCGCCGTGTCGAAGGGCGGTCCAGAGCGCCCAACGGCGCTTCATGCAGCGTCCTTCGAGACGCGCCTCCGGCGCTCCTCAGGACGAGGGCGGAGCGCGATTTGACCTCGGAGTGCATCAGACATTGGCCCCCCTGCCAAGAGCGGCCTCAAGCTGCGCGAGGTTGTTGCGCACAGTCACCGTTGTGGGATGGTCCGGCCCTAGGCTCGCCTCCAAGATTGCAAGCCCGCGGCGCATGGGCGGTTCGGCTTCGGCGAGGCGGTTCGTGCCGTAAAGCAGGCTCGCGAGATTGTTGAGGCGGATCGCCACATCGGGATGATTGGGGCCGAAGCTTGTCTCGTCGATCGCCAGCGCGCGGCGCATCAGCGGCTCGGCTTCGGCGAGGCGGTTCGTGTCCTGAAGCAGAGACGCGAGATTGTTGAGGCGGATCGCCACATTGGGATGATCCGGGCCGTAGCTGGTCTCGTCGATCGCCAGCGCGCGGCGCATCAGCGGCTCGGCTTCGGCGAGCCGGTCCGTCGCCTGAAGCAGTTGCGCGAGATTGTTGAGGTCGATCGCCACATCGGGATGATCCGGGCCGTAGCTCTTTTCGTCGATCGCCAGCGCGCGGCGCATCAGCGGCTCGGCCTCGGGGAGGCGGTTCGTGTCCCGAAGCAGCGTCGCGAGATTGTTGAGGTCGATCGCCACATCGGGATGATCCGGGCTGTAGCTCTTTTCGTCGATCGCCAGCGCCCGCCGCATCAGCGGCTCGGCTTCGGCGAGGCGGTTCGTGGCCTTGAGCAGAAGCGCGAGATTGTTGAGGCGGACCGCCACCTTGGGATGATGTGCGCCGTGGCTTTGTTCGCCGATCTCGAGCGCGCGGCGATAGAGCGGTTCGGCCTCGGCGAGGCGGTTCGTTTTCCTTAGCAACTCCGCGAGATTGTTGAGGCGGATCGCCACCTCGGGATGATTGGGGCCGAGGCTCTTCTCGTCGATCGCCAGCGCCCGGCGCTTGAGCGTTTCGGCCTCAGCGTAGTCCGCCTTGACGTCGAACAGAATTCCAAGCTGGTTGAACAGCCGCGCCGTCGGCTCCGCGATCTCCGCCGCGTCCGCCGCGCGCGCGACCGCGAGGGCATGCGGCGCGAGCGGATCGAGCACCGGCCAGTTCCGCACGTCATCAGGAGCGCCGGCGAACGCCGCGTTCATCCATTCCAGCGCTTCGCGCAATGCCTGCGCCCGCCGCTCGTCGCTCATCGCCCGGCGGGCGAAATCCTGCACCAGGCGGTGCGCGACAAAGCCGGGCGGGCCGCCGTCCTCCGCGGTCACGCGGGTGATGAGCGAATAGGCATAGAGGCCGGCGCGCGCTTCATAGGCGTCAGTGTCCGGCGCTTCGCCGGGGACGGCGAGGTCGAGCAGCGAATCCGGAACCGGATCGGGGGCGAGGAACGCGAGCCGTTCGAGCAGGCGGCGGCTCGCCTCGGTGAGCTGCGCGACCGAGGTCGCCCAGGTCGTCGCCAGCGTCCGGTCGGAACCCGTCACCGTCGCATCCGCCCAGGCGAGCGCTTTTTCCCGGCTCTCGTTCCAGAGCTTCAGGTAGCGCTCAAAGCCGATGCCTTGCGTCGCGACTTGCGCGCCCGCCTGCTCCAACCCCAGCGCCAGGCCGCCAAGCTCCCGCGCCAGCGTCCGCGCCAGCGCGTCGTCGTCCTTGCTCTTGGCGCGGTCGGCTTCGGTGCGGTCGAGCAGGAATTGCGCCGCCGCGCTCTCGTCCAGGGTGGAAACTTGGAGCTTTCGCACCCCGGCGGGAAAATTCGACGCCCGCGCGGTGACGACGACATGCCCGCCTTTGAGACGCGGCATGAGTCTCGCGACCTCGGCCACGGCGGCGCGGTCGTCGACGTTGTCGAGGATCATCAGCCACGTCGGGTTCTGTTCGAGCCAGCGAAGGACGGCGGTGATCTTGGTCGCGTCGTCACGCGCCTCTTTCTCCGGCAGATCGAGAATCTCGAACGCCGTGAGCCCCGCCAAGCCGGCGTTGAGCGCCGCGCCGTCGTTGGCGCTGACGAACAGCAGCGCCGAATAGATCGTCTCGCGGGACCAGGCATATTCGATCGCGAGCCGCGTTTTGCCGACCCCGCCGAGACCGGAGAGCGCGACCGGAGCGCCTTTGGCGCCGAGGAGCGCCGTATGCAGGTCGGCAAGGTCCTCCTCGCGCCCGGCGAACAGGGCGCCGATTGAGCCGAAGCGAAGATTGCGGGGCTTCGTGATCGATCCCGCGTCGGCCTTCTTAAGCGCGTCCAGAACCGCTGAGCCGAAAATGCGCGCGACAAGATTGTCGGCGCTGGTGAACGGCTTCGCGGGGTAGAAATTGATCGCCCTGAGCCGCCTGAGATGATCGGCCTGTGACGCGCGCGTAACGTCCGTCGGCGCGAATTTTGCGCCGCGTTTCAGGCCGATCGCCGGCGCGACGATGACGAGGTTCTTCTTCGCGCCGTCCTTGTTGAAGCCGATCGCGAGCCACGCCTCCCATTGCGTGTAGGTCAGGCGCCCGAGAGCGCCGCGGTCCATGCCCTTTTCAGCGAGCCGCGCTTGAAGCTCCGGCCGCCGCTTCAAGAGATCGTCTACGCTCGTCGGCTTGGGGGCCGAACCCGCCATGTCGCCGATGAAATGGATGACGACGGCGCAGCTCTCGACATAGGTTTCCAAAAGGGCGAGCGTATCGCCGCCCATCGCCTGAAAATCCTCCTGGATCTTGATCTCGACGTTCGGCCGCGTCAGCGCGTGGCGCAATTCGTCGCGGTAATCGCCGAACTCGTCGGAGACGCAGGAGAGAAAGAGCTGGACGTCCGCCATTCGCCGCCGCCCGCGTCATGGCAATCGCGCAAGTGTGGCATGGCCGGCGGGCGCGGCAAAGGGCGGGCCTACCCTTCTCCCGCCGGGAGAAGGTGGCCCGAAGGGCCGGATGAGGGTTCAGGCGAAGGGCCGGATGAGGGGTGCTTGTCATTCCCGCGCAAGCGGGAATCCAGACCCGCCTCGGATCTGGATGCCCGCGTTCGCGGGCATGACAGGCAAGGGCGCCGGCGCGACGGTAGGGTCGGCAAAATTTTTTGCGACTTTTTCTTGCCAAAATCGGAACCATGAGGTATAAGGTTATGATGGCCAGAATATCTGGCCCTGCGCCCCGCCCGCGGGAGAAAGAGAGGAAGGATTTTTGAGCGGCCGGCGCGATGCCGCGGGGGGCGGAAAAAAAGTTGCTTGAATCGGCTGTAACCCATTGAAAAGTCCCGATCCCGAAAAATAGTTGAAAGCAAAAGAAAGCAATTTCGCTTTCGGCTATTTTCGTGGGTTTTCGCCCGGGCCGGCAACCGCGCGGAGGGCCGCTTCATTGGGGCGGGCCTCGGACCCTGGCGCAGAAGGCGGCGACCGCGTCGAGCGTCGCCTGCGGCTGGTCGATCTGCGGCGAATGCCGGCAGTCCTTGAGGATGAGGCTCTCCACCGGGGCGGGCGAGAGGGCCTCGATCGCGCGGACTTGCTTGAGCGTGCCGTACTGGTCGTCCGCGCCCTGGATGACAAGCGCGGGCGTGCGCCAGCGAGTGACCGCGTCCTCGATATTCCAGGCCTTGAATCCCGGGTCGAGCCAGGCCCCGTTCCAGCCCCGGAACGCGTTGTCGACATCGGCGTGATATTTGGCGAGCCGCGGCTTGAGGTCGCCCGTTTCATAGGCGCGGCGCGCCTCGGCGATCGAGGCGAGGCCCGGCTCTTCGGTGAACAGATGGGGCGCCATGAGGACGAGGCCCTTGACCCGCTCGTCCGAACGCTCGCCGGCGTAGATCGTGGCGATCGAGGCTCCGTCGCTGTGTCCGAGCAGAACTCCCTGCTCGAAGCCGATCGCCTCGAGCGCGATGGGCAGGCTCGAACGCGCCTCGCGGCTCATGTAATCGAGCGGGCGCGGGAGCGCGACCGGGTCCGAGCGGCCGTAGCCGGCGCGCGAATAGGCGAAGACGCCCCAGCCGGTCGCCTCCGCCAGGCGCGCGGGAAAGTCGCGCCAGAGCGCGACGCAGCCGAGCCCCTCGTGCAGCATGACGATCGTCGGGGCCATGTCCGGCCGCGGCCCGTGCGCGACCGCCTCGAGCCGCTTGCCGTCGGCGACGATTTCGCCGCTGCCCTCGATCCATCGAAAGGCCGTCATCGCGCGCGGGGCTTAAGCGGAAGCGTCGATATGGAGCGCGCGGATAGCGTTCTCTTTCAGGATGAGGTCGTGCACCTCCGGCTTGAATCCGGCCTCGCGGAAATCCTTGAGCCAGCGGTCCGGGGCGATGAGCGGCCAATCGGAGCCGAACAGCATCTTGGTTTTGAGCTGGCTGTTGGCGTGCTGGACGAGCTGCGGCGGGAAGTACTTCGGGCTCCAGCCGGAGAGGTCGATATAGACATTGGGTTTGTGCAGGCAGACCGAGAGCGCTTCGTCCTGCCACGGCCACGACGGATGGGCGATGATGATGGTCATGCCGGGGAAGTCGACGGCGACGTCGTCGATGTGGATCGGGTTCGAATATTTGAGCCTGAGGCCCCCGCCGCCCGGCATGCCCGTGCCGATCCCGGAATGGCCGCTGTGGAAGATCGCCGGCAACTTGTGCTCGGCAATGACCTCGTAGAGGCCATAGGCCATGCGGTCGTTGGGGAAGAAGCCCTGAACGGTGGGATGAAACTTGAACCCCTTGATGACGCCGGCCTTGATGAGGTCGCGCGCTTCGCGCTCGCCCATCTTGCCCTTGTGGGGATCGATCGAGGCGAAGGCCATCATGATGTCGGAGTTGGCGGCCGCAGCTTCCGCAACCTCGTCGTTGGAGATGCGCCTTGCGCCGATTTCAAATTCGCTGTCGACCGTGAACATCACGAGGCCAATCTTGCGCTCGCGATAATAGGCGATCGTCTCGGCGATGGTCGGGCGCTTGCCCGCCTTGAAGTATTTGTTCGCGGCTTCTTCATAAGGCTGCCAGAAGGCGTCCGCCGGCTGCCGGCAGGACACTTCGGCGTGGGTGTGGACGTCGATCGCGACGAGGTCGTTGACCTTCATTGCCTCCGCTCCCGGGCGCACGCAGTCGGGCGATGCGCGCGCAATGACCTCGCGGTTGAGGCCGCGCGGGCGCAGCTTGCACTATAGCATCTCCGATCCCCCGACAGAGCAGTTGTATTTTACGGCTGAGCCCGTGTTGTTCTCCCTTCTGCCTCCACATAATTGTTGATTGCGATGGATTTGATGTGATAGACTACCAACAGAACGAAAATGAGGTTTGGGCGGGAGGCGTGATTGTCTAGCGAATCCACGTGTCTGGACGCGCGATCAACAGCAATCAATGCAAAGGCTGGAGCTATGACGGTCGCGTACGCTGAATCGTTGCAGCCGATTTCGATTTGTTCTGGACCGATTGCGTTGGGCGCCGAGTTAGGTTGGAGAATTCAACGGGCGGGGGGCGCGATCATTCAATATGCCCGAGACCGATCGTCCATAAAGATATTCAATATTGCTTCTTGATGTCGACGGCGCGCCAATGGCAAGCATCACGATCGAGTCGGCCGCAATAAGACTCACAGACACGATACTCGGGTACAATGAACAGGATCTGGAGGAGACCCTAAAAGCCATCGCAGCCGATATCGGCGTGACTCACATCGCTTACATGCGTTTTGCGCCGGATAAAAGCTCCGACGCCAGCTTACTGACCGGAACCGTGACCTATTCCTTTCAGTGGCAAACACGTTACTTCCTTAAGCAATATGTACTTATAGACCCAGTTATTACAAATGGAAGCAAGGCGGTTCTTCCCTTCGACTGGGATGAATTGCCGCGTGACGATCCCGCCATCCAGGCCTTTTTTGCCGATGCGTTGAGCCACGACGTCGGTCGCAATGGGATATCGGTGCCAGTGCGGAATCGGCGAGGCGTCTATTCTTTGGTTTCGTTCTCAAGCAATCATACTAAGTCCGAATGGCAAGAGTTCAAGAAAAATAACATGGTAAAGCTTCAGCTGATTTCTGTTCTCATCGATTCTGCTGCCAGTGTCAACCTCAAATTAAGTAGTCCGCCAGTAAAACTCTCGAAGAGAGAAGAGCAATGCCTGATTTGGGCGGCTAGAGGAAAAACGTACCAGGATATTTCCGATATTCTAAATATATCTTTTGGCAGCGTGAAGAGTTATCTTGATACAGCGAGGCATAAGTTGAATTGTGCAAACTTGACGCACGCGGTGGGGGTCGCCGTTGCGACCGGCGTGATTCCGGCCAAGGCGCTCCAAGGCTCGTCTTTTAAGTGATTCCTATGAATGTCAACTCAACCTCTTGGTGGAATTGTCACAGGGTAACCTATGGTTAACATCCCGTTGTCTCGTAGCAAGGGAGATGCCACGATGTTAAAGTTTATTGAAGGTTCGCGTGCGAAGCTGTTTCCGCGGGAAATGGATGCCATGTTTCGCAATCGGGCGCTCACGTTCTCTGAGCGTCTCGGCTGGGATGTGACGGTGGTAGGTGGTTACGAGCGGGACGTCTTTGATGACGCGAACCCCCTCTACCTCGTATCGGTCGATCCTCGGACTCATGAATACTGGGGATCTTTGCGGCTGTTGCCGACCACAGGACCGAACATGTTGCGCGATGTTTTCCCATATCTGCTCGATGAAGGCGAATACATCGAAAGTGCGACAATATGGGAGAGCTCGCGCATTTGCGCCGTCGCCGTCGACGGCCAACCCCAGCGTAGCCGCAATGGGGTCAACTTCGTGCTGAGCGAACTGATAGCGGGCATTGGCGAGGTCGCCATCCTGGCCGGGCTGACCCAGATCGTCTCGGTGTTCGACGCCCGGATCTATCGCGTCCTGAAGGCGGTTGGTTGCAATCCGCAGCTCATTGGCAGACCGCGCCGAATCGGCGGCACGATGAGTTACGCCGGACTGTTCGATACGGGCGACGGCCTCCTCCAAGCTTTGAATGCGTTCCGCGAAGAGCTCGGCATCGAGGCCCCGGAGGCGAAGGAACTCGCTTTCGCCTGACAGACTGGTCCACCGCCGTCGCCGCCAACGCGCGCCGGCGCCCCGTTCGCGTAATTCCGCGTGCAGTCGATCGCAAGACTGCGCGACGCGGGGCCGTCGCTTAAAGTCCAGTCTCCACGCGGCGATTATCGGCGTCGAACACATGAATGTCCTCTGCCGGCGCCGACAATTTCACCGGCTCGCCTGGAGCCGGCGTTTGCCGGCCTCGGATTTCGGCGACCGTCATCTTGTCGTCTGCGCGTCGTACGTGGGCGTATGAGGCTTCGCCGAGCCGTTCGACTAGCTCGATGACGCCGGTGGTGGCGAAAGCGCCGCCTGTGGAAGGCGTCAGATGCTCGGGACGCACGCCAATGGTGAGACGCGCGCCCGGCGTAAATGGCCCGGCGGGCAAGACGAACGACGCGATAGAGCCGCCAGCGATCCGCGCGTTGCCGGCTTCGACACTCTCGACCTCGGCCGGGAAGAAGTTCATCGCCGGCGAGCCGATGAAGCCGGCGACGAACAGGTCCGCGGGCGCGTAATAGAGATCGAGCGGCTTCCCGACTTGTGCGATCCGACCGTGGTTCATCACCACAATCCGGTCGGCGAGGGTCATCGCCTCGATCTGATCGTGGGTGACATAGACCATGGTCGCGCCCAGGAGCCGGTGCAGGCGGGCGATCTCCACCCGGGTCGAGACGCGCAGCGCGGCGTCGAGGTTCGACAACGGCTCGTCAAACAGGAAGACGTCGGGTTCGCGCACAATTGCGCGGCCGATCGCCACGCGCTGCCGCTGGCCGCCCGAGAGGTCGCGCGGGTAACGGCCGAGCAGCTCCTCGAGGCGCAGCATCCGCGCCGCCTCGGCGACGCGCCGGTCGCGCTCCGCCGGCGCAACGCCAGTGAACTTGAGCCCGAAGGTCATGTTCTTGCGCACGTCCATATGCGGGTAGAGCGCATAAGACTGGAACACCATCGCGATTTTCCGCTCGGCAGGCGCGAGCGCATTGACGAGTTTGCCGCCGATGAGAATGTCGCCCGAGGTTGGCGCGTCGAGCCCGGCGATCATCCTCAGAAGCGTGGATTTGCCGCAGCCCGAAGGGCCGACCAAAACCACGAATTCGCCGTCTTCGATCGACAGCTCGATGTCGCTCAGAATGCGCGCCGTCCCATAGCTCTTGTTGAGATGGTCGATGCGCAGCTTCGCCATGCCGAATCGAGTCCTATTTGACCGCGCCGGCGGTAAGCCCGCTGATAAGCTGTCGCGAGAAAACGATATAGATCGCCACGACCGGCAGGATCGCCATCGACAGCGCCGCGAGGACCGAGTTCCAGTCGGTGATGTACTCGCCGAGGAATTGCTGGACGCCGAGCGTGATCGTGTGCGTCGAATCCGATGAGGTGAGGATCAGCGGGAACCAGAGGTCGTTCCAGATGGGAACGATGGTGAAGACCGCGACGGTGGCGACCGCGGGCCGCAAGAGCGGCGCGATCACTTCGAAGAAAATGCGCATCTCGGGCACGCCGTCGCACCGCGCCGCGTCGCGCAGGTCCCTCGGTATCTGCTGGACGAACTCGCTCAGGATGAAGATCGACATTGGCAGACCCTGCGCGACATAGACCAGGATTAGCGCAGTCAGGGTGTCATTGAGGCCTGCGTTGCGCATCATCGTGAGAATCGCCACCGACCCGAGCCGGATCGGCACCATGATCCCGATCGATAGAAACAGGGCCAGCGCCGTCGAGCCGCGAAATCTGTACTCGGTGAGCGCCCAAGCCGCCATCGCGCCAAACAGCAGCACCAGCGCCATGCTGACGAGCGTCACGATTAGCGAATTCATGAAATACGTCCCGATATGGGAGGCGCTAAACACTTTGGCATAGCCGATGAGCGAGAAGGTCGCCGCGCTCGGCGGCGCGAGCGGCGCGCCGAAGATCGCCCTGCGCGCCTTGAAGGAATTCATCACCACCAGCAGGATCGGCCCGATCGCGAGCAGGCTGTAGGCAATCAGGATGAGATGGACGCCAAAGGTCCCAGCACGTTGCCTAAGCATGTGGCCCTCTAGAACGCGTACCGCCGCATGCGGCGCTGCACGGCGAAGAGATAGAAGCAGACGCCGACAAGGATGATGAAAAACATCACTGTTGCGACCGCGGCGCCCATGGTCGGATTGCCGAGCTGCAGCTGGAAGCCGAAGAAGGTGCGATAGAAGAAGGTGCCGAGAACGTCGGAAGCAAAGTTCGGTCCGGCAAGCGCCCCCTTGACCGAATAGATCAGGTCGAAGGCGTTGAAATTGCCGACGAAGGTCAGGATCGAGACGAGGCCGATGGTCGGCAGCACGAGCGGCAGCTTGACATGCCAAAAGATGCGGAAATGGCCGAGCCCGTCGACGCGCGCCGCGTCGATCAGCTCGTCCGGGATGTTGAGTAGCGCGGCATAGATCAGCATCATCGGAATGCCGACGAACTGCCAGACCGAGATCAAGGCCAGCGTCACCAGCGCGGTCGATGGCAGTCCGAGCCAGGGCGCGAACCAGCTTCCGAGGCCCACCGCCTTCAGCGCCCCTTCGGCGACGCCCCACAGCGGCGACAGGATGAGGTTCCACGAAAAGCCGACGATCACGACCGAGAGCATGGTCGGCAGGAAGAAGACCGTGCGGTAGACGCCCCTGAGCTTGAGGCCGGGAAGGCTAAGCAACCCGGCGAGAGCAATGCCGATCGGGTTCTGCACCAGCATGTGGACCGCGAAGAAAACGAGATTGTTCCAGACTGCGTTCCAGAACGGCTTCGACCAGACCGCGTCGGTCAAGAGCGTCACGAAATTGGCGAGACCGACGAAATGGTACGCCCCGGCGGTGTCGGTCGTGTAGGCCGAAAGGCCCATGGTCGCTATGAGGGGGTAGACAGAGAACAACGTGTAGACCGCGACCGCCGGCCCGAGAAAGAGCGCCAGCAGCGCGAGAAACCGGCCTCGCGGCATCTGAGCGCCGGCTTGGGACAATGGTTCGGCCATGGTTCTCGCTTCGCACCACTCACGCTGCCCTTCTCCCGCTTACGGAAGAAGGGGGCGGCGCCGCAGCGCCGCCGGATGAGGGTATGGACCGTTACCTGGCCGGCAACTTGTCGACGTCGGCCTGCGCCTGCTTGCCTGCGGCATCGGGCGTAAGCGTGCCGTTGATGACCTGCGCCGAGATGTTCCAGAGGTCGTTCTCCAGGTTCGGCGTGCCGCGGTTGAGAATCTGGTACGAATTGCGGATCGTTGACTTGCAGTCCTTGCGCCAGCCGACCATTTCGGCCGCGAGAGGGTCCTTGATGGTGACCGGGGCCTTGCTCAGCGGGAAGAAGCCGGGCAGGGCGTTGGCGTAGAGTTCGGCGAACTCCGGGGTCGCGACCCACTCGAGGAATTTGCGCGCGTCTTCCTTGTTCTTCGACGCCGAGTTCACGCCCATCCCGATATCGGTGTGGTCGGAAATATAGCATTCTGTGTCGCCGGCCGGCAGCGGCGGAGGAAAGGCGCCGATCGGAAACTGCGCATCCTTCCGGAAGGTCGTAATGTCCCACGAGCCCGCCGGATAGATCGCCGCCTTGCCGAGCGAGAACAGGTTTTGGCTGTCCGGGTACTTCTGCGCCTGGAAGCCGTTGCCCATATAGGGCGCCCAAGAGGCGAGTTCCTTGAACACCGCGACATATTGCGGATCAGTGAACTTTTCCTTGCCTTCGATCAAGGCGTGGCGTCCCGCTTCGCCCTTCCAATAGTCGGGGCCGATGTTTTGGAAGCCCATGGTCGCGGCCTCCCACTGGTCGGCCGTGCCCATGTCGATGGGCGTGTAAGTTCCATCTTTCTTCAGTTTGTCGAGGATGTCGTGAAACTCGGCCATCGTCTTCGGCGGTTTCGCGCCGATCTTCTTGAAGGCGTCCTCGTTGTAGAAGAAGCCGTGGATGACTGAGGCCATCGGCACGCAGAAGACTGTCTTGCCGTCGTCGGTCGACCACGCCGCCCTTGCGACGTCGGGGAAGTTGTCCATACCCTTAAGGTCGTTGAGGCCGTCGAGTTGGTGCTTCTGATAGAGCTGGAGCGAACGGTCAAACGGCCGGCAAGTGATGAGGTCGCCCGCTGTGCCTCCATCGAGCTTGGCGTTCAACGCCGCGTCATAGTCAGCTGGCTGAGTGGCCGAGAACTCAATCTTGATGTCGGGATAGTGCTTCTGGAAGGCAGGGATGATCGTGTTGTTCCAGATGTCCGCGTCGTCGTTGCGCCAGCTCTCGATCTTGAGCGAGCCTGCGTGCGCAGCCGCGAGCCCCGCAACCAATCCCGCCACGGCGACTCCGCCGAGCTTCCAAGCCCTATCCATCTTCATTTTTTCCTCCTCATCCGACAGGCGTGATGCCTACGATTAAAAGTTAGACTCTTCGCCTGCCGATCATCGCCGCATCTGATCGCGACCGCCAGCCCGGCAACACCACTTGCGGAACCGTAAGAGTACCACTTGAGAACCTCTTGTATTTGATTATGGGCCATGTGTATACCTCTTGTCTAGCAGTTTGCGCTGAGTCGGAGGCGGGATGCCGGAGCTGCGGCCAAACAGAACCGAACGCACACCCCTCTTCGAGGCAATCGGCGCCGCGTTGAAGCGGGAAATCGCCTCAGGGCGGTTCGCAGAAGCGGACGTTCTGCCTGGCGAGCGTGAGTTGTCCGAAATGCTCGACGTATCGCGGACGACTTTGAGGCGCGCCATCGCTGGGCTCGTTGACGAGGGAGTCCTCGCTCACCGTCACGGCGCCGGGACGTTCGTACGACGGAATCCCCCGCACGTCGAACAGCCGTTGTCGCGTTTGACAAGCTTTACCGAGGACATGCGGCTGCGCGGGCTTGCCGCATCGTCGCGCGTCATCGAGAGCGGGACATCCTTGCCCACTCCGGAAGAGGCGATGATGCTCGGCGTCGGTCCGGGCGAGAGCATCTATCGCCTGGCGCGGTTGCGCCTTGCGGACGGGGTGCCAATGGCGATCGATCACGCCACGGTACCGCTCAAGTTTCTCGGACGTGCCCCCGGGGCCGAAGAGTCGCTCTACGCCGCGCTAGAGAGCGCCGGCTTCCGTCCGGTCCGCGCGCTGCAGCGCTTGCGCGCCGTCATCATTGCCCCGTCGGAAGCGGCTTTGCTTGAAATTGCGACAGGCTCGCCGGCGCTCGACATCCAGCGCATCGCCTATATCGGCGACGGGCGATGCGTTGAATTCACCCGCTCGTTCTATCGTTCGGATACTTTTGATTTCGTCGCCGAACTGACGCTGTCTCCGACCTCGCGTCAGCGCGCGGAAGGAGCGGAACGTTGAGCCGGACATTCATGGCCGCGGAGATCGCCGAGAGCGGCGCGGTCGTTCGCCGCCAATTGGCCGCCAACGCGGAGGCGACAGCGAAAGTGGCGGCAAGTCTAAAGGCGCGCAAACCGTCGTTTGCGGTGACAATCGCCCGAGGCAGCTCTGATCATGCCGCGCTCTATCTCAAGCATGTCATCGAGCTCAAGGCCGCGCTCGCCTGCGCTTCGCTCGGACCTTCGCTCGCCTCGCTCTACCATGCTCCGCTGCGTCTCGCCGACGCGGTTGCGATCGCCATTTCGCAGTCAGGCCGAAGCCCGGACATTGTAGCACTGCAGCGAGCGGCAAGAGACCAGGGGGCGGTAACGATCGCGCTGGTCAACGATGACGGCTCTCCACTCGCGCGCGACGCCGATGCGCTCGTACCGCTGCACGCTGGCACCGAACTCTCAGTGGCGGCGACAAAGTCGATGATCGCGTCGCTTGTGGCGGGCGCCTCTCTCGTGGGCCACTGGAGCGGGGACAGCGCGCTTCTCACCGCGCTCGCCGAACTGCCTTCGGTTCTGGACTTATCGACCGCAGCGCCGCCGTCGGCCGCGGCGGTCGAAACTCTGGCCAAAGCCTCTTCCCTGTTCGTTGTCGGCCGCGGCGCGACCCAGGCTGTGGCCGCGGAGGCGGCGCTCAAGCTCAAGGAAACCTCAGCGATTCACGCCGAAGCGTTTTCTTCTGCCGAGGTCCTTCACGGACCCGCGGGGGTCATCGAACCCGGATTTCCGATTCTCGCCTTCGCGCCAGACGATGCCGCCCGGGACGGGCTTTTCGATACCCTCGATCGTCTCGCCTCGTTCGGCGCGGCGGTGCTTGTCATCGATTACCAGGCGCACGCCCGCTGGCAGACCGTTGTCGCGCCTCGCGGAGGGCACCCACTGCTGACGCCGGTCGTCGCACTGCACGCGTTCTATCGTGTCGCCGAGGCGACCGCGCGCCAGAGAGGCCGCGATCCCGATCAGCCGCCACATCTCACCAAGGTCACCGAAACCTTGTGAGCCTTGTCCCGCAATTAGCCCGATATCGAGCGGGAGCAGCGCAAAAGTTCGGAGCTTGCGCCCACACGTGATTTTCATTTCGGTGGCCCAGGCGAGGGCATGACGGTCTCACAGGGGGATTCGCCCTGGGCGGGCCAGGAATGATGGAAGTCTGAAGCCGCATCCCAGGCTCAAACCAAACCAATCTTCGGTCAAAAAACGTTACAGCGCTGCCCGGTGCGAGGTCACTTCGGGAACGGGACTGGATTGTCGCTGAGCGTCTGCAGGAACGCGAGAATGTCCGCGCGCTTCTTCGGGTTCTTGTCGCCAGGGAAAATCATCTTGGTCCCGGAGGCGATCGCTTTCGGATCGGTGATCCACTTGTTCAGTTCTTCGTAGGTCCAGTCGCCACCGACGCTCTTGAGCGAATCGGAGTAAGAGAAGTCCGGGTTCGACGCCATCTTGCGGCCGACGACGTTCCACAGGTCCGGCCCGACCTTGGGGCCTTGGCCCTTCTCGAAATTGTGGCAGGCCGCGCAGATCATGGCGTCCTGCTTGCCCTTGGCGGCGTCGGCGTGCGCGAGCAAGGCAGGCAGCGACTCTTCCTCAGGGTGAGGCGCGGCCGCCGCTGCCGAGGCGGCCGCGCCAGCGGCGGCTGGAGTGGGTGGGGCGGCGGCTGGAGCGGCGGACGGTTCGGGGAACGGGACGGGCTTCTCGCTGAGCGTCCGCAGATAGGCGAGGACGTCGGCGCGCTTCTCGGCATCCTTTTCGCCGGCGAAGGCCATCTTGGTCCCCGGGGCCATCGCCTTGGGGTCTTTGATCCAGTCGTTGAGCTTCTCATAGGTCCAGTCGCCGCCGATTTTCTTGACGGCGTCGGAATAGTCGAAGCCCGGGAACGACGCGACCGGACGCCCGACCACGTCCCATAGATCCGGCCCGATTTTCGCGCCGGCGCCCTTCTGGAAATTGTGGCAGGTCTCGCAGACCTTGGCGATCTGTTCGCCCTTCTTGGGGTCGGCCTTGGCGAGCAGCGCCGGCAACGGCTCTTCCGGAGCCGCTTGGGGCGCAGCGGCAGGAGCGGCGGCGGTCGACGTCGGCAGCACGAAGCCCGGAACCGCCGGGTTTTTCGGCGAGATGACGAGGTTGCTGAAAGCGACCAGCAGCATGACGAAGAGGACCGATCCTAGCGCCGCAAGCGAGACCCGGTTCACATTGGCGCTTTCCATAGGCAAAGGAACCTTCGTCGGCTGGAGTTGTAAAGAAGAGACCGCAACGCGGACGCGTTGGTTCTCGCGTTTGATTAGCCGCTTTGCGCTCGCTTTGGCAACACGTATAAGCCCCCGCGCCCCGAATTTTGCTTAACCGAAACCAATGGCCAATCCCATTGTCCTCATCCCGGCCCGGATGGCCGCGACTCGCCTGCCGGGCAAGCCGCTCGCCGACATTCACGGCGCGCCAATGATCGTCCACGTCTGGCGTCGGGCGATGGAGGCGGACGTCGGCCCGGTTTGGGTGGCCGCTGACGACCCGCGTGTGATCGAGGCAATCGCGGCCGCGGGCGGCAAATCGGTTATGACGCGCCTCGATCATCCGTCCGGGTCCGACCGCGTTTTCGAGGCCTTGGGCGTTGTCGACGCCGCTGGCGCTCACGATGTCGTCGTCAATATTCAAAGCGATCTGCCGACCATTGACCCTTCGATTGTGCGCGCCTGTCTAGCGCCCCTGGCCGAAGCCGCCGTCGACATTGCGACGCTGGCGACGCCGATCACGCGCGAGCAGGAGAAAGACGACCCCAACGTGGTCAAGGCGATAGCGACCGAACTCGATCCAATCCGATTGCGGGCGCTCTACTTCACCCGGGCGCGCGCGCCTTGGGGTGAAGGTCGCCTCTTGCATCACATCGGTCTCTACGCCTATCGCCGCGAGGCGCTCCGGCGATTCGTCGCCGCCCCGCCTTCGCCGTTGGAACGGCGCGAGAGACTCGAGCAATTGCGGGCGCTGGAAGCCGGCATGCGGATCGATATCGCCCTCGTGGACACGGCGCCGCTCGGCGTTGACGCACCCGAGGATTTGGAACGCGCGCGAGTCATGCTCGCGCCTGGGAACAGGCATGAATAAACCGCTTTCGATCGCCTATCAGGGTGAGCCTGGGGCCAACTCGCATATCGCTTGCGTCGGCAATTATCCTGAGCTGATCCCGCTGCCTTGCGCGACGTTCGAAGACGCCTTCGCGGCTGTGCAGGACGGCGCAGCCGAGCTCGGCATGATCCCGATCGAAAACTCGATCGCAGGCAGGGTCGCCGACATCCATTCGCTTCTGCCCGCGTCCGGACTGCACATCGTCGGGGAGACCTTTCTGCCGATCCACTTTCAATTGCTGGCGCTCCCTGGGGCCCGAATCGAGGATTTGAGAACCGTCCATAGCCACGCTCATGCTCTCGGCCAATGTCGCAACATCATCCGCAGCCACAA
>Ga0335073_10004065_pt1 | contig 20447 bp, 19 predicted proteins | sample Lox_Sample_22_FD_207093 | JGI IMG/M metagenome (GOLD analysis project Ga0335073, IMG submission 207093) | Soil microbial communities from Loxahatchee National Wildlife Refuge, Florida, United States - Lox_Sample_2.2 | ecosystem: Environmental > Terrestrial > Soil > Wetlands | place: USA...
CGAGCCGCCGGCGGAAGTTCTCGATGCCTTGAGCGCGCAACGCGACTACACCGCCGATCTCAAGAAGCTTCTTGCCAGTTCCAATATCTGCTCCAAGCGCTGGGTGCATGAGCAGTACGACTCGATGGTTCAAACCAACACCGTGCAGGGCCCGGGCGGCGAAGGCGGAGTCATGCGCATCAAGGGCACCGGAACAGAAGGTCATGAGCGCGGTCTCGCCATGGCGCTCGACGGCAATGGCCGCTGGTGCTATCTCAATCCCAGGCTCGGCGCTATGCACGCCGTCGCCGAAGCCGCGCGCAAAGTTGCATCCACCGGCGCCACGCCCGTCGCGGCCACCAACTGCCTCAACTTCGGCAATCCGGAAAAGCCGGAAATCATGGCGCAGCTCTCGGCCGCCATTGACGGCATCGCCGAAGCCTGCACTGTGCTTGGTACGCCAATCACTGGCGGCAACGTTTCGCTGTATAACGAGACCCGCGGCGAAGGCATCTATCCCACGCCTGTGCTCGGCATCGTGGGCATCCTCGATGACGTGACCAAGGTCGTGCCCGCGCACTTCCAGCGGGGAGGCGATGCGATCCTTCTGCTTTGGCCGATTCCTCGCGGCGAACAGCCAAATCCCAATCTGTCGGTTCCGTTCCCTGCGCCAACCGCCCATCCCAAGGCCGATCCATTAGCGCCCGCCTACGGCGAAACGCCGGTCATCGTTCCGGAAGATGTAGAAACACCCGAAGTCTCGCCTTCCGCCGTGCTCGGAATCCTGGGCTCTTCGGAGTACGCGAAGGTTGTGCTCGGTGGCATCTGGGGTCAGCCTCCTCCGCTCGATCTCGCTGCAGAGGGCAACCTGCACAAGCTTCTGATCGCACTGGCAGAGCGCTCGCTGCTGCACTCGGCGCGCGACATCTCCGACGGCGGCATCGCTGTCGCCCTTGCAGAGTCCGCATTCCCCAGGGGAATCGGCGCCGCCATCGAGCAGGATGAATCGCTACAGGTTCATCCGCACTTCGGCCTCTTCGCCGAACCGGCTTCCACCATGATCGTCACCACCGCTCCCGGACACGTCTCCGAGATTGAGCGAAGGTCAAAAGAACATGGTTTCTTCGCCGCGCGCGTCGGCGCAACTGGCGGAAGCCGCATTGAGATCACGGTCGATCGCGAGTCCTTCATCTCGGCTCCAGTGTCTGAGCTCCGCAACGCCTGGTCCGATGCGCTCGAAACCGCCCTGTACAACGAGGTGACCGCATGAGCCGGCTGTTGTATCAGGGCCTCCCCGGCATCGCGGACGAGTCAGAACAGCTGAACGCCGGAAGAGATCTCCGTGCCCCATCCTTTCGCCTTGCTTCTGGCGAAAGGGTGGGACAGCACGAATCTCAATTCGCCGAACCCGAAGATCCAAAACTCAGAGAAGAATGCGGAGTCGTCGCGATCCACGGCCATCCTGATGCCGCCCGCCAGGCCTACCTCGCGCTGTACGCGCTGCAGCATCGCGGCCAGGAATCCGCCGGCATCGCCACAGCCGACGGCCAGCATCTGGCCAACATCAAGGGCATGGGGCTTGTTTCGGAAATCTTCACCGACGACGTGCTCCAGAAGTTGCCCGGTCCCATGGCCATCGGCCACACGCGCTACTCCACCACCGGCGACTCCGCGTTGCTCAATGCGCAGCCCATCCGCGTGGATTCGACGAAGGGTCTTATCGCCATCGCGCACAATGGCAATTTGGTGAACCTCGGCAACCTGCGCACACGCCTTGAGCGCGAGGGCGCTTACTTCCAGACCACCTCCGACTCCGAGATCATCGTCCAGCTCATCGCTCATTCCAAGACAGGCACACTCGTCGATGCCATCGCCGATTCGCTCTCGCAGGTCGACGGCGCATTCTCCATCGTGATGATGACCCGCGACCGCGTCTTCGCCGCCCGCGATCCGCGCGGCTTCCGCCCGCTGTCCATCGGCCGCATCCGCAATCAGGACGCGCCCGACACTATCATCTTCGCCTCCGAGTCCTGCGCCTTTGATTTGCTCCGCGCCGAATTCGTGCGCGACGTTCTGCCCGGCGAGCTCGTCATGGTCACCGAAGACGGCATGACCAGCCGCCAGTACGCCACCGGCATTCCGCAATCAAGCTGCATCTTCGAGCATGTCTACTTCGCGCGGCCTGACTCGCGCATCTACGGCCGCTGGGTGCAGGAGTCGCGCGACCAGATGGGCCGCCAGCTCGCACGCGAGTCCAGTGTGCCCGCCGACGTCGTTGTGCCCGTACCCGATTCTGGAGTTACCGCAGCCCTGGGGTACGCAGAGCAAGCGGGCTTGCCGTTCCGCCTCGGCCTCATCCGCAACCACTACGTGGGCCGCACCTTCATTGAGCCTGAGCAGCGCGTCCGCGACTTCGGCGTACGGTTGAAGCTGAACCCGGTGCGCAATCTCCTTGAGGGCAAACGCGTTGTCCTCATCGATGACTCGATCATCCGAGGCACCACGAGCCGTAAAATCGTCCGCATGGTCCGCGGCGCCGGCGCCAAAGAAGTGCATCTGCGCATCAGTTGTCCGCCTACAATTTCGCCCTGCTTCTACGGCGTCGACACCCCGCGCAAACAGGACCTCATCGCCGCCAACAACTCCATCGAAGAGATTCGCCGCTTCATTGAAGCCGACTCGCTCGCCTATCTCTCGCTTGAAGGGCTGCTCAAAGCCTGCGACGGTGGCGAAGGTAATGGCTTCTGCGTCGCCTGCTATACCGGCAACTACCCGACAGCGTGGGTCGACGTGGATGAGATTCTGCCTGCCGCCGTCAGCATCTAGCAGCGTGGGCTACTGCGCCCCTTTCGCCTCGATGATCCGGAAGTTCCCGCTGCAATGCATCAGGCTCATCAGGTAAAGCATCCCGTCGTAATAGCGCTGCTCACCCGAAGGGATGGGCATATTCCACAGCGCATCGACAAACGCTTTCTCTGTCGGACTATCGGGCGCGGCCAGGCTGCCCACTGCCGCAGTAGCCACCATGCCCGGCGAGTGCCGCGTTGACAGTGGCTTGCCATCCAAAGTGTATCTGTCCACGAACGTGTCGATGCCCTGCGCGTACAGAAACTTCTGCACCTTCGCACTGAGTTCTGTCTCGCGCGCATCTTTGTGCCACCACGAGAAATCCACGCTCCAGTTGCTCACGCTGCGCCACGAGTCATAACTGAAGGGCGTAGGCAGTCCATCCCTTCCGATCACCGGCGACCCGTCGAAGTTGCTCCGGTCCGGCGTCAACCCCGTTTCCGGGCCGGTCACACGGTTGAAAAAATCCCGGCTGACATCCGCAGCCTTCGCCCAGAATGCACGATCTTCCGCCGGGCCCCATCGCGCCCACAACTCGTAAAACGCAGGCAGATGATACGACGCGTCAGTCACGCCATCCGGCAGGTTGGGAACAAACTTGATCATGAAGTGCGATTCATCCACCATTGGCCCGACCGTCTCCTCACGCGGGCTGCGGTTGAACCGGAACACCGGCAGAGGCTTTCCATCTTTGGCCGCTTGCTCTTCAAGCCGGCGATTGTTCGGGCTCGGCCATGGATGATCCGGCAGAACGAACGGCGGATCCTCGGGATGAATCCGGAACGGGCTCATCCCCGTCAGCACCGGATGATGCCGCATGCCGTGCAGAATCTTGTCCGCCTGCGCCTGGTAGTCGTAAATCCCTTTGCCGTTGCCCCACCGATGCGCCGCGAAGTAAAGCGCTGTGGTGAAATACTCCTCGCCATCTGGCGCCGGGCCGGTCGAGCGCGGGGTACCATCCGTATTCATCGACCACGCAAAGTAACCTACCGAGGGATTCTTCGGATCGGTGATCAGCATGTAGGTGTGGGCCCAGTTCCAGAGCGCATCGAACTCGCGCTTCTTGTTCAATTGCACGGCGATCATCATGCCGTAGCTCATGCCCTCGGTGCGCGCATCATTGTTGGCCCAGTCGGTTATATAGGCGAGCGGCCCGTTCTCATTCGCTCCGGTTTCAAAATAGATCCGCTCTTCCTGCCCGTCGCCATGGAAGAGTTGTTGAAAGGCCTTCTCAATCTTCGCCCGGCTCTCTGCCGCAGCGTGCCCCTGCTCTGCGAACAGGTCCCGATAATGATGCGCCTTGTACGCACCCTCGCCGTCGCCAGGCATGCGCTGGATCTCGCCCAGCGGCGCGTTCTCGTGCGGCGCAGGAGGTTGCGCTTGCAACACGCCGGCGACCGAAGCCAGCAGAACCGGCCCAATGAGCCGAACAGGAAGATGAGAGGTCATAGAATTGCCTCGACAAACTCCCACGTGAATTAGGTCCTACTATAAACGGAGTTGCGTCCCATGCTTGCCGCTGCCATCTTCACTCTGACTGTCCATCTCGCCTGGATCATCCTTGTCATCTTCGGCGCTTTCTGGACCCGCGGCCGGCGAGTCTGGACCACTCTGCACATCCTCGCGCTCCTGTGGGGCATTGCCGTCGAAGCAGGCCCATGGCGCTGCCCGCTCGCGCTTGCTGAACAGTACTTCGAAACCCGGGCCGGAATTACTGCCTATCATGGCAGCTTCCTGCTCCACTACCTCGATGCAATCGTCTACCCCAACCTTCCTGACTGGGTCATCACAATTGCGGGAGTCGCGGTGTGCGCTTTCAATCTCGGCATTTATGCTTGGCGATTCCGCATGGCTCACCGTTGATTCCGATTCCTGCCTCACAAGCTTTTCGTCGCCGTAAGCTCTGTACTCCAGCTTCCATCGTCCGTGCCAAAGGTGAAACCAATCTGGCCGGCGGCAACTTTGCCTTTGTACACCAGCTTGTAGGTCTGTCCTTGATAATCCGTGTTCAGCCAGAACGTCACCGTGTCTCCGTCGAGCTTGCCTTCATGAATCTCCGCGGGAGAAGTCGGCAACCCTTCGATCGTCCCGGTCACTTCGCCGTTCGCATTTTTCAGGTGGAAGACCAGGGGCACACTGCTGCCGTGTAACTCGAATGCGCCCTTCCAGTCGCCGTTTACGTCCGCAACGGCCGGTGCAACCACCGCATCCGAGCTTCTCTTGGCCGTGAGCTGCGTGCCCCAGCTTCCATCGTCCGTGCCGAGAGTCATCGCAATTTCATCGCCTGCCGCTGAAATCGTGCCCTTGCAGATCAGCTTGTAAGTCTCGCCCTGGTAATCGGTGTTCACCCAGAAGCTCACCGCACTTCCATCCAGCTTGCCCTCGTGAATCTCCGTCGGCGTGGTCGGCAACCCTTCCACCGTTCCGGTTACCGCCCTGTCTGCCGCCGTGAGGTGAAACGTAAGCGCCACGGTTTTGCCTTCAAACGCAAACGCGCCTTTCCACGTCCCATTGGGCGTTCCGCTCTGGTCCGCAGCCCCGGCGCCGGGCAGCCAAAGCAAAAATGCCAGCGCACACAAAATCCGTAAGCTGAACTTCATGCCCAATCCTCCCGAGCCAACGACTCTAGCATACGACCTGCCCATCCGTCCGGTTCCGGTCGCGCCTCAATCACGCCGGGTGCGTTTCTGATAGCATCTGTTTTCGGAGACCGTTTCAGCATGGACACACTGAATGGTGCGGGCCTCGGGGCTCGCCGCAATGAAGACATCGCACTCGATCTGATGAAGTTTGTGGCCGGAACCACGGGCGTTGGCCGCACCGCCGCACCGTCGACCGGCTTTACCGGAACCGCCGCGGCCAAACCTGAAGAGCAAGTGACTCAACTGCTCGATCTCTACGGTCGCTGCCTCAAAGCAGTTAGCGGAGAGAAAGAGGCTGCGAAATAGCAGGCGAACCGATGGTGCGTGTCGCCGTCGCCGGCGTCGGCGTGTTTGGACGCAACCACCTGCGCGTGCTGCGCGAGCTCGAGACCGAGGGCCTCGGCGCGGCCCTGGTTGCCGCTATCGAGCCTGACGCAAAGCGCGCCGAAGAAACTGCATCCCACTATGCGATTCCAGTATTCCCGACCGTAGATGCGATGCTTGCGGCTGGTCTGCGCGTCGACGCGGCGTGTGTCGCTGTGCCCACCGTGCAGCATCACGCCGTTGCGTCCGTGCTGCTCGACTCGGGCATCGACCTGCTGGTGGAAAAGCCCCTCGCTACCAACCTGCGCGAAGCCGACGATCTCATCCGGATCCAGGAAAAAACCGGCCGCATCCTGCAGCCCGGCCATCTGGAACGCTTCAATCCTGCAGTGCTGGCTGTCGAGCCGCGCCTGAAGCGCCCCATGTTCTTCGAAGCGCATCGGCTCAGCGTCTTCACCCCGCGCTCCCTCGATGTGGACGTCGTGCTCGACCTGATGATTCACGATCTCGACATCGTGCTTACCTTTGCCGCTTCGCCCATACGTGAGGTGCGCGCCGTCGGCCTGCCCATCCTTTCGCCCAAAGTCGACATCGCCAACGTGCGCGTAGAATTCGAATCCGGCTGCGTCGCCAACTTCACCGCCTCGCGGGTCTCTACGGAGCGCGTACGCAAGCTGCGCTTCTTTGAGCCGCGCCAGTATGTCTCCATGGACTATGCCCGCCGCGATGTGCTGGTGATCCGCGTTGACTCTGCAGCCAACGTTCCCGTAGGGCTGGCCGCAGCCCTCGCCGGTGGTAAACCGGACGCCGTCACGCTGGCGAAGCTCGCTGCAGGCGCCGGAACCGGATCTGCGCCGGGCTTCCGGTTCATCAGGCCCGAGATTACGCCCGGCGAGCCCCTGCGCCTCGAGATTCTTTCTTTCCTTGAGTCCGTACGCACGCGCCGCGCCCCTAAGGTCACACCGCAGCAGGGACGCGTCGCTCTCGAACTTGCACTCGAAATTCAGGCGACCATGGTCGCACACGCGCACCGCGCCGGCCTCGAGGACTTTTTCAGTGCTGATGTTGGCGGTCCACCCGCCACCTAAGTTGAACTAGCGACACGAATCCAAAACTGAGAATTGCTCCGAAAGCTCCCGATATCTCGCGTCTTCTCAGGAACGGGCTGCCGCGCCCCCGCCTGGCAACCACCGCCGCACGCGATGGCAGTACATCTCGTAATCCCGCCCAAAACTGCCGCGCAACGCTGGCTCTTCATAGAACACAACAAAGAGATGAGCTCCAAGCAACAACATGCCACCATACACCAGAAGCACGAGTGACTCGCAGAACACGGCCACGCCGATGAAGGCGACCGCGCCTCCGATGTACATTGGGTTCCGGACAAACCGGTACGGCCCGCGAATCACAAGCCGTCGCGGTGGATCGAAGGGAGCCGGCGTGCCCTTGCCGATCCGCACGAACGCGATCAAGCACCACAAGGCGATCATCGCTCCAATGCCGCCCAGCAGCATGCCCGCGATCTGCGGCCATGCAATGTCAGCCGGACGCGCAATACCCACCCACGACAAAATCCGTCCGGGTACATACAGAAATACAAGGCTGACAAACACAGTGGCGTAAAGAATGGCTCGAACTGCGGTAAACATACTTCACCTCCACTTTTTCTGCGGAGCATCTCTCCGCACTTTGATCTCTCGCACAGGTCCTTCGCTTGCATGCGCTCTGACTCACGCGATGCCCAGCACATGGTTCAGCGAGCCGACAATGTATTTCCATACCAGGTAGTAGCCCGCCAACGCGGCCAGGAATCCCACGGCAAGCAGCTGATAAGGTACGTGAAGAGTCTGGAACCAGGTCACGCCATACGAGCCGATCTGCAAGACGCCCAGCCAATGTGCGATCGTAGCGCCCGAGGGCGCGCCGAGAAACGGCAGGACCGCTCCGTGTAATCCAATGGGCAGATGGGTCCGTGCATGCGACCAGAGATAGAGCATATTCCAGAGTCCGAAGAGCGTTGGAACAACCGCCATCGGAAAGATGAGGAAGTGCTCAATCGGAAACGGCACCGCCATCACCAGCCGCACCATGATGAACACGACCAGAATCAAGGGCAGCACAAGCGTGGGCACGAAGATTCCGGCCACATATGCGCGTAGATAAGGATGCGTGTTCATGAAATCCTCCTCAACCACGGTTCATAGGTAATAGAGAAAAATCGGAATCGAGACCGGAAACGCAGCTGCCAGCGCGACGATTCCTCCGAGCAAGGCCCAATCGAACCACGGCGGAGCAGTGGGCGCCTCATCGAATCGGCGCAACACGGCGGGCCACAGATCGCGTGCCGGCGCAGCATCGTCCGGCGTACGCGGCAAACTGCTCTGCAAAAGAAGCTCGATCGAGTCCTGACTGTGCTTCGCATCGTGATCAGATCGGTTCATGGTCGGATTCCTTGTTGTTCAAGGTCCTTTCTCAAGATTCGCAGTGCGCGAAACACGCGCAGCTTCACGGCCGCAATCGAGATGCCCAGCGCCTCGGCAATCTCCTTCTGCGGCTGCTGCTCAATCACAGCGAGCGCGGCCGCGATGCGCAGGCCCGGCGGCAGTCGTGCAAATGCCTGTGCGATCTTTGTCCGTGTTTCCGCGGACACTGCCGGATCCGTAACCTGCGTGCCCGAAATATCGGCGCACAATTCGACATTCAGCACGAGCTCATTCTTGTGGGCACGCAGCCAGTCGAGTGCCGCATGGGTTGCGATGCGCCGCGCCCAGGCTGCAAAGCCGCGTGCCGGCTCGAAGCGCGCATGCGCGCGATAAATGCGCCAGAAGGTTTCAATAGTAAGGTCCTCGGCGGCCGCGGCGTTATGTACAATGCGCAGCACCCACCGATAGACACTAGCCTGATACTCGCGAAACACCGCTTCAAAGGCGTCCGGATCACCCTGCCGGAACCGGTCCAATACGTTCGTGGAACTCGGCGGCATCTCGTTCCTCTTCTAACCATCTTTACGGCAACGGCAGAAAAAGGTTACATCCAATATTGCGGCTCCGCAGTGATAACCCATGACTCGCTGTTCCGTGGGCCGCACTACCCGCTCCGGTATATATAAAGCGATTTTCTACAGGGGAACCCGCTTGACAGTTCGCTTTCAGGGTCGTTACAGTGGGCGTCATTACCCGATATCAGGCTGCGCGGTTTCCAAGGCTGCGCCGCCACACAGAACTCAGCAAGAGGGATCATGAAACGGATTGGATTGAGGGTCATTACCGCAGGAATGTTGGGTTGCGCCGTTCTCGGTATCGCTGCAGCCCAGGATGCCCAGCCGCCCTATCTCAACCCCAGCCTGCCCGCCGAGCAGCGCGCTGCCGACCTGGTGCATCGCATGACCCTGGAAGAAAAGGCCAGCCAGCTGGTGAATCAGGCGCGCGCCATTCCGCGGCTCAAGGTGCCGGCCTACGACTGGTGGAGCGAGTCGCTCCATGGCGTGATGGTCGACGGGACCACGGAGTTCCCCGAGCCCATCGGCCTCGCCGCTACCTTCGATCCCGCCTCGATCCACGAGATGGCCGTCGCCATCAGCGTCGAGGGCCGCATCAAGCACGCACAGGATGTGCGCGCCGGCCACAGCAACATCTTCGAGGGACTCGATTTCTGGGCGCCCAACATTAACATCTTCCGCGATCCGCGCTGGGGCCGCGGCCAGGAAACCTATGGCGAAGATCCCTTCCTCACCGCGCACATGGGCGTGGCCTTCGTCACCGGGATGCAGGGCAACGATCCGCACTACTACCGCACCATCTCCACGCCCAAGCACTATGCCGTGCACTCTGGTCCCGAACCCACGCGCCACGAAGCCGATGTGACCATAAGCAAGCACGACGAGCTCGACACCTACCTGCCGGCCTTCCGCGCGACCGTTACCGAGGCCAAGGCCGACTCCGTGATGTGCGCTTACAACAGCATCAACGGCGAGCCCGCCTGCGCCAATCAGTTCCTGCTCGAAGACCAGTTGCGCGGTAAGTGGAGTTTCCAGGGCTATGTCGTCTCCGACTGCGGCGCCGTCCGCAACATCCTCGATGGCCATCACTATGAGCCCACGCAGGCGCAGGCTTCGGCCATCAGCCTCCAGCGAGGCATGGACAACGAATGTGTCGACTTCACCACCAAGGTGACCGACGACCACGATTACAAGCCGTACGTCGACGCTGTGAAAGAAGGCTATCTGAAGGAGAGCGACATCGACACCGCCCTGGTGCGGCTGTTTACAGCGCGCATGAAGCTCGGCATGTTCGATCCACCAGAGATGGTGCCCTACACGAAGATCAATGAGAACGAGCTGAACAGCCCCGCGCATCGCGCCCTGGCGCTCAAGCTGGCCAACGAGTCGATGGTTCTATTGAAGAACGACGGCGTGCTGCCGCTGAAAGCCTCAGGCGCGAAAATTGCCGTGATCGGCCCACTCGCCGATCAGACCCGCGTGCTCCTCGGCAACTACAACGGCATACCTACGCACACAGTTTCCATTCTCGAAGGGCTCCGAAAAGAATTCGGCAACGGCACGATCAACTACGTGGCCGGCACGCCATTCCTCAGCAAGGACTATCAATCCGTCCCATCCTCGTTGCTCACTACTGACGGCAAACCCGGAGTGATGACAACCTACCTCAAGGGCGATATCGCCACATATCTTTCCATCAAGCCTGAGACGACCGTCCTCGCCACTCGAACCGAGCGCAATATCGACGTTGCGGCGCAGCCGCTGCCAGCGCAGGCGCAGGGAGTGCGGCCGCTCGCGGTTCATTGGGAGACAACGCTCACGCCGCAATCCACGGGCGACTACGACCTCGGTGTCCAGGCCGATGGTTTCTTCCGCATCTCCGTCGACGGCAAGCGCATCGCCAACTCTGACCAGACCCGCGGTTATGAGGCCAAAGTAGGCCGCGTTCACCTCGAAGTGGGCAAGCCCTATCAGATCGTCGTCGAATACAGCCCGGTGAACAGCCCAACGCCGCGCGCCCGTCTCGTCTGGATGGACGTAGGCAAAGGCCCCGATCCTGCCGCGATCGAAGCCGCGAAAAATGCAGATGTGACCGTCGCCGTCGTCGGCATCACCAGCGAACTCGAAGGCGAAGAGATGCAGGTCGACGAGCCCGGCTTCAAAGGCGGTGACCGCACCAGCCTCGATCTGCCCAAGCCCGAACGCGATCTGCTCGAAGCTCTCGCCGCGACGGGCAAGCCTTTGGTCGTCGTCCTCACCAATGGCAGCGCGCTTGCCGTCAACTGGGCCAACGAACATGTGAACGCCATCCTCGACGCCTGGTATCCCGGCGAAGAAGGCGGCACCGCCGTCGCGCAGACACTCTCCGGCCGCAGCAATCCCGCCGGCCGCTTGCCCGTCACCTTTTACAAGAGTGTCGATCAACTGCCGCCCTTCGAAGACTACGCGATGAAGGGCCGCACCTACCGCTACTTTGAGGGCACACCACTCTATCCCTTTGGCTACGGGCTCAGCTACTCGAAGTTTTCTTACAGCGGTCTAACGCTGCCTGCGGACGCAGTCAAAGCCGGCGATCCGCTTACTGCCGAGGTCACCGTAACCAACTCCAGCAACCGCGCAGGCGATGAAGTCGCCCAGCTCTATCTCACATTTCCCGCTGCCCCCGGCGCACCGCTACGCGCATTGCGCGGTTTCCAGCGCGTGCATCTTGAAGCCGGAGCGTCGCAGAAAGTGCGCTTCGAATTGAAGCCGCGCGATATGAGCATGGTCACGGAAGCCGGCGAGCCCATCGTTGCTGAAGGCACCTACACCCTCTCGGTTGGCGGTGGCCAGCCCGACACAGGAGCGCCCGTCGTGACAGGCAAGTTCAATGTGCTGGGCTCGCTAACTCTGCCTGAGTAGGGGGCTCCTGCATCACACCCAGCATTTTCAGATACACGGCATTCGTCCATCCGAATCCGATAATGTTCTCCTTGTAGCCGGTGGTCACGGCTACATGCGTGCTGCGGGTCACCACATTGTACTTTTCGCGAATCGTTCCATCTGCGGCGAAGCCCGCATCGACCGTTGCATCGAAGTGCTGCGCAATCCGCGCGGCGTCGGTGTGAAAGCCAAGCCGATCAAGACCAGCAACCGCAATCCAGTTCGTCGGTGCCCAGCCATAGGGCTCGTCCCATTGCAGGCCGGTATTGGTGTTGCTCATCGAAAGCCCGCCCGGCCGCTCGAACAGATTCAGTTTGGCCTCCATCTGGTTCGCCTCTTCCCGCGTAGCCACGCCCGCCCACAGCGGATAGAGCGAACTGATGTACGCGTAATCCGAACTCTTCGCGTGAGTATAGTCGTAATCGGCAAACACGCCTTCCTTCGGCCTCCACAGATAGCGTTGCATCGCGGCGGCACGTGCATCCGCGCGGCGATCCCAGCGCCGCGCATCTTCGGGCTTGCCCAGCACATGCGCAATATGAGCGAGGTCACGCTCATAGCGATAAAGCAGGCTGTTCAGGCACACCGGCGCATAGTGATGCGTTGCTCCTGAGAATGGCCCAAACCGATCGGAAGTATCAAAGCCCGATTCGCGCATCGCCCGATCGCCCTTATAAAAATCAGCCGTCAGCCGATAGCCACCGTACCATGCGTGCTCGCACACTACACTCGCACGCACGTCGCAGCTTGTCTGCTTCAGCCTCGCCGCTTCCGCCGCATCTGGATGCTCGGAGCCCTTGATCAGGTACGCATTGCCCGCCGGCGTTGGATGTTCGATGAGCGAGCGAATAACGTCAGGATAATAAGTGCTCGCGTCGGCCATCTCCGGCACCGGCCCTGAACCGTAATCGTAATACCGCGCCAATCCCGTCCTTCCGGCCAGGTGCTCAGGGCGCGTCCATGTCGTGTAATCCTTCTGCGCAACGGTGTACGCATACTCGAGCCATGTGGTCGCTTGCGCGCGCCCTTCTGGAGTGGCCGGAAAACTCTGCGGATTCTCGTACACCGCACGAATCATCGATGAAAGAAACGGAGGCTGCGACCGCGTGAGATAGTAAGTGCGGTTCGCATTCAGCACCGACCCATAATGCTCCACTTCGAACAAGAAGTTATCGACAATGCCTTTTGCCAAGGCTTCCCGGTGGTCGGCTTCCAGTCCAAGAAGAATGAAGAAGCTGTCCCACCCGTACATCTCGTTGAAGCGGCCGCCCGGGACGACATAAGGATTGGGCAGATAGAGCAGCCCCGGCGCGGAGAGTTCCTGCGGCATCACATCAGCGAGCTTCTCAATCTGCCGTGGCAGCTTCATTACCTTCACATGGCATTTCTCCTCGACGGCCATTACCTCCGGCGGAACAGGTGTATCCGCGGGCAGATACAGCACCGGATGCGCATCCACCTTGATGTCGACCAGCGAATGACAGTCCGTCATCGAGCGCGTCAGCGTATCCCAAGCTGCGTGAATGTAGCGCAGAGTTTGCGCGGAATCGGCGTCGCCCGGCGCAGGAGCCTGCGCGCTGGCGGCCGCGAACGCCACAAGAAGGAACAATCGAGACAGTTTCATCGGTGCTCCGTGAATGCCTGGAGTGTATCGCAAGCTGTCCGCGAGTGCACGCGATGGATCTGTCCGCGGCCGGGGAACAGTTCACCGGTGCGTGGTGTCTACACAAGCAACGTGGTTCCTGACGGGATGAACAGAGGGCCGTAGGACGCGCTCCGCATGGCTCGCAGAGCAGAGAGCAGGCGTGTCTCATAAGGGCCGCACGTTATCCCACAGGACACGTAAGCGCAATCTGGAGGCAAGTCATGTTTGAAGACTCCACCTTCGAATCTATGGGCAGGATCCGCACGCGCAGCCGCGGCTGGATGTTTGTCACGCTCGCGTTGAACAGCACGATTCTGTTGGCTCTCGTGCTTATTCCGCTCCTGTATCCGGAAGCATTGCCGCGCATGGCGGAATCGATTCTCATCCAAGCGCCGCCGCCTCCCGTTTCCATCGAACCGCTCCAAGCGCATCCAACGTCTGCACGTGCTGCTGTAGTGCACGTGTCATTGGCTCAAGACCTTCAGGCACCATCCGTCATCCCCAAAATCATTAGGTATCCAGACAAGCCGGAAGTAGCCGCAGTAGTCAATTTGGCGGAGGGTAGCGGCATGCCCGAAAATGGCACCGCCGCCATCGGCAGTCCATTCAATCAAGAATCAAGCATCCACGTCGTTCAGCAAAAGCCGCAGCCTCCCAGGCCAATCTCCTCAGGAGTCATGGACGGCATGATTGTCTTCAAGGTCACGCCCGCGTATCCCTCCATCGCCAAAGCCGCCGGCATCAGCGGCGACGTTGTCTTGCGCGCCATCATCTCCAAGAACGGCAGCATCGAAGGCCTCCGCGTTGTCAACGGTCCCGCTCTGCTGCAGCAGGCCGCCATCGACGCGGTGAAGCAGTGGCGCTACCGGCCTTATCTCCTCAATGGTGAGCCCATCGAAGTCGAGACCACGGTCCATGTCGTCTTCAAGCTGAACTGACGTTACGGATGTTGCATCCAGATCACGAAACGGTCGCCTGCAGTTTGTCGCGCGTAATCCGGTTCCAGTCAGCGATGGCTTCCGGCATCGGCGGGCTCACTGTGCCGGGAGCCACCCGTTCGATCACCTTCTGCGGATCGAGATTGCTCTGCGCGTCACGCAGAATGCCCTTGACCCAGCCCACGGCCGCCTGTCCTTCGCTGCCCGAAAAAATCTGCTCGATATAAAACCAGCGCTCGTCCCAGCAGACCAGGCGCGATGCAAGCGTGAACGCGGCAAACAGCGGCAGCGAGCGCCGATACGTCATCCACACCGCACCCACCAGCGGCCGCCAGCGCGAGCGGATGATATGTTCGAACAGCCGCGTGCGCGCCAGCAGATGCATACGGCCATAGTCCATCACACTCAGGTAACGCGCGTTGTTCATATGCAGATTCAAATCGATGTCGTGCGGCCACACGCGCATGCGCAGCACATCTTCGCCCAGAATATCGAGCGGCGCGAGCGGCCGAATGTGCTGGCGAATCGCCAACGCTGGAATGCGCACGAGATTGATGAACTGCGACACCGGTGCGACCCCGGTTTCAGTGTAAAAGAGCAGAGTCCGGCTCGACCGAGCCAACACATCACTGCTCAGTCGCATCGCATATTGGCGTGCGACAGGCCGCATCGGCGACAATGATCTGCGCCATGCGACTCCTATCACGCCGTGACTTTCTGATGACTGCTTCCGCCACCACGCTTGCCGCCGCCGCACCCGCTCTTGCTCATGCCGGCGCGCACAATGACCCCTTTCCGCATCGAACGCTGGTACTCATCGGTTCAGGCGGGTCCGATGGCATCCTCTTCTATGAATGGAACGGCACGGCCGGCGAACTCAGCGCGGTTGGCGTAGCCGCAAAGGTGCCCAAAGTCGCGTGGCTCGCCTTCTCGCACGGCCACGATTACGTGTACTCGGCCTCGGAGCTCGACAACTTTGAAGGCAAGCCCACCGGTGAAGTGGCAAGCTTTCGATTGGCAGAGGGCAAGCTCGAGCCGCTCTCCGCCCGCAATTCCGCCGGCGTCGGCACCTGCCATGTGGCCGTCGATCACACCGGCCAGATGCTCATCGCCGCCGACTACGTAGGCGGCAGCGCCGCCAGTTTCAAAATTACAGAAGGCAAGCTCAGCGAGCCTGTCTGGGCCGAGCACTACACCTTTCACGGCCCCAATACCGACCGGCAAAAGACCGCGCACGCGCACTTCTCATCTTTCTCGCCCGACAATCGCTTCGCCTATATCAACGATCTCGGCGGCGACTGCATTCATATCTACAAGCCTGATGTGGCCACAGCCACGATGACGCCCGCCGGCACCTATCACGGCGCACCGGGTTCCGGAGCGCGTACGCTCCACTTCCATCCCAACGGCCGCACCGCCTATTGCATGAACGAACTGGCATCTACTGTAGATGTGCTGGAGTGGCACAAGACCGACGGCAGCCTCTCGCTCATTACGCGCATCAATCTGCTGCCCGAGGATTACCACGGCCCCACGCGCGGCTGCGACACAGTCATTTCGCGCAATGGCAGCTTCGTCTATTTCGCCAATCGCGACGACAATTTTCTCTATACCTTCAGCGCCGATCTGAAGACCGGCAGCCTCACGCCCATCGCCCGGTCCAGCTGCGGCGGCAAAACGCCACGCAACTTCGTTCTCGATCCCACGGAGCGCTGGATGCTCGTCGCTAATCAGGATTCCAACCTGCTCAGTGTCTTTGCGCGCGATCCCGAGACCGGGAAGCTCGCCGACGAAGGCAAGAGCGTACCCGCTGAAACGCCAATGCGAATTCTGTTTACGTAAGAGAGTGTTCTAGACGCCTGCCAGCGCCGGAGCGCCAATACGCCTGCCTGGATGCGCTTCGCGCGCAGGCTCCTCGGCCGTCTCGGCCACCGGCACATGCGCCAGCTCCCATGCGGAGCGGTCTTTCAGCAGCCGCGACACCAAGGCCGTGTGCATTGCGTGCCCGGCACGCTCGGCCACCACGTGCCCCTCGATGCGGCGTCCGGCCAAGGCCAGGTCGCCAATCAGGTCCAGAACCTTGTGGCGCACGTATTCGTCGGTAAAGCGGAGCGGCCCGTTGACCGGTCCCTTGGCGCCCAGAATGATGGCGTTCTCTTCGCTTGCGCCGCGGATCAGGCCCATATCACGCAGCTTTTTTTCATCCGCCTTGTAGCCGAAGGTGCGTGCCGGCGCAATCATCGTGCCATAGGTCTCGGTCGCCAGGTCCACACAGGTCTTCTGCTGGCCGATCGGGGCGGGGAAGTCGATTGCATAAGAGATCCGGTACCCGGACCCCGGATAGACGCCGATGAACTTGTTGCCCTCGCGTACCTCTACCGGCTGCAGCACGCGGATGGTCTCCCGCCTGCGGCGCTGTGTGCGGATGCCGGCCCCGAGAAACGCCTCCACGTACGGCAGAGCGCTGCCATCCAGAATCGGCAGCTCCAGGTTGTCCAACTCGACGATTACATTGTCGATGCCCATGCCGATCAGCGCCGAGAGTAGGTGCTCCGTCGTCGAGATCAGCACGCCCTGGCGCATCAGGCTCGTGGCATAGCTTACCTTGGCCACATTTCGGCCCGTCGCGGGAATCTCAAAATTGTCCAGATCGGTACGCCGGAAGACAACCCCCGAACCGGCCGGTGCAGGCAGCAGCCGCATTGTGACCGGAGCTCCCGAATGCAACCCCACCCCTGTAAACTCAAGCGGTTCTGCAATCGTCTGTTCCAGGTGCGCGGGTTGAGCCAAATGCTTTCTCCAAAATTGAAACTTGAGGCGTATCGTCAGATTAGATGGGAATCCGAAATCCGTCGTGTGGCATTTTTGCCACATCCTGGACACAGAACCCAGTTATTCAACCCGCTCCGCCGAGCAGCTGGACGAGTATAAGCCCATGCAATCGAGAACCTTGCGAACACCCTCTCGCCTGCGGAATACTGCTCAGCCGTCAGTCTCCGAAATCGGCATCGCCATGCGAGCCCTGCTGGCCGGAGCGCGCAAGCGGGAAAAGACCCTCGTGGATCTCACCCGCCGTCTGGTCCTGGCCCAGTCACCCTCTGATTCCAAGGCCGCTGTCGATGCCTGCGTAGCCGTCGCCGCGTCGCATATCAAAGCATTGGGCGGACGGCTCAAACTCCACCCGCAGCGCCAGTTCGGCGACATTCTCGAGGCCCGCTTTGGACCGCGCCGGTCCGGCGCCGCGCAACCCATCCTGCTACTCGGCCATCTCGACACCGTCTGGCCTGTCGGCACGTTGAAGACGATGCCCTGTAAAGTCAGCAACGGCCGGCTCTGGGGGCCCGGCACGCTCGACATGAAGGCCGGCGTCGCCATGGCGCTCACAGCGATTGAAATGCTCCTGGACGCCGGTACCCTCGACCGCGAGATCGTGCTGCTTCTCAACACCGACGAGGAAGTGGGTAGCCCGGTATCCCGCCCCGTCACCGAGCGCCTCGCCCGCGAATGTGAGACCGTCTACGTTCTTGAGCCCGCCCAAGGCCTGGCCTACAAGACCGCACGCAAAGGCACAGGCGACTGGCGTATCGAAGTCAAGGGCGTCGCGGCGCATGCCGGCGTGGATTTCGAAAAGGGAGCTAGCGCCATTCGCGAACTGGCCCGTGTAATCGATACGGTCAGCGGCTGGACCGATCTAAGACGCGGCCTCTCCGTAAGCGTCGGCGTTGCCGCAGGAGGCACCAAGACCAACGTGATTCCCGCCAGCGCCTGGGCCGACGTGGACGTGCGCATCGCGCGCGCACCGGATGGTCCCCGCATCGGCCGCAAATTCGCGAGGCTCAAAGCAATCGATAAGCGCTGCACCCTGACCGTCACCGGCGGCCTCAACCGCCCCCCCATGGAGCGTACCCGCGGAACCATCCGTCTCTTCGAAAGAGCCCAGGCGCTCGCTGCGGAAATCGGCCTAGATCTCCCAGAAGCCTCCACCGGCGGCGCCTCCGACGGCAACTTCACCTCGGCGCTCGGCATTCCCACTCTCGACGGCATGGGAGCCGTCGGCGAAGGCGCCCACGCGCCGCACGAGTCCATCCTGATCGAGCACCTAGCTCCGCGCTCAGCCCTGCTGGCCGCAATGCTGAGCTGATTCGTCTCGCCTTCAGGCCGCCTGATAGACTCCCCCTGAGAGCCGAAGGGGAGATTTCAGAGAACAATGAAGCACTGTGTCCTTTCCTTATCCCTGGCTGCATTCGCAGTCACAGCAAGCGCCCAAACCCCACAAAAGACGCCCGCTGCCAAAACCACCCCCAGTACGACTCACGCCGCAGCCGCATCCACGCTGCCTCCGGGCATCCCTCGGGTTGCGCATGGCCCGCTCACCACCGCCTTCTCCCTGCGCTATGAGGACATCAAGGTCGGCGCCGGCCCCGTCGCCGAGCCCAACAAGCTCTACAAAGTGGCCTACACCGGCTGGCTGGCGGCAACTGGGGTCAAATTTGACGCCTCCGCCGATCACCCGGCCCAACCCATCATCGGCCACGATGGCAAGCCTGAAATGGGCCCCGACGGCAAGCCGAAGACCGCTCCCGGGCAGCCGATGATCTTCCCGCAGGGCATGGGGCGGCTGATTCCTGGTTTCGACCAGGGCGTAGCGGGTATGCGGATCGGCGGAAAGCGCCGTCTCTTTATTCCCTGGCAACTGGCCTATGGAACGCGGGAAATGCCGAGTCACGGCCCCGACCACCCCGGAATCCCTGCTAAGTCGGACTTAATCTTTGACGTGGAGCTCGTTGACGTCCTCGAACTGCCTGAACCGCCGCAGTTCCATCCCGGCATGGGCGCGCATCCTGTTCCCGGGACCGTCCCTTCGCGTCCTGGAACCCCGCCGCCCGTAACGCCATCACCGTCGACCCAGGTTCCGCCGCCGACCGGTTCTGCAGCGCCGGCTAATCCCAGCGCCGCTCCCAGTCAGCCGGCTACGCCTCCGCAGCCATCCGCTCCGTCGACCCCGCCGCCGGCATCAACGCCTCCACCCGAATCGAAATAACGCCGTGCCCCACCCTCTCGACTTTTTTCTGTCGAAAGGGTGGGAAAGCACGAACCCAAGACTCCGTCCCCATCCTTTTCCCGGCCCCTCCGGGAAAAGGGTGGGCGAACGGGTTCCATCCGATCGGATTCGCGAGCTCACACCACCGGCAGCTCCGGCGTAGCCGCCAGCAGATGCCGCGTATACGGCTCCCGCGGACTCACACACAGGGCCTCCGCCTCGCCCGTCTCCACCAGCCGGCCGCGCTCCATCACCGCGATCCGTGTCGACAGATACCGCACAAGCGGCATGGAATGGGAGATAAACAGATACGTCAACCCATGTTCGCGCTGCAATTGCCGCAGTAGGTTCACGATTTGCGCGGCAACGCTTACATCGAGGGCCGAAACTGGCTCGTCGAGAATCAGCAGCCGGGGCCGGAGCGCCAGCGCGCGGGCGATGTTGATGCGCTGGCGCTGCCCGCCCGAAAACTCATGCGGATGCCGCGGCAGCGCCGATTCATCGAGCCCAACTGCCCCCAGCAACTCCACCGCTTTCGCGCGCAGCGCTGAGCGCTCCGTTCCGAACCCCGCATCTCTCCTATGAATGAGAAACGGCTCGGTGACAATCTCCAGCACCGTCATCCGCGGATTCAGCGCTGCGTATGGATCCTGAAAGACGGGCTGCATCTGCCGCCGCAGCCGGCGCATCTCGCTCCCCGAAGCTCGGCTCACGTCCACGCCGTCGACAAGAATGGTTCCTGAGCTCGCCGAAACAAGGCCCAGGATCATCCGCGCCACGGTCGTCTTGCCCGATCCCGATTCGCCCACCAGCCCCAGCGTCTCTCCGGCCTCAATCGACAATGAGACATCTTCGACGACAGCATGCATCTCCGTGCGCAGCCCCGCGCGCCGCGGATACGTCTTCGATACTGACCTGACCTCAACCAGCGCCATGTGTCGATGGTATATGTTTCCCCGTAACCTCCTGTCATTCCAGTAGCAGGTGGCCTCAGAAGGGAAAGGCTTCACCCCATCGAAAATCTTTCCGATCGCATCCGGTTACCAAGGTATCCTCCAAGGCACACGTTTCATCAAATTTACTCGGGGCCGTGATTGACGCGCTGCAGGAG
>Ga0335073_10004066_pt1 | contig 20444 bp, 13 predicted proteins | sample Lox_Sample_22_FD_207093 | JGI IMG/M metagenome (GOLD analysis project Ga0335073, IMG submission 207093) | Soil microbial communities from Loxahatchee National Wildlife Refuge, Florida, United States - Lox_Sample_2.2 | ecosystem: Environmental > Terrestrial > Soil > Wetlands | place: USA...
CCGCACAGGCAGGAGTGGCGGCCGCTCTCACCGGCGCCCAAGCTTCATCAGCGCAGGAACAGCAGCCGGACGCAAAATCGAAGCCCAACATAGTCATCTATCACTCGGATCAGTTCCGCTGGGATTTTGTCGGGGCCAATGGGCTGAATAGTTCAACCCGCACTCCGAACCTCGATGCGCTTGTTTCGGTTGGGACGAACTTCAACCATGCGGTCACCAACCAGCCCGTGTGCGCTCCCTCGCGCTCCGTGCTGTTTACCGGTTGTTACGCCACCAACACGGGAGTGTGGCACAACGGCCTCGGTCTGCGTGAAGATTTGCCGACAATCGCCACTTCTCTGCGCGCGGCCGGATACACGGCGAACTACATCGGCAAGTGGCACCTCGCTCCCGGACAGGCTGCCGAAGGCGGCGGACGCGGCCCGGTGAAGGAAGAACACCGCGGAGGTTTTCTGGATTTGTGGGAAGCCTCCAACGCGCTTGAGTTCTCCACGCATCCTTATGAAGGAACCATCTGGGACCGCGACGGCAATCCCATCACCTTCAAAGATGAGTATCGGGTGGATTTCCTCACCGATCGTGCGGAACGCTTTCTGCGGCAGAAGCACGAAAAACCATTTCTGCTGGTGGTTTCGCAGCTCGAGCCGCACCAGCAAAACGATCTGCACCGCATGGTCGGCCCCAAAGGCTCCGCCGAACGCTTCATCAACGCGTTTGTGCCGGCGGACCTGCGCGCCTTTCCCGGCGACTGGCACGAACAGCTGCCTGACTACTATGGCGCCTGCGAGGCAATCGATGCCTCCGTAGGACGCGTGCGCAAAGTGCTCGAAGAAGAAGGCCTGGCCGAGAACACGATCTTCGTATTCATGAGCGATCACGGCTGCCACTTCATGACGCGCAACCAGGAGTACAAGCGCAGCACGCACAACAGTTCTCTCCGCGTCCCGCTGATCATCGCGGGCCCGGGCTTCGAAGCTGCGCGGCCGGTTCAGGAATTGGTAGGCATCGTCAGCATTGCGCCCACTCTGCTGGATGCCGTCGGCGTGCCTGCGCCCGGCTCGATGCAGGGAAAGAGCTTTCTGTCCCTGCTGCACGATCCGCGAGCCCGCGCCGACTGGCCGAACGCAGAGTTCGTCCAAATCAGTGAGTCCATGACCGGCCGCGCCGTGCGCACCCGCGACTGGACCTACTGCGTCGCCGATCCCACCGGCATGACGAACGCGCCTACGAGCACGAATTTCCATGAATACCAGCTCTACGATCAGCGCAACGATCCGCACGAATTGGTGAATCTAGCCGGCAGAAAAGAATACCGCGACACAGCGGATGCGTTACGGGACCAATTGAAAAAGCTGATGGTTGCCGCGGGCGAAACGGAGCCGGATATCGTTCCGGCGAAGTTGTATCCGTAGTCTCAAAAGGTTTGCCGCGAAAGATCCCGGCCAACAAAGCAGCCGGCGCGTGAAAGTGCCGCGCCGATTCATCCATGGTTAATGCGCCGCGAAGCCATCGACGCTATACCTATCGATAAGAACGCTCGTCCACATTCAACGGGTCCCCCAAGATGCCCTCAAAAGCGCTCTTCCTGTTTGCATGCTTGTCTATCGCCGGTCTGGCCGGCGCGCAGTCAATCCCGCGATCCTCTCACGTCTGGATCATCAACGAAGAAAACCACAGCTACAACGAGGTTGTCGGCAACTCGCAAATGCCGTACTACAACCAGCTCATCAGCCAATATGCATTAGCCGACCAGTTCTACTCCGATCAGCACAGCTCTCTGCCAGCGCTGATGTGGTTTGTCGCCGGGGCCCCTGTAGAACCGAACAACGATACAACCTCATGCGGGCACAGCGACGACAACGTGGTCCGCGAACTCCTGAAGCAGGGCTACTCGTGGCGCTCCTATCAGGAGGACTTGCCCTATGCCGGCTTTCAGGGTCTCTACAGCCCGGACTACCTCTACTATCGCCGGCACAACCCGCTGATCGACTTCACAGACGTCTGCCCCGGAACCGGCCAGGACACGAATGTCGTTCCCTTCACCCAGATGGCTTCGGACTTTTCTCAGATCGGCACAGTCAATTTTGCCTGGATCACTCCGGACGTGAACGACGACGCGCACAACGGCACGCTCGAGGCTGCCGACCAGTGGCTGCAGGCGAATGTTCCGGCCATTCTTGCGCGGCCTGAATTCGCTCCCGGTGGTGATGGCATCCTGTTCATCGTCTGGGATGAGGCTGATTTTGACAACAACAGTTGTTCTGCCGCGGTGGACGACGGATGCGGTGGGCGCACTGCGACTCTGGTGATTGGCCCACAGGTCGTTCCCGGCTATCGCTCCTCTCTCACATACCATAATGAAAACGTGCTGGCCACGGTGTGCGCTGCGATGGGCCTCTCCACGTGTCCCGGTGCTGCGCAGGGTGCGGCTCCCATGGCCGATTTCTTTTATCCAAGCCCGGCCGCGGCTGCCAGCCCGCAAAACAGCATCCGCATTGCGACTCCCGGAAACGGAGCTACGGTGGTCGGCGCGGTGAACCTCATCGCTTCCGCGTCGGAAAGCCTGACTGTGAGCCAGACGCAGGTGTGGGATAACGGTGTAAAGCTGGGTGTCTATGGCACGCAGATCAATGCCACATACAACCTCTCTCCGGGACCTCATACGACCACGGTGCTCGATCTGGACTCAAACTACAGCATCATTCACGCATCTTCGGTCACATACAACGTAGTGGCGCCAGTTCCAGGGCTGCAGATTCTTTCGCCCACTCCGAATGAAACGGTCACCACACTACCTGTTGAGATAGCGGCTCAGGCGAATGAATCTGTGGACGTAGGTCAGATACAGGTCTGGGATAACGGCGTGAAACTTGGCTACTACGGCAGTGCCAACGTCAACCAGTACTATGCTCTCGCGCCTGGACCGCACACCACCACGCTCGTCGACCTCGATTTCAATGGCAATGTGCTTCACGAATCATCGGTGGCGTATAACGTGGCGGCGCCGGCATCCGGCGTGCAGATCATTTCACCAACTCCGGCGGAGCCCTTCAGCAACTCGACGATTCAAGTGATTGCTCAGGCAACGGAAGCGGCGCCCGTGAGCCAGATGCAGGTCTGGGACAACGGCGTCAAGCTTGGCTGGTCTCTCGGCAGCGAAGTGAATCAGGAATTCTCCGTCGCACCTGGAACTCACACCGTTACGGTCCTCGGCCTGGACAGCAACTACAACGTTCTCGATGGATCTTCGGTGGCCTATACGGTACCCGGTCCGACAAATGGAGTTGAAATTGTCACGCCCTATCCGGCTCAGTCTATCGGCAGCGCGACAGTTCAGGTGTCTGCTCAGGCAACGGAAGCTGTACCGGTGAGCCAGATGCAGGTCTGGGACAATGGCGTGAAACTCGGCTGGTATCCAGGAACAACCGTGAACCAGAACTTCACGCTTCCGCCCGGACCACATATCCTGACGATCCTGGACCTCGACAGCAACTACAACATCATCCACCTGTCCAGCGTTTCGTACTCCATGCAATAGAGACGACGAGGCCGGAGAACTCCGGCCTCATTTTGCAGGAATCCCTCTGGGCATAGGCCCCTGCTATTCGCCTGGGAGTGCAGGTACAGGTAAAAGGGACTAATGGCACAACTGCAGTGAGCCGCGTTCGTCGTGGCCCAGCTATTTGGCGTCTTTCGGCCCGCTATCCTGATGCCCTCTGCGGGCCTGACCCCAGGGAATCGGAGATCGCTACCGGATAGACATGCGCCGTTTTTACATTCCATTCATCTATTTGGCGCGCGGGGACCGGTTAAAGTAAGGGAGCCTCTGCATGCGCCCAGTCTTTCTGCTCACGATCTTCGTATGCTGCGCTGTATGGAGCACAGCCACCGTTGCCGCGCAGATGCCGTTCTATACCGACAACACGGACGTGACCGACCAGGGGACGCTGCATTTCGAATTTTTCAACGAGTTCGACGGACTCCAGTCCGCCCAGTACCCCGACGTCCGCCAGAACACCTTCAACTACAAGGCCAATTATGGCCTGCCCCGCGGTCTCGAACTCGACATCGACGCTCCGTATCTGTCTATCTTGCGCGCATCTGGGTCCAAGGACTCCGTCGGCCCCGGCGACACCGACATGGGCATCAAATGGAATCTCCGCAAGTCCGACCGTCCCCTGAGTATTCCGGCGCTCTCCGCCAGCCTGTACATCGAGTTTCCAACCGGAGACTCGAGCCAGGAACTCGGCTCCGGTCTGACGGACTACTGGCTCAACTCGATCGCGCAGGAAACCTTCACTGACAAAACGAGGATCAACGCAAACTTTGGCTTCCTGTTCGCCGGCAACACCAGCACGGGCGTGCTGGGCACTCAGAATACGCGCGGCCATGTTTACACCGGAGGCCTTTCCCTGACGCACGACTTCAATTCGCGTCTCAGCCTGGGCGCCGAAGCCTACGGCGCGATTGCCGACACGAAGACACTGGGCAAAGACCAGCTGCAGGGACTTGCAGGAGGCTGGTACCAGCTCAATAGCCGTGCCGCCATTACCTTCGCTCTCCTGGGCGGCAGCCACATCGCCAGCCCGCAGGTCGGCGGACAGGTCGGCTTCGAGATCGACTTCCCGCTTCGCCACGCTTCCCCCGCGCAGCAACTAGCCGTAACATCCCCACAACGGAGAACGCCATGACTTGCAAGCCCGAGATGCTGAAGAGTGTTCCGCTCTTTTCGCTCCTTGACGAGGACGAAACAGCGGTTCTTGCCATGCAGGTGGAAGTGAAGACGTTCGCTCCGCGCGAGCGCATCTACAAAGCCGGAGATCCGGGCCCGCAAGCGTACGTGCTGGTTTCAGGCAGGGTGCAGGTGACCACGGTGGACGAGGATCAGCAGGATGTCGTGGTCGATGAGCCGGGGAGCGGCGAGTTCTTCGGCTTCGCCGCGATGCTGGAGCAGACGCCGCATCAGACCAGCGCAATCGCCCTCGAAGAGAGCGTTTGCATCGAGGTGTCTCGGAATGACATTGCCGTTCTGCTGGAACGGAAGCCGCACGCCGGCATGGATCTGCTGACCACCCTTGGCCATCAGTTTCATGCCGCGCACCAACTGGTGCGATTGCGCGCGACCCGCAACGCCAACGAGATCATCGAAAAGCAAGAGACACTCGGAGAGCGCGTCGCTGACGCAGTGGCCGGTTTCGGCGGATCGTGGACCTTCATCATCACGTTTTCCGTCGTTCTGATCGTTTACACGGCGATCAACGTGTGGCTCGACCGCAAAGCATGGGACCCCTATCCGTTTATCCTTCTGAATCTGTTCCTTTCCATGCTCGCGGCCCTGCAGGCGCCGGTGATCATGATGAGCCAGAACCGGCAGGACTCCAAGGACCGGGTACGCAGCGAGCTCGATTTCGACGTGAATCGCCGCGCCGAAACCGAAATCCATGGGCTGGCGCGAAAGCTGAACCTTCTCGATGAGAAGATTGGCGATCTTTACGGCCTTCTCAAGAAAACCAGGGTGTCAAGCCTGGAACTGAGCAACGACTGAGCACTACCGGCGATGAGCGCAGCGATCTGGGATCCCGCGATCCAGAAGAATTCGGCCGTCAGCACGATTCTTCTACTCGAGCCTGAGCGCTTCGATGGGTTGCACAGCTGCGGCGCGACGCGCAGGAATCCAACTTGCAATCAGCGCGACGCCGATAAGCAGCACTGCTGTGCCCGAAAAAGTGAGGGGGTCGTTGGCCGCGATGCCGTAAAGCATGGACTTGACCAGCCGGCAGAGCAACAAACATGCGCCCGCGCCGGCCGCAACGCCCGACACGGAAAGCCACGATGCTTCGCGCAGCACCATCGACAATATCTGACCTGGCGTTGCACCAAGCGCCAGCCGTATGCCCATCTCGTTGGTGCGCTGTGCCACAGAGTAAGCCATGATACCGTAGATTCCCACCGCGGCCAGCGCCAAGGCGAGCAGCCCGAAGCCGGATGTGAGCACAACAAAGATGCGCTCGTCCTGCAGCGTTGCATCGATCTGCTGCTGCTGCGTTCTCACATTCACCATCGCCACATCAGGATCGATCTGACGAACGATCTGCCGAAGCGCAGGCACAACGGACAGAGGATCTGCCTGCGTGCGAATCTCATACACCTTGCCGCCTGCATGAGACTGCTGTACATACGGCAGGAAAAACTGCGGAGGCGGTTGGTCACGCAGATTCATGTAGCGCGTATCTGCGCAGACGCCCACAATCTCCATCGTGTTCTTCGGCAATGGCCCTCCGCCGCCGTCGGAATCGTGAGGATCGGTTACGAAGCGTTTGCCGATGGGGTTCTGGCCGGGGAAACGCAAACGTGCGAGGCTCTGGTTGATGACAGCGACTTTGGTTGAGCTCGGCGTATCCTGCGGGCCGAATGCGCGGCCCGCGAGGATCGGAATGGCCAAAGTGCTGAAGAATTGATTGCCGACGATGTTGTAGTCCTCTGCCTGGCTCTTGGAGGGATCGTAGGATTCTCCCAGCGGAATAAAATCGGTGGAAGATAAATCATCCGCAATGTAAATTTCCTCGGCAAGCGTAACCGACGCTACACCCGGCGCCGCTGCAAACGCCTGCTCGAGGCGCTGATGCAGTGCGACGTCCTTGCCTGCCGGATACCGCGCACTGGGAGGATCGATCTCTGCCAGCAGCAGATGATCGGTTCGAAATCCGACATCGATCGCGCTTAACCCGGCGAGCGTTCTGAGAAACAGTCCTGCTCCCACCACCAGCAAGGTCGACAGAGCAATCTGAAATCCCACCAGGGCCTTCCCGCCCATGCCTTTGCGCCGCCGCGTCGTGGTCGCCGCACTCTCTTTGAGGCCATGATTCAATTCGGCGCGCGAGGCGCTGAGCGCGGGCACCAGACCGAACAGGATTCCAGACAGCACCGTAATGCCCACCGTGAAGGCAAAGACCGTCCAGTCAAAATGAACCTGAAACTCGGTATGCTCCCAGGTGCTGGCGATCATGGTGGGCAGCACGTTGCGTCCGAAATAGCTGGCGATCAACCCTCCCGCGCCACCCAGCGAGGCCAGAAGAAGGCTCTCCACGAGCAGCTGGCGCATGATGCGCCTGCGGTTCGCGCCCAGCGCCATCCGCACACTCATCTCGCGCTGCCTCTGTGTTCCGCGCGCCAGCATCAGATTGGCGATATTGACACACCCAAGCAGCAACACCAAACCAACCAGAATCATCAGCACCGTCATCGGCTGCGCAAACTCCTGCTCCTGCTCAAACAGGCCGCGGCTGCCGTCGCGCAGATCGAGCTGAGGCAAATCTTCGCCGGGCTTCACCGGCATGGTGGCTCGCACACTGGCGGCGAGCTCGCCGTTCAACGCTGCTTGTGCCGCTGCGTCGCTCACGCCCGGCCTGGCGCGGCCCATCACGTTGACCCACCACGTGCGCGCATCCGTAAAGAGTGGCGCCCTACCGGTTCGCGGCAATACCAGCGGTTGCATCGAGAGCGGCAGAAAGAAATCCGCGGGATGCACCGTGTCTTTGGCTCCGGTAAAGCCGCTGGGAGCGACTCCCACCACGGTGAAGGAGATGTCGTTGAGCTTGATCTGCCGGCCAAGCACCGAGGGCGACCTCCCGAATGTGCGATCCCAGCATTCGTCGCTGATGACCACGACTGCGCCCTGACCTGGTACAGCATCGTCATAGGGCTCGATCGTCCGTCCCAGCTGCGGATGCACATCGAGAGCGGCGAAGTAGTTGCCTGAGACGAGCTCCGTTCTCACGCGCTCGTTGTCCTCGCCGATCATCGCGACCATGCCCATCCGCTTGAATGCGAACAGATCGTCGAGCATGGTATCGCCGGCGAGCAAACGCTGATAGATGGGATAGGCAAACACGCTGCTCGCCGCGCGGCCGCCCGGCTGCGGGTTCCAGTCGCCCCAAACGTGATGCACGGCAACGTGCTTCGTGGTGCCAGTCCATGCAAGCAGGCGCAGGTTTTCGGCGTGCGGAACATCGAGCTGCGTATAGAGAAGCTGTTTGGTCAGCGAAAAAATCGTAACGTTGGCGCCGATGGCAAGAGCCAGAGAGATGGCAGCAACGGTCGTCGCTCCGCGGCTCTTGAGCAAAACCCGCGTGCCATAGCGCAGGTCGGCCCGCAGTTCGTCCCACCAGCGAAGGCCGAGCGAGGTGCGCATCTCCTCTTTGAGCACCACGGGTGAACCAAGCGCGATGCGCGCACGGCGGGTGGCTTCGGCAGCCGGGACGCCTGCACGGATGAGATCGGCGGTCAGATGATCGAGATGATTGGCAAGCTCTGCCTCCATCTCAGTCTCCAGACGGCGGCGATGCGTCATCGAGCGCAGCCACGAACGCAATCGCGCCGGCGCGCACGATGCAAAGAAGCTCGCCATCACGCTTTCCTCGTCTTCATGATGGAGCCGATGATCTCGGCCATCCGGTTCCACTTTTCAGTCTCTTCGCCCAGGCGTTTGCGGCCTTCAGAGGTAAGCCTGTAATACTTGGCGCGGCGGCCGTTCTCGCTTTCGCCCCACTCGCTCGAGATCGCGCCCTGGTGTTCCAGTCGATAAAGCGCCGGATAGAGCGACCCCTGTTGAACCACCAGCTTTTCGCCCGAAATCTGCTGAATGCGGAGCAGCACTCCGTAGCCGTGCAGCGGTCCCAGCGAAACTGCCTTGAGAATCAGCATGTCGAGAGTGCCTTGCAGCAATTCCGATGACTGTTGCGGATTCGAGGGCATGCGTTCTCCTAGATGATCTAGGATAAGTTACTGCGACTCTCCTAGATTGTCAAGGAGACCTGCTCTTTGGGCGCGTACGCGGGCTCAGCCGCCGATCTTCTCCGTCAGCTCCACCCAGCGTTCATAGACGGCGTGATGTTCCGCTTTGGCGGCTTCCAGATCGGCGAGGGCGGCGGTGAGGGCGGCCGGATCGATGGCGATTTCGTAAGCCTCGATCCGCTGTTCGGCGGCGCGAAGACGCTCGTCGGCTTCCTCGATGCGGTTTTCGAGCGCGTCGTACTCGCGCTGCTCCATGTAGGAGAGCTTTCTCCGAGCAGGAGATGCGGAGGAAGCAACAGCAGCCGGCGGAGCGGTGTCCTCTATAGCGGCTCCCGATGCGGCCCGGGTCTGCTGATCGCGCCACGCCTCCCACTGGAAATAGTCCGCGAAAAGCGCCGCGTCGCCGCAGCCATCGAGACCCAGAACAGCATTGGTGACGCGATCCAGCAGATAGCGGTCGTGTGTCACGAGGACCAGTGCACCGGGAAATTCGAGCAGCGATTCCTCCAGAATTTCGAGCGTGGGAATATCCAGATCGTTGGTCGGCTCGTCGAGGATGAGCACGTCAGCCGGTTGCAGCATGAGCCGGGCGATGAGCACCCGGGCTCGCTCGCCGCCGCTCAGGCGCTCGACCGGCTGATTGAGCTGCTCGCCGGTGAACAAAAAGCGCGATGCGTAGCCGGCCACGTGCTGAACGCGGTCCTGATAGATGACAGAGTCGGAGTCAGGCGCAAGCGTGCGGCGCAGAGTAAGAGACGTATCCAGCTCGCGCATCTGCGAGAAATACACGACGCGCAGGCCCTGTGCGCGGCGGATCTCGCCTGCGCTGAGCGGGACTTCGCCCGTGATGGCGCGCAACAGCGTGGTTTTTCCCGAGCCGTTGGCGCCGGCGAGGCCGAGCTTCAGGCCATTCACCAGCGTGACGTTGATGCCGCGGAGAATTTCGCGATCGCCGAGAGTCACGAACGCATTCTCGACCTCGATGAGACGCTTGGTCTGGCGCCCGGTGGCGTCGAAGCCGATGCCGGCCCTTGCGGTTCGCGAGCGGGATTCGGAATCGTGCAATTCCGAGATCAGTGCATTGGCATTATCGATGCGGGCTTTGGATTTGGTGGTGCGCGCTTTGGGCCCGCGGCGAAGCCATTCCATCTCGATGCGCACGCGGTTGCGCAGGCTCTCCTGCGCGCGCTGCTGCCACTCGATGTAGGCCTCGCGATCTTCGAGGAATTTGGAGTAGCGGCCTTTCACGCGCAGCAGGCCATCGGAATAAATGCGATTGAGCTCGACAACTTCCGTGGCAACGTTCTCCAGAAAGTAGCGGTCGTGCGTCACCACGACGAAGGCGAAATTCGCAGTGCGAAGCAGGCCTTCCAGCCACTCGATCCCGTCGAGATCCAGATGGTTCGTAGGCTCGTCGAGGAGAAGAACCTGCGGATCGGTGACCAGGGCCTCGGCGATAGCCAACCGCTTGCGCCAGCCGCCGCTCAGGCTCGCAGCTTCCCGGTCCATCCCTGGATTACCGGGCGTATCGCTTTCCACAAAGCCTGCCCGGCCAAGCGTTTCCCGCAGCCGCTGCTCGCGGGCGCCAGCCGGAACGCCGCCGCGCTCGAGCGCGGCCTCGATGACCAGGCGGACCGTCATCCCCGGCGCGAAATCGGAGATTTGATGCACATAGCCGATGCGAACACCTTTCCTGAAGGAGACCTCGCCGGAGTCGGGCTGCTGTTCCGCTCCAAGAATGGCGAGGAGAGTGGATTTGCCTGCACCGTTAGGACCAATAAGGCCAATGCGGTCACCGTCGTGGACTGCCCAGGAGATGTTGTCGAAGAGAGGAGTAGCGCCGAAGCGTTTGGAGATATTTTGCGCAATCAGGATCGGCGGCATGTTTCAAGTTTACGGGGGCGCCCTCAGAGACGAGCCGTTCGCAGGCTCCAAGGGGAAAGTTATGAAACTAGCCCACCTTTTGCCGGGTACCCGCATCGAATCAGTTGCTTAGCGCCTCGTCGGGGTCGCCATTTGCATTTCTCAGCGTTCATGCAACATTCCCTGGCACTTCCTGCGTCCTTTCATTCAAACCGGCAGGGGAACTGCCGGTTCTGTTCAGGAGAACCGAAGGCCGTATGCCGCAAGATAACCTAAGGCTGTCCACCGGTACCCCCGGTCTGGACGACATACTGCACGGAGGGCTCGCCAAAGGGTTCGTTTACTTGATCGAAGGCAATCCGGGAGCCGGCAAAACAACGCTGGCCTTGCAATTCCTCATGGAAGGCGCCAGGCGGGGCGAAAGCGGCCTCTATGTCTCGCTCGCCGAGAGCGAGGCGGAGCTGCGGCACGTAGCCGAGTCGCATGGCTTCGATCTGACGAACACGACTCTTTGCAAGATTTCCCCGCCGGAGCTGGCCGGCAATGCGAGCGAACAATACACCGTCTTTCAGCCCGCGGAGGTGGAACTTGCCGACGTACTCGAGACGATTCTAGGTAGAGTACGCGATGTGGCGCCCTCGCGCGTGGTCATTGACTCCATGTCGGAGCTGCGCATGCTGGCGCGCGATTCGCTGCGCTATCGCCGGCAAATTCTTCTTCTCAAAAAATTCTTCGAAGGCCGGGACTGCACCACGCTACTGCTCGATGAGCGCTTCCACGACAATCAGCAGACCCAGGTCCAGACCATCGCCCATGGAGTGATCTCCCTCGAGGTGCTGCCACGTAACTACGGAATCACGCGCCGCCGGCTTGAAGTCCTGAAAATCCGCGCCTCCAGTTTTCGCGAGGGCTTTCACGATTATGTGATCGTGCGCGGCGGCTTGCGCGTGTTCCCACGCCTTGTCTCCGGCGAGCATCGCGGAATCACGGTTCCCGAGGAGGTACTGCCCAGCGGCATCGCCGAGCTCGACGCCCTCTTCTACGGCGGCGTACAACGCGGCACGAGCACGCTGATCGCCGGGCCCGCCGGCAGCGGAAAATCCACGCTCTGCGCGCAGTTTGCCGTCACCGCGGCCGAGCGCGGCGAGCGCAGCGCCATCTTCATCTTCGATGAAACCCGGCATTCTTTTTGCGAACGTAGCCGCGGCCTGGGCATGAACGTAGATCCCTACATCGCGAACAAGATGCTGCACCTGGAGCAGGTGGACCCGGCCGAGCTGTCGCCTGGCGAATTCATTGACCGTATCCGGCGCGGCGTCGAAGACCGGAATTGGCGGCTGGTCGTCATCGACAGTCTGAACGGGCTGATGAATTCCATGAGCGAGGAACGCGCGCTCACCGTGCAGCTGCATGAGGTTCTCTCCTATCTGAGTCAGATTGGAGTGGCTACCTTCCTCGTGCTCGCACAGTACGGCCTGCTCGGAACAGGCATGATGTCTCCAACCGATGTGAGCTATCTTGCCGACAATGTTCTGCTGTTGCGCTACTTCGAAGCTGCCGGCGAGGTCCGCCAGGCGCTTTCGGTGGTCAAACGCCGTTCCGGCCCGCACGAGCGATCGATCCGCCAGTTGCTCATCACTAACGGGAGAGTCTCCATCGGCGAACCCCTGAAAGACTTCAGGGGCGTGCTTACAGGCACACCAGAGTACAAGGGAGGTCAAACTCTGCTGTGATCGCCTCCCCGCGATTTCTGATCGTCGCTCCTTTGGGCCGCGATGGCGAGCTGATCAGCTCCCTGCTCAAAGCCTCTGGTTACGCGGCCGATTGTGTCAAAACCATTCGCGCACTCGAAGAGACCGACAACGCGGAGATCCTCGGCCTGATCTTTACGGACGAAGCACTGGCACTCGACGGATTCGAGGCGCTGCGCATTCTCGTGGAGAGCCAGCCGGTCTGGTCCGATTTGCCCTTGCTGCTGCTCACCAGCGGCGCCAGCATTCCCCGCTACGGCGCCCTCGCCACGCAGGTGCGCGTGGAGTTTCGCAGTGTCTTTCTGCTCGACCGGCCGATGCGCAAAGAGCTGCTGCTGAGCGCGGTGCAGGTCGCGTACAACTCGCGGCTCAAGCAGCTCGAGGTTCGCGACGCCCTCGCCCGGCAGTTCCAGACCGAGGAGACTCTGCGCAATACCGAAAAGCTGGCGGTCGCCGGCCAGCTGGCCGCAACCATGGCGCACGAGGTCAACAATCCCCTCGAAGCGCTGACCAATCTCCTCTTCCTTGTGGAGAACAGCAACACCGCGGATGAGGCGCGCTCGTTCGGGCGGCTGGCCTCGCAGGAGCTGGCCCGCATCAGCGAGATCGTCAACCAGACCTTGCGCTTCCATCGCGCCCCCGCCAAGCCCGCATTTACTGATGTCGCGGAGCTGGCCAGTTCCGCCGTTGCGCTCTTCCAGGGCCAGATGCGAAAGCGCAACATCACCGTAACCCTTAAGCTCGAAAAGACGTACGCGTTCTGTTCGGCCGGCGAGATCCGCCAGGCGCTTGTCAATCTGATTGGAAACGCTTTCGACGCCACGCGGGACGGCGGCAGAGTCCACGTACGCGTCTCATCCTGCTCCCGCAAGGATTTTCATTACGCGCGCCTCACCGTCGCTGATACCGGCAGCGGCATTCCCGCGGAGATAAGGAAGGACCTCTTCGCCCAGTTCTTCACGACAAAGGGCAGCCGCGGAACAGGACTGGGCCTGTGGCTCACGCGCGACATTGTGCTCCGCAGCGGCGGCCGCCTCCGGTACCACTCCCGTACCACGCCGCCCAGCGGCACGGTCTTCACCATCTACCTTCCCTCTCTGCCGCCTCTTGAAGTCGTACGCAACGCCAACCGCGAAGCTCCCGGCGAGCCGGCCGGGGCGGTTCGAGTGGCCTAGGGATCGTCTAACACAAAAGGTGTAGCGTGGCGGCAGTTGCGATGTGATCCAAATCACTGCCGCTTTCCGGGCCCCTGCCATAATGACTGCACTATGAGCAGCAAAACCCCGGCCAACCTTATGGATGTTCTGCGCGAAACGCTCGCAATCATCCGGGAAACCCATGAATTGCCGCAAGACAGTCCGGCGTCAGAGGAACTGAGACGGTCGATTGTGCGCGCCATCGGCGCACTCTCTATCCTGAAGACTGCAGAGGCTGGGCGAGAGAGAAAACAGCCGCCGGCTCTCTCGAATCGTCCGAAGATACGGGTTGAACGCGTCAAGACTCCGTTTCGGGCTCCTTTGGGAACGAGTGTGCATGGAGCGGCGAAGTCCGGTCTGCGTCTGCAGGTTGTCTGGTCGGCCGGGGATTTGCGCGGGTCAATCGGCGAGCCGTTCGACCTTCCCCCAGCTCTTCGCCCGGATGTAGAAGGCTGACCGCGGTCACGCTGGAGTATCCTCATCCGTCAGTTGTTCGCCGCGGAGATGGAAGAAAAGCTCCTCGGGGTGGATAGGCTTGGCGAGGACAGGAAAGTCATGGCCGTCCTTGACTGCCTCCATCAGGATGGTCGAGGCGCCCTCGCTGCTGGAGAACAGAACCACGCGAGCGGCCGGTTGGAGTTGAAGGAAGGCAAGCGCGGTCTGAATACCGTCGACGGGCTCCATCATCACGTCCGCGAGAAGCACATCGAAACTGCATTGCGCAGCCTTTAGAAGGGCCTCTTCACCGCTGAAGGCGGCGACCGCTTCAAAGCCTCCCGCGTTGAGCACCAGCACAACCGTCTCAGCGACGGCTCGGTCCCAGTCCACAACAAGAACACGGCGCTTTTTTAGGGACATGACGGGGTTCCCATAATGCTGTATTGCCGTCAGATGACGGGAATCGCTCGACTCCGGGGACCCGTAATGCTTTATGTTTGCCCACCGCGGCGTGCAGAGGTGGGCAGGCCTGCGCGATTCCTAAGTGTTTCAGCCAACGGAGAATAACGCAACTAGGACGAACCCGAGGAGGCACCGATGGTCGATTATCCGCTAATCGCAGTCCAGGGTCCGTGCCCGGGCGATCAGGCGATCGCTCGCGCCAATGAGTGCCTGAGAGGTGCGAATGGCTTGCAAGGTAGCTAATATGACATTTCCAGCGTCGGCCAGAAGACAAATGTCGCCAACACAGGCAGCGTAATCGACACGAACGACGATGTAATCGTCCGCGCGACCGCCCCTAGACACACGGTCACCAACGGCAGGGAAATACATGGCGCACTCCGGGATGGTCCCAGGGCTCCAATAGCGTGGTTTTCAAGCGCAGGACAGGATTGGAGAGAAGGCAGTTCGTCAGAGGGACGCTACGGATTCTTGCTGCCCGAGGGGATACAGAATCCAGGCATTCTCCTGCTGGCTGACGTCGCGATAGCTCGAGAGGCTACCGGATGCTGCGTGAACGGATCTCGCGCAGTTCCTCTTATCCGGCGGCGATAGAACGGCTGAGACCGGTCAAGGGTGAATTTGAAGCGGTACCGTTACCGCTTCGTGCCCGTGAGGCTCTGTCCACTCATCTCCGTTCTGCCCATAGGAAGGCTGTTAGATCAATAGAGACCGCAGGACCAGAATGCAACCGGCACGGCAGCAGGGTACTGTCGAATCTCAAATTCAACGGACTATTTTTCCGAAGTGGTCTTGAAACTGCGGAGAGTATGAGAAAGTCGCTGCTCGAAATCAAAGGCTCTCTGGAAGTGAGCCAAAGCCCGCTCTGCGATTCCCAGGTCAATTTCGATCTCATTTTGCTGTGAAGGTGTCTGCTCCGGCCCCTGAAGCTCCTTCTTGAGCATCTCGATTTTCTTTTCCAGGTAATCGATGTGTTCTCGAAGTGTGCGCTCCATCGGCGGTCATCCTCCAGTTGTGGCATTGAATGTGGTCGGAATCCAGTTCGAGATAGTTTGGTCAAAGTGCAACTGCCATATCAGCACCAATGCTAATAAATGTATTACAGAGCCTTGTGAAAGCCTAAGGGTTAACTCGTGCCGTAAACGCGGCAAATCCGGGCTCCTAGCCCCTGGGGGATGTCCTCCGCACATTCACGTTGGTCTTCTCCCCTTTTCGGCCTCTTCAGAGGCTTGCGAGAGGCGCGCGGATTGATCCAACCAGCCCTAGCGAGAGCTTTGAACCTGACATATGGCAACTGCCACAAGATCGGCCAGCCGTTGCAGCGTCGCGTAGTGGTTCAGATCGAACGTAGTCTCCGATTTGTGAGACGCAGCGTTCGCTGCCGCCATTCAGTCCCGTCCATTCTTTTCACCATTTCCAGTCTCATCAGCCCTGCGTCCGTGCTGATCATCTCTATATAAGTTGGAGAATCAGCATAGAATCGCTCCCATGGAGATGACTGGATGGATCTTTCCCGCCGCCGCTTCGGCAAAATTGTGACCGCGTTGGGGCTCTCGCCGGCCATGGCTCCGCTTGGCGCTTACAGCGCCGGCTCAGGCGCCGCTTCGGCAACGCCGCCGGGCGAACCGGAGCTGCTGCGCCTGGAGCGCAATGGCTGGATGCCGAACAATCCTCATCTGCCGGTGCTGCTCTATCGCGGTGCGCTGAGGATGCAGGGCGACGACCCGGCCGCGGCATTCGAGGCACTGTTCACGCGCAACGGCTGGCCGCCGCAGTGGCGAAACGGCGTGTACAGCTTTCATCATTACCACTCGACCGCGCACGAGGTGCTGGGATTCGCGACCGGCACGGCGCAGATCATGCTGGGTGGCGAAGGCGGCCACCTCGTGACGGTGCAGGCCGGCGACATTGCCGTGCTGCCCACGGGCACCGGCCACTGCCGCATCACGGCCAGCAGCGACTTTCTGGTAGTGGGCGCCTATCCGCCCGACCAGAGCTGGGACATCTGCCGGTCGGCCCCGGATGCTGCGTCCGAGCGCCGCATGGCCACGCTGCCATTTCCCCAAAGCGACCCGGTCCGCGGAGCACGGGGCCCGCTGCCGAGGCTCTGGGCGTGAAGCCCGGGCGCAACTTTATTCCATTTAAAATCAGCACGGGTACCTTAAGTCGCTGTCGCCCGCCCACCCCAAAAACACCGGTTGCGCTATCATTAACGTCTATAGAGGTGAGCGGCCTGTCACCCCCTGAAGGCCGGTCCCGGTGGTGTGTGTGTCGAGATTCTTCCAGCGTTTCGTCTTCGTGCTTTCCGTAGCAATCTTCGTCGGCCTCGGCCTGGGGTTCGCTCTGGGTGAGTTTGGATGGTTCGGCGTGCATGCCGACGATCAGGACGGCGCGTACCGCCAGATGCGCGTGTACGCCGAAGTGCTGCAGAAGATCCAGAACGACTACGTCACCGACCCCAATATCAATGACGTAACCACGGGAGCACTGCACGGCCTGCTCGAGTCGCTCGACGCCGATTCGAGCTACCTGACGCCCGCGGAGTACAAGATCTACAGAGACCGCCCGTCCGGCGGCAACGCGCAGGAAGGCATGACGGTCTCGAAGCGGTTCGGCTACGCGACGGTCGTCAACGTCGAGCCGAATTCGCCCGCGGAGCAGAATCATCTGGCCGATGGTGATGTGATCGAATCCATCGGTGGCAAGTCGACGCACGATCTCTCGCTGGCCGTGATCCGCATGATGCTCGAGGGTAAGCCCGGATCCACTGTCGACGTGATGGTGATCCGTCCCTCGAAGCCGGATCCGGAGAAGGTGACGCTCACCCGCACCGTCGTTCCCTCGCCGCCGCTGAATCAGCAGGACTATGAGAACTCGACCATCCTTTATCTGAAGCCCGGAGAGCTGACCACTGCGCGCGTGGATGAGATGGCCGCCAAAATCAAGGCCGCGGGCAAAGGCCGCAAGATCCTGCTCGACCTGCGCGACTGCACCGGCGACGACCCGCAGCAAGGACTGCGGCTGGCCAACTTCTTTATCAAGCAGGGAACGCTGGCCACGCTGCAAGGCCAGCAGTATCCGCAGCAGACCTTCACCGCCGACCCGGCCAAATTCCTCACCGATGCGCCCGTCGCTGTGATCGTAAACCGCGGCACCTATGGCGGTGCCGAGCTGGCAGCGGCAGCCATCGAGGAGCTGAAGCGCGGCGATGTGGTGGGCGAGCGCACCTTCGGCGAGGGATCGGTGCAGAAAACCATCGACCTGCCCGACGGCGCGGCCCTCATGCTGACCGTGGCCAAGTACCAGGGTCCCGACGGCAAAAAGATCCAGGACGACGCCGTGGTTCCCACTGTGGCCGTCTCTTCGCAGCAAGATGATTTGGACGAGGGAGCCACTCCGCCCAACGGCGATGAGGTGCTGAATAAGGCTCTCGACGTGCTGAAGGGCAAGGGCGCGTAGTCCGGCTCCGAAGCATTCTTTCTCAACGCGGGACAGCTCTTGCACGCCGAGGTGCAACTTTCGTTTCAGCACCACCTCCGTGATTCGCAAAAGTGCTAGCCTAAAGGAGACGCATCCTCTCCCAGAGCGGTTCCACGGTTGAATTCCCCGTGTTGGAGCTGCGGAATGTGGCCTTGCCGCGTTTCAACAGTGCCTTCGGGATAAAACAACTGTGAAATCGTTGGAACGCCGACAGAGAGATGCCGAAGAGGCACACTTGGCTGCTACCCCCCAACGGCCTGCGGAGCCCCGTGGCCCCGTCTTGCGCGGTCCGAGATCGTTCGCTCCGGACCAGAAAAGCCGTTCTGTACCTCCCGCAAAACCAGCACCCCCGCAGCACAAGGTTGCGCGGCGTTTCGTAGTTGCCGTCCTTCTGGCGCTTGCCGCGGTCACGGGCTCACTGGCCGGACTAACCCTGGTCTACTCCTCCGACCTGCCGCAGATCAACGATCTTGAAAACTACCGCCCCTCCACCACCACCGACCTGTACGATCGCAACGGCCGCCTCTTCGGCTCCTTCGCTCTGGAACGCCGCATCGTGGTGGGCTACGACGGATTTGCGCCGATTCTGCGGGAAGCTGTGATCTCCATCGAGGACAAGAACTTCGAATCGCACTGGGGCATCAACGTTTTTCGCGTAGCCGGCGCGGCGTGGCACGACATCCGCAGCCACGGGCGCGCGCAGGGCGCTTCCACGCTGACCATGCAGCTGGCGCGCAATCTCTTTCTTTCCGATGAACGCACCGCCGGGCGCAAAATTCAGGAAGCATATCTGGCCATCCAGATCGAGCGCGCCTTCACCAAGGAACAGATCTTCACGCTCTACGGCAATCAGATTTATCTGGGCAGCGGCATGTACGGGTTCGAGGCGGCTTCGCAGTTCTATTTTTCCAAGCACGCGAAAGACCTGCATCTCACCGAGGCCGCGTTGCTGGCCGGACTGCCGAAAGGGCCCGTCGCGTTCTCGCCGATTCTGAATCCGGAGCGAGCGCTGCGACGGCGCAACCTGGTGCTGAGCGAGATGGAATCCGACGGCGTGATCACCCACGTACAGGCAGAAGAAGCGCGCAGCGCGCCGCTGGGCCTGCACATCACGCAGCCTTCGGGCTCGGTGGCGCCCTGGTTCCAGGAAGAAGTGCGGCGGGAGCTCGAGAAGCGCTTTGGCAGCGAAGAGGTGCACGAGGCCGGCCTACGCATCGACACCACGCTCGACCTCGATCTGCAGGAGACTGCGAATCACGCGGTCGCTGACGGCCTGGCGGCCTACGAGCATCGCCGCGGCTGGAAGGGCAATCTTGAAAATGTGCTCGCCGATGGCGGAACCCTCGAAGGCTACAAGCATCCCGACTGGGCGGTGGCCAGCGGTCCCGGCGATTATGTCCATGCGCTTGTCACGCGCGTGCTGCCGCTGGAGATTCACGCGCGCGTCGGCGCGCAGGAGATCCTGATTGTGCCGCCGGACTGGCAGTGGACGGCGCAGCGCTACGGCGATGCTCTCGTCAAACCCGGTGACGTGATTTACGTGCACTTGCTGCCGGCAATGGAAGGCACCGCGCGGCGCGCGACCCTCGAGCAGGACTCCGGCGTGCAGGGCGCGCTGATGGCCATGGACAACACCAGCGGCGACGTGCTGGCGATGGTGGGCGGGCGCGACTACGAGACCTCGGTCTTCAACCGCGCCACACAGGCGCAGCGCCAGGTGGGCTCGAGCTTCAAACCCTACGTCTACACGGCGGCGATTGAAGACGGCGTGAAGCCGACAGACATCATCGTCGATGCGCCGGTGAGCTTCGGCAGCTACCATCCGCACAACTACGAGAACGATTTCAAAGGTGCGATGACGGTAGCCAACGCCTTTGCCGAATCGCGCAATATCCCCGCGCTCAAGCTCGCGGCGCGCGTAGGCATTCGCAAAGTCATCGACGTGGCGCACAAGTTCGGCGTCACTTCCGACATTCCTCCATTTCTGCCCGTCGCGCTGGGCGCCGTGGAGATTACGCTGCAGGAGCAGATGACGTCGTACTCGGTCTTCCCCAACGACGGAGTGCGCGTTTCGCCGCGGCTGATTCGCAAGGTATCGAACGCCGACGGCATCACGCTCTGGGAAGACCGGCCAACCGTGAATGAAGTGCTCGATCAGCAGACGGCGCGCACCATGATGTCGCTGCTCAAGGGCGTAACGCAGCACGGTACGGGCGCGTCCGCCGCGCAGTTGAATCATCCGCTGGGTGGCAAGACCGGCACCACGAGCGACTTTACCGATGCGTGGTTCCTCGGCTTCTCGCCCTCGGTCACCTGCGGCGTTTGGGTCGGGTATGACAGCCGCGAATCGCTCGGCAACAAGGAGACCGGCGCCGTCGCCGCGCTGCCCATCTGGATCACCTTCATGAAAGCCGCCATCGTCGGCAAAGATGACGAGACCTTCCCCGGCGATGAGCAGACG
>Ga0335073_10004067_pt1 | contig 20440 bp, 11 predicted proteins | sample Lox_Sample_22_FD_207093 | JGI IMG/M metagenome (GOLD analysis project Ga0335073, IMG submission 207093) | Soil microbial communities from Loxahatchee National Wildlife Refuge, Florida, United States - Lox_Sample_2.2 | ecosystem: Environmental > Terrestrial > Soil > Wetlands | place: USA...
TGAGCCAAGCATCAATAAACGGCCCAATCAGCCAGGGCCAAACCGTTCCTTGATGATACGCGGCATCGCGGTCGCGCAGATTGCCATAGTATTTGGGTTTGTAGTCCTTCTCCCCGGGCGCTAGCGTACGCAAACCCACCGGTGTCAACAGGCTTTGTTCGACGCAGTGCAGGACGGAAGCCCATCTGTCCTGCGAAAGCACGGGAAAATCCAACGAGACGGCAAATATCTGGTTGGGCCGCAAGGATGCATCGTCGCCGTTGACGCCATCGACGACGTCATAAAGATATCCGCCGCGCTCGAACCAGAAGCGTTTCTGGAAGGATTCCCGGCATCGGGCGGCATGTCCCGCTATTTCCGAAGCTTTGGTCTCGTCGCCCGCATCGGTGAGCCATTGCCGCAGGTAGCAGAGCGCGTTGTACCAGAGCGCATTAATTTCCACCGCTTTGCCGCGGCGCGGTGTGACTACCCAATCGTCCACCTTGGCGTCCATCCAGGTCAACTGGTAGCCCTCGGCGCCTTGCGCCAGCAGGCCATCGCTGGGATCCACGTGAATCCCGAAATCGGTTCCTCGCGCGTGCGCTTCGATAATCTCGACGAGCTGCGGCAGGAGTTGCGAAAGCAGGAGCGGATCGCCGGAGGCCTTCAGGTAGCGAGCGATAGCGTGAAAGAACCACAGCGTTGCGTCGGCGGTATGGTAAAGACCCTCGGCGTGGCCTTCTGGAAACATGTTCGGGATAAGACCATGGCGAATATAGTGCGCGAACGTCCGCAGAATGTAGGCGGCCTCCACGTGCCGGCCCGTGGTAAGTGTCAGCCCTTCGAGAGAAATCATCGTGTCGCGGCCCCAGTCGGTGAACCACGGATAGCCGGCGATCACGGTGCGCACGTCATCTCCCCGTGCCCGGGCCCGGACTGAGTCGTCACTCCGTCCTTCCGGCACAATGATGAATTGATCCGCAGCCAAGACCAGCTCGGCCGCCATGCTTTCCGCAAGGACATCGGGCGCCCGGGCTAGGAGTTTTTTTCTGCGATCGACTTCGGCGGTCTCGGCGTATTTCGGGGGCACCGCGCGAATGGCTTCCCAGGATTCGGCGGAGGCCACCAGGGTTACCGGGTCTTGCGGCGTGAGAACTACGGAGAAATAGCCGGGACTCCACAAGTCTCCACGGGCCGCGTAGCCCCTGCTTTCTTCTACACGATAAACCACCTCTTGGTAGCGTGTGCGATCCATGGTCAAAGACTTGTCTTTGCCATACAACATCAGGCGCAGCGGCGGAATGTTGGTCTGCGAGGAAATCTCAAAGGAGTCCTCAATCACGGTAAAGGCGTAGTTCCCAGCCAGCGGAGTGTTCACCGGGGCTTCGTGCGGCCGAAAATTCACCGAGGGACGCAGCGTCAGATTCAGGGTGCTGCCTCTGACCATCCGGTAGCTCACGTGCACAGTGTTCTGCCGGTGAACCATCACCACGCGCCTCTCCAGCAAGATTTCGCCAAAACGATAAGTCCAGATGGGAATGCCGTCGTCCAGCCGAAACTCTTCGAGATGCTCGCAGCCTTGCGGGCGCAGTGGGGCATCGACCCGCTCCTCGCCTCCCAACTGGACGGCCGGGTCCCCGGCAATCTCCACTTTCTCGATGAGGTCATTTAGCAGCAGGATGCGCCCGAGCGGTGTGGGAAGCGCAGCAACCAGGTAACCGTGGAAGCCTCGCGTGATCACGCCGGCGAGACTGCCAGAAGCGTAGCCACCGAGACCGTTGGTAACCAGCCATTCTTTGGCGACCAACGCGTCGTAGGCGTCACCGGTGGTCTTTCGATACGCGATGCGTCGCAAGACCTCATTCATGCTCGGGAAGCTCCTCTCGCCGAAGCGGCCGCAACAGCACCGCGGCCTGCGCCGGGACGATCCAGCCGCGGTCAGTGTCTAGAGGAGCGGTTCCGTTGCCGCCATAGCGAGGATCATCACTCGACCACCGGATGGCCCACTCGCTATTCTCCGGCGGCGCCAACAAGGGAAAGGATGGCGACGTAAGCCGCAACTCCGTACCCAGGTTCACCAACAGCAGCAGGTCGTCGCGAAAATCCCCGGAAAAGAAACGCAGCGCAAGGGCTTCCGGACCCACGACCGCGCCATCGAAATTGCGATCCTGCCGTGCGATGAGTGGCTCGGACTTTCGCAACGCCAGGAGATCGCGATGCAGCGCCAATTCCTCCGCATGGCGCGTGCGCTCGCCATGATCCAGTTTGCATTTCTCGAATGTCGAGCTCGCACACGGATCGTCAAAGGGCGCTCCGGCACAGGCCAAATTCCGCCACTGGGCCAAGAACTCCGCCCGGCCTTTGCGGACAAGGGCGGCCAGCGCCGGTTCATGGTCGGCGAAGAATGCGAAAGGCGCAGAGGAAGCGAACTCCTGGCCCTGAAACAGCATCGGTGTGCCCGGGCTCAAGAGCCAGAGCGCAGTGAAAGCCTTATACCTCCCGTAGCTGGTCAGCTGACGCAAGCGTAGGCCGCGGCCGGAATTGGCCACCTGATCGTGATTTTGTAAGAACGTGATCATGGCTGCGCAGTCCACGTCGAGCGTGCTGGTGCCCCGTCGCTGTTGCTGCCAGGAATACCATTGGCCTTGATAGAGAAAGCCGTACTTGGCAGCTGAAAGTAACTCTTGGGGCGTTCCTAAATAGTCTGTGTAGTAGGCTTCTCGCACACCCGTCGCGGCGACCATGGCCGAGTGATGGAAATCGTCGTTCCACAGTCCGTCGAAGCCGTATCCGCCGTGCGATCTGGTTCGAATCAACCGAACCTGCTGAGGTTCGTTTTCGGCGACTAGGACAATTTGCCGGGTTCCCGCGGCGTTTCGCGCGCCCCGTCCGATCATGGCCAGGACATGCTCAGCAGAATCGTCGTAGATGTTTTGTGTTGCGTCGAAGCGTAGACCATCCAGGTGATACTCCGCGATCCAATACGCAGCGTTGGCCGCAAAAAACTCGCGCACGGAGCCGCTGTTAAGGCCGTCGAAATTTATTGCGGCTCCCCAATCTGTTTTGTGACTGCTGGTGAAGTAGTCCGGCGAAAACTTCTCGAGATAGTTTCCGTCTGGACCAAGATGGTTGTAGACGACGTCTAAGACTACGCCGAGCCCATGCGCGTGAGCCGCATCCACAAAGCCCCGGAAATTGTCGGGCGATCCATAATTGTGAGTCGGGGCAAAGAGGTCGACGCCATCGTAGCCCCAACCGAACGAACCGGCGAACTCCGACACTGGCATCACTTCAATCACCGTGACCCCGAGCTCAGCCAATTCCGGCAGATGCTTCGCGGCAGCTTGCCAGGTGCCTTCCGGAGTGAACGTGCCGAGATGGAGTTCGTAGATAACCTGACCGCGAGGCGTTACGCCTCGCCAATCGCTGTCGCTCCAACGAAATGCGCCAGGGTCGATAACTTGCGAAGGGCCGTGCGGGCCATGCGGTTGGAAACGCGAAGCAGGATCCGGGAACGGGCCTTCGCCATTGATCAGAAATGAATAGCGGTCGCCGGTCATCGCTCCTCCGACGAATTGGGAAAAGTATCCATCCCCGCAAGGCTCCAGGATGTGTTCCGCGTTGTTAACCATCACGGAAATGGTTTGCGCGCGAGTGGCCCACACGCGGAACGAGACTCCCCTTGCCGACACCTGCGCGCCAACCGGGTACCACCAGGGAAAAACCTTCGTCGTCATGAAGCGCTTTAACTAGGAGCAAGTCAGATTCGCGGGCCGTCTGCCTGCGAGCAGAACTCAGACGCCATTCCAGGTTCGCTTCTTTGTACGGGGAACTTCATGTTTAGGCAATACCAGGTTGGCTGTACGGCAAATATGCAGCTTAGGGTGGGCGGCAAGGAACCAACACTGCCGCGGGTAAGACCTCAAAAACGCGGGCCAATCGCAATCGGCCGTCTTGCAGCGAGAAGCGCTCTCCGCTCATCACGTCGCGCCAATGCTCGGCCGCGGGGGAGGAAACTACCGCCACCGTTGCCTTACCCCAGTCGCGCGCGGCGCGTCTCGCGTCCAGCGAGCCGATGGTGAGGCTTTGTTGCGATTCGGTGCGACGCGAGAAGGCGCAGACCCGGAAATTGTTGTCGCTCTCCACGGTCATTGGCTCATAGCTACCTCGTTCGAAAAGAACCCTGCTTTCTTTCCGGAATTTCAGCAGTGCTGCAGTGAGGGATAGCTTGATTCTTCCGTCCCAGGCTTGGTCCAGAAGCTGGCGAAGATATGCAGAGCCGCCCGCGCAAGGTTCGCCTCGCAACTGCTTGAGAAAATCGCGCCGGAGATCGAAGTCCACAGCCCTGCGATTGTCCGGGTCCATGAGACTTAGGTTCCACAGCTCACAGCCTTGATAGAAATCGGGAACGCCTGGTGAAGTAGCCTTCAAGACGAGTTGCACAATGGAGTTGTGGATGCCCATGCGAGTAACCACTTGCTGAAATTCCAGAAAGCTTTCCAGGAAAGCCGAGGAAATCGCGGGATCCAAAGCCTCTCGAAGAAACTGTAAGACGGCTCCTTCATACGCGCTGTCCGGCGCGACCCAATTCGAACGTAAGCGCGCCTCGCGCAGAGATTTGATCGTCGCTTGAGCCAGGCGCTCCGCAAAGTCGCGCAAAATGGAAATGTCGAGACTGCCGATAGACCTTAATTCCGGCGGGCAGGAGGCCACCAGGTTCTGATAAAGCAGGTATTCGTCATTCGGATCCGGCGGTCCAGTCCTTTCCACGTCGCCATGCCGGGCGCGGAGAAGTCGGCTCCAGGTGTTCACTCGCGTAATCCATTCATCGGGAATCAAAGAAAGCGCCGCTAGGCGCATGCGCGCATCCTCGCCGCGCTTGGTGTCGTGCGTGGAGGTCGCTAACATCGCGCTGGGCCAGTGCTTCGCGCGTTCCTCGTTGTGTTGGTGAAAAGCCGCTATCGAAACACCAAACTGCTCCGGCGAGCTGCCCACTTCGTTCAGGGCTACGAAGCGGTTGTAGCGGTATAGCGCGGTATCCTCCACGCCTTTGGCCATGGCTGGACCGCTGAGCTGCTGCGCCTTCATCGCAAAACGTGCCAATGATTCGGGTTTCAGATAGGGGCTGTCTGTCCGCGGTGAGTGGCCTAGAAGCAGGGACTCTAGAAAGTCGAAAATCGTCGGGTCGAGTTCTTGTTCATTGCTTCGTGCTTGCGCGATGGCCCAACGAATGTAGCGTTGGTCCGCCTCATTCGCCCCCTCGCGATCTACATAGGTTCGGTATACCGGAAAACACGCCACAATTTCTTTGAGCGCGCGGCGCGAAATGTGATGCGTGAAATCTTGTGTGGTGGGGTCTTGCCGTGCGAGGCGAATGGCCGCGCGGGTCAGCGATTCCAGCTCTCCGGCCATCTCGTTCTCCAGAATAGTGCGCTTGGCTTGCCGCGCAATGCTCGGAAACCCGTCGCAATCGCCCGCGAATTCTTGGTAGAAGCGTGTGAGGGGAGCCTGGGCGCCTGGATCGATGAAGACGCCGGTCAAAATATTGCAGAAATCATAACCGGTTGTGCCGGCCACCGGCCAATCTGGACGTAGATCCTCGTGACTTTGCAGTATTTTCTCAACCACAAGATAAAAATCTCCGCCAGCATTTTGGCGAAGCCGGCTTAAGTATTCCTTCGGGTCATAAAGCCCGTCGACGTGGTCGATGCGAAGCCCGTCCAGTTCGCCGCTGCGGAGCAGCAAAAATACCAAGCGGTGGCTGTGTTCGAACACCTCCGGCAGTTCCATGCGGATGCCGGCCAGTTCGTTGATGTTGAAAAAACGGCGATAATTAATGTCATCCGCTGCGACGCGGAAATGTGCCGGCTTCCAGTTCTGTTTCTGAATCAGGGTGTCCAGAAAGTGCCAGGATTGCAGGTCGCCTATAGTGCCGCGGAATTTAGATGAATTGCTTTCAAGCTTCCACGCGTTTGCCCCATTCGAGCGAACGAAATCTGCCAGTTCTTTCTTCAGTTGTTCGACGCGTTCCCAAAGGGCCGGCCCGGCAGAGGGCAGGGAATCAAACTTTAGCGCGAGCTTGGCGAGATTCTCATCATCTCCGTCGAGGACTTGCCCGTACGTACGAGGAGCGACAGGCAATTTATGGCTGCCATAAAGCCAAACGCTAAATTCTCCTGCTGGTGCGTCAAAACGGAGTTCGATCTGTCCTTCCTGCAACACCAGCCCGTACTGCTTCTCTAAAAACGGCACCAGCAGTTTGCCCGCAAGATATCCCGAGTATGGTTCCCAATCGATATCGAACCATTCCGCGTATCGTGAATCCCGGCCGAACTCCAGCAAGTCGAGCCACAAAAGGTTATCGGCGCCGCCGACGCCCATGTGATTCGGAACGTAGTCGAGAATCTGCTTCAGGCCATGTTCCTCGAAGGCATCCAACATTCTCTGAAATGTGGCGGCGCTTCCCAGCTCGGGGTCGAGTGCGTTGTGATCGATGATGTCGTAGCCGTGTGTGCTGCCCGGCCTGGCCCGCAAATAGGGCGAAGCGTAGACATGGCTGATGCCCAGCTCCGCCAGATATGGCGCAAGATCTGCGGCGTCGGCGAATCCGAAATGCCTTCCAAATTGCAAGCGGTAGGTCGCGCGAGGAACCATGGAGGGCTGCTAGAAAAGGCTGTTGGTCGGCGCCAGTTCGCTAACACATGAAGAGAACGCGCACGGAACGTTCTGGCATCCGGATTTTTTCTGCCGGCCGGAATACGTGGCCGTTTTCAGGTGATTCGGAAGTATCCAGCTCGAGATACCAACCCGTTCCTTCGACCGTTCCGGGCAGCACGAACTCACCCGCTTCATGGTGCGCGTTGAACAGCAGCAATACCGCGCTTTCTGCCTCGCCGGTATTCTGTTGCAGTAGTTCCGGTCGCGCCCGCCCATCCAGCAGCATGCCAACGCTGCGCAAACCGGGATCACGCCAGGACTCGTCATTCATTTCCGCGCCAGAAGGATGCAGCCACGTCACGTCTTTCACACCCAAAGCTTGGTTCCACGCGCCTGTGACAAAGCGATTCAGACGCAGAACCGGATGGCGGCTGCGCAGCGCTGTCAGCTTGCGCACGAAGTCCACGGTTCCTCTGTTTTTCTCAAGCAACGACCAGTCGACCCAGCTGATCTCATTGTCCTGTGAGTAGGCGTTGTTGTTGCCCTGCTGCGTCCGATGAAACTCATCGCCAGCGACCAGCATGGGTAGTCCCTGCGCCAAGAAGAGTGTCGCGAGGAAATTGCGAATTTGCCGTTCGCGCAGCGCCTTAATCACGGTGTCGTCCGTTGGACCTTCCACTCCGCAATTCCAAGACCGATTGTTCGACGTTCCGTCTTTGCCCCCTTCTCCGTTGGCATCGTTGTGCTTGTCGTTGTAACTCACGAGATCGCTCAGCGTGAATCCGTCATGCGCCGTGACGAAATTTACCGAAGCCCATGGCTTGCGCCCCTTGCGGTTGAAAATGTCTGCGGAAGCGCAGAGCCACTTCACAAATTCCCCTGCCGGCAAGGCACCTCTCCAGAAATCCCGGACGCCATCACGAAACTTGTCGTTCCACTCGGCCCAGCCCGGCGGAAACTCGCCCACCTGGTATCCGCCCGGCCCGCAGTCCCACGGTTCGGCGATTTTCTTGACTGTGGAAAGCACCGGATCCTGGCTGCAAACCTTCAAAAAGCCGCTCTGCTGATCGAAACCGCCGGGTTCGCGCGCCAAGACCGTCCCCAAATCGAAACGGAATCCATCCACCTGCGCCTCGTGGTGCCAATACCGCAAACTGTCGGTGACCATCTGCAGGACTTGCGGATGCGAAAGATTCAGGGTGTTGCCCGTTCCTGTATCATTGATGTAATAGCGCGGTTTGTCGGAAATCAGCCGGTAGTAGCTGGCGTTGTCGATGCCTTTGAAAGATAAGGTCGGACCGAGCTCGTTGCCTTCCGCCGTATGGTTGTAGACTACGTCCAGAATCACTTCCAGTCCGGCATCATGGAATCGCGCGATCATCTCCTTGAATTCCCATAGCGTGTCTTGCGGGTCAGCCGCATAGCGAGGATCGGGCGCGAAGAATCCGATCGTGTTGTAGCCCCAGTAGTTGGCGAGATGCTTTTCTGTTAGCCTCCGATCATCCACAAACGTGAAGACCGGCAACAACTCAACCGACGAGACGCCCAGTGATCTGACGTATTCAACAACCTGTTTGTGCGCTAAACCCGCGTAGGTTCCGCGTTTCTTCTTGGGCACCGCCGGATGCAGTTTGGTGAACCCTTTCACATGCAGTTCATAAACAACAGTCTTGTTCCACGGTACCGAACGATGCCGCCGAGCGTTGGTCCGCCACCGAAATTCGGGGTCGATCACGACACACTTCGGCACGAACGGCGCACTGTCGCGCTCGTCAAAAGACAAGTCTGCGTTCTCAGCTCCGATCGTGTAGCCAAAACATGCATCATTCCACTGCAGCAATCCGCGATGCGACATCGCGTAGGGATCCAACAGTAGTTTGTGCGGATTGAAGCGGTGGCCTTCTTCCGGTTTGTATGGACCATGCACGCGGAAACCGTACACCGTCCCAGGCGTGAGATGCTCCACATAGCCGTGCCAAATCTCATCCGTAAACTCCGGCAATTCGATGCGCTGGCGTTCCTCTTTGCCCTGCGAATCGAAGAGGCACAACTCAACCTTCGTCGCGTAGGCCGAGAACAACGCAAAGTTCACGCCTTTGCCGTCCCACGTCGCACCCCGCGGATGCGGTGATCCTTCGCGAATTTCTGAATGGCCGCCGCCGAACATCTTCCGATTATGAACGGCTGGAGCGTCTTCAGGGTCGCGAATCTCGCCCCGGGTTTCTGCGAATTCCCGAGAAGCCGCTGGCGAAGGAACCGCGATCGCCGACTCCGACTTGTCACTCGGTCCGTTTCCGCTGGACTCGTTCTCCGCGCCTATCTCTTTGCGTGGGCTGGGCGAACCGAGCGCGGCTTCCGTTAGTGCCTTATTTAGATCCTGCGCGCTCGCCGAAGCACCGGGAGAGCTTGAGGCCTGAGAGGGTAACGTATCTAGCGAAATCTCCCCCGGCGATTCAGAACTGGTTGTTGGTGCAGAATCCGTGACTTCCAAACTGTGTCGCTCCTAGGAACAAATGGCAAATCTGCCCATTCCACGCGAAGCGGCGTCTTCTCGCTGTGAGGAAATAACGCGCATCGCGACCACCGGTTTCGCGCTAGGGTATGGCGATTTGCGCTGTGCAACTATCCCGCAAACGCTGTAGAACGAGCTGGTTAATAGGGTAAGGCGCGTTACGCAAGCAGCGTTTTCCGTTTTGGCGCAGGCGCGCGAGCCGCGCCGTTAGAGTGAGCTAGGCTGTTGTTGGATTCCGCCGAAATCGCCGAAACTCAACACCTACATTTCGAGCGCGTGCCCCGAGCCCATCGTCATGAGTTCTATCAAGTGCAGGTAGGCCCCGACCACCTACTCCGTCTCGACAAATCGACCGCGCCGTTGCGAGCACATCTATCAAGTGGGTGCTTCCACATCAATCGCTGGTCTGCCTCGCGCCCCTAGGATTCGTTACCCGCCGGGAAATTAGCCGCCGAAGCCGAGTGTCACCAATCTACTCGACGAGTACAGGACGTTGTGTCCGTGGAGGATTTCGACTATAGTCCCCACTCCATGATGCGTAAACGTTTTCTGGCTTTGTTTTTTATGTTTTTTGGAGCAATGGCGCCGGTGGCCCCGGCCCAAAATGTGCAATTATCGGTCGACGTTTCGAGAGTCGGCGCGAAAATCGACCGCAACATTTTCGGGCAGTTCGCCGAACATTTGGGCCACGGCATTTACGATGGGATCTGGGTCGGACTGGATTCGTCCATTCCCAACACGCGTGGCATCCGCAATGATGTGGTGGGCGCACTCAAAGCGATCAAAGTACCGAATGTGCGTTGGCCTGGCGGCTGCTTTGCCGACGAGTATCACTGGCGCAAAGGCATTGGTCCGCAACGCGCCGTGACACTGAATCCCAACTGGGGTGGCGTGATCGAGCCGAACACTTTCGGGACTGACGAATTCATGGACTTCCTGGACCAGATTGGTGCAGAGGCCTACGTGTCAGCGAATATCGGTTCCGGCACGCCGCAGGAAGCAGCCGAGTGGCTGGAATATATGACGGCCGCGCAGCCGACGACCCTGGCAAAAGAGCGCGCGGCGAACGGCCATGCGGCGCCGTACAAAGTCGGCTATTTGGGGCTCGGCAACGAGAGTTGGGACTGCGGCGGCAACATGACGCCGGACTACTATTTGGACAAAATGAAGATTTATAGCCGGTTCGTGCGCAACTTCAATCCGGCGCAGCAGGAAAAGCAGCAGATGCGCAAGATCGCAGTCGGCCCCGGTGGTGGTGAACCGAGGTGGACCGAATGGACCGAAGCGATCATGAAGGCCTATCAGCAACACAGCTGGAGTTGGGACATCAACGGGCTGTCGTTGCACAACTATACGGTCGTAAAATGGCCGCCGGCGTATGCCTCAACGGGCTTCGGAGAAACTGAGTACGCGCAGATTCTTAAGTCCACGCTCGAGATGGACAGCCTGATCGCCAAGCACTCGGCCATCATGGACAGGTACGATCCTCAGAAGAAAGTCGCGCTGGTCGTCGATGAGTGGGGCGCCTGGTATGCGCCGCTGCCGGGCAGCAATCCGGGCTTTTTGGTGCAGCAAAATAGTTTGCGCGACGCGATATTGGCCGCACTGAACGTGAATATCTTTGCCCGCCACGCCGACCGTGTGCGCATGGCCAACATCGCGCAGATGATCAACGTCCTGCAAGCGATGATCATGACGGATGGAGAGAAGATGGTGCTGACGCCGACGTACTACGTCTTCAAGATGTACAGGCCATTCCAGGATGCTACGTTTCTGCCGGTGACCTTCGATGCGGGCACCTACACGCGGGGTGACATTACTTTGCCGCGAGTCGACGCGATTGCGGCGAGAGACGCGGTGGGCCAGCTTTGGTTGGCGATAACGAACCTCGATCCCAATCAGCCAACGGAAATAGAAGCTACGATAAGCGGCGTGCGCGCCCGTGCGGTCGTAGGCGAAATGCTCACCGCACCGAAGGTAGACAGTGTCAATTCATTTGACGCGCCGCGAGCCGTGGTTCCAAAAGCGGTTTCGTTTGCAGTCGAGGGCGGAAAGCTCATGCTCAAGCTGGAACCCAAATCGGTGACGGTGGTCTCCATCGAGCAGTGATGCTGGCCTAGAAATAAACCACGAACATCCGGGGGCCTGGCGATCGGCTTCACCAGTTCAACCGCAGCAGCGATACTCCCTGGCTGGGTTCGGTAAAAGTGAACTCGAGAGTGTTCCCCTTTGCGGAAATCGTACGCGGAAATTTGGTCTCTTCGAGCTGTCCAGCGGCCTGAAGCTGCTCATACTGCTTGGCGGACGGGTTTTGCGGCGATCCCAGGGTTTGCCAAGCGTGATAGGGGTTGGCGTGGTCCGAATCTATGCGCCACTGTTCCATCGACACCTGCGCCGCTTCACGTGGAAGGCCGTTTACAGTGACGCGGACTTCCGCGAGCCCTGTCGCTGCGGAATTGTCGCGATAGTTCCATACGAGGACGTCTACGCTCCGGCCGTCTTCCGTGGCCATGGCATTTACATCGGAGTTGGCGCTGGACTGAAGCGCCGCGTCGAGGTCGAGCGCGCCGGTACTTTCACTCTCGATGCGTTGTCCTTGCATCGTCCCGAACATCCGGAAGACGTTCAACAGAGGCAAGTTGATGTCATGCGTCGTAAACGAGCGAAGCCCTGCAAAAATAGGCTGGCCCGGGAAGGTGAAAGCCCAGCTGATGGCGCCTTCCAAGCGGATGTCGTGGCGCTGCGCCAGAGCGAGCGTCCCATTCAAGAGTTCCGCTTCATAGCTGGCATATTGCGAACCCAGGCGATAGGCGTTTTCCGGGTGCGACTTGGCATCACAAGCTGCGCAACCCTCGGGATCAGATTCACTGAGCACCACCGGCAAATGGTGCAAGGTTGAAAATTTCTCGATGATCGCAAATCCTTGGTCGATATCTCGCAGCTGGTTCCCAATGTTCAATTGCACATGGTTGTTTACGAGGCTGGTGCGGCCTTTCGCGTGAAATGAAATGAAGTCAAGCGGAACTTCTTTCTTTCCGTTCACGTAGTTTGGGCCATAGACGCAATGCTCGAGAAACTCTCGCAAAAAATCGGCGGCGCGCTGATTTGCAGGGCCGGTCGTGGCAGGACCGCCCACGCGGCCTGCGGGCAACGCCCGCCTCACCGCAGAGACGGTGTAATCGTATAGTTTGAAGTACTCACCCTTCGTGCCATGCCAATAAAAGATGTCCGGCTCGTTCCAAACCTCCCACTCCCACTTGGCCACTTCCCCCGCCCCATAGCGATCCGCGAGGTGTCGAACCCACTGATAGACGAGTTCAGACCATTCGTCGTAATTGGTCGGAGGATAAGACCAGCCGGTATCCAAAGGGCCTTGCGGCCAATGGTGCTGATACGGCTCCGGATGAGTCGAGAGCGCTTCGGGCATAAACCCGATTTCGACGAAAGGAGTAATCCTCAGGGCTTTGTAGGTGTCGAAAATCTGATCGGTGATGGCCCAATTGTAGACGGGTTTCCCGGAAGTATCGCGGGTGAACGCATTTGTCGAGCCCCATTTCAAGGCCGCCGAACCGTCGCCGGAAGTCAGAAGATTGTGGGTGCGATCGTGGATGGGCGAAGAACTCAACTCCGCGAGCTTGCCAAGAAGGTTGCGTCCTTCGTCGCTGTAGACGTAATTCGGCTCGTCGTGGCCGACCCACGCCCAAACCGGTTCGAAGCGCCCCATCGTTTTCGACGCGTCAACCTTCACGCTGACCGTTTGCTGTGCCGACGATCTTCCGGCCCCCGCCAGCAGGCAAAAAAGGACCCAGGTACCGGTTGTTTTCAGCATTGGCACTTTTCGAGGGAACATGGGGAAACGCTTGCTATCAGTAGCACAAAAACCAGCCGGAAGGAACGCGAGAGTTCAGGAAGGCATGAGGACCTTCGCAGTTTCCTGGTTGTAGATTTAGCGGATTCAGCCCGCCAAAATTTTCTCGAGACCGGCCTTGTTGGTGATAATCAAGCTGGATCCGCGCACTTCAATCAGGCCCTGCCTTTTGAAATTCGCGAATAGGCGCGTCACGGTTTCGCGCGAGGCTCCTATCATTTCGCCGATGTCTTTGTGAGTGAGAGTCAGAACCGCTCGCTGATGTCCATTGTTTTCGATTGGAGTCGTGCGTAGGTCCAACAGGAACCGCGCCAGTTTTTCCGCCGTAGAGCTCGAGAAACCTAGATAACGAACTTCGAGCAACGTGGCGTGATATATCTTGCTGAGGATCTCGGCCGCGCGGACAGCCGCTTCGCCATGTTCCCGCAAGAATTGCAAGAACGCTTCTCGCGGAATGAAATTGGCCTGTATCGGTTCCAGTGCCTCGGCAGTTAGCTCATACGCCGTTCCCGACAGGGTGCCCGCGAGCCCGACGACTTCGCCCGCTTCTGCGATACGCACGATGATCGATTTCCCGTCGGAGGAGGTCGTCGAAAGCTTCACGCGACCATTACATAGCACGAACACTCCCCGCGGTTCCTGGCCTTCCACGAAGAGAATCGCATCTTTCGGATACGTCGCGGATGACGAAATAGCATCCAGCGCAGCAAGTGCGGGACCCGGAAGGTCACAAAAGATTCGCTCCGTCATCAACGGGCAGGCCAAACAGCTTTCGATAATCTGCAAGCCATACGGAGACTTAGTGCTCTCGGCTGGTTGCTGCGCAGAACGGCGTTTCTTGTTGGGAATTACTGTCACGCGGTAGGCCATGGTTCCCTCCGGGAGTCGTGCTTCCGCTCCACAACCATTGGTAGCGGAATCGGTTTCCACCCGAAGTAACAGCCCGTACCGAATCTTGTGACGAGTGTCACCTGCGCCTCGCAAGGCACAGAAACGAAGCGCTAGCCCGCGGGAAAATCATTCGGTTCTGGGAATTGTCAGCCGCGGATGGTCAGCACCGGGCAGATCGCGCGCACCACTATCTGGTGAGCCGTGGCACGTTCGAGGTGTGTGGCTGCCCCGATGTGTTTACCCGGATCGCGGACCCCCAAGACAATCAAGTCGGCGTCCAGTTCTCGCGCTGCTTCGAGGATCTTATCTGCGGGAGCACCGAAGCGTACGGTTGCTTCTGGCCGGCACCAGTTGTCGGCGCCGGAGGGGACAATTTCGTACAGTTCGTGCATGATGTTGGCCACCGAGTCGGGCTTAGCCTGCAACGATTTCCGGCCGGCCGGGTCGCGCATCACGTGCAGCAACAGCAACCGCGCTTGATTGTCCTCCGCCAAGGAGATTGCATACGGGGCGGCCGCCTGCGCCTCGCGGGAAAAATCGCTAGCGTACAGCACCCGGCGGAAGTGGCCTCCGCGGTGGGCGCCAGTTCGTACCGACGGACCGATCGTTAGCACGGGCACACTCGCCCGGCGAAAAATGTCCTCCGCGACGGACCCCAATAACAACTTTGCTGCGCCGGTCCGTCCGTGGGTACCCAGGATTAGGAGGTCAATCTCGCGCTCCCGAATTGCTCGTTCAATCGAGGACCAAATCGACACATCGCGAACTACAGCGGTTTCATGCGGCACACCCGCAAGCTGCGAGTCCAGCCTCTGCATCTCCACCTGTGCGCCTTCTTCCATTCCCTCGATCGCGGGTCCGATCGTCTCCGGGGATGCATAGGCGAGCGGAATGGGAACGAGTACGTGCAGCGCATGCAGTTTTGCCTGATACTCCCGTGCCAACGCTACCGCGAAAGGGATCGCCAGCTCGGAGGGCTCGGAAAAATCTGTTAAGAACAGAAGGTTTTTCAGCACCACTCGCTTTTCCGTTGCAATGCCGCTCATAAACACGACCTCGTTGGCACCAGTGTGAGGCGGGAAAGCCGTTGGATTCGGTGATGTGGCTCACCTGTGGCTGTGACGCTGTTGACGATCACCAGGAAGGATGGCACCGGACGCTGCCGGAGGATGGTGCCGGTTCATAGCGGTACAGAGCCGAGTTGGCGTTCTCTTCGAAATGCGGTTGTGCGCCCGTGGGCTTCCAGCTTAGCTTTGCATGGAACGGGCTAAACGGAAGGCGTCGCCAGGAGATCATCCATGGGCTGCGTCTGTGGACCGGGGCGTGCCGGCATTGCCGGGAGCGCGGCGATGAGCTGACGCGTATAGGGATGCCGCGGAGAATAGAAAATCTGTTGCGGCGTCGCGGACTCCACGATTTGCGATTCGTGCAGGATACAGACGCGATGGCAAAGCGCGGCCACCGAAAGCAGATCATGGGAGATGTACAGGATGGCCGTGCCCAGAGTCCGGTTCAGCCGCGCAAACAGCGCTAGAATTTCCGATTGTGTGATGGTGTCGAGAGCGCTGGTGGCTTCGTCGGCAATCAGCAATGCCGGGCGGTGCAGGATCGCCATCGCGATACAAACGCGTTGGCCCTGGCCTAGGCTTAATTGTGAAGGCAGCCGACGGAGAAAATCGGGCGTACCCGGCAGACTGACATTCTCCAGGGCGGACCGTATCGCGGTGTCACGTTCGTTCGCTGTTCCGCGAGCGTGTGCCTTCCAACATTCGCGAAGTTGGGTGCCGATCGCGAGTACCGGATTCAGGGCTGTTAGTGGGCTTTGCAGAACGATACTCATGTCTTTGCCGCGCAATTCCCGCAACCGGGTCTCCGAGCTTCGCAGTAGATTTTCTTGTTGAAAAATTACGTCGCCGCGCACGGTGCCGCCCTTGCCCGGTAGCAAGTTCAGCAGGGCCAGAGCCAGGCTGCTCTTTCCTGAGCCGCTTTGCCCCACCAGGGCAACAATTTCGCCACGTTCGATGGAGAGGGAAACGTCCCGTAGCACTCCGGCTTTGTTGCCATAGTCCACCGAGATCTGGGCGTACAAGAGCGGCGACGGGAGCCCGGCAGCTACCACCTTCGACAAGTCGGTCGTACCGGCTTTGTGCGTGCCAAACTTCACTTCGTTGCTCCGAGTTGCTTCGACGGACCCAGCCGCAACGTATCAATGTTCCAAAAGGCCTGCGGGTTTAGCGCCACGGGCGCGGCGCCGCTCACCTCTGCGGAAACCGCTGACAAGGCATTTTCGTTAACCAAATAGATGAACGGCTGCTGTTCGGCGACGATTTGTTGAACACGATCAAATTTTGCCTTGCGCAATTTCTCGTCCGCTGATGAAGCCTGCTCGCGCATCAGCCGATCGATTTCAGCCTCCCATGCAGTTGCGGGCGTTTTTTGATTGGGATTCCATTGATGATCTTCACCAGAGCTGAGCCACACGGTCATTTGCCCGTTAGGGTCGAGGTCCGTGTTTACCAGTCCGAGTAGGCAAGCATCGTAGTCAAATGTCTTCGTCATCCGTTCGATGAGCGACGGAAAATCCAGAGTGACCAGCTTTAGGTTCACGCCGATCTGCGCGAGGTCTTGCTGGATCATGGTGGCCATTTTCTGACGCACGGCGTTGGCCGAATTGGTGATCAGCGTAAACTCGACGCGATGGCCCGTGGAATCGCTCAGCCCGCCATTTTCAAGACGAAAGCCCGCTTTGGCCAGTTCGGCCAGCGCATTTTGCGGGTCGTACCGGGGCGCCGGCAGGGAAGTGTTGAACCAGAAATGATTCGATGGCGACACGGGACCGTACGCCGGCGTAGCGTAGCCAAAGAAAACGACTCGCGCCAGATCCGCGCGGTTGATAGCTAGCGAGAGAGCACGGCGAAATTCCGTCGTCTGGAACCATTTCTTTTTGTAGTCCGGCAGCGGCGAACTGGGTACTTGGTTGAACCATAGAAATTCCGAATCGAGCCCCACTCCCGCGTTGCGGGCCGCGGCAGCATTCTCTTTTTCGAGGCGGTCGAACTGCTCTGCGTCCAGGCGATTGATGAGCTGCAATTCGCCCCTGCGGAACCGCATCAGCTCGATGTCCCGGTTGCGTTGGATGTCCAGTCGCACTGTCTCGATGTAGGGAAGGTGATTACCCTGCGCGTCGCGCTTCCAATAGTTGGGATTTCGCCGCAGGAGGACGTACGAGCCAGCTTTGTATTCGGCAACAAAATATGCCCCGAGGGTAGCCATCTCCTTCTTTGGGGATCTCGCGGAAAGGATCGCCACTTGGTCGAACAGCCGCTCCAACCCGCCGATCGGAACCGGAAATGTGATGGTCACGACGTCGGGCGAAGGAGTCTGCACATTTAGTTTGCCATCTCCGGAGCGAAATGCATCGCTGGTCGCGGAATGCATTTGCGGGTCCATCAGCAGACGCATCGTGTACGCCACGTCGTTGGAGGTGAACGGCGTGCCATCCGAAAACCCCAAGCCTGCGCGCAAGTGAAACGTGATCGAACGCCCGTTTTGGGAGACCTTCCAGGACTCAGCCAACGCTGGCTCGAGTGCCTGCGTCTGGCGATTTACGCGGATCAGTACACCGCCGGTGAGATAGCGAACGTTCTCGGATGCGTCATCGTCCACCAGCAAGGGATTGAAGGTCTTCGGTTCGCCACGCAAGCAGAAATGCAGTTCCGTTCCGGACTGTGCGTGGGCGCCGGTGATGAAGCACGAGAAAAATCCAGAGGCCAGGGCCAGCAACAAAACCGAGCGTCGTATCAAGCCGTTTCTCCCGTCTTGGGCAGGATGTATTGAAAGCAGACCACCGTCACGACCAGCACTCCCAGCGGCGCCAGCCGCCAGGGATTCTCAAACATAAGCGAAAAGTCCTCCGAGCCGCGCAACAGGTTTCCCCAGGAGGGTAATGGCTCCATCACGCCGAGGCCCAGCATGCTGAGCGTCGCCTCGGTAAGGATGAAAAGCGGAACGGAGATCCAGAACAGGGCCAACAAGATTGGGCGCAAATTTGGGACCACCTGCCGGAATAGCAATCGGCTTTTGCTGTAGCCCAACGCCGTCGCGAACAAAAAGTGGTCGGAATCGCGCAGGCGTCGGGCCGCAGCCCACACCATTCGCAAAGAAGCTGGCCAGCCGAGCAGTCCCAGGGTCACAAATGTCGCTACGACGGAAAAAGTGGGTGAAATATCCAGCGGCAGCAGTGCGCGCAAGGCGATCAGCACAAAAAACAAGGGTAGCGCCAGCGAGAGGTCGGCCGCGGCGAGAATGGTTTTTTCAACCCATCCGCCGCGCAGTCCCGCGAGTCCACCAAGAATTCCGGCGATAATCGTGGCCAGGAGTGCGGCCGCTGGTGCGAGCAGCAACGAAACTCGGGTGCCGTATACGATGCGCGTAAACAAGTCGCGCCCCAGGCTGTCAGTGCCAAGCAGATGCGCAGCGCAAGGTGGCCCATTCGGTGTCTCCCGGAATTGTGTGGCGTACGAGTAGTGCGTGACAACTCCGGCAAAAACTCCCGTGGCAAAAATGATTCCCAGCACACCGAAGCACAAACCCCGCGTTATCCCTCGTAGGCTCACGGGTGCTGCTCCTGGGCGGCCCCAGCCAACAAATTCAGCGCCACGGTGACCAGTGTGACCAACAAGGTGATACTCGTAATCAGCGGCAAATCACGGTTCAGGGCAGCTTGCCAAGCCAGTTGCCCCACGCCGGGAGAATCGGAGAACGCTTCGAGCGGGATTGCCGCGCCAAACGCCATGCTGGCGGAAACCCCGAGCAGCGCGGCCAGCGGATGCCAGGAAACGGGCACGATATGCCGGAATAGAATGCCTGTCCGGCTCACGCCGCGTGCGCTCGCTGCTAGCACAAACGGCTGAGCACTGGCCTGCGCCAGTATGTTGTGTTGGTAGCGGAACAACTTGGGCAGCGTGACCAGGGCGATGCCCACAAAAACCGGCAGGCGCAGAAAGACGCAGAGCAAGGCCACGACTGCCGTCGGCAACGCGATCAGCAGGCCGGTAAAAGCCGTTGCGCTGGAATCGACAAGCCAGTGCGGAAACCGAATGCTGAACAGGGCCAGACCAGAAGCGACCAACCACGCCGCGATCAGCCCCAGGCTGACGGATCGCAGAGTAAACGCTGCGCGCTCTTTAAGCAGTTCGCTTACGGGGCGTTCCAAAAATGCCGAGTTGCCGAAATCGCCGTGAAACAGTCCAAACAGGTAACCGCGATAGTACGCCAGCAGGCCCACACCAAGTTGGTGCTCATTTCGAATGGCCTCGCGCGACGACCGCGAAAGGCGTGCGTCGAGCTCCCGCTCATCCACCCCGAAGCCCGGAGCAAAGCGAACCATCGTTGCGCAGAGCAGTCCGCCGATCACGGTGAGGGCCGCGAGCAGCAAAAGTTTCTGCGCGAGTCTTAGAGTCCAGTGCCGCATCGTTTCGTGGCGCTTACCAGCAGGTTCGTAAACTTTTACTCGAGGCTGCGGCCCACTGCTTGCAGCGCGGGCGCATCGTACCGCCGCCGGTAGTGCCGCTCCTTCGCTTCGTACATGGTGCGGTCCGCCTCGGACAGCAGCGTCTCCGAAGTAGTTCCATCTTGCGGGAAATACGCCGCGCCAATGCTGGCTGAGACGGAAACCTCGCCACACACGGTCTTGCTGGCTTCCTGCACCGCCGTCAGCATCCGATCTAGAAAATACTGAATGGAATTGGCGTCAAAACCCGGCAAGACCAGCACGAACTCGTCGCCGCCTAGCCGGCCGATCACATCGTATTCTCGGCAAACGCCTTGCAGCGACTTGGCAATTTCTTGCAGCAGCTTGTTGCCTACCAGATGGCCAAATTTGTCATTGACACTCTTGAAGCCGTTCAGGTCACACATCAGAACGGCGAGAGGCGTCTTGGCCCGCTCCGCTCGCACCAGTTCGGATTCCAGGTGATCGCAAATCGAACGGGCATTGGCCAAACCGGTGAGAAAGTCGGTGCTGGCCGAGTCCTTGGCACTTTCGAACTGCAACGCATTCTCCACCGACAGCCCCAGCTTCGAACTGGCCGCCAGCAGCATGCGCAAATGATCTTTCGTAAAAGCCTGCTTCCCCTTCAGATACAGCGAAAGCACACCCGTCGCTCCGTCGCGCCCTTGCAAAGGGACTGACAGCGTGGAATGCAGAGAGGTGGCCACCAGCGGCTCGCCCAGATGTTTAAATTCCGCGGTGGGGTCGCCGTTGATGATCGGCTTTTCGTGCTGTGCGACCCAGCCGGCGATGCCTTGGCCGAGCGGGATTTGCAATCCGTGGAACATCTCGTAATCCACGCCGTGAACGTAGCGTGGGATCAGCCGATCTTGTTCGCAGACGTAGAAGACGATCAGGTCATGCGGAATCATCTCTTTCAATCGCACCGCGACGACCGACAGCGTCTCGCGCAGGCTCAGGGAGTTGCCCAGGGTTTGTGCCAATTCGAAAAGCAGTTGCGCTTCCTGACGGGCCGACACAA
>Ga0335073_10004068_pt1 | contig 20439 bp, 13 predicted proteins | sample Lox_Sample_22_FD_207093 | JGI IMG/M metagenome (GOLD analysis project Ga0335073, IMG submission 207093) | Soil microbial communities from Loxahatchee National Wildlife Refuge, Florida, United States - Lox_Sample_2.2 | ecosystem: Environmental > Terrestrial > Soil > Wetlands | place: USA...
GGTACATCTGCCATTCCTTGTTGATGGTCTTCATCCACCGGCCGAAGAACCGGTAGAAGAACCCGCGGTTCTCCAGCTGCCGCTCCAGCTCGGCCTCGTCGTAGTCACCGCGCCGCATCGACCGGAACACCTTGAGGATGCCGGCCAGGATGACCAGGTTGAGCACACCGATCAGGAACAAGAAGGCCGCGGACACGATGGTGCCGAAGGTCCCGCCAAACGACTCCAGCGAGGAGTTGGAGTGCGTGACCGCGGGCAGCACGGTCTTGGCCGCGATGATGAGCCCGACCCCGATCGCGACCACGATCGTGGAGTGGCCCAGGGAGAAGAAGTAGCCGTAAGCGAACGGCCGCGGCTCGCCCTCGGTGCGCTGATTCATCGACTTACGGGTGGTGTTGTCGATCGCCGAGATGTGATCGGCGTCGAACGCGTGCCGCAGCCCCAGGGTGTAGGCGGTCACGCTCAGCCCGACACCGAAAAACTTGTAGTGCGCGGGCAGCACATAGGCGATGAACACCGCGAACCCCAGCGCGTGCAGCACAATGATCGAGCCGTACATGCCGATCACCCGCCGCCGCTCGGTACGGTCCATGGTCCGGAACGACTCCCGGAAAATCTTGTGCAGGCTCAAGCGACCCTGCGGCGCCGCGCTCTCAGCAGCCAATGGCCTCACCCCTCCGTCACCTGGTGCATCAGGTCCTGCGTCTAGCGCACGCTAACTCCGCTGCAAATAAGTTGCAACTACTTGTCTATTGCAGCCAGCTGAGCGCCAGCGCGAGGACACAAGGCCGACGGACACTCAGCATCCCGACCGCACCTACGCCGCATCTCACGCCGCCGGCAACCCACGCCGCCCGTGCCGCCCGCCACCGCGGTGAACGTTACGGGCGCTTAGCCCCCATCGCACCCGTACCTGGCGTTGCACCCTGACAGGTCGACCCGACGGCCGCTTTGGGTTGCAGTTAGGCTCACAAGTCCCTGTCACGAACCCGCCTCTTAATCCGCGGGTTCGGGGTTCAAGTCCCTGGCGGCGCACCCGTGACCTGCACCGATACTTGAATCCGGCGCCAGTGTTGATCTTGCATGAGGCCAGACTGAGGCCACTCTGGGGGGAGTCCAGGGCTGGCCGTGGCACTCTGAAATCCACATCAGGTTGACAAAGCCAGGCAGTCTGCACGTGAAGACGGCCGTGGTCGCCGCGATGCTCACGGGGGCATCTATGGCAGCCTGCTGAAGCAGTCTTTCGGGGCCTGCCCGGTCAGTGCGGCTGAGCTATGGCGCATCAGGCAGGTTGCCTGCGAGGTCGTCGACGAAAGCCGTCAGATCAGAAGCCACCTGCTCGGGCTGCTCCCACAGGACCAGGTGTCCGGTGTCCTGGTAGACGATGAGCCTTGAGGCCGGGATCGCAGCGGCGAGGGCCCACTGGTCCTCGCGCGTCAGCAACTCGTCGCGGGCACCCCACACGATGAGGGTGGGTGCGGTGATCGTTTGCCGTGTCGGTAGGCGGGCGCGCACTGACCAGTCCGGCGAGCGTTTCCCTCCACACGTAAGCCGGCATGCGGACACCGTCTTGGACCAGGGCCGGCCTGGCCGGTCTGGCAGATGCGGCGCCGCTGGCAGAATCACCTGGATGGATGCCGCCCTGCTGGAGTCCTTTGGCCTCGACCCTGACATCCTTCATCTCAACCATGGGGCGTTCGGTGTCGCGCCCGTCGCAGTGCGCCGGGCGGCCGCGGCCTGGCGGGATCGCGCTGAGCGCAATCCGCATCGCTTCAACCGGGTCGAGCTCCCGCCACTCATCGCGGCGGCACGAGAACGCGCGGCCGGGTTTCTCGGCATCGACCCGTCCCGCACGGCGTGGGTACGCAATGTGTCCGAGGGCGTGTCCGCGGTGCTCGGCTCGCTGGAGCTGCGCCCCCGTGACGAACTGGTGATGAGCACGCACGGCTACGGCGCGGTCGGCATGGCGCTGCGCCATTACGCGGCACGGGCTGGGGCGGAGGTCGTCGAGGCCGCTTATCCCGTCGGTGCTGCTGATGCCGCGATCGTGTCGGCCTACGCGGCTGCCTGCTCATCCCGGACGCGGCTGGTCGTGATCGACCGGATCACCTCACCGACCGCTACCGTCATCCCCGTCGCCGCGGTAGCGGCGGCCGTCGCGGGTCCAGGGCGGTCGGTGCTGGTTGACGCGGCGCATGCACCCGGCCAGCTGGACGATGACATTGCGGCATTCGGCGCCGACCACTGGATCGGGAACCTGCACAAGTGGGCGTACACCCCCCGCGGCAGCGCGATCTTGTGGAGCCGGCCTGGCGCCGACGTGGCGCCGACCGTGCTCAGCTGGCAGCTTCAGGATGGCTATGCCGCGTCGTTCGACTACCCGGGCACCTGGGACTACGCCGGCTGGCTGGCAGCCCCGGATGGCCTGACGCAATGGGAAGCACTTGGCGGGTGGCAGACCGTCGCCCGGCTGGCCGACCTGGTATCGGACGGCCAGAAGCGGGTAGCCGACGCGCTCGGCGTTCCGCTCGAACGGCTCCCAGCCATTCCCGCGCCGGCGATGCGGCTGATACCGCTGCCGGACGGAGTTCTTTCCAGTCCCGGCCAGGCCGACACGTTCTACGAGGCACTGTCGCGCGAGCGCGTCGAAGTCGCGCCCGTCCATTTCGGGAGCTCCGGGTACCTGCGCGTAGCCGCTGCGCCGTACAACACCCCAGACGACTACGACCGCCTAGCCGATGCTGTACGAAAGCTGCTGAAACGCTGGTAACGAGATACTCCGATCAACCCACCGCTAGCCTGTGACTCCGGCTGCCGGGAGACTCTGCGCACCACCGCCGAGATGCCAACCTCTGGCATTGTCACGCCGCTTGAAGCCTGGACGTATTGCGCGTCGCCGGTATCGGCGGCCGGCAAGGGAACGGCCCCCGGCTCCGTGGCGGCCTATCGCCAAGGGAGCCGCTGGTCGTGTGCTGAGGCTCGCGCTCGGAATGGGCGGGAGACGTGAAAACCAGGTGGGCGGGAGCGCGGCGACCTCCGGTTACTACGCGCAGGTCAGCGGCGTGCGGAGAACACGGACGACGCAGGAAGCTAGCGTCAGCTAGTTGGCCCCAGGGCCCGGGGCGGGGCCTAGGAGGACGAGTGTGCCGTCTGGGTAATGGGCTGGTGTGCCGGGGGGTGTCGCGGGGGTCAGGGTGCCGTGAGGGCTGATGAGGAACAGCGGGTCGGTTCCGGGCGGGATGGCGCCGTCGGCGGGCCGGGTGGTGATCTGGCCGCCGGAGGCGTGGCGGAGGGTGATGGTGTCGCGGGTGAGGCCGGGGGCGAAGATGGTCTGGCCGCCGGTGAACGGGGCGACCACACCATGACTCGGCTGAGCGGGGGCAACCCGGTAGACCGCGATCTCGGTGTCGCCGGCCAGGACGGTGGCGGCGAGCGCGTTGAAGTCGTCTTCGCTGGTGAGGAGCAGGACGGCGGTGACGCCCTCCAGTTCGGCGCCCGTCGCGGTGGCCGCGGCGAGCAACTCGCCGGGCAGCAGCTCCAGGCCCGCCTGTTTGATCTGCGCGCGCTGCTGGTCCGAGCCGGCCCACATGACCACGTCCAGGCCCGCTGAGCGCAGGACGCGGGCCAGGTCAATGACCCAGGCGTCGCCGCCGACCAGCAGCGGGCGGGTCCGGGCCGGGCGGGTGACGCCCAGCCGCCGGGCCACCGGGACCGCGGTCAGGCCATAGAGGGCCACGGTGGCGACGATGACCAGGAAGGTGACCGGGAGGATCTTGGCGGCGCCGCTGACGTGGTGCGCTGCCAGCCCGGTCCCGAACGTCGAGGCGGTGGCCGCGGCGACGATGCCGCGCGGCGCCATCCAGCCGGTGAAGGCGCGTTCTCCCCTGGTCAGGTCGGTCCGGGCGGTGGCCAGGAAGGCCACCAGCGGGCGGGCCACCAGCACCAGGACCGCGACCAGGCCGAGGGCAGGCAGGACAAGATGATGCACAGATGCCGGGGTGATGGTGGCCGAGATGGTGATGAACAGCACGCCGATGATCAGCTGCACCAGGGTCTCGAAGAACGGGTGCCGGGCGGGAATGTGGAAGCTGCGCAGGTTCGCCACGGCAAGGCCCATGAGGATCGCGGAGACCAGGCCGGCATCGTCGCGGACGATGTCGCACGCGGCCGCCACCCCCACCACGCACGCGAGCCGGGCGGTGGTGGCGAGCACCTCGCCGAGGTCCAGCTTGCACAGGCACAGCCACAGCAGCCCGACGCCGATCACCGCCCCGATGACGCCAGTGCCGACGGAGATGATGAACTGCCCCGGCCGGTAGCCCAGTCCCCCGCCGGGGCTGGCCAGTATGGCGTGGAACACCACCGCGCCCAGGATGGCGCCGACCGGGTCGATCAGCGACCCTTCCCAGGCCAGCACCCGTTGCAGGCGCTCGGCCGGGTGGATGAACCGCAGCAGCGGGCCCACCACCGTCGGCCCGGACACCACCAAGATCACGCCGAGCATCAGCGCGGCCTGGACGGACATGCTGAACAACAGCCCGGCGAACACCGCGGCGAACCCCCAGGTCACCGGCACCCCTACCGCGATCAGGCGGAACACCACCTGGCGAGCGTGGCCGCGCAGCTTGGCCAGGTCCAGCCCGAGGCCAGCGTCGTAGAGGATCACCGCGACCGCCAGCGAGACCAGCGGCTCAAACGCCGCCCCCACCAGTCGCTGCGGGTTGACGTCAGTGGTCAGCGCGCCCGCGGTGAAGCCGACCGGCAGCAAGACGATCAACGCCGGGATCCGCAACTGGCTGGCCAGCACCTGCGACCCCACCGCCAGCACCACGATCAGGCCCACCCCGAACAACACCTGGTCGGTCGTCACCAGCTACCCCCCTCTGCCGCGGTCCCCGCGAAACCCGCGGCACGGAACCGGGTGGCTCATGGCATCGCCACTGTGATCATCTTCGCGCCTAGGCCACGCGCTCTGCACGGCACCGGCCCGGATGGATATGCGGAAGGTAGCTCACTGCCTGAAGCACGGCCATTGGGCACGAATCGGACGATCTGCCAGCCGCCGGGACTCCGGGCCTGGCGCCAGGCACGGTCCCAGGCGTCGAGCCGGCATGGATCCCCCCGGCTTGCCGCTAGACGGGCGCCTGGGTGGCTAGGCTCGGCTCGTGCGGGAGGGCGACGAGCTCGCCGGGGGCGGCGGCCTGACCAGGGACGAGCGGCGCCGGGACCCCTCGCGCGTGCTGGCGCTGACCGACGGGGTATACGCCATCATCATCACGCTGCTGGTGCTGGACATTCACGTGCCCACACTTGAGGCGCACGAGACCCTCGGGTCGGCGATCTCGGAGGTACGGCCCAGCTTCATCAGCTTCACCATCGCGTTCATCGTGGCCGCGATGCAGTGGGTCGGCCACCGCGACCTGTTCACCCTGATCCGGGACACCGACCGGGGCATCATCTGGCTCAACCTGCTGACCTTGTTCACCGCGTGCCTGCTGCCGTTCGGCTCCGCGCTGCTCTCCCGTTATCACCAGGACCCGCTCGCGCTGCGCATGTTCGGCCTGATCTTGATAGCCACGTCACTGTCCCGGACCATCATCTGGGTCTACGCGACACGCAGGCCATCGGTGGTGCACGACCCGATCGACCGGGCGTCGTATTGGTCGGGGCTGGCGCTGTCGGTCTTCCCGCTGGTGATCTACGTAGTCGCGTTCGCGGTCGCTGGGACCTCGACCGGGGCCAGCCTGGCCGTCTACGCCTCCGCGCCGGTGCTGTACTTCATCACGATCACGCTGCTGCGCAGGATCGCTCCGCGCGGCTCGGAAGAACGCCAGTTCACCTAGCCACCAGGCCGGGCGGGCGTCAGTGCAGGTGGAGCAGCACCAGGTCCTTCAGCAAGATCATCACCAGGCCCAGTCCCGCTGCAACCGACGTGGCAACCAGAAGTTTCCGGCCCTGCAGCTGGGCCGCCCGGCCAGCAAGCCAGCCATGGACCGTCAGCAACACCACCGCCACCACCAGTCCGACGTTGGCGGCCGTCAGCTCCGAAGCCCCGGCAACGGCGGCCAGCACCACCGCCAGCAGCGGCAGGTAAGACGCGGTGACCATCGGCCAGGTCGACACCAGCGCACCCTGGATCGAAGCCCGGCTCGGCAGCCGGCCGCCCGCAGCCTGCTCGCCCAGCACCTCGGCGTACTCCTCGGCGATCCAGTACACCAGCAACGTGACCACCACCGAGACCACCAGCGCCGCGGTCGACACATGTCCCCCGGCCGTGTCCAGGATCGCCGCGGTGATGATGGCCCCGTAGATCCCGGCCGCACGCCGCCGCCCCTGATTCTCCGCCGCAGGCCCCAGCTCGGCTCCCTCACCAGCCGCGATACTCGCCATGCCCGCCCCCTCCGGCCCGTCCGCCCTGCTGGAGCCGATTATTACGCCACCCGCACGGACGCGACATACGCGGCGCGGCGACACTGGCGAAGCTTGTTACCCGCAGTCGAGAGCCGATCAATTCTGATCTGCACGGCACCGCTCGTCCGACGCCGAGCAACCACGAAAGTACAAAGCGACTCCGAGCGCGTTCTCATACGACAGTGCCCATCACTTGATATGACGGCCCCTGGCCCGTGGCGGCCGATCGCCTGGGGAGCCGATGCAGCTAGGGCTAGGGTTGCAATTCGGGTTGCAGTTCACCGGCATTCAGCGGGGTTCAGCGTCGTCCGCGTCGCTCGCCTGACCTGTGCTGCGAACTCACGCGAACTCCACCGGACGCGGCTTTTGTCCTCTTAATCCGCGGGTTCGGGGTTCAAGTCCCTGGCGGCGCACCCGTCCTGACCTGCACCGATACCTGGCTCCGGCGTAAACGTTGATCTTGTGTGAGGCCGGACTGAGGGCACTGTGGGGCCGTCCAGGGCCGTCCCGGTGAGCCAGCGCAGGCCTCGCCATCGGTCATCCGCAAGGATCACTGGATAGGCAGCATTCAAACCCCCGACCAAGTCTCGATCCCGGCCGCGGAGTCGTCTTTTCGGTTAGCTTCCCTTCTGCATCGGCTGATACGGACGGGATCCCTTACGGGCGCAGCCAGCGCGGCTGGTGTGCGTCAGCGGGGACTTGCCCGGCTGCCGCGGGTCGGCCGGCCGATCTGCCGCCCAGGATGCGCCCTCGACAGTGGCCGGTTATGTCGCCGGCTTTTAGCCCGCCTGCGGTGGCGCTGGCGCCGGCGCCGGGTTCCCGGTACCAGGCACCCCGCCCGCAGGATCAGCGCGGCGACCTTCTCCGCGGCGGTGCGGGCGACCTCAGGCAGCACCGAGATGTAGGTGTCGGCGGTGAGCACGATGCTGGCGTGGCCGAGCATGTCCTGCACGGTGCGCAGGTCCACGCCCGCGGCCAGGGCCAGCGTGGCCGCGCCGTGCCGCAGGTCATGCAGCCGTACCGGCGGCAGCCCGGCCTGGCCGGCCAGCGCCGCGAAGGTGCGGGTAAGCCGGTCGGGCGCCATCGGGTGGCCGTTGAGGTTGGTGAACACGTACCCGCTGGCCCGGTAACCGGGCCCGAAGCTGGTGGCCTCGGCATGCTGCCGGTCGCGTTGCGCCCGCAGTGCGGCGATCGTGGTGTGGTCCAGCGCGATCGTGCGGATGCTGTGCGGTGTCTTGGGCGGGCAGACCGTCAGGTGCCCGTCGTATTGCTGCAACTGCTGGCTGATCACCGCGACCTTGCCGCCGAGGTCGACATCGCACCAGCGCCGCCCGGCCGCCTCGCCGCGGCGCAGGCCCCGCAGCGCGATCAGGTGGTAGGCGGCATGCAACCGGTGACCGGCGATGGCGTGCAGGAACTGCGCGGTCTGGGCGGCGGTCCACACCGCCACGGCGGGGCGTTCCCTCGGCCGGGGCTGACGCGGGACGGCGTGGACGTCGGTGTCGGTCTCCACATGGAAGACCATCAACTGCCAGCCGTTCCGCGGGGATCCATCGTTTTCTGCTTGGCGTGACCTGGCCGCCGTGATGAAGGTGGAGAGACCGCGAAGTGACCGATCGAGGGTAGTCGCGCAGGGAGGTCCTTCCTGTGGTGGTCCTTCATCTGGTGGGTTGTAACATGCTCGGCCTGGTCGGCCGCTATCTCAGTCGGCGAGGGCGCGGCGCAGGGCGGCGGCGAGTTCGGCAACTTGCCGCTGGGACACCTCCGCAGACAGGATCGCTAGCGACCCGTGGAAGGTGCCAGGCCACTGATGCAGTTCGACGGACACGTTCGCCTGCAGCAGGCGCTGCGCGTAGCCGATGGCTTCGTCGCGGTTCGGATCGAACTCCGCGCTGGTGATGTAGGCGGGGGGCAGCCCGGACAGGTCGTCGGCGCGCCGGGGCGGCGCACGGCGAGGCGGGCGCGAAGCCCAGGCAGTGCCGCCACGATGCGGCGACCTTGTCGCGCGTCATAAAGGGCGTATCGGTGAAGTTCCGTGCCGACCATGTCTGCTGCCGGTCATCGAGCTCGGGCTGGTTGAGCAGCTGGCATCGGATCGGCGGCCCCTGCTGGTCACGCGCCCGCAACGCCACCGCGGCCGCGAGCCCTGCACCGGAATGCGCTGACCGCGCCGCGCCGAGGGTGAGTTCAGGCATCGGTTCTGTCCTTCCGTCGGGGGTCCGTGATCTGCACGCTATGGAGCGGCATAGGGGCGTGGCGTCACCCCAAGGTGCCGATCAGGGGGAATCTTCGGCCCCCGGCACCGCCACAGAGTGCCCCGGGCCCCGCGCCGGGTTGTTTGCGCCGAAGATCACGGGGAAGTGGAGGTAGGCGGGTCGGCTGGGGCGATGGAATGGCTGGATCAGGGCCGCGGCTAGGGGAAGTGTCAGGCCGGGGCGCGGCAGGTCCTTCCAAGCGGCGATGCGGAGGGTCGCGGAGGCGCACAGCGTGCAGGTCAGCGATGGTTAAGTCGTCGGCGGTGACTCCGGAGCGGGATGTCCTGCTGGCTACCAAGCTGCACATGCCCGCCCCGCGCCCCGGCCAGGTGCTACGGCCGCGGCTGATGGCACGCCTCGATGAGGGCCTGGCGCGGGGCCTGATTTTGGCCTGCGCCCCGGCCGGGTACGGCAAGACGGTCCTGCTAGCCGACTGGGCGCGGTGCGGTGAGCACCCGGTCGCCTGGCTGTCGCTGGACGTGGGGGACAACGACCCGGCCCGGTTCTGGCGTCATGCGGTGGCTGCGCTGGACCGGGCGCGGCCCGGGACCGGCGACCGGGTGGCCCCGCTGCTCGGCCCGCCCGCGCCGTCGTCGTTCCAGGGGCTGGTCACGGCGCTGATCAACGATCTGGCCGGGGAGGAGGCCCTGCTCGTCCTCGACGACTATCACCTGATCAGCGCGCAGCAGGTGCACGAGTCACTCGCGTTCCTGCTGGAACACCGGCCAGCGGGCCTGCGCGTAGGGCTGGCCAGCCGCAGCGATCCGCCTCTGCCGCTGGCGCGGTTGCGCGCTCGCGGCCAGCTGACCGAGATACGCCAGGCCGAGTTGCGGTTCACGCCCGCCGAGGCCGGGGAGCTGCTCCAGCAGGCGGCGTCGGCCCTCCCAGAGGCGTCGGTGGCGGCGCTGGCGGCCCGGACCGAGGGGTGGGCGGCCGGGTTGCAGCTGGCCGCGCTGTCGCTGCGCGGCCAGTCCGATGCCGCCGCGTTTGTGGCCGCGTTCACCGGCAGCCACCGTTACGTCCTGGACTACCTGGCCGAAGAGGTCCTTGAGCAGCAGGACACCCACCTGCGCACGTTCCTGCTGGAGACCTCGGTGCTGGAGCGGCTGTCCGGCCCGTTGTGCGACGCGGTCACCGGGCGCGAGGGCAGCCAGGCGCTGCTGGAGGTGGCGGAGCGGGCGGGACTGTTCCTGATCGCGCTTGATGAGGTCCGGGGCTGGTGGCGCTACCATCACCTGTTCGCCGACCTGCTCCAGGTCCGCCTGCGGCAAGAACAACCCGGCAGGTTGCCCGGGCTGAACCACGCGGCGGCCGCGTGGTGCGACGCTCACGGGCTGGCTGACGAGACGATCGGCCACGCCCTGGCCGCTGGTGATGCCGCCTGGGCCGCCCGCCTGATCGAGCGGCATTATGACGCGATCTTCCTGCGGGGTGAAAGCGCGACGATTCAGCGGTGGATCTCGGCGCTGCCCGTCGAGCTGGCCCGGTCCCGTCCACGGCTATTGCTGGCGCAGGCGTGGATGGGGCTCGTCGGCGGCGATGTGGAAGCGGCCGGGGCGCCACTGGATGCCGCCGAGCGCGCGTTCGCCGATGCTGCCAACGAGCCGTTCGAGCCTTCCGTCGGCCAGGCGGCGAGCCTGCTAGCGAACATTCCCGCGGCGATCGCACTCGCGCGCGCTTACCTTGCGGTGCTCCACGGCGACGCCGAGGGGACGGCCGCGTCCGCTTCGCGGGCCCTGCCCGCTCTCGGCGAGGAAGAGTGGGTTTTGCACTCGGCTAGCCTGTGGATTCTGGCTATAGCCGAGTGGGTGCGGGGTCGGCTCGAAGACGCCGAACGCGGCTTCGCCGCCAGCGTCGCCGGATGGCGCGCCGCCGGTCAGCTTTCCTTGGCGGCATGGGCGTGCCTTGACCTCGGCCGGGTGCAGCGGGCCGAAGGGCGCCTGGACGCGCCGCTCGCCACCTACCAGCAGTTGGTTGAGATCACCGCGCCGCCGGGGCGGGTGGCAATGCCCAGTGCTGGCATCGGGTATGTCGGCATGGCCGAGGTCGCCTACCAGCGGGGCGAGCTCGATGCAGCGTTGCGGCATGTCACTAAGGGCATTGAGCTGTGCCGGCAATTGAGCTGGAAGACCCAGCCGCTGGCGGCGGGCCTAGTGACGCTGGCGTGGATCCGGCAGGCCAGCGGTGATCCGGGCGGGGCTCGGGAGGCTATCGCCGAGGCCGAGCGGATCGCGCCGGGCCCGTCGTTGGCCAACCTGTTCAACCCCGTCCCGGCACAGCGGGCGCGCCTGCTGCTGGCCCAGGGCGACATTGCAGCGGCAGCCCGCTGGGCACAAGAAGGCGGCCTTCGCACCGACGACGAGCCGACGTACCAGACGGAGCGGGAGCATCTGGTGCTGGCGCGTGTCCTGCTGGCCCAGGACCAGCCCGCCGACGCGCTGGCGCTGCTGGACCGGCTATACGCAGCGGCGGCCTCGCAGGACCGGGCTGGCAGCCTGATCGAGATCGCCGCGCTGCGGGCGCTGGCGCTGGCCGCCCGCGGTGATGCAGACCACGCGGTGGACGCACTGGCCGAAGCGCTCACCCTTGCCTGCCCGCATGGCTACGTCCGGGTCTTCGCTGATGAGGGGCCGCCGATGGCCGCGCTGCTGGCCCAGCTGATCGCAGCCCAGCGCACCGACCGGGCCGCTGCCAGGGTCCCGCTCAGCTGCCTGGCCCGGCTGCACCGCGCCCTTGGCGCGCAGGACATCGTTCCGGATGCCGACCGGGACGGTGTTACAGCGGTGCCGGGCCTGGTCGAGCCGCTGACCAGCCGCGAGCTGGAGGTACTGACAATGCTGGCGGCCGGCAGGTCGAACCAGGCCATCGCCGGGCAGCTCGTAGTCACTCTCGACACCGTGAAGAAGCACGTCAGCCACGTCCTGAGCAAGCTCGGCGCGGCCAACCGCACCGAGGCCGTCGCCCGCGCCCGCGAACTCGGCCTGATCCCCTGACAAGAGCGACGCTGCCGGGCGCTCCCACTGGACAGGCACAAAAGAGATCCCTTTATCCGAACGGGCCGGGTCTGGGTGCACGGCGCCCGCCCCGGGAGCGCCACGCGAGCGTCGGCACCTAAGTGCCACCGCCGCCTGCGGAGATTCCACCGGTCATGTCCACTTTCGGGTGACGTCCCGGCCCGGGATCAGCTCCTAGCGTGCCGGTGAAAAGACACGCCCACGTGGCGAGATCGCCGACGCGGCCACCTGGTTTCGCCGGACGGGCTCGGCAGTGGCTTGGCATGGAAGGAGTGCAGCGTGATGACTACGGCACATTATGAGCGATCGGCCATCGGGGCGATGTACGCGGGCCTGGGGCTCTCCATCGCCGCGATGATCGTCTTGTACGTCGACCATGCCACCGTCAACGTACTGGCCGACCACATCCGGGCCGGCTATCCCACCTACAGCCAGGCGCGCATCGACTCGGCTGTCACCACCTACCTGGTCTACCTGTCCGCCGTCGGAGCGCTCGGCATCATCTGCTGGCTGGCCACGATATGGGCCGTCAAGGCGGGCAAGCGGTGGGCCCCCGGGGCCGCGACCGCGCTATTCGTGCTCGGCACAGGCATCGCCGTGTTCGATCTGCTCGTCAAGGACACCTCCGGAGACACCGGCCTGCCGCCGTTGCTGGGCTGGGCTGGGATGCTTCCGAGCCTGGCAGGGCTCCTGGCGGTCACGCTGCTGTGGAGCAGACGTGACCGGCGGCGCCCCGCGGCCACGGTGTTCACCGATGCCGAGCGACCGTCCAGGAACTGACGGAGCAGGGCACCCGCCTCGCTGATGCGGCCGGTGGTGCCACCGTGCCAAGCACTACGACCGGGAGTAACTCGCCGCCCTGGTGCCGCTCATCGCCCTCATCAACGCCACCAATCGCATGTGCGTCATCACCGGCAGCCCGGCGGCGGCTACCAGCCCGGCCAGTTCGGATAACGAGGATTCTCCTGCTTGGAGGGAACGTCATGAGCTCAGCGCTTAAAACCCTTCGCCGCCACTTCGGCGGCAGCATCATTGAACCGGGCGGAGCGGAGTACGAATCGGCTAGCCGCTCGCGATTGGCATCGGGTAGTCCGGCCTATGTTCTGCGGCCCAAGACGGTCGGGGACGTGCAGGCAAGTATTAGGTTCGCTGCCAGTGCAGGGCTAGTGCTGTCCGTGCGAGGCGGCGGCCATAGCTTTGCGGGCTTCGGCACCAACGACGGCGGCGTCGTGATCGACCTCAGCGAGCTCGCGAACGTGGAGATCATCGACAAGGAACGCCACCTCGTGCGGATCGGCGGCGGCGCCACCTGGGGCCAGGTCGCGGACGCCTTGGCTCCGCATGCCCTGGCGATTTCCTCGGGCGACACCAAGAGCGTCGGTGTCGGGGGGCTGACGCTGACCGGCGGCATCGGCTGGAAGGTCAGGAAGTACGGCCTGGCCCTGGACCAGATGGCCGCCGCAGAGGTGGTCACCGCCAGCGGACAGGTCGTGCACGCGGGCGCAGAGGAGAACCCGCAGCTGTTCTGGGCGATTCGCGGTGGCGGCGGCAATTTCGGGATCGTGACCGCCTTCGAATTCGCCGCACATCCGACGACCGACGTCTTCTACGGCAAGATCGCCTTCCCGGCATCGGAGGCGGCCACCGTGCTCCAGGGCTGGGCAGGCTACCTCCGCACCGCCCCCGATGAGCTCACATCGGTCGTGGAGTTCGCCAATCCATTCGCCGACGGGCCCGAAGCGCCGGTCGAGATCTACCTCGCCTTTGACGGAGACGACCCGCAACTCGCGGCCCAGGCCATCGACCCAATCCGCCAGCTCGGCACGGTGACCGGCGACGATATCGCGCTGCAACCCTACGCGGACACGCTCGCCGATGGCGCCACCCCGCCGCCTGGCATCCGGTTCGTACCCCGAAGCGCATTTGCCGACCAAGAATCGGTACACGAGGTCCTGCAGATCCTTGCCGAAGTCAGGGCATCGGAGCGGTCGCCGCTCATCACCGTTCGCAGCGTCGGCGGCGCTGTATCCCGAGTCCCCGAGGACGCCACCGCCTACGCGCATCGCCAGGCGGAGCTGATGTTCGTGACTGCCGTCGCGGGCCCGGAGCCGGTCATCGAGGCCGCTCGTCCAGTCCTGGAAGCGATCTGGGGCCGGCTCGCCCCTCACATCAGCGGCGCCTACGCAAACTTCCTCGCTGCTGCTACTGACGAGGATGTGGCCGCGATCTATCCAGCGCAGACCTATCAGCGGCTCGCGGCGGTCAAGCGCAGGTACGACCCCAACCTGTTCGCCCGCAACCACAATGTCCGGCCTTAGTAGCCCACGGCGGACAAGCAAGACGGCGGACCCACCTACGCTGTGGGGCCGCCGTCTATCCAGGTCGCCCTCCTTGCCGCCCCCGGCTGGCCTGAGCAGTGCCGCCTTCGCTGATCGATTGGGTACCTGCGGTGTTGCTGGCGGGAATTGCTGGCTGCACACTCGCATGGTGGGCCTGATCAGGGGTGATCGGTGAGCCAGGGGCCGCGGGATGGGGCAGTCATCCGGACCCCTGACCAGCGTTTGCGGGTGTTCGTGAGTTCCACGCTGGGTGAACTGGGCGAGGAACGACGGGCGGTGTCGCGTGCTATTTCGGCGCTGAGACTGACCCCGGTGATGTTCGAGGCGGGGGCCCGGCCGTATTCGCCGGCCGAGGTGTACCGGGCGTACCTGGCGCAGAGCGATGTGTTCATCGGGCTGTACTGGCAGCGGTACGGGCAGCTTGTCCCCGGCGCGCGTGTCTCGGGCCTGGAGGAGGAATTCGAGCTGTCGGGTACGTTGCCCCGGCTGCTGTATGTCAAGGCGCCGGCGCCCGACCGTGAGCCCCGCCTGGCTGATCTGCTGGCCCGCGTCAGAGATGAGGCGCTGGTCTCCTACCGTCATTTCCGCACCCCAGCTGAGCTGGGCCGGCTGGTGCGAGATGACCTTGCGGTGCTGCTGAGCGAGCGGTTCGCCGCTGCTGGCGGCCAGGCCGCGGGCGGAGCGCCTGCGTCGGCGGCCGCCCGTCGCATTGGGCGGTTGCCGGCGAGCACGACGTCGCTGCTGGGGCGGGAGCGGGCTATTGATGAGGTGGCCGGGCTGGTTGAGCAGTCCGGGGTGCGGCTGGTGACGCTGACCGGGCCGGGCGGGGTCGGCAAGACCCGGCTGGCGACGGCGGTGGGCGAGCGGCTGCGGGACCGGTTCGGCGCAGGCACGGTGTTCGTGCCGCTGGAGGCGGTCGCCGATCCCGAACTGGTACTACCCGCCATCGGCCGGGCGGCGGGAGCCGACCTGGGCGGAACGAGCTCGCCGGCAGAGGCCCTGGCCGAGACATTCGGCGACGATGCGTGGCTGCTGATCTTGGACAACATGGAGCAGGTACTCGGGGCGGCTCCCGGCCTGGGCGAGCTGCTGGCGCGCTGCCCGGAGCTGGCGATCGTGGCCACCAGCCGGACGGTACTGGGGCTGCGGGCCGAGCAGGAGTATCCGGTGCCGCCGCTGCCGGCCGGTCCTGTCACCGCCTCGGCCGACGAGGTCGCGGCGTGGCCGGCGGTGGCACTGTTTGTGGACCGGGCTCGCGCGGTGCAGCCCCACTTTGAGCTCACCGAGCGCAACGCGGCGGCGGTGGCCGAGATCTGCCGGCGCCTGGAGGGCCTGCCGCTGGCGATCGAACTGGCCGGCGCCCGCACCCGGCTGCTGGACCCCCCGGCGCTGCTCGACCGTCTCACGGCCTCACTGGATGCGCTCGGGACCGGCGCGGCCGACCTGCCCGAGCGCCAGCGCACTCTGCGCGCCACGGTGCAGTGGAGCGTGGGCCTGCTGGCCGAGGCCGAGCGGTCGCTGCTGGAGATCGCGGCGGTGTTCGCCGACGGCTGGACGGTCCGGGCCGCCGCCCAGGTGGCGGACCTGGAGGAGGACCGCGCGCTGGAGCTGTCGGAGGCGCTGGCCCGCCACAGCCTGATCAACACCGACAGCACGGATCTCGGGCCCAGGTCACGGATGCTGGAGACCGTCCGGGAGTTCGTGGCCGAGCGGCTGGCGGCCCGGCCGGACGCCGTCGAGGTTGGACGCCGTCACGCCGGCTTCTACCGGGCGCTGGCCGAGCAGGCGGACCGGCCGCTGCGCGGCGCGGGCCAGAACGAGTGGCTGGAGCGGCTGGAGGCCGAGGCGGGCAACCTAGCCGCTGCCGTGCGCTGGTACCTGGCCCATGACCGAGGGCCGCTGCCGCTCCTGTTCCGGGTGCTGTGGCTGTTCTGGGAGCGGCGGGACCTTGAGGGCCAGGCCCGATCCTGGGTCGAGCAGCTGCTGCCCGCCGCGGACACGCTGGACCCGCAGGACCGAGCCGAGCTGGCGTGGGTGGCGGCGGTGATTGCCGTCAACACCGGTGACGACGCCGGGGCGCTGGCAGCCCGCCAGCGCCTGGCACCGCTGATGGCCGGGACCCAGGATACCTTCCTGCACGCGGTGTCGCAGCTGGCCATGGCCTGGACCTTGCCGATCGCCGGCGACTTCGACGGGGCGCTGCGGGAGGCGACGGCCTCGCTGGAGGAGCTCCGCGGTCAGCATGAGCCCGTGTTCACCTCTATCGCCGCGTACATCGCCGGCGCCCTGGACACGTCGCTGGGCCGCTACGACGATGCCCTGCGCCACCTGGACGAGGCGCGCGACCTGGCGGAAGCGTACGGCGGTCACTGGATCGCCGCCGGTTCCCGGATGCAGCTGGGCATCGTGGCGGTCCTGCAGGGCAAGCTTGATGAGGCCCGGGCGCTGCTGGATGAGGCGCTGGGCCTGAGCCAGGCCGCGCGCAGCACCCCGTTCGTGACCTTGTGCCTGGCCGCATACGCCTGGCTGGCGCTCGCAGACGGCGACCCGGACCAGGCAGCGCTGCTGGAAGGCGCGGCCGAGGGCCTGCGCCGGCGCGTCGGCCTGCGGCCATGGCCGCATCTACGACGGGTGGAGGCCGAGCTGGCGGCCCAGGTCCGCCACAGGCTCGGCGGCTGCCGGTTCGATCGAGCGTTCTCCGCCGGCTCCGCACTCACACAGCGCGAGGCGGTAGCCATCGCCCGGGACCAGCACGGCACCGGGAGCCCAGCGCCCTGAGACCCTATGCATGTCGCGCGAAACTGCGGCTTGAAGCCGGGCGCGGAGACGAACCGCTGTCGGCTCAGCGCTGTCGCCCTCGCCGCCAGGCCAGCCCAGGCACCGGAACTGGTGTCGCGGTCACGGTAGCTCTCCCGCCAGACCATCACGCCCCGTGTGATCGAGCCGGATAAGGTCCCGAGCCTGGCATCGGAGCTTGAATCCGCCAGCTGCTGACCCATACAGAGCCGCCAGCTGCTGACCCATACAGATCAGCCAGTTCGGCGCGTCCTCCGGTGACCGGGCATTCGACCAGAATCAGCGCGCCAATCGGCGGCTCGGGCGCGTGCCGTGAATAGCGTTGGCGTTCACGCTCGGTGGCTGAATAGGTAGGCGGGACTGGAGCATCCGGCGGGCTGACGTTATGGCTGGTCGTGGTGAGCGCGCTCAGCCGACTTTGCTGGCGAAGCGGTGCCGGGCGGCCTGCCGGGACACGCCGAGCGCGACCGCGATCCGGTTCCAGCTCCGCCCGCGAGCCCGGGCCTCTGCTACCCGCTCGGTGACCAGGGCCTCGTCTCGGCGGACCTGCTCGGCGGCGGCGCCGATGAGCGGCTGATCACCGCGCCCTGCGTCGAGCCCGCCAAGATCGGCGTCCTATGCGATATCGCGATGCGGCGGATCCGTTCTGCCGTTGGCCGTGGTGGATCACCGGCGTGCCGCAACCCACCGGAATGTGTTCGTCAAGGTGACCACCCCGGTCTCCGGGTTCTGGAACTGCGCGAGGGCACGCCGCAGGACGTCGCGGACCGCGCGCGCGCCCGCCGCTTCCGTGGCCCGGGCGCCGCCCGCGGAACAGAGAAGGCCGCGGACGGCGTCGTCCAGCGAGGCGTAGCGCCAAGAGCACGCGACTTCGCCGTCGTCCACCACGCGCAGGCCGGCATCCGCCAGGGCGGCCTCCAGGTTGCCCGGGGCCGAGAGTGCATACGGGGCGTGGTCGCCGGCCTGCCCAGGCGGAACGAGCGCGCTCATGGCCTCATGCACGACCGTGCCCTGCGACCGCTCGGGTGCAGCGAACAGGCTGGCGACAACGCGCCCGCCCGGACGGGTGACGCGGACCGCTTCGCGCAGCGCCCGCCGCGGGTCACCGGCGAACTGGAACGCGTTGATGCCCACCACTGCGTCGAACGCGGCGTCACCGAACGGCAAGGACTCCATGTCGCCCTCGCGCAGGTCGGCGTCTGGCAGCCGCTCGCGGGCGATGCCCAGCAGGCCTGCGCTGATGTCCAGACCGCTGGGGATCGCGCCGCGCCGGGCCGCCAGGGCGAGAGTGAGGCCGGAGCCACAGCCCACGTCGAGCACGCGAGTACCCTCGCCTGCGCCTGCGACGTCGAGCACCGCCTCGAATAGCGGCTGGTTGTGCGCCTCGGCCAGGTCCGCCCACGCCCGCGGGTCGGTGCCCCACAGACGGCGCTGGACCTGCGCCGCGGCGCTGACTGCCGAGGCGTCGCTGGCGCCCTTAGTCCCTGCGGAGCCGGCGGCCCGGGGGGCCAAGGGATCTGTCCTGCCGCTCATGCCGTGCTCACCGCCGGCTTGATGTTCTGGTTGTGCCGGAAGACGTTGTCCGGGTCATAGATCGCCTTGATCTGCTGCAAGCGCTCGATCGTGCGCCCGTACGCGGCGACGGCGGTGTCGTCTTCGTCGTCGCCCATGAAGTTGACGTAGTTGCCCTCGCTCAGGAACGGCTTGACGGCGGCGTACGTCGCGCGCGCCCAGGCGATCTCGCGCTCGTCGTCGGCTTCGTCGCGCCAGGTAGCCGGCATGTTGACCAGCCAGCGGGCCCGGCGGAACGGGAACGCGGTCGCGCCTGAGTCCACCCGGGCGACCGCGCCGCCCAGGGCCAGGAGCTCTATCTGGGAGATCGGCGACTGGAGCGACGCCGCGCGCTCGATCAGCGCGTCGATCAACCCGTCGGGCAGGTCGTCGGCGAAACCCGCTTTGATATAGGTGCGCAGGCCATGGGCGAACAGGTCGTCGGTGATCGTCTGCATGATGAGGAAGGGCACGACCGACAGGTCGCTTGCCGACCACGGCAGCTCGTCCCGGATCTTGGTCAGCACGGCCCGGCCCTCCTCGGCGTCGCCTGACCACTCCACGAGCGACATGATGCCGTGCCGCCCGGCCAGATCCGGTGCCATCCACGGCACGTCGCTGGCGCGCCGCAGGAAGCTCGTCCACAGCAACTCGTCGCGCGCGGCGGGGTCGGCCATCTCGCGCCGACCGCGCTCGATGATCTGACGCGCCTCCTCCAGGGGGTGGAAGGTGGCCAGGATCAGCAGCTCTGACAGCTCGTGCAGTGCGAACTCGAACTCGGTGACCACGCCAAAGTTGCCGCCGCCACCGCGCAGCGCCCAGAACAGGTCGGCGTGCTCGTCTGCCGACGCGCGCACGATCTCGCCGTCAGCGGTCACGACCTCCGCGGACCGCAGGCTGTCGATGGTCAGGCCGTAGCGACGCATCAGGCGGCCAACGCCCCCGCCGAGCGTGAGCCCGCCCGCGCCGGTGTGCGAGACGACGCCGGCCGGCAGCACGAGACCGTGCTCCTGGGTGGCGCGGTCGACTTCCCCGAGCAACGTCCCGCCGCCGACCTTCGCCCGCCGCGCTTGCGGGTTGACGCGGACATGGTTGAGTGCGCGCAGATCGATCACGATGCCGTCATCACAGACGCTGTGTCCCGGCATCGAGTGCCCGCCGCTGCGCACGGCGATCAGCAGGCCCTCGGCGCGCGCGTAGCAGATGGCGGCCGCCACGTCCCGCGCAGACCGCGGCCGCGCGATCAGCGCCGGCCGACGGTCGTGCATGGCGTTCCAGATGGCGCGAGCGGCGTCGTAGCCGGTCTCGTCCGGGCGGATTATCGTGCCGCTGAAGCCGGGGATAGCGGTGGCTGCCATGTTCTCCGACCTCTTGCGTTAGCCGCCGGCCCGCAGCGCGACCAGGTGGTCGTGCATGGCGGCGATGACGTCGTTGTGCTGGTGCAGCTCGATCGGATGCGGGAACAGCGGGCCGCCGTCGTGCCACGCGACCGAGATCGGCCCCGTCTGTGCCGTGTTGATCAGCCGGCACCCCAGCCGGGCCAGCCGGGTGCTCTCCTGCTCCACGTCGGGCACCACCCAGGAAACGTGGCTGACCGTCCCCGGGACGACGCCGTACGCGGTCGCCAGGCGATCGTCGATCGCGTGAACCTGACCGAGCTCCACGACCACCGGCCCCCACGCGGCGAACGCGGCCGAATGGTCGAATTCGACGTCGCGGTACTGCTGACCGTCGACTGTGAGGACGAACGAGTCGAACGCGATGTGCGGGAGAACCTGGAACGGGCCGACACCGAGGTCCCGGCCCCACCGCTGTAGCGCGGAGTTAAGGTCGTCTACCCAGTAGCCGACGTGGTGCAGCCGCTGCATCGTCACCGTCATCGGGCCGTGGCGTCGTCGCTCTGCGCGCGGTCCTCGAGCGCCCCGCCGCCGAACTGGCGGTCGTGGTCCATGGTCATGCGCATGAACGGGTAAACGTAGTCGCGCATGTCCTGCTCGTAGGCCCCGATGGCCCGGACGATATCGGCCTCGCCGCGGGCGGCCGCGGTGAGCTGGTCCAGCAGATGCGCGGCGT
>Ga0335073_10004069_pt1 | contig 20439 bp, 12 predicted proteins | sample Lox_Sample_22_FD_207093 | JGI IMG/M metagenome (GOLD analysis project Ga0335073, IMG submission 207093) | Soil microbial communities from Loxahatchee National Wildlife Refuge, Florida, United States - Lox_Sample_2.2 | ecosystem: Environmental > Terrestrial > Soil > Wetlands | place: USA...
TGCGCCAGGTTGGTGAGCATCACGTTCGCCACCGACGGCGTCATCGCCTGGTCCCAGGAGTACTGGAAGCTCGGTGCGCCCTGGACCGAGTTGTAGATGGTCGTGTCGTAGGAGGCCAGCGACTGGCCGCTGAACAGCGGCGACGCTCCCTTGGTGACCGGCACCTCGCCGGCTCCCACCTCGGCCCGCGCGTAGCTGTCCGAGGTCAGCTCGTCCTTGAAGAACGCGACCGCGATCGCCTTCTGGGCCGCGGAGGCCTTGCTGGCGATGGCCACGTAGCTGGCGGTGTTGCCGGCCAGGTCGGCGGGGTTGCCGCTGCCGCCCGGCACGGTCGGGAACGGCGCCATGCCCAGGTCGCCGCCGGTCACGAACGACTTATCCGAGCCCAGGATGCTGGAGATGTCCCAGTCGCCCATGAGCTGCATGGCCGCCTTGCCGCTGTACACCAGGGCGTCCGAGCCGCCGCCGCTGTAGTGCAGCGAGTCGTAGCCGCTCTGGAACGCGCCCGCCTTCACCAGCTGCTGGATGTCGGTGAGCGCCTGGGTCACCGCCGGGTTGGACCAGCCGCCCTTCGCGTTGGTCTGCAGGGCCTGGGCCACGGACGGCCCGCCGATGCGGTCGGTCAGGTACTCGAGGTACATCAGGCCGGGCCACTGGTCGCCTTCGGCCAGCGAGATCGGCGCGACGCCGTGCGACTTCAGCGTCGCCACCGTGGACAGCAGGCCGCTCCACGTGGCCGGGAACGTCAGGTGATACTTGGCGAAGATGGACTTGTTGTAGAAGAAGTACACCGGCTGGGTGCCCTCGACCGGGACGCCGTAGACATGACCCCCGACCGTGACCGCCCCCAGCGAGGAGGGCAGGAACGAGGACAGCCAGGACGGGTTGCCAAGGGAGTAGGCGTCGCCGGCCTTGATGAACTGCTGCAGGGGCCCGCCGCCCCAGGTCCAGAAGATCGTCGGCGGGTTGCCCGCGCCCATCGCGAGCTGGATCTTCTGCTTGTACGACTGGTTCTCGATGAAATTGATCGTAATGTGGTCGCCTGGGTGGCTCTTCTCAAACGAGGAGACGAGGTTCTGCACCGCTGTGTTGGCGGGGCTCGGGCCGGTGGTGACCAGCCACATCGTGGCGGTCGTGCCCTTCGAGCCGGTGCTCGGGGTCCCCTTGCCGCCGCCAGCCGCTGATCCGCACGCGGCCAGCGCGAGCGCCGCCGCCGATGTCACCGCCGCAGCCGTTACCCATCTACGGCCGACGGTGCCCCATGCCAAACGCCGGTGTGTGTCAGCCATGGTTCCTCCCGGTCGCCATTTGGCGCCTGAGCCCAAAACAAGTTTTCGAAATTTCTGGAAACATTTCGAAGTTGCCTGCCATACTAGAGATGGCCAAGACGAGGGTCAACCCGTTGTTTCCGTGATGTTACGACTTTGTGCTAGGAGGAACGTGCGGTGAATCGCACCTTCGTGACTCGCTTGCCCGATCGCAGTACGATGTCGCTGTCGAAATAATTTCGGAATATCCTGCCGCGATGAGTCCGCCGCACGAGGCACCACGACGGGGAAGGTGACACTGTTGCCCGACAGGACCGTACTAGCTGGCAAGCGGGCCCGTGACGGTCTCGCGCCGCGGACCACGCTGACCGCCATCGCGGCGGAGGCAGGGGTCTCGGTGCCGACGGTGTCGAAGGTGGTCAACGGTCGCCCCGACGTCGCGCCGGACACCCGGGCACGCGTGGAGCGCCTGCTCGACAAGCACAAGTACTCGCGGGGCGGCATGCGCCGGCGCCGCCGCTCCGGGCTGGTCGACCTCGTGTTCAACGGGCTGGACAGCCCGTGGGCGGTTGAGCTGCTGCGCGGCGTGGAGGAGTGGGGCGCCGCCCACGAGACCGGCGTCGCGGTGTCGTCCGTCCGCCACGGCAACGCGCGCCCGGCCAGCTGGACCAGCGCCCTGGCCAGCCACGACACCGACGGGGTGATCCTGGTGACCTCGGAGCTGACCGGCGGCCAGCTCGGGCAGCTGCGCGACGCCGGCATCCCGCTGGTGGTCGTCGACCCGGCCAACCCGCCTCCCGCGGACCTGCCGAGCGTCGGCGCGACCAACTGGGCCGGCGGGCTCGCGGCCAGCGAGCACCTGCTCGCGCTCGGCCACCGCCGCATCGGCGCGATCGCCGGCCCGGGCGACTACCTGTGCAGCCGGGCCAGGATCGACGGCTACCGGTCCGCCCTGGAGCGGGCCGGGGTCCGGTTCGACCCGGCGCTGGTCCGGCACGGCGACTTTCAGCACGAGGGGGGCTTCGCCCGCGGCGGCGAGCTTCTCGGGCTGGCCACCCCGCCGACGGCCATCTTCGCCGGCAGCGACCAGCAGGCGTTCGGCGTCTACGAGGCGGCACGCCAGCGCGGCCTTCGGATCCCGCAGGACCTGAGCGTCGTCGGGTTCGACGACCTGCCGGTCGCGCGCTGGGTGTCGCCGCCGCTGACCACCGTGCGCCAGCCGCTCGCCGAGATGGGACGGGCCGCCGCGCAGATGCTCGGCGACCTCATCGAGGGCATCCCGCTGCGGTCGGGCCGGGTGGAGTTGTCCACCGAGCTGATCGTGCGCGAGTCGACCGCCGCGCCCGCGGAGCCGGCGCGGTGACCCTCCCGCTGGACGACACCGGGATAGCCGAGGCCTGGCGGGACCCGGCCCGGCCCGCCGAGGAGCGCGTCACCGACCTGCTGGCCCGGATGACCCCCGAGGAGAAGCTGGCCCAGCTCGGCAGCGTGTGGATGGGTGCCTCCGGCGACGGCAACGGCGTCGCGCCCATGCAGGACCAGTTCAGCGACGAGCTGCCGCCGCTTGACGAGCTGATCCGGCACGGTATCGGGCAGCTGACCCGGGTGTACGGCACCCGCCCGGTGCCTCCGGCGGCCGGGGCGGCGGCGCTGGCCGGGCTGCAGGCCCGGATCATCGCGGCGAGCAGGTTCGGCATCCCCGCGGTGGCGCACGAGGAGTGCCTGACCGGCTTCGCCGCATGGTCGGCCACGATCTACCCGACGCCGCTTGCCTGGGGCGCCACCTTCGACCCCGGGCTGATCCGGGAGGCGGCCCGGGCCATCGGCCGCAGCATGCACGCGGCCGGCGTGCACCAGGGCCTCGCGCCGGTCCTCGACGTGCTGCGCGACGCGCGCTGGGGCCGGACCGAGGAGACCATCGGCGAGGACCCGTACCTGGTCGCGGTCATCGGCACGGCCTACGTGCTGGGGCTGCAGTCGGCCGGGGTGCACGCCACGCTCAAGCACTTCGCCGGGTACTCGGCCTCCCGCGCCGGGCGCAACATGGCGCCGGTGGAGATGGGCCCGCGGGAGTTCGCCGACGTCATCCTGCCGCCGTTCGAGATGGCCATCCGGGTCGGCGGGGCCCGGTCGGTGATGCCCACGTACATCGACATTGACGGCGTGCCCGCGACCGCCGACCCCGGGCTGCTCGGCGCGACGCTGCGGGAGGCGCTCGGCTTCGCCGGCGTGGTCGTCTCCGACTACCGCGCGGTCTCGTTCCTCGAGCTGCAGCACGCGGTGGCCGCGACCCCCGCCGCCGCGGCGGCGCTCGCGCTGGCCGCCGGGGTGGACGTCGAGCTGCCCAGCGTCCGCTGCTACGGCGCGCCGCTCCGCGCGGCCGCGGCCGCGGGTGAGGTGTCCTCCGAGCTCATCGACCGGGCCGCCGCGCGGGTGCTCCGGCAGAAGTGCGAGCTGGGCATGCTCGACCCGGGATGGTCCCCGGTCCCGGGCCCGCCCGCGGGCGACGGCACGGCCGGCGACGGCCAGGCCCCCGCTCTCGACCTGAACCCGCCGCCGAGCCGGGCACTGGCCCGCCGCCTGGCCGAGGAGTCGGTGATCCTGCTGTCCAACGCCGGCGGCACGCTGCCCCTGGCCAGCGCGGGCACGGTCGCGGTCACCGGCCCGCTCGCCGACGACCCGCTGGCGTGTTTCGGCTGCTACACCATGCCGCGTCACCTCGGCGGCCGCTACCACTCGCAGGCCCTGACCGGGACGGACGCGGTCACCGTCCTGGACGCCCTGCGCGCCGAGCTGCCCGGCGTGCGGCACGCGCGCGGCTGCGACGTGCGGTCCGCGGACCGGTCCGGGTTCGCGGACGCCCTCGCCGCCGCCCGCGCCGCCGACGTGGTGGTGGCGGTCGTGGGCGACGAGGCGGGGCTGTTCGGCCGCGGAACCTCCGGGGAGGGCTGCGACGCGACCGACCTGCGGCTGCCGGGCGTTCAGGAGGACCTGCTGCACGCGCTCGCGGACACCGGCACGCCGGTGGTCGCGGTGCTCATCACCGGGCGGCCGTACGCGATCGGCGGCGTGGCCGGGCGGCTGGCCGCCGTGGTGCAGGCGTTCTTCCCCGGCCAGGAGGGCGGGCCCGCGATCGCCGGGGTGCTGTCGGGACGGGTCGTGCCGAGCGGCAAGCTGCCCGCGGAGATGCCCGGCTCGGCCGCGGGACAGCCGTCCTCGTACCTGAAGTCGCGACTGGGTGCCGGGCACGCGGGCAGCTCGGTCGACCCCGCGCCGCTGTTCGCCTTCGGCCACGGCCTGTCGTACACCACCTTCGCGCACGAGGACCTGGTCATATCCGCCGCCGAGGTACCGACCGACGGCGTCGCCGAGGTCTCCTGCACCGTGCGCAACACCGGCCCGCTGGCCGGCGCCGAGGTGGTGCAGCTCTACCTGAGCGACCCGGTGGCGCAGGTCGTGCGCCCGGTCCGCTGGCTGGCCGGCTTCGCCCGGGTCGAGCTGGAGCCGGGCCAGGCCCGCCGGGTCGTGTTCCGGCTGCACGCGGACCGGACCGCGTTCTGCGGCCTGTCCGGCGACCGCATCGTCGAGCCGGGTGAGATCCAGGCCGCGGTGGGGGGCGGGTCCGACCAGCTATCGCTGCGCGGATCGTTGACGCTCACCGGCCCCTGCCGCGTCGCCGGACCCGGCCGCGTCCTCGACACCCCCGTCTCCGTCCACGACCTGCCCGGCTGACCCGCCCGCCGGGCCCGCCCGCGCCCCCGCTCGCCGGGCCCGCCCGCGCCCGCCGCCCGCGGACGCTGCTGCGATCATTGAGACGGCAGAAACGCCCGAGACGAGGAGGGTCCCATGACGGCAGGCGCTGAGGTCGGCGAGCACAGGATCGTCGTCGGCGTCGACGGATCACGGCACTCGGTGGCGGCGCTGCGCTGGGGTGCCTACCAGGCGGCGGCGCTGGCAGCCCGGCTGGAGGCCGTGACCGCGTGGGAGTACCCGCCGTCGTTCGGGTGGTCGTCGGTGCCGTCGGACTGGGACCCGGCCAAGGACATGGAGAAGGTGCTGCGCGACGCCGTGCGCGAGGCCTTCGGCGACCGGCTGCCGGCCGGCCTGGAGCTCTCCGTCCGCGAGGGCGGCGCGGCCCGGGTCCTGCTCGAGGCGAGCCGGGGCGCCACCATGCTGGTGGTGGGCAGCCGCGGCCATGGCGGGTTCGCCGGGCTGCTGCTCGGCTCGGTCAGCGCGAACGTCGCCGAGCACGCCACCTGCCCGGTCCTGGTCGTTCACGGCGACCGGTCGGCGCCGCCCGTGCCGTCCGGCGCCTGACCCGGCCCGGGGGGTGCCATAGGCGTCCCCGGAGGCTCTTGGGGAGGGTGCCATCGGTGCCCGGGGGCTCTGGGTTGCGCTGGGCGCCCCGCCGGGCCAGCCCGGTCGCTCGGGCTGCGAGGCTGAGGTCATGTATGAGCCGCTGTTCTCGCTCGTGCTGCGGCGGATGGGGGCCGAGACCGCGCACCGGCTCGGGTTCGGCCTCATCCGCGCCGTCGCGGCGATCCCGGGCGCCGGGCGGCTGCTGCGCCGGTTGCTCGGGCCGGCCGACCCGGTGCTGCGGGTGCGCGCCCTCGGCCGGGATCTGCCCGGGCCGCTGGGGCTGGCCGCGGGGTTCGACAAGGACGCCACGGCACCCGACGCGCTGGGCGCGCTCGGCTTCGCGTTCGTCGAGGTTGGCACCGTGACCGCGCGGCCGCAGCCGGGCAACCCGCGGCCGCGGCTGTTCCGGTTGCCCGCCGACCGTGCCCTGGTAAACCGGATGGGCTTCAACAACCACGGGGCCGCCGCAGCCGCGGCCCGGCTGCGCGGCCGCCGCGGGCGCGGCCTCACCGTCGGGGCGAACATCGGCAAGACGCGGGCGGTGCCGGACGCCGGGGCGGTCGCCGACTTCACCGCAAGCGCGCGGCTGCTGGCCGGCGCCGCCGACTACCTGGTGGTCAACGTCAGCTCCCCGAACACCCCCGGGCTGCGCGACCTGCAGGCGGCCGGGCGGCTGCGCCCGGTCCTGACCGCCGTCCGCGACGCGCTGGCCGCGGCCTGCCACCCGGTCCCGCTGCTGGTCAAGATCGCCCCGGATCTGGCCGACGACGACGTCGACGCGATCGCCGACCTGGCCGTCGATCTGGGCCTGGCCGGCATCATCGCCACGAACACCACGGTCTCCCGCGACGGCCTGGCCAGCGAGCCGGCGCAGATCGCGGCGGCCGGGCCCGGCGGCCTGTCGGGCCCGCCGCTGCGGGACCGGTCCCTGCACGTGCTGCGGAGGCTGCGCGCCCGGGCCGGCGGCCGGCTGCTGCTGGTCGCCTCCGGCGGGATCGAGACCGCCGACGACGCGTGGGAGCGGATCCGGGCCGGGGCCACGCTGCTGCAGGCCTACACCGGGTTCGTCTACGGCGGCCCGCTGTGGCCGCGGCGCGTCCAGGCCGGCCTGGCCCGCCGGGTCCGCGCGGCGGGCTTCACCTCCATCCAGGACGCCGTCGGGGCCGACGCGTCCAGCCCCGAGACGTTGGCGTTACGGCCATATCTTCCCGGCGACGCGGGCGACCAGGGCCAGCTTGGCGGCCTGGTCGGCCGGGCCGATGAGGTTGCCCGACGCCACGGACGCGAACCCGCACTGCGGGCTCAGCGCGAGCCGGTCAAGGGAGACGAAGCGCGCGGCTTCCTCGACGCGGCCGCGGACCGCGTCGTCGTCCTCTAGGTCCGGCTTCTTCGTGGTCACCAGGCCGAGCACGACCACGCGGTCGTCGGGCACGTGCCGCAGCGGCTCGAAGCCGCCCGAGCGCTGGTCGTCGTACTCCAGCAGGAACCGGCCGAACCGGCTGCGAGTAAAGATCCGGGCCAGCGGCTCGTAGTCCCCCGCGGCGTAGAACCTGCTCATCGCGTTGCCGCGGCAGATGTGCAGCCCGAACGTGACCCCGGCGAAGCCGTCAGTGATCGCGTTGTCCATCTCGATCCCGGCGTCGATCAGCCGGTCGGGATCGCTGCCGTGCCTGCGAAACAGCTCCCGGTTCTGCGGGTCGGTCAGCGCGCCATACTGCGGGGAGTCGAGCTGGATGTAGCGGCAGCCGAGCCGGACCAGTTCCGCCACCTCCCAGCGGAGCAGTTCCACCACGTGCGCGTGGTAGTCCTCCCTGGCGGGATAGGCTTCCCGGGAGAGCGCCTCGTCGTACATGGCCGCGGCCATCTCCGCGCCGGGCATGGTGACCTTCGCCGGGCGGGTGGCCCGGCCGCGCAGGAAGACCCATTCCTCCAGCGTCAGCGGGCTGTGCCTGCGGGTGAGCCGGCCCACCACTACCGGCCGCCGGCCGGGCGTCTCCAGGCGCCGGCCCGACTCGTCCCGCCAGGGCATCGCCACGCCGGTGGTCCGGTCGAAGCCGTCGAACGCGTCGGCGAACGGTGACATCCACGACGCCCGGCGCATCTCGCCGTCGGCGACCACGTCCAGCCCGGCGTCTTCCTGCAGCGCCACCGCGGACGTGACCGCAGCATCCTCGGTCCGCTTGAACTCCGGCGTGCCCAGCTCGCCCGCGGCGTGCCCGCGCCTGGCCTCGATGAGCTCCGGCGGCCGCAGCAGGCTGCCGACGCCCTCGCAGTGCCATTGCTCCGTCAACCTCGCTCCTTCCTGCGCCTCACCCGCCGGGTGCCTGGCGGGTCCCGGCGAGGCCGAACAGCTCGGCCGCGTTCGAGTGGAACAGCCGGGCGCGGTCCGCCTCGGTCAGCCAGCCGATGTCGTCGATGAGCAGCCCGATGTCGTCGAACCACCGGCCGGTGGCGGGGTCTGGGACCGAGCCGGTGCCCGGCTTCTCCGAGCCGAACAGGCAGCGGTCGACCCCGACCGTGCGGATCAGCAGCTCGATCGCGTCGCGGGTGTACAGGCACGTGTCGTACCAGAGGGTGCGCAGCCGGTCCCGGAAGTCGCCGCCGGCCGGGTTGCGGGCCGCGCCGGGCAGGAACCGGCCCGCCTGGTACGGCACCGCCCCGCCGCCGTGCGAGATGATCAGCTTCAGCGAGGGGAAGTCGCGGTGCACGTCGGACTCCAGCAGGCTGGCGACCGCGATCGTCTCCTCGATGATGAAGTGCAGGCTGTAGCTCTCCCTGGCCGGCGGGCGGCACCCGGCCGAGTGCACGAGGGCGGGCACGCCCAGCTCGCAGAACGCCTCGTAGAGCGGGTACCAGTACCGGTCGCCCAGCCCGGGCAGCGGCGGACCCTGGCCCTCCATCGGGTCCGGGTTGATCAGCGCGCCGGCGAAGCCGAGCTCCGCCACACAGCGGCGCAGCTCGCCGGCCCAGGCCGCGGGCCCCGTCGCTGGCGACTGCGGCAGGCCCGCCATGCCGCGGAAGCGGTCCGGATACAGGCCGCACACCCGGTGGATGACGTTGTTGGTCTCCTCGATGAACCACCGGACGAGCTTGGGCGGCTCCTCGGAGTGCATCATCGTGTACGGTCGCGGCGAGATCAGCTGGAGGTCGATGCGGGCGGCGTCCAGGTGCTCGAGGTGGGAGATCCCGAACGCCCGGTTGGGCGTCTCCACCGCCGCCCGGAGCTGGTCGTCGCTCAAGCCCGCGCCGCCCCGGCCGTGGGCGCCGCGGTGGGACAGCAGGTTGGCCTTGTAGGCATACAGCCCGTCGGGCGCGCTGACGTGGCCGTGAACGTCGAGGATCACCGATCGCGCTCCCAGGTCGCGAACGCCATGCCGACCCCGGTCCCGGCCGGGGACCGGTAGGCCGGGATGTAGTCGAGCAGACCGAAGCCCAGGCCGCCGAGGGCTCCCCCGGCGGTGATCCAGTTGAGGATCTCCGACGTGCCCGAGCGCAGCACCGGGGCCGGGATCTGCTCGAACACCCGGGCGTCGCCGCCCGCCAGGCCGGCCAGCACGCGGCGGTCGAGTTCCTCGGCGACCACGAAGTGGCTGAGCCCGCCGCTGGCGAACACGGCGACCCGCGCGGACGGCGCCCAGGACTCGATCCCCGCGCGCAGCGCCCGGCCGAGCCGCCAGCATCGGCCGGGCGGCGGCACGTTCGGCGGGAAATACGTGTTGAGCAGCACCGGCACGATCGGGACCGCGGGTGCCAGGCCCAGCCGCCGCCGCACGAACGTGAACGCGTGGCCCAGGCTGCGGCCCGCGGGCTGCTGCGACATGACGGTCACGTCGAACTCCCGGGCGGTCAGCACCCCGGCCAGGTGCTCGCCGAGCTCGGCGCCGACCGGATAGCTGTCCGGCTCGTCGGCGTGCGCCGCCCAGCCGGCCGCCCGGATGTCGGGCGGGATCCGGGCCAGGCGCTCGGCGTCGGGCGGCAGGTCCCACAGCGTGTCGCCGGTGAACAGCCCGATGGCCGGGACGCCGTCGGCACCGAACAGCTCGTGCTGGTCATCGCCGATGACGACCACCGCGTCGGGCGCGGCCGCCGCCAGCCGGCCGGCCAGGGCCTCGACCGCGGCCTGGGCGCGATCGAACTTGCTGCGCCAGACCGGGGGCGCCAGCTCGGCGGACAGGGCCGGGTCGGCGGCGGCGAGCAGCTCGTCGTAGCCGTAGTAGCGCCCGTCGGCGCCGAGCAGCCGGCTGTTTTGCTGGTCCCGGACGGCGTGCTGGGCCCAGAAGTCCGCCGAGGTGCTCAGCTGCGGGGTGTGCGAGGAGGCCAGCCCGAGCACGACCTCAGCCATGGCGGGCCATTCTCCGGTCCAACACTGCTCCTCCGGTAGCTGCCGTACCGGCACCGTAATGACCCGATTTCTCAAGGCACAAGCGCCGGCCGGCCAGATTCCGCTGGACGGAAGGAATCCGGTCAGCCCAGGCCGGAGGCCGCCAGCACGGTGCCGGCGATCACCTGGTAGCCGGCCTTGTTCGCGTGCTGATTGGGCCCGCGGGGCGGGGCGGCGCACTCCCAGGTCCACCGGCAGAGCAGGGCGACGTTGTGCGGGACGGTACCGAGGCCGGGCACGGCCGCCAGACCGGCGAAGTCGGCGGTCTGGAAGGCGCCGAACACGTTCGCGACCCGCGCGCCTGACGCGGTGTAGACGCGGTCCAGCAGTGCGTTGTAGCCGGCGGCCAGCCGCTCGGCCAGCCACGCGGCGGCCTGGCCGGGAAGGCCGTCGCGCCACTCGGCCAGTTCGGGCAGGTAGTAGTTCATCCCGACGATGCGCACCCGCGGCCCGGCCGCCGCGCGCAGCCGGTGCATGATCGTGGTCAGGTTGTCCACCGCGTCCGGGATGCCGGAGGTCAGGCAGGAGACCGATTTGGCCAGGTCGGCCAGGCCGCAGTCCTCGGGGTCATTGGCGCCGATGTCGATGGTGATCAGCAGCACGCGGCCGCGGTGGGCGCGCAGGAACGCGACGGCGGCGTCCAGCTGGGAGCGGGCCGGGTAATAGCCGCAGATCCCGCCGTCGATCATCGTGCGGGTCGTCTCCCCCGGGCAGCCGAGCGTGACCAGCCGCAGGCCGGGATGACCGCGGTGCAGCGTCGCGTAGATCAGGTCGGGATAGCCCTGGCCGGTCTCGACGCTGGCGCCGGCCGCGTCGGGCTGGACTCCCTGCGACAGCGAGTCGCCGAGAGCCAGGTAGTAGCTGGTCACCGGGGCCCGCGGGGCCGGATGCGGCGGCCGGTTCGGTGCCGGAGCCGGCCCGGAACACGCGGCGACCGTCAGCGCAGCCGTCATGGCCAGCGCGAACCCGAGCGCGGCCCGGGCGCGCACGGCGCGCGGGACGCACGCGGCGCGCGGGACGCACGCGGCGCGCGGGACGCACGCGGCGCGCGGGACGCACGCGGCGCGCGCCCGGGAGCGCGCGACGCGCGGGACGCGCAGGGCGCCGGCACGGCGCATGGGTCACCTTCCCCGAAGACGGCGGCGCCCACCAGCGTAAGCCGCGCTCTCCAGCGCCGCCTAACACCCGGGAGTATACACTGGATGTATTGACCTGCGGCCGGCGACGCGATCCGCTGACTACAACCTGAGGTTGAGGCCCCCGCCTCGGAATTCAATACACCGGCCGATGGACACCGACCCGCGGCGACGTAACGTAGCAGGTAGCGGCCCGGACGGGGGCCGGGCCGGTGACCGAGCAGGAGGAATCATGGACGCAACCGGCAGGGGCTTTCCGCCCGGCGCCCTCCGGGTGTCTGACGCCGACCGTGACCGGGCGGTCTCCGAGTTGAGCGAGCACTTCCAGGCGGGCCGGCTCACGGCCGACGAGTTCGATGAGCGGTCCGGGCAGGCCCTGCGTGCCCGCACGGGTAGCGACCTGGCGACGTTGTTCGACGACCTGCCGCCGAGCCAGACGGCGGCGCCCGCCCCGATCGCCGGCCTGCCCGGTGCGCCGGGCGCGCCCGGCCCGGACGCGTCCGGTCACCGCGCGCCCGCCATGCTCGCCGCGCGGATCGCGGTCGCCCTCGTCGCGTTCTCCGTGGTCGTCTCGCTGCTGGGCGCCGGCCGGTACGGCGGCAACGGCCTGACCGCGCTGTTCCCGATCTTCGCCGTGCTGATCGTCATGCGGCTGCTGGTCCTGGGCGGCCGTCGCCGGCGCTGATTTGCCCGCCTGCCCCGGGCGCCGGTCGGCGCTGCGCGGGACCGCCCCGTCTGACCCGGCGCTGGTCGGCGCGCTGCCTCCGTCGGCCCACCCGCCACGGCCCACCGGCCACATGCGCCAGCCCCGCCGCATGCGCCCAGCTCTCGCCCTCCCCTCGCGGGCACCCTGCGGGCTTCGCGCGCCGTGGTTGCACCGTTGTATGGCCTGGAACCCCTATAACGGTGCAACCACGAAGCAGCCAGGCCAGCCGCGGCCGTTGCCGCGGCAACGCCGTCGCGCGCTCCTTGACCGCCCGGGCCAGACGGCTGTTACATGATAAATACCGAGAAAGGCTCCCAAGTCACCGCAGCCTTTCAGCCGCGTCAGGGAATTCTGGAGACGTCAATGACCCGCTGGTTCTCGCGACCCTCCATGCTCCTCGCGGCCACCGCCGCCACCCCGTTAGTCCTCCTGGCCGCCGCCCCCGCGCAGGCCGGCACCGCCCCCGCGCAGGCCGGCACCGCCCCCGCGCAGGCCGGCGCAGCCGGCACCGCCGGCGCTACCAGCACCACCGGGGGGCTGCCGCCCGGGATGCCGCTGGCCACCGGCGATCCCCGTCGTCCGCGCCCGCCGCGGCTCCCCGGCCCCTGCCTGGTCCTGCCGGCCGCGCTGTCGACCAGCACCGGCGAGTTCAGCAGCGCCGACGAGACCGACCCGCCCGACACCGGCCGGATCCAGGCCGCCCTGGACCGCTGCGCCGGCACCGGCCGGGCGGTGGAACTCGCGGCCGGCGGCCAGGGCGCGGACAACGCGTTCCTGAGCGGGCCGCTCACGATCGGCCGGCACGAGGTGCTGCTGATCGACGACGGCGTGACGCTGTACGCCTCGCTGAACCCGGCGGACTACCAGATCCCGGCCCAGTACCCGGCCAACACCTGCGGCACGGTCAGCGCGGCAGGCGGCGGGTGCTCGCCGTTCATCACGTTCGCGGGATCCGGGGCGGGCCTGATGGGCACGCGCGGCCCCGATGGCAGCCTCGGCGCCATCGACGGCCGCGGCGAGGACGTCCTCGTCGGCTCCACCCAGACCTGGTGGGACGTGGCCCAGGCGGCCGCCTCCGGCGGCAACCAGAACAACCCGGTCCTGGTCGAGGGCAACGGCGTGAACGACATCGCGATCTACCAGGTCGAGCTCGAGAACTCGCCGATGTACCACGTCTACATCCAGAACGGCCACGGGCTCACGGTCTGGGGGGTCGAGATCGACTCGCCAGCCACCGCGCGCAACACCGACGGCGTCGACCCGGTCAGCGAGAGCGACGTCACGATCAAGGACGACATGATCCAGAACGGCGACGACTGCGTGGCGGTGAAGTCCGACCAGGGCACCCCGAGCCGGAACATCACGGTGGACGACGTGCACTGCTACGGCTCGCACGGGCTCTCGGTCGGCAGCCAGACCGCGGGCGGTGTCTACAACGTGCTGTTCGAGAACTCCACCCTGAGCGGCTTCGACAGCTTCGGTAACCTGTCGGTCAGCGACACCGGCATCCAGATCAAGACCGACGCCAACAGCGGCGGGCTGACCCGGCGGGTGACCTACGCCGGCATCTGCATGACCAACATCAAGCACATACTGATCTTCAACCCGCACTACTCCTCGGGCGGGACCAGCGTGCCCACGCAGAGCGACATCGTGCTGAACGGAGTGGTCTCCACGGATTCGGAGTCCGGCGCTTACTCGATCTTCGAGGGCTTCGACGCCGCGAACCCGCTGCAGATCGCCCTGGAGAACGTCGACCTGGACAACGTCACCCAGGACGGGAACCACGGCAACGAGGGCCCGACCCTCGGGGAGAGCCCGACCGAGTACGTGAACGCCGTTACCTACAACACCGACATCGTCCCGGCCGGGCCCGAGGGCGACGCCGCCAACGACGTGAACGTGACGCCGGTCCAGGGCACGGGCACCGTCCCGGCGTGCGACATCCCGGCCTTCGGTCCGCCGCCGGCCACGCCGGGCGGTGGCGGGCGCTAGCGCGCTAGCGCTGGCCGGACAGCCGGTCCACGGCGGCCAGGATCCGCTTCTCCGACACCGGGCCGGAGGCGCCCAGCACCTGGGCGAACAGGCTCACCCGGAGCTCCTCGATCAGCCAGCGCACCGCCAGGACGTCGGCGGCCGAGCGCCGGGAGGCCGGCAGCCGCCCGACCGCCTGCCGGTAGGCGCCGGTCACCCGCTGCACGGCGGCCATCCGCGCGGCGTCGCGGCCCGGGTCCTGCGCCGCGGCGTCCAGCCTCCGGGTGATCGCGCGCAGGTAGCGCGCCAGGTCGGGCAGCCGCCGCAGCCCGGTCTCGCTGACGAACCGCGGGTAGATCAGCGCCGCGAACTGCTCGCGCGCGTCCTCGTACGCCGCGGCGAGTGCCGGGCCGGGCTCGCGTCCCAGCCGGTCCTCGGCCTCGTGCGCGGCCTCGAGCACCCGGCCCACGGCGTCCACCACCCGGGCCGTGGCCAGCGGCAGGGCCGAACGGGCCTGCGCGACCAGGCGCGCGAAGCCGCCGGCGTCCCGCGGCGGCCCGCCCGCGTCCGCGATCACCTGGTCGGCCGCGCACGCCGCGCAGTCGTCGAGCAGTGCCGCGATGCTCGGGTACGGGCTGCGGCTCATGGCCAGCTTGGCGTTGACCGGCAGCCGGTCCGCGATCGTGCGCAGGCCGGTCGGCACCCGCAGCAGGAGCAGCCGCCGGGTGCCGGTCACCATCGCCGCATCGGCCTCGGCCGCCGTGGCGAACAGCCGGACATCGGCCGCGTTCCCGGCGTCGGCCAGGGCGGGGTAGGCCGTCACCCGGTCGCGCGTGAAGACCCTCGGCAACTCGCCGATGGTCCAGTCGCGCAGCCCGGTGCGGACGAGATCGCCGGCCGCCTCGGTCAGCCTGGCCTGCAACCGGGGCGCCAGCCGCTCGCGCAGCTCGTCCAGGTCCTTCCCGCGGGCCAGCTCCCGCCCGCCGTCGGTCACCCGGAAGGTGACCCGCAGGTGGGGCGGTAGCCGCGAGGTGTCCCATGCCTCGCGCGGGACCGGGACGCCGCCGATGCGGCCGAGCTCCGCGCTCAGCGCGTCGAGCAGGCTCCCGCGCGGCCGGCCCAGCCGGGCCACGACCGCGCGCGCGGTGTCCGGCGCGGGCACGAACGCCCGCCGCAGCTCCTTGGGCAGCGAGCGGATCAGCTCGGTGACCAGCTCCTCGCGCCGTCCGGGCACCTGCCAGCCGAGTTCCTCGGCGTTCACCTGGCCGAGTGCCGCCAGCGGGACGTCCACGGTCACCCCGTCCTCGGGCTGGCCGGGCGCGAACTCGTACGACAGCGGCAGCTCGCCCCACCGGGCCGGGTAGTCGGCGGGCGTGACCTCGTCCGCGGCCGGTCCGGCCAGGTCCGCGGGCGTGAACGTGAGCAGGTCCGGATCCTGTTCGCGGGCCCTCTTCCACCAGCTGTCGAAGTGCCGGGCGGAGGTCACGTCCTTGGGTATCCGCCGGTCGTAGAAGTCGAACAGGGCCGCGTCGTCGGCGACCAGGCCGCGCCGCCTGGCCCGGTCCTCCAGCTCCCTGGCCTGCTCCAGCAGCCGCTGGTTGCGCCGGAAGAACTCGTGCCGCGTCTGCCAGTCGCCCTCGACCAGCGCGCCGGTGATGAACAAGTCGCGCGCCACCCCCGGGTCGATCCGCGCGTAATTGACCTTCCGTTCGGTGACGATCGGAAGGCCGTAAAGGGTTAGTTTCTCCAACGCGACGGCCGCCCCCCGGCTGGCATCCCAGCGGGGCTCGCTGTAGCTGGCCTTCACCAGGTGCGCGGCCAGCGGCTCGGCCCACTCGGGCTCGATGCGCGCCGCCGTCCTTGCCCACAGCCGGGAGGTCTCGACGAGCTCGGCCGCCATCACCCACGGCGGCGGCTTGCGCGCCAGCGCCGAGTCGGGGAAGATCGCGAACCGGGCGCCGCGGGCCCCGGCGAACTCGGCCGGACCGCGCCTGGCGCCGCGGGCGGGCGGCCCGCCCGGCGCGGGCCTCGGCTTCTGGTCGGTGTCCTTCAGCCCGATGTGCGAGAGCAGGCCGGCCAGCAGCGACATGTGCACCTGGTCGGCCACCTTGGCCGGGTCGGCCGGGTCGCCGCGTTCCTGGCCGGCGGTGACGCCCACCTCCCTGGCCGCCTGCCGCAGCTGGCCGTGCACGTCCTGCCACTCCCGCACGCGCAGGTAGTGCAGGTACTCGCGGCGGCACATGCGGCGGAACGCGGACCCGGACAGCTCGCGCTGCTGCTCGCCGAGGTAGGCCCACAGGTTCAGGAACGCCAGGAAGTCGGACCCCGGCTCGGCGAAGCGCCGGTGCATCGCGTCCGCGGCCTCGCGGGCGTCGGCGGGCCGTTCCCTCGGGTCCTGGATGGACAGCGCCGCGGTGATGATCAGCACCTCGCGGACGCAGCCGTGGTGGGCGGCCTCCAGGATCATCCGGCCCAGGCGCGGGTCGGCGGGCAGCCGGGCGAGCTTGCGGCCGATGTCGGTCAGCCGGACCGGGCCCCGTGCGCCCTGGCGGGCGCCGCCGGTCCGCACCGCGTTCAGTTCCTCGAGCAGCCGGACGCCGTCGGCGACGTTGCGGGCGTCCGGCGGGTCCACGAACGGGAACTCCGCGATGCTGCCGAGGTCCAGCGCCGCCATCTGCAGGATGACCGAGGCCAGGCTGGTGCGCAGGATCTCGGGGTCGGTGAACTCCGGCCGCGAGGCGAAGTCCTCCTCGCCGTACAGGCGGATGCAGATGCCGTCGGACGTCCGCCCGCACCGGCCCTTGCGCTGGTCCGCCGACGCACGGGAGATCGGCTCGATCGGCAGCCGCTGCACCTTGGTCCGCTGGCCGTAGCGGGAGATCCGCGCGGTGCCCGGGTCGACCACGTACTTGATGCCCGGCACGGTCAGCGAGGTCTCGGCGATGTTGGTGGCCAGCACCACGCGGGTGCGGCGGTGCGGCTGGAACACGCGGTGCTGCTCGGCGGCGGACAGCCGGGCGTACAGCGGCAGCACTTCAAGGTCGCCGAGGCCGGCCTGGTCGGCCAGCGCGTCGGCGGCGTCCCTGATCTCCCGCTCGCCGCTGAGGAAGACCAGTACGTCGCCCGGCCCCTCGGCGCGCAGCTCGGCGACGGCCTCGCAGATGGCCTGGGCCTGGTCCCTTGGCTCATCGCGGGGCCGGTCGGGGCTGGCGAGCGGCCGGTACCGCACCTCGACCGGGTAGGTCCGCCCCGACACCTCGATCACCGGCGCGTCCCAGCTGTGCTTGCCTGATTCGCCTCCGGCACTCTGCTTGCCTGATTCGCCTCCGGCACTCTGCTTGCCTGATTCGCCTCCGGCACTCTGCTTGCCTGATTCGCCTCCGGCACTCTGCTTGCCTGATTCGCCTCCGGCAAAATGCTTGCCTGATTCGCCTCCGGCACTCTGCTTGCCTGATTCGCCTCCGGCAAAATGCTTGCCTGATTCGCCTCCGGCAAAATGCTTAGAGAAGCGCTCCGGGTCGATCGTGGCCGAGGTGATGATCACCTTGAGGTCGGGCCTGCTGGGCAGGAGCCGCTTGAGGTAGCCGAGGATGAAGTCGATGTTCAGGCTGCGCTCGTGCGCCTCGTCGATGATCAGGGTGTCGTAGCGCAGCAGCTCGCGGTCCCGTTGCATCTCGGTCAGCAGGATGCCGTCGGTCATCACCTTGACCAGCGTGTCTTCGCTGGACCGGTCGGTGAAGCGGATCTTGTAGCCGACGACGGAGCCGAGCTCGGTGCCGAGCTCCTCGGCGATCCGCTCGGCCACGGTCCTGGCCGCGATCCGCCGGGGCTGGGTGTGGCCGATCTGGCCGGCCACACCCCGGCCAAGCTCCAGGCAGATCTTCGGCAGCTGGGTGGTCTTACCCGAGCCGGTCTCCCCGGCAACGATCACCACCTGGTGGTCCCTGATGAGCGCGGCGATCTCGTCCTTGCGCTGGCTGACCGGGAGCGACGCCGGGTAGGACACCGCGGGCACCGCCATCAGGCGCGCCTGCACCCGGGCCGCGGCCGCGTCCACCTCGGCGGCGACCCGGCCAAGGGCCTGCTCCCGCGCGGCCGGGTCGCGCACCGCCGCCGCGCGCTCGGCCCGGCCGCGCAGGCGCCCCTGGTCGCGCGGCATCAGCCCGGGCAGGCGCGCGAGCAGGTCGGCAGGCGATGACGTCAAGGTGGCAGTCTCCAGAGCGGGACGCGGGACCACGCACCCAGGATGGGCCGCGGAGTCCACAGGGAGCCAACGCATTTCCGGGCCCGCTGCTTCCGCGGCATGGTCCTTCGCGGCGCCAGCGGGCCTTGCGCCCCGGTTGTCCGGCCCGGGCCGGACAAAGCTGGGGCGCTGCGCCGTGCCCGCGGCCGCTTCGCCGGGCACTTCCGCCGGCGCCGCCCGCGAGGGTTACCGGTGGCGGTCGGGACGCATGAGCACGCGCCAGATCAGGACCCGCAGGCGGCGGACGCCCGGGCGCCGACTGGCGTTGCGCAGGACGCGCTTGGTCCGGGGCCCGTTCAGCATGGCCCACTTCAGCTTGCTGAGCCGCTGCCGCGGGCCGAGCCGCTGCCGCGGCGGCCGGGGAGGGAAGATCTGCTGGTAGTGCGTGTGCGCCATGGCCGCCACGGCGTGCACGGCGGCGTCGAGCAGCGCCTCGGCCGGGTGGTCGGACGGCCCGAGGTAGGACCCCGCGGCGGGCACGGGAAGCAGGTCGGCGAGATCCCCGACGATGTGGTACTTGGACTCGCGCAGGCTCGCCACGAGGCTCTCCGATTGCGCGCAGGCCCAGGCCTCCAGGCCGGGCGGCAGGATCAGGCGGGTCTGGCCGGGCCTGGCGCTGAGGATGTCGTGCGCGAGGATGCGCTTGATGTTCCGGGTGTAGAACCAGTCCGGCATCTGCGCCGGCAGCGCCTGGTTCATCCGGCGCAGGAACTCGGCCTCGACCGCGCCGAGCGACGGGTTGCTGCGCGCCCCGTCGATGTCGACGCCGCCGGCGTCGGTCCCGAGAACGGACGCGAACCGTTCCCAGAGCGCGCCGGCCGGGCCCTGGCGCGGCATCGTGATCACATGGACGTGGTCGGGCGGGATGTGCCGTGACCAGGTGTCGAGGATGGCCAGCGTGTCATGGATCTTCCAGAACCAGGACGCGTCACGGCGACCGGCGGCCGGCCCGGCGCCGACGACGCCCTCGAGCCACGCCTCCCACGGCTCGGTCCCGCGGCACTTGACCTCCTCCTGCCATTCGGCCCACAGCAGGGTCGCGAAGTCCCGCACGGTGACGACGACGTGCACCTCGGCCGGCAGCAGCGACCAGACCGCGCGATCGGCCTGCTCCGCGGTGCTGGCCACGAGCACCTCGTCGGAGATGACCGCCGCCTCGCGGGCGCACAGCGCCTGGCCGATCAGGACGTCCCACTCGCCGGTCCACGGATCGGCCGGGTCGGAGTCTGGCCGCGGGGTCCCGCGCAGGTCGCGGCTGGCACGGGAATGATCCCGGCGGGTGTATCCGGGCAGCAGGATGCCGCGGGCGGCCAGCGTGCCCCGGTTGTCCCACATGACGTGCTGCAGGAACGTCGTGCCCGTCTTCGGCTCGCCGATGTGGACGTAGATACGGGGGCGGCGGGCACCCGGTACCCGCCGCTTCCCGCTGGCCGCGACCCGGCCCTCTGAACCGTGCGATGCCAACCTGACACCCGATCCCGACTCGGGCGCACCTGCACCCTGGTCAAGCACTTGCTGCGGATGAGTAAAGCGCCGGTAATGCTATCGGATCACGTCCGCGTTGCGCGGGCAGATCTGCCACAGTCTGCCCATTTTCGTACCGCCCCGCCGGCCCAGGTTCCGTGCGACGCGCGCGGCCGGGCGTCAGGCGGACGAAGCCGGGCTGTCCTGGGCGTCGAGGCCGACCGGGCGGATCGTCAGCGTGCCGGCCTCGGCCGTCACGGCGGCCGGATCGATCACGGCGCCGGTCCCGCCCACGGCCCGGGTCGAGGCGGTGCCGACGGCGCAGCCCAGGGCGGTCGCCGCCGGCAGTTCCATGCCGCGCAGCAGCCCGGCGATCAGCCCGGCGTTGAAGCAGTCACCCGCGCCGGTCGCGTCGACGACCGGGTGCTCAAGCCGGGCCGCAAGCTCGATGCGGTACGACCGCTCGCCGTCGGCGCACAGCGCGCCCCGCGCCCCGAGTTTCACCGCGACCCGCGGCCCCAGGCCGGCCAGCGCCGCGGCGGCGGCCGCGACGGTCGCCTCGCCGGACAGGTGCAGGGCCTCGGCCTCGTTCGGCAGCAGCACGTCGCTCAGTTCCAGGGCCGCCCGCAGCCGGTCATCACCCCACCGCTGCGCCGGGTCCCAGTTGGTGTCCAGCGACGTCGTTGTGCCATCACCGCGGGCGGTGCGCAGCAGCGCAGGCAGACCGGGCCCGAGCGAGCGCTCCAGCAGGAAGTACGAGCTGACGTGCACGTGACGGGCCCGCCGGAGGAGATCGGCCGGCACGTCTCGCGCGGTGAGCGTGGCCATCGCGCCGGTGGCGGTGAGGATCGCGCGGTCGCTGCCGCGCGACAGCGCGACCGTCATGCCGGTGGCCAGGGCCGGCCGCA
>Ga0335073_10004071_pt1 | contig 20436 bp, 23 predicted proteins | sample Lox_Sample_22_FD_207093 | JGI IMG/M metagenome (GOLD analysis project Ga0335073, IMG submission 207093) | Soil microbial communities from Loxahatchee National Wildlife Refuge, Florida, United States - Lox_Sample_2.2 | ecosystem: Environmental > Terrestrial > Soil > Wetlands | place: USA...
AGCATGTTGTCTTCGCTTGGATCAACGCGGCCAGTTTTCAACTTGTGGGCGCGTTCGACGAGTGACTGGACAAACTTTTTCAATGGGGGTGTCGAAGGCGCGCTGCGGATGGCAGCCTTTTCACCTTCAAGTTTTGGTCGCGGCAAATTGAGCATCTGCGCCGTTTGCACGTCGGCCATTTGCCGGAACAATTGCATGAGTTCGGGCACGTTGATGAAGCGGGCGAAGCGCGTGTTGAGCCGGTAGCCCGCGCCGTCGGGCGCAAGTTCCATCGCCGTCACCGGCTCGCCGAACGTCGCGGCCCAGCCGTCGAAATGATGCAACTTGTGCTTCTGCAAATCATCGGGCTGCAAATACCGCTGCATGGTGAACATCTCGGCCATGCTGTTGGCGATGGGCGTGCCGGTGGCAAAAACAACTCCGCCTCCCCCGTTCATGGATTGGACGTGACGCACCTTTAAGAACATATCGAAGGCGCGTTCGCTGGCGGTCTGCGGCAGACCGGCAATGCGCGTCATCTTGGAAACGTAGAAAAGATTTTTGAAGTAATGCGCTTCGTCCACAAAAAGCCGGTCCACGCCAAGTTCTTCAAAGGTGAGTGTGTTGTCCTTTTTGTGCGTGGCGGCAAGGGCTTCGAGTTTGGCTTCCAACCGTTTCTTGGCCTTTTCAATTTCCTTCACCAAGCGCCGGTTGTCCGTGCCGGCGTGCTGGCGTTTCACGTCTTCCAGTTCGTCCAGTTGCTCCTTGAAAAATCGCACCTGGGTTTCTTCGGATAACGGTATCCGTTCAAAACCGGAATGGGTCACGATGATGGCGTCCCAATTTCCGGTGGCGATGCGGCTGAAAAGTTTCCGGCGATTCTGCGCCTCAAAATCCTCCCGACCGGCAACTAGGATGTTTGCGCCCGGATACAACGTGAGCAACTCGGTCGAGAACTGGCCGAGCATGTGGTTGGGCACGGCGAACATGGGTTTGCGTGCGAATCCAAGCCGCTTCAGTTCCATCGCGGAAGCAACCATAGTGTAGGTCTTGCCCGCGCCGACAACGTGGCCGAGCAGCGTGTTGGGCGTTTGCAGGATGCGCCAGACTCCCGCCTTTTGATGCAATTGTAATTCGACTGCTGAACTTGCTCCCGGCAGCGTCAGGTGTTCGCCGTTGAACGTGCGAACGCGCGAATGATTGAACGTATCGTTGTAAAGACGCACAAGCCGTTCGCGCCGTTCGTCATCCGTCCAAACCCATTCCTTGAACTTTTCCTTGATGCGCTCCTGCTTTTCCCTGGCGGCTTCAGTGGCGGTTGGATTGACGACAGGTTTTTTGTCCTTTATGTCATAAACGGTGGGCGTCTTGAGATTAAGCGCGTCATGGATGAGTTCGAGTCCGGTGTAACGGCTCGTTCCCCAATCAGTCGTGTTGGCCGTTGATTGTTTGGCCTCCCAATCCGCCGTGATGTGCCACGAGCCAAGCGCGTGAATGTGGCAGACCTGAACGCCGGACGAAACGTCGAGCAATTCATGGACGAATTTTTCCACATCTGTTTCAGGCAACCAGGTTGCACCCAAGCGCACGTCAATCTCGGTGGCGGGTAAATCCTGCGGCTGCACGGACTTCAACGCCTCCACGTTCGCACGGAAGCGCGGATTGCTGATACTGGCGGCATCGGCGGCGATGAGTTTCTCGCGAACATTGCCGGAAAGATATTGGTCTTCGGTTTCCCATTGCTTGGTCTGCGGGTTGAGAAAAATCATTCCCTTCAAATCCGGCAAAAATTCATCAACGGTCTGGTCAAGCAAACCGGCCATGTGGTCCAAATCCACACGACCTTTTTCATTCAACGAAACCAGCAACGCCTCTTTCGCCGTCTCAACCGATTCGATGGGCTGTTTTTGATGGATGGTGCGTTCGCGGAAAATCGAGGCTTTGACTGCTACGTTGGTTTCATCGTCGTAGTGCTCAAGGGAAAGCAACAGGGGCAAATCGGGATCGCCGTCGAAGGCGTTCTGGTTGACTCGGGCATTGATGGGGCCGAACCGGGCAAGAAAACGGTCGTAGGCAAGGTTCAATTTCTCCCTGGCTTCAATCACCTGCCCTTCGCTGCTGCCATCAAGCTGTGAGCGCAGGCAGACCCGCACCGCGTCGCGCACGTCAATCAGCCGCCGGATGCGCGAGCGCGTTTCCACTGGCATGTCGTCCAGCGGACGGAGCGCGTCGTCTTCACGGATGCAAACACGTCCGTCCTCGTGAACACAGAAAGCGTTGGGCTTGACGAAATCGGGCGCGGGAATGTTCAGGTCGGAAACTTTTTTGACGACTTCTTGCTTTTCAGCTTCGTAAATGTTTTGCGGAAGCCGCTCAATGGCTTGCGCCAGTGCCGCGCCCAAATCGCGTCCACCGGATTCCAGTGTCGGCTCGTTGTCCCGATACATCCGACCTGACAACCGCATTTTGCCGAGCATCATTTCGGGACGGGCGGCAAAGTATTCGTTGAGCGCAAAGTTTTCCTTCTGATCGTTGGAGAAATTCACCGCCGCTTTCCATGCGGGGCCGGAGGGTGATTCGCCGTCGCGCAATTTGCGAAGCATCACGATGTCAGTTGTGACTTCCGTGCCCGCGTTTTTCTTGAAGGCATCGTTGGGCAACCGGATTGCGCCGAGGAACTCCGTTCGCGTGCCGAGCAATTCACGCAAGGTTGAATCCAGTTTGTCCATCGTGGCGCGCGAGGTGATGAACATGACAAGACCGCCCGGTCGCACTTTGTCCAACGCGGCGGCGAAGAAATAATCGTGGATGGAAAATTTGTATTTGTTCCAGCGTGGGTCGTGGACGGTATAATCGCCGAACGGAACATTGGAAATGGCGAGGTCAAACGAATCATCGGTAAGTTTGGATTTCTCAAACGGCTGCCCGCGAATTTCGGCGTCGGGATACAACGCTTTGGCGATGCGCACCGTCAACGGATCAATTTCAACGCCGGTGATGGTCGAAAGCCGAAGCATTTCCTCCGGCATGAGACCGATGAAATGGCCGATGCCACAGGCAGGCTCCAGAACTCGTCCGCCCTGAAACCCAAACCGTTGCGCCGCCTGATACATGGCGCGAATGACAACGGGCGATGTGTAATGCGCGTTGAGAACGGTCTTGCGGGCGTCTTCAAATTCCTCCTTGTAGATTTCGCCGCGAAGCGTCTCACGTTCCCTTGCCCATTCCTCATTGTTGTCGTCGAAGACCTGGGGCATCGCGCCCCAACCGACGTATTTGACGAGCATTGCTTTCTCGTCCTGGCTGGCCGGTCGCGCTTCGGCCTCCAATTTTCGGACCAACTGTATGGCGCGAATGTTCTGCTGGAATTTCTGTTTCGGACCGCCTGCGCCCAAACGATCATCGTCACTGATGCGATAACCGTTTAGATTTTTCGGCGAATCATCCGTCAGTCCGTTTCCGCCGGCAGCAGGACGTATTTTTCCCGCACCATTTCCCAAGCCTGGTCGTTGGCCTGTTGCGCCGTTTTGCCCTGCTTCATCAATTCCAATCGCAACGTGGCCATTTCGTCCTTCGTCTTTTCTTCCGCTTCGAGAAGCATCTGGTGCAGGAGTCCTTTCTGTTCCAGTTCGCGCACCATTTTGGGACGATGTTCGCGCCAGTGTTTCTCGGCCTGTCTGCCGTATTGTGTCAATGGGTTCATGATTCAGCCTTTGGTTTGCGAAAAGGTCAAGCTGGTCGTCAAGTTGATTCTGCCGAACGGCCATAAATGCCTTCTGCTTGGATGGGAATCAAGCTTGTTTGCCGCGCGGTTGCCGTTGGTCGGCGAGCCACATTGTCCGGGTGTCTTCGCGTCGTTTGACCGGATATAATTCGGCTATCGAAACACCAAACGCCTCGGCGAAAAAACGAACCTGTATGTCGGTCACAATCCGACGCTGGGTTTCGATGTTGGCAAGGATGTCACGAGTCATATAGCAGCCCAAGAGTTGAAGTTTCGCGACAAGTTCCTCCTGCGTCCAATTCCGTTGATACCGGAACTTGGCCACATTTTGTCCGATGACATTGGCTTTGTGCTGCATGACGCCCCTTCAATTGGCGGATTCAAAAAAGCCGGTTTGAGTTTAATTATTGGCTGAAAGCGCGGCGAAACAATTTGCAAACGCTCCGCCGCGCTGTTCGATTTTTATGTGCGGCTCAAACACCCACCGCCTCGCCTTTGGTTTGCTGTTGGGTTTGCGCGCGCGTCACAGTGCGCTGTTTTTGCCGTGCCATCTGGGTCATTACCTCCTCGCGCTGATCTTCGGGCACGTCTTTGACGAGGATTTCATACGCCTGCTTGAGCTTGGGGTCGGCATTGATGCGTTTCATCACGCCCTCTCGTATCCGCTGCTGACGGTCGAGCTGTCGCACTTCGTTCAGAACAACGGTGCGCTCCAGCCGGTCGCGAGGCATCCCTTGGAGGTAAGCCCAATGTTTGGGATTGTCTTTGATATAGGCGTCAATCTTGGCCTCCACTTCGGGGTTCGTCCGGTAAGTGGGCGGGTCTTGCGGCGCACTTGCGCCAGCAGCGCCATTGGGCGCGGTTTTGGCTTTTACTGTTGTGCTCATAATGAGTTTGGTTGTTTGTTATGTTTTGAATTGCCGGCTTCGGTGCCGGCAAAGTGTTTCACGGACCCAACGAATCAGGCGGTTCGTTGGTCGGGGAAATCGGCGGTGGCTGTATTTGCGCTTGCGCGGTTTCGAGCGCATCAAGCTGTTTCTTCATTTCGATCACGGCGGCGCGCAACACCGCCGTCTCTTGCAAATTGGTTCTGGTCTGTTGCAACGCGGCCTGAAACTGCGCCAACGCACCAGAGAGAGTTCTGGCTTCCATCATGATTTCAATGGTTGCCAGCTTTTGGGCGTTCACTTCGGCCAGCACCGCGTCGTTGACGGGCAACGGATTGAAGGCCGCGTCGCGAACAGGCGGCAATGCGGGCATATTTCCGTCAACTGCGCCGGGATGAAAATTCCAGTGCGTGTTTTCCTCGACGCGATAGACGACGTGCCGCTCGTGCATCACCAAATCATCGTTCGGGTCAACGTAACGCCCGACGTGATAGGCATTGATGACTTCGGGATAACGAACAGTGGAATTATCCGTGGCCGGCGGAAATTGCTGCGGGCGCAACGTCAGCTTGGGCGTGGTGGAACACGCGGAAAGAAACAACAGCGGGATGAGATAATATGTTTTCATGGTTTTGATTTGGATGGTTCGTCATTTTCCTGGCTGGCGGGAATTGCCGCGCCGCCGAAGGAAACGTCGGCGCGGTCAATGGTTTGCAGAACGTAGAGATAAAATTGTTTCCCGCTCGGCACGCGGACGTAAAAACCATTCTTCTGGATCGAATCCAGAATTTGCTGGGCGTAGGTTTGCAACACCGCCTGCGCTCCGGCAAAGGGTGCGTTGTTGAGCGTGGGACTGTTGATCGGGCCAAAAACTGTTTCCTGTTTTTCTGTCAGGGCGCTGGCCGCGCCGGAAAGAAACGTGGCGGCAAACAGCTTGATGTCGGCCAGGTTGTCGGACTTGATGATTTCGCCGCGCAAACCGGCGCTGCCATCGGTGATGGCCCAGCCGGATTGATTTGTCTCGTTATCAAACTCGCGGTCAAGAGCGATTGCCTTGAGTTGCATTTCCTCGCCGTCCTGCCAGACCAATGTCCAACTGGTGTTGCCCGCAATGCGTTCGCGCTGCCGGTCGGTCTGCGCCATGCCGTGAACTTCTGTCCCCGCCGGAATGATCAATTTGCCGCCGTAGTAGATGTTTTCAGTAACCAGACCAACGATGGGCGTCTGTATGGAAGACGAATCCACCGTGATGACTGTCTCGCACGGAATCAATCTCCCGAAGGGAGCATACACGGCGCTCAACTTCTTGGGCTGGGGAATTCCGGCGGTGGAATCAGCAAACAGACTAATGGGCGCGAGAGTTTCTGTCGGACGCGAGGAAGTGGTCGGCAATGATTGGGTTGCGGATTTGTTGTAGGCCGGTGGCGTAGCTGGTTCTGGTTTTGCTGGTGGCGGGTTAAATGTTTGCAGAGGCCGCGTGGCGGACTGCACGATTTGAGGACTGCCCGTGATGGAATTGGTCGCCAGGGGCGTGGCAGCAACGGCATCTTCGGCGGACGAATGATGTTTGCGGAGGACACTGAAGATGATCAACCCTCCGGCGAACAGCGCGGCAAAGGCAACCAGCCTGCCGCTCTTCGTTTTGAAGAAATTGAGCAAGTCGCGCGGTTTCATGGCTGGCCTTTCGGTGGACGGACGGGATGAACACTTGGACGATTGGTGACAGTAACCACCGGCGGTGGCGGCGAGACGCGGGTCACGAGCACGGTGAATTGATTCTTCAGGGAAAGATTGTTCCGTCCGCCGTCCGGCGTGCCGGTGACGGCGAAATAAACGATGCTCTGGCCTTTCGGCGGCACAATACCGCTGGCATCACTGATGGACTGTGGATAGAGACGATTGCCCGCGCGCAGGGCAAAACTGTCCGGCTGATAAATCAGGGGCGCATCAAACTTGTTGGTGATGGCAACCCGGAATACCAGCGTGTCCTCGGCATTGAAGCGGAACGCCTGTTCAATCTGGATTTCGTAATCGTTGAAATCGCTGACGAGCGATTTGCCGTCGTAGGTGGTGAATCCGACATCGGCAACGCTTTCCGGTTGCTGCTCTTTTAACAATGGAAACGCCTTGGCTTTGTCGAGCAGGGAAAGCAGTTTCAACGGACTGACATCGGGCGCGCGGCCAGCACCTTCCTCCTCCGGCGTTGGCAGCGATTCCATATTGAGCGAAAGCACCGGGGCATCGCTCTCGACCAATTCAAAGACGTAGGTATGGTCGTTCCAGCGGATGTTGAGATTTGCGGACGCTTTGGGGAAAAGCGCACGCACGGAAAGAAACGCCGAACCTTTGGTGTGGGCTAATTGAAACAGTCCAGGCGTTTTCCCGTCCACAGTGACGCCCGCACCGTCAATCGCGGTAATGGCGCTCGGAAAACTGATGGTCGTGACGCGGTTGGTCGCAACCGGCACTACTGTTAATACGTTCTCATCCAGAAAATCTTTCAAAATTTCTTTGGACGATTGCGCCAGCGCAACGGACGCGGTGAGCAACAACAAGCTAACGATTGATTTCATATTTGAAGTCTCCTACTGCGGTTGGGAAGCGTCCGTTCAACGCCATGTTGGGGTTGCGGATGAGGCGCAGCCGGAGCGTGAACGGAAACGCCTCGGTGAACGCCTTGTCTTGGAAAATGCCGCTGCGGATGATCTGGCCGGTGACACTGGCCAGCACCTCGTTGTCGCGCGTGGCCAGTATGTCAATCCGGCCAATCTCGGCTTTCTGATGCAGTTGCTTGGCGCGGAACTCAACGGATTCCTGGATGCGTTCGTCCTGCGCCTTCGCCAGCGCCGGTTTGAGAAACATCAATTTGAGCAAATCGGGATTGTCGAAGTCCTTTGGATTGCGTTCGAGAAAGGCCATCGTCGCCAGCTCCGCCTGTTGAACGTGCAATTGTTTGGCCTCCGAAAATTGGAGCAACGGACTCAAGTAATAAGTTCCGGCGGGATCAATGATGACGACGCGCTCACGCTCTTTGAACTGTGAGATGATGTGATAACGGTCAACCGCCGAAAGCAGCAGCACGGCGACGGTGAAGAAAAACCAAAACCACGGGAGGCGGTCCCGCAGCACCAGCAGCCGCGTAAAATCAAAGTGCTTGCGTGCGGCCATTTTGGGGTCGGGATTGGTTGCGGTGGTGTTCAATGTTTCCATAGTTCAGTAGTAATTGGGTTTGGATTTGGCGATGAGTTCGCGGACGGCCTTGTTGCCGGTGATGTCGTCGCCGGGCCGGCCACGCGCGGAGCGCGGCGGCAGGCCGGAACCGGCGATGATGATTGCGCCCGCGCTGCCCATGTTGGCGGCGGACGACATGGTGCTTAACAACGCGGCCATGCCCGCCGCGCCGGCAGTCACAATCGGAATGCCGGTCGCCGAGGCGGTCGCGGCAGCGCCCGCAGTTGTGGCAGCGGTCTGGATCGCGCTGCTCACGCCGCCCGCAAGCAACGCGCCTCCAGCTTGAATGCCGTGGGCGATGACATTCTGGATGATGATGGGCGCGGCAACGGTGCTGAAAATAATCCAGAAGCCGACGACGGCGACGCCGATGGTTTTTTGCAAATCGGGCAGCGTCGAAGTCGGGTCAATGTATTCAAAGCTGGGGTCGGTCATGAAATCGAGGATGCCCTGCGTCACGAGCGCAGCGAGCGCCCAGCCCAACGGCCAGAGCAAAACTCCGACAAGATTCAACAGGTAGCGGTTGCCGGTGTGCTTCAACGCCGGTATCGCCATGAATCCGATGAGCAAGGGCGAAAGCGCGTAACCGAGATTCAGGATGATGGTTTGGAAGATATAAGCCCAAAACATCATCAGTGAAGCGAACTGGCCGACGAGCCACAGAACAGCGGAGATGATCAAGTCGGTCGTGAAATTGTGAAGCTGCGCCATGACATTCCACCAGGACGATTGCGTGGCCGGGTCGCGCTTGATGATGAGCAGTTGATTGAATTGCTGATAAACCTGGGACGGGTCAACGCCCAAGCCGGACAGGATGGAATCCTGCAACAAGTTTTGGATTGTGTTGCCCCACACCGGCAGGAAAACGAGCAATGAAGTGAGCACCAAAATGCGCGCCAGCAGATGCAGCATCGTCTTGTGCGAGAACCGATGATGCACGGTCACAATGATGCCGGTGACAAACAGCGCGTAGGCCACGCTCAACAGCAAAGTGTGGAGTTCGCCACATTTGGCGAGGAATGTGGGAAAGATGCTGTCGAACGTGGCCATAAGAATTGAACGCTGCAGAGTTATGGTGTGGGGAATTGCACCGGCTGGTTGAGTAACTGAAACTTCGCCGTGTAATTGCTGACGGCCTCCGTGAATTCGGCGTTCTGCTGTTCGGTCAGCGCCTGAATTTGTTTCTGCTGGTCGTTCCGGTTCTGGATGTCCTGCACCAGCGCCGAGTCCGCCGCCTGATTCAATTCATCATCCGTGCTGGCAAGATCACCGTTGAGACTGGTGAGCACGGCGTGCAACTTCTGGACCTGGGCATCCGAGGTCGCGTTCTGAAGTTGCTCGGTCGTCTGGGCGATTTCGTCCTTGATGGTCGCGCGCCGCTGTGCCGCGTTATCGGCGACGGCGACATAATTGCTGGCGGAATTGATGACGGCCGCAAACGGTTTGAACTGGTCGGCGGGCCGCTGGATGGTCTGGCCGCCCGGCGTCTGGAAGCTGGCCCCAACGGTGGCGTAAAGGCCGTTGTCGTTGAAGGTCAGCGCGAGGTTGCCGTCGGCATTGGCGACCAGATTTTCGAGGTTCAGGCCCGGCTCAAGACTCTGCAAGTCGGTGTTTAGGGCGGGCACCATCGAGAGCGCAACTTGCGCCGGGTTGCCGAAGAGGTTCTCGTAATTCTTGAATTCACTCAACTGGTTGTCGAGCGTTTCAATTTGCGAGACCTCGTTGTCAATCATCTCGGCGTATTCGGCGAGATTTTCGGCTTCATCCAGGATTTGCTGAATGTTGCTGGTCGGGTCATAGACGATCCATTGCGCGCGGGCGGAAAACGCCAACGGCACGGCGACTGCGATTATTGCGATTAACTTTTTCATGTTTGATGTCCTTTCTTGGTTGTTATTTTTCAGGAAATAATTAGATGCAGGTAGCGCTGCTACTCTTCGATGCGGAGATATTGGGTTGTGGGCTGGAAAATCACGCCGTCAATGACTTGTTCGGGCAGATGGACTTCATAGAGCCGGACATGGCCTTCGTTGCCCGCCTTTGACTGCTGCATCGAAACGTAGAGCCAGTATTGCTGCTTCACGGCATCGCTGCGGCCTTTGTCGTAGCCCGTTTGATACGACTGGTCGTTGAGTTTGTCGCTCGCGGCGTGTAGTCCTTCGCCGAGCAAAGCGCCGCCCGCCGCGCCTCCGACAATTGCGTAAGGATTGTTATGCGTCAGCTCGCCGCCGAGGGCCGCGCCGCCCGCGCCCAAGCCGACGTCGGTGGCGGTCCGGGTCACGGCGGCGCAGCCCGTGAACAGACACAGGACACAGGCAAGCGGAACGAATTGGATGAATAATTTTTTCATAAGTGTTTTGGTTTTGGTTTAGTCGGAAGAATTGGCGTGGGCGACAATGCCCTCGACGATGTTTGCGCTTTTGCGAAGTTCGCGCGCGCGTTTGTCGAAATGCTCGCCGCTGGAAGAACTGCAATAGAGCATTTCGGGAGAGGCGACATTATGAACCGTGCCACACAGATTCCGGCCGGAGTCGGTGTGGAAATAAGTGAAGGGCGAATACTTTTGCCCCGATTGGTGGTCGGGCAATGGATAATTCATTATCGCGTGCTTGGTGACTTCGGGCAGCGCGATGTCCTGCGCCATGTCCTCCAAATCCGCGCGGTCGTTCTGGCGCATGATGAAAAATTGGCGTGAATTGCCAAACACGGCGGAACGGATGCGCGACTGTTTGAACCGCGCATATTGCTGGACGATGGAGATGTTCCAGCAATTGAACTTACGAAGCTGCGCGTAACTCTCTTGAACAATTTCCTGACCGCCGGGGATGTCGAGAAAGCGGGCGACTTCCTCATACACGTTGCGTTTCCGCAAGGCGCGCGGAAGCGTGATAATGTGCTTGCGCGCATGATTTGTGATGAGGAAGCCCGCCGCCGCCTTCAACTCCTTGGCCGATTCGGGAATGTAACCGAGTTCAAAGTGGGCGATTTTTCCGGTGAGTGACAAGTTGCTCGTGCCGTCGAACAGGCAGCCGTAGTTGCCGTCCCGACACCACGGCAGAATAAGCGTGGCGATTTCGATTATCTGTTCGCGTTCTGCGCCAACAGGGTCGAGCATCATCAATTCCTGCAACATCCGGTGCGTGGGAAATTCTTCGGGCGTGAAATATGCGAAGGCGAGGTTGCGGACTTCCCTGCTGGTCTTTGGTTCTTTTAGAAACCGGAGCACTTCCGCGTCGTTGAACACGGCGAGATACTCATTTGCCTCGTCGAGATGGCTGGTCTTCCAGTCTCGGAAGTCCGCAAAAGTTTCAAGGCTCGTCGCGCCGGGCGGCATTTTTTCGGCGCGGAATTTTTGCAAAGCGAGCGCGTGCCGCGCGATGTCGAGCAACTGGTCGTGCCGTTTCTTCTGCCAGTCTTGAAACGAGTCCTCGTAAAGCAAATTCAGATACTTGGCGATTTGCGCCTGCCGGAGCATCTGCTTGTCCTCCTGACTCGAAGTGCCGATCATCCGCGCGACCAGCGCGGTCGCGGCGGAAAGATGGTCGGGCGTCAGCGGCAATCCCTTCGTGTCCAAATAATTTATGGTGAGGTCGCCGTCGGGATGAATGATGATGGGACGCGCGCCCTCCTCGACGGTCTGCGTGTAGATGCCATACGACAACCCTTCTTCGATGATGACGGTATAGGCGAAATAACCTTCCGTCTGCGAAAGCAGATCGCAAACGCTCACGGACTTGCCCGCGCCCGACATCCCCAACAACACGGCGTGCTGCGGCGACTGATTGTCGCGCGAGCCGGAAAAAGTTTCCACGCCGATCAAATTGTTGTTGGGGCCGTCGTAAATCGCCTCGGCGGTTTTCAGATGGCCGGTGAACGTGCTGGTGACGGGCAGCATATCGGCCAGATAACGATGTTCGGCGTAGAGCTTGCGATGCGCGTAACGTCCCCATGTCCAGCCCGGCCATGTTTGGAAAAATAAATTCTTCGAGGTGCTCGGCAGATTGCTCTCGAAATACTGCGCCGAATTCATCGAGTTGATGGCGTTCTTGATGGCGCCTGCTTTTGCGTTCAGGCCGTCTTTTGATTTGTCCCAAACGCGGATGACAAACAGCGATTTGAACGGGATGGTTTGTCCCTGCATGAGCGCGTGAATTTTTTTCTGCTTTTTCTCCATCACGGTGAGCAGCGAAATTTTCTTTTCGCTGGCATAATCGCCGGCCACGCGGTCATGTTCCTTTTCCTCCTTGTTGATTTCCTGCGTGATGGGCAGCGGGTCTATGTTGACGGTGATGGTGTAATCCAGGAGTCGCAGATTGGTGAGCCGCTGGATGATTCCCGGATATGTCGAGCGCGGCCAGCGGGTGAGCGCGATGACGGAATGATAATGGCCGTCCAGGTAGAACCCAAAATCGCTCTGGCCGTTGCCCTCCGAGTGCCAGCAATTTTCCTGTATCGAAAGTTCCGACAGAAAATCGGCAGCCGGATCAAAATCGAACCGTTCGGCGAACGACGGATTGAGAAACGTTTTGTAATGTTTGAAATGGTCGAGGTCGCTCATCGGCAGCACGCGCGTTCCCGCACTGGCGAAAATTTCCTTCAGCAGATGATGAACGTGCATGAACTCGGTTTCCAACTGGTCGAGCAACGCCAGATAATACTCGCGCAAAGCCGCGTTGCCCGTGAGCGTCTTGGGCGTGTTCTCCAGCGAGCGCGAGACATAGAAGATGACGCGCTGCCGCCGGAGTTTTCGCTCAACCATCGCCTGCCAGTAGCGCGCGAACCGTTCGTTGCGCGAACGCTTCGTCCAGATATTTTCAAAGCGTTCCGTCTCCTGCTGATAGCGGAGCAACTCGGCCTTGTAATCTGAATCGCTGAAGTATTGAACCTGCAACCGTTGGTTCTCGTGGAGCGATGCCAGCAAGAGGCAAAGCTGTTCCTGAAATTCATTCAGGTCGGCAATCGGACTGTTGGTGAGGTCGGGCGCTTCAAAAATGAACCCTTTGGCGACGTAACCGCCGCGCCGCAACTGGTTGAACAAAATCAAATCGCGGACGAAAAAACCGTTGGGTGGCCGTTCAAACATAAATCAGATGCGTTGGGATTGTCCGCGCCTGGCGTCGTCCATTACCTGTTGGATGCGGTTCAGGTCGTCCACGAGTTGCTGCACCGTCCGCACCTGCTTCGCTTCGTTGATGGCAACGTAGGCTTCGCAGATGTGCGCCATAGCCCGCTCCATGTGTGCGCGAGCGGTGCTGCCGAAGCCATCCGTATGCAGGCCGCTCCGCAAAGCGGACTCGGCGGCTTTAAGCTGGCCGAGCAACTCCTGCCGTTTGGCCTCCACCATTTTGAAGTCGTCGGAGTTCATTTCTTCTTGGCGGTGATGGGAATTTCCAGCCTGCCTTCCAACAGGCCGGGATTGTCGAAGGGAATGACGTGGATTTCAGAGACCCACGCCTCCTCGATGATGAGCGTGCCGAGATGTTTTTCGGCATGGATGCGCGCCACACGGCCGCTCACCAACGGGCCGACCAGCAGTTCGAGCCGCCAGCCCCGAAGAATCACAACGGAGTCGGGATAGACGAGCATGAGCTGGTGCGGTGGCAACGTCCGCTTGTCATGATGCTCCGGGTTGTCCTCCAACACGAAGTGCGCGAGTTGTTCGATGGGAAAACCCCACAGACGTTGCGCGTCAATGAATTCGATGAATTCTTGCGGCGGCGGGATCAACTCGACCGAACCGCCGAACGGTTTGTGAGACAACGGATGTAATTTCGTTTTTTGACTCATAACAGTGGATGGATGCAGTTGCGCCCGGACTGCGGACTGAAACCGCGTCCGGTCAGGAGGTATTCAAAACAGTCGCGGTCGTAGCCCGGCGGCTTGCCCTGCCGCAGCGCGAAGATGTAGATAAGGCAAACCGACACCGGCACGAGCGCCACGAGAAACGAGGTGGTCAGCGACGAACCCATGACGACGAGCAAAATAAAGAACACCATGATGCCCGCGCCGATGCCGCCGATGAGCCACCAGAACAGACCGCCCTCCAAACCCCACGTCCGGCCTTTGGAATCGGACGCGGCGTTGGTGTCGGTGAGGCGGAGTTCGCTTTTCATATTGAACGGGAGCGAAAGTTTTTTGCGTCAGGTTAAAAGTTGCCGACGCCAACTGCGCTGTTGGCATCGAGACCGAAGATTTTGTAAAAGGCGAACACCGCCGCCGGAGCTGCGGCAATGATCGCGCCGCCGATGATGGACATCTTGCCCTGGTCCACGTCGCCGCGCCGGATGGCGAAGCCGCCATAAATGACGGCTGAAATGCCCAGCACAAAACCGAACATCATGATGACGGCGAGACTGTTGCTGATGCCGGTCTTCAGGTCGGTGGAATTGAACGTTGTGCTTTGGGCTAATGCGGAGACGGTGTTGAGCGCAAACAGCGCCGCAACGGTGAGAAGCGGGCGGAGCCGCTTGACAGTTTTTGGAGCGAGCATTTTTTTCATGGCATTTATATTTTTTTGTTTTTCTTTTTGTCGTCGGCGGTTCTGCCGCCGATTTACGCGACTACAATTAGCAGCAACGAAAGGCGAAAAGGTGTCCCAGGGACACAAAATGCAATGAAGGCCGTGCTATAAAAACGCGATGGACACAAACAAGCTGACCAAACTCCAAGAACTGGACTCGTTGCTGCCGCGCGAAATCCGCGGCCAGTCCCAAGTCCTGCCGCGCATCATCTCCACGGTGAAGCGCGGAGAATTAAACCTCACCAAGCCCGCGCGACCGCGCGGTAGTTTTCTGCTGCTCGGACCAACGGGCGTTGGGAAAACCGAAACGGTCGTCGTGCTGACAAACCAGATTTTCGGCGCGCAAAAATTATTCCGTTTCGACATGTCGGAATTTCAAACGCAGGAATCGCTCGGGCTTTTGCTCGGCGCGCGGCTCGGCGAAACTGGCTATCTCGGCGCTGTGCGCGAACGCGCTGCGGAAGGATCGCTATTATTTGACGAGGCGGAGAAGGCGCATCCGCGCGTGTTGGATATTTTGCTGCAACTGCTGGATGCCGCACGCATCACGGTGGCCACGGGACAGACATTGGATTTCAGCGGCTTCTATGTCTGGCTGACTTCAAACATCGGCTCGGCGGAATTGATGAGCCTGCAACACTCGAACGATGCGACCTTGGAACGCCATGTTCTTTCGCGGGCGCAACAAGCCCTGCGTCCCGAAATTTTTGCGCGCATTAACGAGAAGCTTGTGTTCAATCGTTTGAGCTATGAACACCAGTTGGAAATCGCGGAGAAATTCTTGTCGCGCGAAATTGAATTTCTTGCCACGCGCGGCCACAGACTCGAACTGGACAAAACGGTTTTGCCGTTTCTCGTGCGAAAGGGATTTCACCCCAAACTCGGTGCGCGACCGATGCGCGATGCGGTGGAAAAATTGGTGGGCGACGCAATCGCCGAACGCCTTCTTGCCGGAAAGCGTTCCGACGGCATTTTGGAAGTGGAGGAGTCGTGCGACTGCCTTATTGTTCGTTGAACAATTTTCTGGTATTCAAAATTGGTCATTGCGTTTGAAATTGCTGACGCCATCAATCATTCTTTTTGCATGCCGGTTCCCGAAACAACTTCTGCCGAAGCTTTTGAGCGCTATGTCGGCGGAAAATGTTTGGTGGCATGTCGCGGTAAAGCATGGCGGGACATCAAAGCTTGGGTCATCGCCCCGGAACGTCAGGTTGAAATGGCGCATCTTCCTTCGGTCAGCGAACCGTTTCTCGCGTGGGGTGTTTCCGGTGAAGCCGAATTTGAAGAACGCGAGGGCAACGGGCCGTGGATAAAACATCGCATCGCCAAAGGAAGTTTTTTTCTCACGTCAGGCGGCGCACCCTACGATTGTCGATGGAAAGCGGTGGGCAACGAACCATTTCAATCCATGGCGGTGTTCATCGCGCTGCCACTGCTGCAACGCGCGCTGGAGGAAGTTTTTGGCGATGATGCGCCAAAAGTGCAGTTGCGGGACATTTCGGCGTTCAAAGACGCGACCTTGAATTCTTATATGGAACAAGTGCATGCCGAATTGATGCGGAAAAAAGCGAGCGCACTTTTTCTGCAAGGCATCGCGCAGGCCATCGCGATTTATCTGGCTCGAAATTATGCGGAAATCACCAATGCATCGAAAAGCGGCAGTCCATCTTTGCCGGGATTTAAATTGCGACAAATTACGGATTGGATGGCGGAGAATCTTGCCGAGGAATTCAACCTCGACCGGCTGGCGGCGCGTGCCGGCTTGAGCAAATTTTATTTCAATCGCCTTTTCAAAAATGCAATGGGCGTTTCGCCGTCCCGCTATCAAATCAACTTGCGGATGGATGAAGCGAAACGGCTGCTTCGCGAAACGAAGAAGAGCGCGATGGAAATCGCGCTGGACGTGGGCTACGCCAATCCCAGTCATTTCGCGCAACTTTTCAAACGGGAAACGGGACTTTCTCCAAGCGATTACCGTCAGCAGCGTTGATTTCACTTTCGAGCAATCCCGCAACAGGTGTGGCAAGGGCGCGTGCGACAGCTTCGCAGACCTGGGGTAAGGTCTTTCTCGAACATTGAATTAAAGAAAAGGATTTAAAAATGAAAATACGCAAGCTTGGTAAAAGTAATTTGGAAGTTTCGGCTATCGGCCTTGGCTGCATGGGAATGAGCTTTTCCTACGGCCCGCCGAAGGATAAAAAGGAAATGACGGCACTTCTTCGGGCAGCCGTCGAACGCGGCGTCACGTTTTTCGATACCGCTGAAGTCTATGGCCCGTTCACCAACGAGGAACTCGTGGGCGAAGCGCTCGCACCATTCCGCAAGCAGTTGGTCATTGCGACAAAATTCGGATTTGATTTGAGCGGCAGCGACAAGCGTCCCGGTGCGGCGCCGTTGAACAGTCGGCCAGAGAACATCAAGCAAGCCGTCGAAGGTTCGCTCAAGCGGCTCAAGATCCAGACGATTGATTTGCTCTATCAGCATCGTGTGGACACGAACGTGCCGATTGAAGACGTGGCTGGCGCGGTGAAGGAATTGATTCAGGCCGGCAAGGTGAAACATTTCGGCCTGTCTGAAGCGGGTGTGCAGACGATTCGTCGCGCGCACAAGGTTCAACCGCTCACCGCGCTTCAAAGTGAATACTCGTTGTGGTGGCGGAAGCCGGAGGCGGAAGTGATTCCGACGCTCGAAGAACTCGGCATCGGTTTCGTGCCTTACAGTCCGCTTGGCAAAGGTTTTCTCACGGGCGCAATGAACGAGAACACCAAACTCGACAGCACCGATTTCCGCAGCACGCTCCCGCGTTTCACACGGGAGGCAATGAAGGCGAACCATGCGTTGGTTGATTTACTTGGCGTGATTGCCAAACGAAAAAAAGCGACGCCCGCGCAAATCGCTCTCGCGTGGTTGCTGGCGCAGAAATCGTGGATCGTTCCAATTCCCGGCACGACGAAGCTGAATCGGCTTGAAGAAAATCTCGGTGCGGTTTCAGTTGAACTGACGCCGGATGATTTACGGGAAATTGATAGCTCGGCGTCAAAAATCGAAGTCGAAGGCGCACGCTATCCTGAAAAGCTGGAGCAAATGACGGGACGTTGAGCGATTTAAAAAACAGGAGAATTTATGAGCAATAATATCAAAGATAAAGTCGTGGTAATTACGGGCGCGAGCAGCGGGTTGGGCGAGGCGACGGCGCGGTTGCTTTCCGCAGAAGGTGCAATCGTTGTGTTGGGTGCGCGGCGAGTTGACCGCATTCAGTCTTTGGCCGAAGAGTTGAATGCCAAAGGTGGCAAGGCGCTCGCGGTCGCGACTGATGTCACACACCACGAGCAGGTGAAGAAACTCGTTGATACCGCCGTGCAAAAATATGGGCGCGTTGATGTCATGATCAACAATGCAGGGCTTATGCCGCATTCGCCGTTGGAGCGTCTCAAGATTGACGACTGGAATCGAACAATTGACGTAAATGTCAAGGGCGTGCTGTATGGTATCGCCGCCGCGCTGCCACATATGAAGCAGCAGAAATCCGGGCACATCATCAATGTCTCCTCCGTGGCCGGTCACAAAGTCACGCCGAATGGAGCGGTCTATTGCGCGACGAAGCATGCCGTGCGAGCCATATCCGAAGGGCTGCGTGTGGAAGTAAAACCTTACAACATCCGCACGACCATCATTTCACCGGGCGCGGTGGCGACGGAATTACCGGACAGTATCACCGAGCCAGACATTGCCGCTGGAGTAAGCAAGTTCTACAAGGAAACGGCGATTCCAGCCGATTCATTCGCAAGGGCGGTTGTCTTTGCCATGAGCCAGCCGGAGGATGTGGACATAAACGAAATTCTGTTCCGACCCACGAGTCAGGTGTTGTAAGCGACAAACAATAACAAACCAAACAAGAAAGAATACCGATATGAACATCATCAAGAATGGTTCGCAGCCATCCAACAAAGGCCCGGCGGATTGGTTCACCGGCACGGTGCGCATTGACTCGCCGTTCAAAGGCAGCGAACCCGCGCGCGTCAGCGGCGCAATCGTCACGTTTGAACCCGGCGCGCGAACCGCGTGGCACACGCATCCGCTCGGACAGACGCTCATCGTGACGGCGGGTTGCGGACGCGCGCAACGCGAAGGCGGTCAGATTGAAGAAATTCGTCCCGGCGACATCATCTGGTTTGCACCCGGCGAAAAGCATTGGCACGGCGCGTCGCCCACCACGGCAATGACGCACATTGCCATTGCGGAGTTGCTCGACGGCAAGTCGGTTGACTGGATGGAGAAAGTCACCGACGAACAATACAAAGCCTGATTGCTGTGCACATGCACTGGATATACCTCATACTGGCCATTTTGTTTGAAGTAACTGGCACTACCTGCATGAAATTGTCAGCCGGTTTTTCCAGGCATTTGCCGGCCGCTCTGATGGGGCTTTTTTACGCAGCCTGTTTCTATTTTCTGACCCTGGCTATAAAAAAAGTTGACCTCAGCGTTGCCTACGCGATTTGGGGCGGGGTTGGCACGGCGCTGATTGCCACCATCGGAATTTTATGGTTTCGCGAGCCGATGACGCTGCTCAAGGCTTTCGGTTTGTTGGCTATCATTGGCGGAGTCACGGCCCTGAACTTGACCGCGAACACTCACTGATAAACAAGAGAAAGGAAACATTATGACTAAACATACAGGAGCAAAGAATATGATCGGCGACTTCGCACCGAAGTTGGTTGAATTGACCGACGGGTTGCTTTTCGACGACGTTTGGGAACGCAAAGAATTATCCAAGCGCGACCGCAGCCTCATCACCGTGGCCGCGTTGATCGCGTTGAATCGTCCCGACCAGTTGCGATACCATCTGCCACTGGCCGTTCAAAACGGAGTCAAAGAGCAGGAGCTGATTGAGGCCATAACACATCTGGCTTTTTATTCCGGCTGGCCCAACGCCATGAGCGCCATCATGGTTGCCAAGGAACTGTTCTCGAAAGCGAAGTGAAAGGATTCAAATATGAAAAACACAAGAATTGGCTCACAACCTTCCAATGTTATCGTCGTCATTGGTGCGGGATTGATCGGACAAGCGATTGCGCGGCGGGTGAGCGCAGGCAAACACGTCGTGCTCGCTGATTTGCGTCAGGAAAATGCCGATACTGCGGCAAAAATTTTGAGCGATGCGGGTTTCGACGTGAGCACCACGAAAGTTGACGTGTCATCGCGTGCGTCGGTTCAAGCGCTCGTCAAAACCGCCACGGCTTTTGGTGAAATTTCCGGTGTCATTCATGCCGCAGGCGTTTCGCCTTCGCAGGCGTCGCCGGAAACAATCCTGAAGGTTGATCTCTACGGAACGGCGCTGGTGCTGGAGGAATTTGGCAATGTGATTGCGCGCGGCGGTTCGGGTGTCGTGATTGCGTCCATGTCCGGGCATCGCCTGCCTGCACTCACAGCCGAGCAGGACAAAGCACTCGCAACCACGCCGGTTGAAGAATTACTCAAACTCCCGATGCTTCAGCTTGATAAGGTGACTGACCCTCTCAACGCCTACCAAATTTCAAAACGCGGAAACTCGTTGCGCGTGATGGCGGAAGCCGTCCGTTGGGGGAAGCGCGGCGCGCGGGTCAATACCATCAGCCCTGGCATCATCATCACTCCTCTTGCAAAGGATGAATTGACCGGGCCGCGCGGCGCGGGCTATCGCCGCATGATGGAAGGGTGTGCGGCTGGACGGGCTGGCACTCCCGACGAGGTCGGAACTGTCGGCGCACTTCTTATGGGTGCTGACGGCGCGTTTATCACCGGCAGCGACTTTCTCGTGGATGGCGGAGTAACGGCGGCCTATTGGTTCGGCGAACTTGCTCCGAAGTAAAAGTATGAAAACACTCATCATCAACACGCACCTCACCTATCCCGGATGGTCGGAGGGCAAACTGAACCTCACTTTCATGAATTGTGCGAAGGCATTTTTCGTGGAGCGCGGTCATCAAGTTGCCGAGACTTTTGTGGAGCGTGGCTACAAGCCAGAGGAAGAAGTGGAAAAACACGTCGTTGCCGACGTCGTCATTTTGCAGACGCCAGTGAATTGGTTTGGTGCGCCGTGGATTTACAAAAAA
>Ga0335073_10004072_pt1 | contig 20434 bp, 14 predicted proteins | sample Lox_Sample_22_FD_207093 | JGI IMG/M metagenome (GOLD analysis project Ga0335073, IMG submission 207093) | Soil microbial communities from Loxahatchee National Wildlife Refuge, Florida, United States - Lox_Sample_2.2 | ecosystem: Environmental > Terrestrial > Soil > Wetlands | place: USA...
ACCCGCATCGGCTGCTGCCTGATCACCGCGTAGGCGAATTCCTTCTGCTGCGGCAGGTTGTAGTCCACCACGCCGTCCTTGACGTCGACGCCGTACTCCACCCGGGGCGAGTCGGGGTTGTTGACGAGCCCGTCGACGCCGTACTGAAGAGCCTGCGCCGGGGTCGGGCAGAGCAGTTGCTCGTCAGGGGGCAGCTTCAGCGTGGCGCAGTCGGCGGCGTGCGCCGCCCGCCCGTACAGATACGCGTCGCCCATGTTGGACATCTGGAACCCGTAGTGCAGGACCACCTTCGAGTAGCCCATGTAGCCCACGATCGGCAAGGCGAAGCAGACGAACATCACCGCCGCCTGCAGCAGCCGGGTCCGCCAGTCCCGGGCCACGGCCACCACGTAGATGAGGGCGGGCACGATCAGCGCCTCGCCCACCTGCCGCACCGGCGCGGAGGTGCCGAACGCCAGGCCGGCCAGGATGACGAAGGCCAGCCCGGGCCGCGGCTGCCACAGCAGCAGCACGATCCCCGCCACCAGCAGCGCCTCGAACAGCACGTCGGGCATGATCGTCTGTTCCGCGTTCAGCTGGTAGGCGTCGAGCAGCACCGGCGCCACGGCCAGGGCGGCCAGCCACCGGATCACGCCCCGGCGCAGCATCAGCAGGTACAGCGCGACCGCCATCCCCAGCCCCAGCACGTGCTGCAGGATCGCGACGAAGCCCAGGTTCCCGACCGTCAGCACCGGCTTGAGCACGAGCAGCGTGTAGCCGATGGGATCGAACGATCCCCACGCGCCGAGGCCGAAGTCCGTCCCGTACAGGTATTTCTTCGAGTCGATGAACAGCAGGGCGGGCTCGTAGGCGAACTGCGTGATCACGCGCAGGACCAGCCCGGCGGCGATCAGGAGGGCCAGCAGCCAGTGCCGCCGGAGCACGTCGCTGGCCCGCCAGATGGCCTGGTCGACGCGTGAGCCCGGCGCAGTTCCCATTCCCGCGCTCTCGGCCGGGAGCACCTGGCTAACCGGGACCGTTTCGCTCCTGTCGATCACACGAATCCTTGGCATGAGTCGTATCAGCATGAGTCGTACAGGCAGCGGGAGTTGCCGCGCTGGTGCCCGGCCGCCTTGTTGGCATCGATCATTCTGCCGCATCGGCCGGTGGCAGGTGTGCCTAAGAGCGAGATTTCACCAATGCCTAATGATTTGCCGCCGCCAATGCGCCCCGTACCGCACCGCTGGTTATTCGCCGAGTGTTTTGTCGGTACCTATCCGTAGCATCACCTCATGTCCGGCCCGAGCCCCGGCTGGCCTCGTCTGCGCCTGTACCTGGCCTCCGCCGCCCCGTCCCTGTACCCGCCCCTCCCGCGTACCGCACCGGCACCCACCTGCAAGATCTGCCGCGGCCCGGTACGCCCTGGCTTCTCGCGTTGCTATCAGTGCGAACAGCATGACCGGCTCGCCCACGGCCTGCTGGCCGACGCGGTCGTGCCGGTCTCCTACGCCGTCCGGGGCACCGCGTTCGCCACCGATCTGTGGCGGTACAAGTCACCGCGGGCCCCCGCCGCCCGGTCCCGGGCTTCGGTCCGGGCCCTGCTGCTGGCCTTCCTGGCCGATCATGGCGCCTGCGTGTGGCGGCACGCGGCCATGCCCGCTCCCGGCTGCCTGGCCGTGGTCCCGACCGGCGCCGGGCGCCCCGGACCGCATCCGCTGCTCGGCCTGGTCGCCTCCGGCCTGCGCCTGCCTCCCTGCCCGCTGGTCATCCGCCCGGGCCGCCAGGGCCGGGACCTCGACGTGGACCGCTTCCGGGCCGGTCCGGTCCCGTCCGGCGCCGGCGTCCTCCTCCTGGACGACACCTGGGTCTCTGGGGCCAGTGCCCAGTCGGCGGCCGCCACGCTCAAGCTGGCCGGCGCCCGCCACGTCGCGGTCGTCGTCCTGGGCCGCCACCTCAACCCGGACGACCCTGCCGCGGGCCCGCTCCTCGCCGCCCTCGTCCCCGCCCGCTACGACCGGGCCACCTGTGCCGTCCACCGGCCCGCCCCACTCCCATCAAATGGTACGAACAACCATTAAATAGCGAGAGTTAATCAGCGACTACCATTGATTCGTTTCCGCGCACTAAGGAAATAGTGTTGGTTTAACCGCTCGTTATCTTGAATAGGTGGCTACGCGTACCCCGTTTGCTCTAGCTTTTTCGCCATGAATGACCCCCAGCTCGCAGCCGCGCTGCGTTCGAGATCACCTGATGCGCTCCCGGAGCTCCTTGACACCTACGGCGACCGGCTCTTCAGCTACTGCTGGCGTCTGCTCCGCAATCGCGAAAACGCGCAAATCGCGGTCCGCGACGCGCTGGTGGTCGCTACCGCGCAAATCGGGTGCCTGGCTTGCGGCGAATGGCTCGGCTTGTGGCTCTACTCACTGGCTCGCGCGGAATGTCTCCGGCGTGCGGCGGTTCCGCCGTCTGATGCCGATGAGCCGGCCGCCTGCCCCCACGCCGAAGATGGTGATTCGCGGCTAATGGCCTGGAACGCGGTCACCAGCATGCCTGCGGACGAGGTGGAGGCCCTCGAGCTGGACGCCCGGCACGACGTGGACCTGCGCCTGGTGCTCGGCCTGTCCGCCGCCCAGGCCGAGGGGCTGCTGGACCGGGCGCGCCGCGACCTGGAACGGGCCCTGGGCGCCGAGATCCTGATCCGGAAGAGCGAGACCTGCCCGGACCGCGCCGAGGTGATGACCGGCTGGACCAGTACCGCCAGCCCCGCTGTTCGGGACCGTGTACTCGAGCACGCCGCCACCTGCTCCGTCTGCGGCCCGAGCCTCCCTCGCAGCGTCTCCCCGGCCCGGGTCTTCGCCCTGCTTCCGTCGCCCGCGCTCACGTCCGTGGCGCGCCTGGAGATCCTCGAGTTCTTCGACGACCCGGGGATGGCCGCATGCCGGGAGTTCACGGTCAGCCGGGCCGCGGAGGTCACCGGCTCCTGGTTCCTGGCCACCCCCGAGCCCGCCGAATCCGCCCCCGACTCGCAACCCCCCCCCGATCCTGGTTCACCCCCGCCCCCAACCCCCGCCCCGCACCCCCCACCGCAGCGCCCGCCCCTGTCTTCGAGGCGGCGCCCCCGGCGCCCGCATCCGCCTTCGAGCAACCAGCTCCCGAGCCCACGCCCCGCCTCGAGCCGCAAATCCCGGAGCCCGCACTCGCCTTTGAAGCGGAAGCCTTGGTCCCCGCACCCCGCCTCGAGCCTGACGCCCCCAGATCCGCATCCGACGTCACCCTCGCCACCGCCCCCCACCACGCGGACGTCGCGCAAGGGTTCATAGGCTCCTGGCTCACCGCCCCGACGGAGCCCATCGCCGCCGTGCCCGCCGTGCCCGCCGCGCCGCCGCCTCTCGCTGCGTCCCCGCAATTCGCCGCGCCCCGGCCCGCCACGCCCCTGCCGCCCGCCACGCCCCTGCCGCCCGCCGTGGCCTCCCGGCCCGCCGTGGCCTCCCGGCCCGCCGTGCCCTCCCGGCCCGCCGTGGCGCCAGTGCCCAGCCGACCCGGGCCCGCCAACGCGCCCGAGGCGCTGGCCCCAGTCGTCCCGCTGACCACCACGCCCCCGCCCGCCCAGCAGGCCCCGCCGCGTCCGAAACCCGCGGTCATTCCCGCGAAGCCGCCGTCGCCCGGCCGTCGCTGTCGTCGGGTTCCCCTGTCCCGGATCGGGGTCGCGGCCGCGGCCTCGGTCGTGGTCACCGCGGTGTTCGCCCTGGTCGGGTTCCACGTCACCCCGTCCTCGAACACCGGCCGCTCGTCAGCCGCGGCGTCCTCGGGCGCGGGCTCCGCGGCGGCTGAGCCCGGCGGCGGCGCGGATGCCGCGCTCCCGGTCAAGGTCAAGCGGTCGGCCGGCGCCTCGCCGACGACCGAACCCCTCCAGCAATCAGCGGCCGACAAGACCGAGTCGCTGGCCGTGGCCGCGTCCCAGCCGGGGACCTCGTCGCCGTCGTCGGCTCGTCAGTCCGGCCGTTCGGACAGTCTGGCCTCCTCCTCGCCGTCCTCGTCCGCCTCGTCCGCCGCGACCGGCAGCCTGGCCGTGAACCCCGATGGCCTGGACCTGGGCACCGCCACCTCGGGCCAGCTCACGCCCACCGCGGTGGGCGGCACGGTCAGCTGGTCGGCCAGCACGTCGTCGGCCCAGATCACGCTGAGCAGCCAGCAGGGCACGCTGCAGGCCGGGCAGTCCGTCACGCTGTGGGTGAGCGTTACCACCAGCGGCAGCTCGTGCAGCGCATCCGTCGCCGTCGGACTCCGGTAGCCCGTCCGCGTCGCCCTCCTCGTCGTCTTCGTCCCCCGCGGGAGCCCCCTCCTCGTCCACCTAGTCACCCCAGCCCCGCGCATCACACAACCGCAGCCCGCCCAACCAATGGTTGTGACAACCTACGGCCTCTTTTCGGTAGGTTGTCACAACCATTGAGTCCGACGCGCGCACCACGCGAAAGCTTGAGCGAGGAGCAGCAGCAAAGACGGCGCTCTAAGCTGGGATGGTGACCGCTCCGCCCCCTTCGCATACCGCCCTGGTCCGCCGGGCTCGCCGGATCGCCCGCCAGCTGGCCGTGATGTACCCGGACGTGCATACCGAGCTCAACTTCAGCACGCCGCTCGAACTGCTCGTCGCGACGATCCTGTCCGCGCAGACCACCGACAAGCAGGTCAACCTGGTCACGCCGACGCTGTTCGCCCGGTACCCGACCGCGGCGGACTACGCGGGCGCCAACCGTGACGAGCTGGAGAAGATCATCCAGTCGACCGGGTTCTACCACAACAAGGCGAACAGCCTGATGGGGCTCGGGCAGGTGCTGTGCGAACGGTTCGGCGGCGAGGTCCCGCCGCGGCTGAAAGACCTGGTCACCCTGCCCGGAGTGGGGCGCAAGACCGCGAACGTGGTGCTCGGCAACGCCTTCGGCATCCCCGGCATTACCGTGGACACCCACTTCGGGCGGCTGGCCCGCCGGTTTGCCTGGACGACCGACACCGACCCGGTGAAGGTCGAGGCCCAGGTGGCCGCGCTGATCCCGCGCCAGGACTGGACCGACCTGTCGCAGCGGATGATCTGGCACGGCCGCCGGGTCTGCCACGCCCGCCTGCCTGCCTGCGGGGCGTGCGGGCTGGCCCGCCTGTGCCCCTCCTACGGAGAGGGGCCCACCGATCCGGTGATCGCGGCCAAGCTCGTCAGAGTCGGCCCGTTCTCGTGACGGGCGACGGGGAGCCGGTACCGGGCTGGCTGCGCGACCTCGCCGACGCGGCCGGCAAGATGGAGATCAACCCGCTGGTCCAGCCGCCCGCCAGTGGCGGCCGGGCCTCCGCCGTCCTCGTCCTGTTCAGCAGCGGACCAAGCAGCGGACCCAGCGAGGGGCCGGATGACCGGCCTGACCTGCTGTTCATCCAGCGCAGCGCCGACCTGCGGTTGCACGCGGGCCAGCCAGCCTTCCCCGGCGGCGCCATCGACGCCGCCGATGACGGTCCGGTCGCGGCGGCGCTCCGGGAGGCCAAGGAGGAGGTCGGCGTCGATCCGGACGGCGTGGACGTGGTCGGCACCCTGCCCGAGCTGTTCATCCCGCGTACCGGGTTCCGGGTCGTCCCCGTCCTGGCCTGGTGGCGCCGGCCCTGCGCGGTGGCCCCCGTCGACCCGGCCGAGGTCGCCGCGGTCGAGCGCGTCAGCGTCGGTGAGCTGGCTGACCCGCAAACCCGCGTCATGGTCAAGGGGCCCGGCGGCTTCCTGTCACCCGCGTTCCGGGTCAAGGGCATGCTCATCTGGGGCTTTACCGCCGTGCTGGTCGACCGCCTGCTCGCCCTGGCCGGCTGGGAACGCCCCTGGGATACGGCCAAGGTCATCGACTTGTGACCGTCGCCGCGGGGCCAACCAGAGCGGAAAACGCTATACCGTTAGGTGGTGCGCGGAGATGTGCTCGACCTGATCCTGCTCGTAGTCGTCGCCGCGTTCGCGGTGTCCGGCTACCGGCAGGGTTTCATCGTCGGCATCCTGAGCTTCTTCGGGTTCGTCGGCGGCGCGCTGCTCGGCGCGGAGTTCGGCCCGGACATCTCCCGGGCCCTGGTCGGCGGGCAGACCCAGCAGGATGTCATCGCGGTCGTGCTGCTGGTCAGCTTCGCGGTCATCGGGCAGTTCATCGCCTCGTCGATCGGCGCGGCCATGCGGTCGACGGTGACCTGGCGCTCCGCGACGGTCCTGGATTCGATGGGCGGCTCCGTGGTCAGCGTGGTGTCCGTGCTGCTGATCGCGTGGGTGGTCGGGTCGGTGCTGATCGAGTCCCCATTTCCGGTGGTGGACACGCAGGTGAACAACTCCCTGGTGCTGCAGACCCTGGACAAGTTCATGCCGACGCCGGCCAAGACCATGTTCTCCGACTTCCGCAGGCTGCTGGCCAGCAACAGCACCTACGCCGAGGTGTTCAGCGGCATCGGCGAGGAGCGCATCCTGGCCATCCCGGCCCCCGACCCCAACGTGGTCAACGACCAGGGTGTCCTGGCCGCCAGCCGCAGCGTGGTGAAGATCACGGGCGTGGCGCTGAGCTGCCAGCGCTCCATCGAGGGCTCGGGCTTTGTCATCTCACCGGACCACGTCCTGACCAACGCGCACGTGGTCGCGGGCGTGAACACCCACCAGATGGTCACCACCCAGAGCGGCCAGGACCTGTCCGCCACCGTGGTCTACTACGACCCGCAGGTGGACGTGGCCGTGCTCTACGTGCCCGGGCTCAACCTGCCCGCGCTGCAGTTCGCCGCCGCGGCCAACCCCGGCGACAACGCCGTGGTGGCGGGCTATCCCCTCGACGCCACCACCTTGCACCTGGTGGCCGCCCGGATCGGCGGCGTCCAGAACGCCCAGGGCCCGAATATCTACCAGACCAGCACGGTCACCCGGCAGATCTACGAGATCCGCGCCGTGGTCAAGTCGGGTAACTCGGGTGGCCCGCTGCTGTCGCCGCGGGGCACCGTGGACGGGGTGGTGTTCGCGGCCGCGGTCGGGGTGAATGACACCGGCTTCGCGCTCACCGCCGCCGAGGTCTCCTCCGACGCCAGCGCGGGTGAGCAGCTCACCGCGCCCGTCTCCACGCAGATGTGCGACGACTGACTCACCGGACGGTCAGCCCGGGCCTTAGGTCTTCCGCTGGGATGCCGGCCAGCCCGTCTCGCTCGATGCGCGCCGCCAGGTCGTCCGAGGCACACAGGAACGCGGTCAGGTCGATCCCGTACGGGTGATCCCGGTCCGCCGGCGACGAGGCCTGCGCCTGGTAGGCGCGGACCCGCTGGGCGCCGCGGCTGAGCAGCGCGACCGCGCCGCGGGCGTTACCCCGGTGGGCGTGCGTCAGCCCCACCGCGACCTGGGCCAGCCCCTGCCACAGATCGCGCTCGGCGGCTGGGCCGGTCTTCCACGACGCCTCGAGCACCTCGTGCGCGTGGAACGGCCGCCCGGCGCGCAGCAGCTCATCGGCCAGCCGGGCCGCGTCCGGCCCGGCCAGGGTGAGGTCGTCCGGGATCCGGGCCTGGCCCGGATCGCCGCCGCGCGCCAGAGGCCGGCCGAGGCCATCGCGCGGCCGCGCGTTCCGCGGCCGTCCGGCTAGATCGCGGTCCCGCCTCACCGCTCCGGTTCCGGGTCGGCCAGCCAGCCTCGCAGTTCGGTATCGAAAGCCTCCGGCCGTTCCTCGTGCGGGAAGTGCCCGGCGCCGTCGATCAGGCGCCAGCGGTAGGGCCCGTCCACGTACCGGCCGGCCCCGCGGGCGGTCCGGGGGAGGACGCAGGTGTCCAGCGCGCCGTGCAGGTGCAGCGTCGGGACCTGGATCGGGTTGCGCATGCGCCGGGCGTAGCGGACGCCATCGGGGCGCACGGCGCTGCGCGCGAGCCAGCGATGATATTCCAGCGCCGAGTGGGCCACCGAGGGTATCTGCATGGCCCGGGCGTAGACGTGCTCGGTCTCGGGGTCCGGCCAGCCCGGCGCGGACCAGCTCTCGAGCAACTCGCCCACCCGGCGGGCGTCGTCCCGGACCAGGTGCCGCTCGGGCAGCATGGGCAGCTGGAACCCGAACGCGTAGCCGCTCCGCCGGGCCTGCCCGAGCGGGTCGGTGAGCACCGCGGAACGCATCCGCAGCGGGTGGGCCGTGGAGACCACGGCCAGCCGCCCCGCCACCTTGGGGTAATAAACGCCCAGCGTCCAGGCCACCAGCCCGCCCCAGCCATGGCCGATCACCACCGCGTTGGCCTCGCCCAGGGCCCGGATCAGCCCGGCCGCGTCGGCGGCGGCGGTGATCAGGTCGTAGCCGCGGGGCGGCTTGTCACTCGCGCCGTAGCCGCGCAGGTCCACCGCCACGGCGCGGAAGCCCGCCTCGGGCAGCCAGGTCAGCTGGTGCCGCCACGTCCACCAGAATTCCGGGAAGCCGTGCAGCATGAGCACCAGCGGTCCGTCGCCGGCCTCGGCCACGTGGAACCGGCTGCCGTTGGCGCTCACCGACCGGTGGATCCACGGCCCGGGGAGCTGGACCGCGGCCTCGGCGTTCACGGCCATGGTGCCTGCCTCACCGGGCTTCGCGAGCCGCTAGGCCGGCCCGCTGGCCGTCGCGGCTGATCTGAGGCCGGTCGCCGTTGGGGCTGACCTGGGGCTGCTCCTGCGTGTCGCGGCGCAGGATGCCGAAGCCCTCGGTGACCGACTTGCGGGTCCGGCGCAGGCCGGACAGGCCCTTCAGCCCTATCAGCGCAATGCCCACCGCCGAGCCGGCCAGCAGCACGAGGGTGCCGGCCACGATGAGGAAGGCGGCCCACAGCCAGATGCCCAGTGCGTTCAGGCCGTAGGCGAAGGCGAAGCAGAGGATCACGAGCATCAGGCAGCCCACGAAGGCGGCCAGGCCCGCCAGCCCCGCGGCCATGCCGACCCGGCGCATGTCACCGCGCAGCTCGGTCTTGGCCAGGTCGATCTCGTACCGGATCAGCTGGCTTACGTCCTTGGCGGCCAACGCCACGAGATCACCGAGTGACTGGTCAGCGCCCGCGGGTTCGGGCGTTTCGCTGCGGACCATGTGTCTGTCTCCCGTCATGCGGACGTGTGCCCGCCGTCGGCACGGCAATCGGTGCCCGCGCCCCCTATCTCGGTCCCGCCCGGCCGGGCGGGGGGCTTGGCCAAGGACCAAGGCTAACGTTCTCGCTCCTGATCAGGCAGTACCGGGGGGCGACCCGGCGTTTCACGCTCCGCCGCGGCGCTTGCTCCGCCCGGCGGCTCGCTGCCGCGATGTGTCGCGATTCGCCAGATATGGTGCCACGTTTCTGCTCATAGAGCCAAGCTGCCCCGGTACGCAGCACGCACACCTGAAGCGCACACGCTGCGCGGATCACCCAGAAACCAAGCCATTCGCACCTGGCGAGAACACGCCGCCGACATGAACCCATAAGACCCCGTAAAGCAAGCGGCGCCCCTGGCCGGGGCGCCGCCGCGCAGCACGTCATGCCTGGCTACCAAGCGTGCACCTTCTCCGTCAGTCAGGCCGACCGCCCTTGTCCTGGCGGACTGACCTGGCCTGACACGCCTCCCGCGGCTGGTCGTACGTGGGTACCTGGTTGCCGTGCCCGGACGCTCAAACGTCCGTACCACCGTTCTACGACGAAATCCCCAGCATGAAAAGACCCCCACGTAACCAATTCGTGATCTCAATCAGTTCTGGCGATTACATGCCGTTAACTAGTGGCTGGCTGAATGCCTAGCTACGCACAACGCCCGTCCGGTCGTTTGGCGGACAAAAAGGAGCGGCGCCCGCCGGGGGGGAGAGCGGGCGCCGCGCGTACGGTCCGGCCCTGGGGGGGGAGGCCGGCTCCGTCCGATTAACAAGCATAACTGCTGGGCGATCCCGAATCGACCCCGCCATGCAGCCTTAGCTCACCACCAATTGGACCACATTTGGGGGGGCGCTGAACAGTAGTGTCTGAAGACTGTCTACAAAAATTACTGCCCGGTAGCCCGAGGAGCAGCTTTATCTCGCCACGTAAGATCGCGCGGCCGCGCCTCGCGCCGGGCCCGCACTTACGCCTTCCGCGAACAAACGGCCACGATGGTACTGCTCGTCCTAAGGGTACTCGACCGTTTGCTCCAGGGCTTTAGTGATGAATGTGGCTCGTGTGACTTTCGAGCAAGCTTGCGAGATCAAGCCGAGCAAGAGGAGGAAGAGGAGCAAGAGGAGCAAAGGAGGAAGAGGAGCAAGAGGGGGAAGAGGAGGAAGCGGAGCAAGAGGAGCAAGAGGAAACAGGGGCGGTCAGCGGCTCTCGGCGAGCAGAGCGTCCAGCAGCGCCACGGCGCCCCATTTGCTGAGCGGGTGGTTGGCGTTCCCGCATTTGGGTGACTGGACGCAGGACGGGCAACCGGCCTCGCAGTCACAGCCGGATATGGCCTGCCTGGTCGCGGTGAGCCAGTCCCGGGCGGCCTGGAACCCCCGCTCGGCGAAACCGGCGCCGCCGTCGTACCCGTCGTAGACGAAGACGCTGAGCTGCCCGGTGGCCGGGTGCAGGTCGGCGGACACGCCGCCGATGTCCCACCGGTCGCAGGTGGCGAACAGCGGCAGCAGGCCGATGCTGGCATGCTCAGCGGCGTGCGCGGCCCCGCCCAGGTCGACGCCCGCGGCGGCCAGCCGGTCTCGCTCGGCGGCCGAGATCGTCCACCAGACGGCCCGGGTCAGCAGGTGGCGGGGCGGCAGGTCCAGCGGCTCGTCCCCGAGCGGGGCGCCGGTGTCGGAACGGCGCTTGGTGTAGCTGACCACCTGGCGGGTCACCCGGACGTCGCCGAAGCGGACCTCGGCCGGTCCCCAGGTCATGGCGCGCAGTTCGTCGCGGACCTCGATCTCGGTCACGTCCCGGGCCGTGGTCGTGTAGCCAGGGTCGCCCGGCTCGACCAGCGCCGCCCGGTCGGCCAGGTCGAGCCGGCTGACCAGGTAACTGTCGCCCTGGTGCAGGTAGACCGCGCCCTGGTGGACGATCAACTGGGCCGACGGCTCGTCGACGGTGCCGACCAGCCGCCCGGTCGCCTCCTCGACGACCAGGACCGGGGCGTCGCCCGCCCCGCGCAGCCCGCCCGGCCCGGCCACGCCCCGGCGCAGGCTGTACCAGCCGGCCGGGCGCCGCCGCAGCCGGCCCGTGGTGGTCAGTTCCTCGACCACCTCACGCGCCCGCGGGCCGAAGATGTCCAGGTCCTCCTCGGTCAGGACCATCTCGGCCGCGGCCGCGCACAGATGCGGGGCCAGCACGTACGGGTTGCCGGGATCCAGGACCGTGGCCTCCACGGGGTGCTGCAGCAGGATCTCCGGGTGCCGGACCAGGTAGGTATCGAGCGGGTCGTCCCGGGCGATGAGCACCGCCGCCGCGCTGCGGCCGCTGCGCCCGGCCCGGCCCGCCTGCTGCCACAGGCTGGAGAACGTACCGGGCCAGCCGGCGATGAGCACCGCGTCCAGGCCGGTGATGTTGACCCCGAGTTCGAGCGCGGTCGTGGCGGCCAGGCCGACCAGGCGGCCGTCACTGATCGCGGCCTCCAGGTTGCGCCGGTCCTCGGGCAGGTACCCGGACCGGTACGCGGCCACCTTGGCCTCCGGGGCCTCGTACCCGCCCGGCGAGTTCCCGCCCGGCGAGTTCCCGGCCGGCGAGTTCCCGGCCGGCGAGCTTCCGCCCAGCGACCGGCGGGCGGCCAGCGCGACCGTCTCGGCGCCGCGCCGGGACCTGATGAAGGCGAGCGTCGGCACGTCCTGCCGGACCAGCCGGGCCAGCAGGTCGGCGGTCTGCGCGGTCGCCGTCCGGCGCAGCCGGGCGCCGGCCTCGCCGCGCCCGTCGGCCAGCGGCGGTTCCCACAGGGCGAACGCGAGCGGCCCCCGCGGCGACCCGTCCTCGGTGATCTCCTCGGCGTCCAGCCCGGTCAGCAGCCGTGCGCAGGCGCCCGGAGACCCGACCGTCGCGGAGGCCAGCACGAATACCGGCCGAGGCGGCTCGCCCGGTGGGGTGTGATGCGCTACGACCCGGCGCAGCCGGCGCAGCACGTGTCCCACGTGCGAGCCGAACACCCCGCGGTACTCGTGGCATTCATCGACGATCACGTAGCGCAGCCTGCTGAAGAACCCCGACCAGCGGGCGTGCCGCGGCAGCAGCGACTGGTGCAGCATGTCCGGCGTGGTCAGCAGGTACCGGGCGTGGCTGCGGGCCCAGTCGCGCTCGGCCCGGCTGCTGTCGCCGTCGAACGTGGCGGCCTGGACCCCGGGCAGCCCGAGGGCGCGGATCGAGGCCAGCTGGTCGGCGGCCAGCGCCTTGGTCGGGGTGATGTACAGCACGGTGTCGCCGGCCAGCAGCGCGGTGAGCGCGGGCAGCAGGTAGCCGAGCGATTTGCCCGACGCCGCGCCGGTCGAGATGATCACGTTCCGGCCGGCCTGCGCGAGGTCGGCGGCCTGCGCCTGATGGGACCACGGGGCCCGGATGCCGCGGCCGGCGAAGGCGCCGGTAACCTCGGCGGGGACCCACGCCGGCCAGGGCACTTCCCGCCCGGTCCGGGCCGGGATGTGCTCCACGTGGACGGGCCGCCCAGCTCGCGGGTCGCCCAGCAGGATGTCCAGGGCCCGGTTCCCGGCGGCCGGATGCGCGGGCGGTATCGGGGTCAGGGTAGCCACAGCATTTCTGAGTGTCTCACCCGTTGGGGGATGCTCGGAGGCATGATTTCGTATAGACATGACATCGGAGCGTGGTTGAATGCCGCAGTGGATCACGCCCTGCGCTCGACCGCGGGGGCGGGACGTTAAGATGACGCCTTTGATGGCGCTGGAGGATTCGTGGATCTGAAGCTGGGTCACTACAACAAGGACGGCATCGAGGTCGTCGATGTCGAGGGCGAGATCGACGTCTACACGGCGCCGCGGCTCCGTGAGCTGCTCATCGATCTCGTCAACAAGAACAACTACCAGCTCGTCGTCAACATGGAGAAGGTGGAGTTCCTCGACTCGACCGGTCTCGGCGTGCTGGTCGGCGGCCTGAAGCGGGTGCGCGCCCACGACGGTTCCCTGGACCTGGTCTGCACGCAGGAGCGGATACTCAAGATCTTCCGGATCACCGGGCTGACCAAGGTGTTCGGCATCCACGGCACGGTGGACGAGGCCATCGCGGCCAAGAAGTCCGAAAAGTAACGCCGGCCGCCCGAAGAACCCATCGGAGATGGCCACCGTCGAAGTCACGTTCACGCCGCTGCCCGCGCACGTTCGCACCGCGCGGCTGGTCGCCACTGCGGTCGCGCGGCGCAGCGGCGTGGACGAATCGCTGCTCGACGAGGTGCGCCTGGCCGTGGGCGAGGCCTGCTCGCGCGCGGTCGAGGCCCACCGGCGGCACTGCCCGGCCGAGCCGGTCCGGATCGAGATGACCGACTCCGGCGAGCGGTTCGTGGTGGTGGTGAGCGATCACGCTCCCACCGCGCCCGCCCGCCCGGCCACGCCCGGCAACGGCCCCCACCCCAAGACCCCCGAGAACCCCAGGACCTCTGGTCACGACGGGGAATCGGCCATCCCTGCCGGGTTCGGGCTGGCCGTGATCTCCGGCCTGGCCGATGAGGTGCGCGTCCTGTCGACGAGTTCCGGCGTGAGCGTCCACATGAGCTGGCCGTCCACGGCCGCCCCGTCCTGACCAGCAGCGCTGCGCGGCTTGCGTAGCTCCGCCCGCTTCCCGGGCGTCGGCCCCCTATGTCACGCCATCTACTCGCCAGCATCACGATAGGATTACGTAATCGTTAGGAACGGCCCGGTGTTCATGGTTCCGCGTATGCGTGCGTAGACTCCCGGCCACTCGTCCGTGTGCCGATCGGCACCTGTACGTTCTCCAGTTCCAGGAGGTCGAATGTCCCGGCATGTCTCGGCGCTGGCGGCCAATTCCGTCAGCGTGAGCGGCTCCAACCTGACCTGGGTGGTCATCGTCGCGGTCGTCGGATTGCTCGCGCTGGCCACCGCCGGCGCGCTGGTCCGGGAGGTGCTCGCGGCCGGCCAGGGGACCGAGCGGATGCAGGACATCGCGCGCGCCGTGCAGGAGGGCGCGGCCGCGTACCTGCGCCGCCAGTTCCGCACCCTCGGCGTGTTCGTGGTCATCATCTTCTTCGTGCTGCTCCTGCTGCCCGCCGACGGCGGCGGAGTGCGCTGGGGCCGGAGCATCTTCTTCCTGGTTGGCGCGGCGTTCTCGGCGCTGACCGGGTTCACCGGCATGTCGCTGTGCGTACGAGGCAACGTCCGGGTGGCGGCCGCCGCGCGTGAGGGCGGCCAGCGGCCCGCGTTCCGGCTGGCGTTCCGCACCGGCGGTGTGGCCGGCATGTTCACTGTCGGTCTGGGCCTGATCGGCGCCGCGGTCGTGGTGCTGATCTACCGGGCCAACGCGCCGGACGTGCTGGAGGGTTTCGGCTTCGGTGCCGCGCTGCTGGCCATGTTCATGCGGGTCGGCGGCGGTATCTACACCAAGGCAGCCGACGTCGGCGCGGACCTGGTGGGCAAGGTCGAGCAGGGCATCCCCGAGGACGACCCGCGCAACGCCGCCACGATCGCGGACAACGTGGGCGACAACGTGGGCGACTGCGCCGGCATGGCGGCGGACCTGTTCGAGTCGTACTCGGTCATGCTGGTCGCGGCGCTGATCCTGGGCAAGAGCGCGTTCGGCGACGACGGCCTGGTCTTCCCGCTGATGATCCCGGCCATCGGGGTCCTGACCGCGATCATCGGCATCTTCTCGGTCGCGCCGCGGTCCGGTGACCGCAGCGGGATGACCGCGATCAACCGCGGCTTCTTCATCTCCGCGATCCTGTCGGTCATCGGCGTGGCCGTCGCCTGCTTCACGTTCCTGCCGTCGCACTTCGCCAGCTTCAAGGGCGTCACCGACCTGCGCATCCTGGCCTTCAACGGCAACCCGCGCTGGATCGCGTTCGGCGCGATCTTGATCGGGATCGTGCTGGCCAGCGCGATCCAGCTGCTGACCGGGTACTTCACCGAGACCAACCGGCGGCCGGTCAAGGACATCGGGGAGGCCTCGGAGACCGGCGCGGCCACTGTCATCCTGGCCGGCATCTCGATCGGCATGGAGTCCGCGGTCTACTCGGCTCTGCTGATCGCGGGCGCGGTGTTCGGCGCCTACCTGCTGGCCACCGGGAACGCCACCGTGGCGCTGTTCGCGGTGGCGATGGCCGGCATCGGCCTGCTGACCACGGTCGGCGTGATCGTCTCGATGGACTCCTTCGGCCCGGTCACCGACAACGCGCAGGGCATCGCGGAGATGTCCGGCGACGTCGAGGGCGACGCGGCGCAGGCCCTGACCCACCTGGACGCGATCGGCAACACCACCAAGGCGATCACCAAGGGCATCGCGATCGCCACCGCGGTGCTGGCCGCGACCGCGCTGTTCGGCTCGTTCCGCACCCAGGTCGAGTCGGCGCTGGGCAGCCGGGCGGGCACGTTCAACCTCGACGTGGCCCAGCCGAACGTCCTGGTCGGCGTCATCATCGGCGCCTCGATCGTGTTCCTGTTCGCCAGCCTGCTGATCATGGCCGTGGGCCGCGCCGCGCAGGGCGTCGTCCTCGAGGTGCGCAACCAGTTCCGCACCCACCCCGGGATCATGGACTACACCGAGAAGCCCGAGTACAGCCGGGTCATCGACCTCGTCACCCGGGACTCGCTGCGAGAACTGATCACGCCCGGCCTGCTCGCGGTCATGGCCCCGATCGCGGTCGGCTTCGCGCTCGGCTACCAGCCGCTCGGCTCCTACCTGGCCGGCGCGATCGCGGCCGGCGTGCTGATGGCCATCTTCCTGGCGAACTCCGGCGGCGCGTGGGACAACGCCAAGAAGCTGGTCGAGGACGGGGCCCACGGCGGCAAGGGCTCCGAGGCCCACGCGGCCACGGTCACCGGCGACACGGTCGGCGACCCGTTCAAGGACACCGCCGGACCGGCCATCAACCCGCTGATCAAGGTCATGAACCTGGTCTCGCTGCTGATCGCGACCAGCGTGGTCAAGTACAGCGGCAACGTGGGCCTGCGCACCGGAGTCGCGCTCGGCGCGGTCGTCATCATCGTCGCGGCCATCGTGATCTCCAAGCGCCGCTCCGCCGGCATGCGCGAGGTCGCCCCGGCCGGCGCCGAGGTCGCCGGCGCGGTCGCACCCCCCGTAGAGACCACCGCCCCGCCCGCCGTAGAAGCCACGACCGCGGTACCCGCCGCCGAGGACGAAGAAGAAGCCACCGTCATAAAACGCCGCGAGTAGCAGGTCCATCGCGCCGCCCGCGGGGGCCGGACGGCCCCCCCGGCGGCGCGATACTGCGGCGAGAACCTCAGCGGGTCGTCGGGGGTTCCAGGGGGTCGTCCCCCTGGGCCAGCACGTCGTCCGACGAGATACCCAGCAGGTACAAGATGGCGTCCAGGTACGGAACGCTGAGCGAGGTGTCGGCCGCGTCCCGGACCACCGGCTTGGCGTTGAACGCGATGCCCAGTCCCGCGGCGGCGATCATGTCCAGGTCGTTGGCGCCGTCGCCGACCGCCACCGTCTGGGACAGCGGCACGCCCGCGTCGGCGGCGAACCGGCGCAGCGCGTCGGCCTTGGCCGCCCGGTCGATCACCGGTCCCAGGACCTGCCCGGTCAGCTTCCCGCCCGCGACCTCCAGCGAGTTGGCCGCCACGTAATCGATGCCGAGCGAAGCGGCCAGCGGCGCGATCACCTGCAAGAAGCCGCCGCTGACGATCCCGAACTTGTAGCCGAGTCGGCTCAGCGTGCCGATCAGCGTGTGCGCTCCCGCGGTCAGCCGCAGCGATCCCCGCACCTCGTCCAGCACACCAGCGTCGAGCCCGGCCAGCAAGGACACCCGCTCGCGCAGCGACGCGGCGAAGTCCAGGTCGCCGCGCATGGCGGCCGTGGTCACCTTGGCCACCTCGTCGGCGCAGCCCGCCCGGGCGGCCAGTAGGTCGATGACCTCGTCCCGGATCAGGGTGGAATCCACGTCCATCACGATCAGCCGCAGCGCCCGCCGGTGCAGCCCCCCGCGCTGGACCGCGACGTCGATGCCCTGGCTGACCGCCACCCGGGCCAGGTCCTCGCGCAGCAGCACCGGGTCGCCGCCGGAGATCTCCATCTCGATGCAGGTCACCGGGCGCCGGGCGAGCCGTCCGATCCGGTCGATGTTCGCCCCGCTGGCGGCGATCCGCCCGGCGATGGCGGTGATCGCGGCCGGCGCCAGCGGGCTGCCGAGCAGGGTCACGTTCAGGCGCCCGCCCCGAGCCGGAGCCCGGTCACTCGAGGCCGAGCCCGAGCCGGTGGTGATCTCGGCCGCCAGGCCCAGGTCGGTGGCCAGCGCGGTGACTTCCGAGTAGATGCCCGTCAGGTCGGGCGGGCCCTCGGATTCGACCAGCACGCCGAGGACCAGCTTGCCGCGGATCACGACCTGCTCGATGTCGAGCACGGCCAGCGGGTACCGGGCCAGGACGGCGAACAGCCGGGAGGTCACGCCCGGCCGGTCCGGGCCGGTCAGGGTGAGGAGCAGGGTGGTCCGGGACGTATTCATGGCGGCGCCAGGCTACCGGAAAGGCAGGCGGCGGTGTCGGGGTAGCGCCCCCGGTTACTTGACAAGGCTAACGATTGCTGGATATGAGGTTCGGGTGAGATGCGGGCGATGCGGCGCGTCTTTGGGGGCGGCAGACCGGTTCTGCGGAGCTTGCGGCGCGCCCCTGGGGGGCTGCCCGTCATGTGGTGAGCAGGTCGTGGCCGGCGACCGTTTCTGCCGGTCCTGCGGTTTCCAGCTGTCGGCCGGCCCGGCCGCCCGGCCGGCCCAATCGGTCGCCCAATCGGCGGCCCAATCGGCGGCCGGGCCGGACCGCGAGCCGGTGGCCGAACGCCGGGTGTGCTCCGTGCTGTTCTGTGACCTGGTGGGCTTCACCCCGCTCTCGGAGTCCCGGGACCCCGAGGCCGTCCGGGAACTGCTGTCCCGCTACTTCGCGATCGCGCGCACGGTCATCAGCCGCTACGGCGGAACGGTCGAGAAGTTCATCGGCGACGCGGTGATGGCCGTATGGGGCACCCCGGTGGCCGCCGAAGGCGACGCGGAACGAGCCGTCCGGGCCGCGCTGGACCTGGTCACGGCGGTCAACCAGCTAGGCGCCGAGGCCGACGTCGAAGGCCTGGCCGCCCGGGCCGGCGTGGTGACCGGCGAGATGGCGGTCAACCTGGGCGCGGTCGGCGAGGGCATGGTCGCGGGCGACGCGGTGAACACCGCGGCCCGGGTGCAGGCCGCGGCCGGCCCGGGGCAGGTGCTGGCCGACGAGTCCACCCAGCGGCTGGCCGGCCGCGCCGTCGGGTTCGCCGACGCCGGCGAGCACCAGCTCAAAGGCAAGGCCGAACCCCAGAGACTGTGGCGCGCCACCCGCGTCGTGTCGGCGGTCGGCGGCGTGCAGCGCGTCGACGGCCTGGAGGCGCCGCTGACCGGGCGGGACGCCGAGCTGCGCACGATCAGGGAACTGTTCCACGCCGCCGTCGAACGGCAGGTGCCGCGCCTGGTCCTGGTCTCCGGGCCGGCCGGGGTCGGGAAGTCGCGCCTGGGCTGGGAGTTCGAGAAGTACACCGACGGGCTGGCCGCCGAGGTGTGGTGGCACCGGGGCCGGTGCCTGTCCTACGGGGAGGGCGTGGCGTTCTGGGCCCTGGCCGAGATCGTCCGCCAGCGGCTCGGCATCGCCGAGGACGACCCGGCCGAGGCCGCCGCGGCCAAGCTGCACGAGGGCCTGGACCAGTACGTGACCGACCCCGGCGAGCGGTCCTACCTCGGCGGGCGGCTCGGCCGGCTCCTGGGCGTGCCCTTCCCCGGGGACGCTGGGGACCCCAGGACCCCGCTGGCCCGGGAGGAACTGTTCGCCGGCTGGCGGCTGTTCTTCGAGCGCCTGGCCGCGCAGATGCCGGTCGTGCTGCTGGTGGAGGACGCCCAGCACGCCGACCACGGTCTGCTGGACTTCCTGGACCATCTCATCGACTGGGTGCGCGACCTGCCGATCTACGTGCTGGTCTTCGCCCGCCCGGAGCTGCACCAGGCCCGCCCGGGGTTCGGGGCCGGCCGCAACCGCAGCACGCTCACCCTGGATCCCCTCGACACCAGATCGATGGACCAGCTGGTCGACGCGCTGGTCCCGTCGATGCCGCCACCGGCCCGGTCGGCCATCACCCGGCAGGCGCAGGGCGTCCCGCTGTTCGCGGTGGAGACCGTGCGGGCCCTGATCGACCGTGACATCGTCCAGCCCGTCGAGGGCGAGTACCGCCTGGTCGGCGACCTCGGCCAGCTGGCCGTGCCGGACAGCCTGCACGCGCTGCTGGCCGCCCGCCTCGATGCCCTCGACCCCGCGGTGCGGCGGCTGGTCACCGACGCGGCGGTGCTCGGGGCCAGCTTCCCGGCCGAGGCGCTGATCGCCGTATCGCAGCAGGACGAGGCGACGGTGCGCGCCGCGCTGGCCGAACTGGTCCGCCGCGAGGTGCTGGCCGTGTCCGCCGACCCACTGTCCCCCGAACGCGGCAGCTACCAGTTCGCCCAGCAGATGCTCCGCCAGGTCGCCTACGACACGCTGTCCCGCCGGGACCGCAAGGCCCGCCACCTGGCCGTGGCCGCGTACCTGCGCGCCGCCTTCGCCGGCGACGGCGAGGAGGTGGCCGACGTCATCGCCCGGCACTACCTGGACGCGCTGAACGCCGCACCGCAAGACCATGATGCCGAACGGATCCGGGCTCAAGCCGCCGCGGCCAGGATCCGCGCCGCCGAGCGAGCCGAACGCACCGGCGCTCTCGCCCAGGCGGCCATGAGCTACGCGGCCGCGGCGGAACTGACCCCGGCGCCGGACGCGGCGGGGCAGCAGGCCGCCGGCCGGCTCTGGGAGCGTGCCGCCCAGGCCGCGGTCGACGTCGGGGACTACGGCCCGGCGGTCGAGTACGCCGACCGGGCTCGCGACTGCTACCTGCGCGGCGGTCAGACCCGGGCGTCGGCCTGGGTCAAGGCCATCGCCGGTCAGGCGCTGCGGCTGTGGGGGCGTACCGCCGAGGCCCGCGACCAGCTCACCGCCGCGATGGAGGTGCTCCGCGCCGATCCGGACCGGGACACGGTCCGGGCGCTGGACCAGCTCGCCACCGTCGCGGTGTTCGCCGGCTCGGCCGATGCCGACCGGCTGTCCGCCGAGGCCCTGGCCCTGGGCCAGGATCTGGACGTCGATCCCGGCCTGCTGGGCCGCCTGTTCCTGACCCGCGGGATCTTCCTGGGCCTGTCCGGGCGGCGCCCGCAGTCGATGGCGTACCTCCGGGAGAGCACGCGCCTGGCCACCCAGGCCGGTGACACCCTCAGCCTGGGGCGCGGGCTGAACAACCTGTCGGCCATGATGGCGGCCACCGACCCCGCGGCCGCGGCGGAGGCCGCCCGCGCCGC
>Ga0335073_10004073_pt1 | contig 20434 bp, 20 predicted proteins | sample Lox_Sample_22_FD_207093 | JGI IMG/M metagenome (GOLD analysis project Ga0335073, IMG submission 207093) | Soil microbial communities from Loxahatchee National Wildlife Refuge, Florida, United States - Lox_Sample_2.2 | ecosystem: Environmental > Terrestrial > Soil > Wetlands | place: USA...
GCTCGACGAGGCCGACGAGATGCTCGACCTCGGCTTCCTCGAGGATGTCGAGAAGATCCTGGCGCTGACCCCGTCCAGCCGCCAGACCGCGCTGTTCTCGGCCACGATGCCCGCTGAGATCAGGCGCCTGGCCGACCAGTACCTGTATGACCCGGTGACCGTCAAGGTGCAGGCGGCGACGCTGACCGTGGAGACCGTCGAGCAGTTCTACCTCGAGGTGCGTTCCCGGGAGAAGCCCGACCGGCTGGTCGACGTGCTGCGGGCCGAGCATCCCGAGCAGGCAATCGTGTTCGTGCGCACCAAGGTGCGTACCGAGCAGCTGTACCGGACGCTGCGCGATCGCGGGATGAACGTCAAGGCGCTGCACGGCGACATGACCCAGGGCGCCCGCGACGGGGTGATGATCTCGTTCAAGGACGGCCGGCTGCCGCTGCTGGTCGCCACCGATGTGGCCGCGCGCGGCCTGGACATCTCTGGTGTCTCGCACGTGATCAACTACGACATCCCGACCTCGCCGGACGTCTACGTGCACCGGATCGGTCGGACCGGCCGGGTCGGACGCAGCGGCCGCGCGATCACCTTCGTCGAGCCCCAGCAACGCCGCGAGCTCCGGGCGATCGAGAACCACGCCGGCGTCACGCTCGCGCCGTGGGTGGAGGACGCGCACGTGGCCCCGACTGCGGTCAAGGCCAAGCCGCGCCGGCACTCAAAGCCGCACGTATCGGGCGATGGCGACGGCCCGGCGCGCAAGCTGATCGTCTCTATGGGCAGGGCCGCCGGGCTCGAGCCCTCGGACATCATTCACGCGATCACCGCCGCCACCGGCCTGGACGGCGAGTCGGTGCGCAACGTACGCGTGCTCGAGCGGTTCACGCTGCTCGAGGTTCCCGAGCAGGAGGCCGAGCGCGTGGTCGACGAGGTCAGCGGCACCGAGGTGTGCGGCCAGCCGGTCATGCTCGAGCCCGCCGCTTCCTGACCCCGGTCAGGTCTCTGTCAGCTCCGCTCTCGGGGACCGCAACTCACGCGGGCGCCATGCGTTCCCGTTGGTGGCTGGCAAACCGCTCGGTAGGCCATGAACCGAACAGCTCGGAGGTATAGCTTTGCGGCTCAAATCGCTCGTCCGCCGGCGCCCCTCGGCGCCACTGGTGGTCTCGTTCGCGGCCTTGTTCGTCGCCCTCGGCGGCGTCGGCTACGCGGCCACCCAGCTACCGCCGAACAGCGTCGGGTCCGCGCAGCTCCGAAACGGCAGCGTGGGCAACTTCAAGCTCAAGTTCAACTCCGTCGGCCCGCGCAAGATCATCAACGGAGCGGTCGGCTCCCAGCAGGTAAACGCGAGCCAGGTGCAGCTGAGGCTGCTCTCGAGTTGCTCCACCGGCGCGATCAGCGGCGTCGCCCAGTCAGGGAACGTCACCTGTTCGCCGACCCTGCCCAACGAGCTCGGGACCAGCGGGTCCGCCGTGACCGTCCCCGCAGGCTCGACCTCGACGACTGTGGCGACGAAGTCACTGAATGCCGGGTCGTCGTATCTGGTCCTGGCCTACCCGCACGCGGTGATCAGCGGGGCCAGCGGTCAGCACGTCGAGGTCGATTGCACGCTTTCGGTGCCGAGTTCGAGCACAAACGGCGGGACTCCGAGCTCGAACACGATCACCAAGAGCCTGACCGTCAACGTCGGGTCGAGCTCGCAGTCCGAAGCCGGGACGATCCCGCTCGTCCTCCCGGTCGCGTCGGCGACGAGCGCCCAGACGGCCACTGTCGGCTGCACGGACACCGCGACGCCCAGCACGGGGGCCACGGTGACGGTCGACAGCACGCTCAACGCGATCCAGACGGCCTCCAACAGCTGATTGTGGGAAGGCGGCCGGCCCCAGGGGGCGAGGGGCCGGCCGCGGGGGCGCTCGTGCCCAGTAGGCTGCCCGTCATGTCTACAGCGAAAATGAACACAAGCCACGGCACGATCACCCTCGAGCTGTTCGACGATGACGCGCCGGAGACGGTCGCCAACTTCCGCAAGCTGGCCGCCGACAATTTCTACGACGGGGTCATCTTCCACCGGGTAATTCCCGATTTCATGATCCAGGGCGGCGACCCCGAGGGCACGGGTACGGGTGGGCCCGGCTACACGTTCAAGGACGAGTTCAACCAGCACAAGGTTGTGCGCGGCGCGCTCGCGATGGCCAATGCCGGACCGAACACCAACGGTTCGCAGTTCTTCATCGTCACCACGCAGAGCGCTCCGTGGCTTGACGGCAAGCACACGGTGTTTGGCGAGGTGACCAACGGGATGGACGCGGTCGACGCGATTGAGTCCACACCGACGGGTGCCGGCGATCGGCCGGTCGAGCCGCCGGTGATCGAGTCGATCGAGCTCGACTGATTGATTCCGCGGGCCGTACCGACGAGGCCTTCGGCCTCGCGGCTGATTGATTCCGCGGGCCGTACCGACGAGGCCTTCGGCCTCGCGGCCCGCTAGCCCGTGTAGTTATTGAAGACGCTGACCGCGCCGACGCCGAACACGGGGAGTCCGCTCGCGCCGGCGTAGCCCAGTGTGTGCAGCCCGAACATCTTCTCGATCGAGGCCAGCAGCGAGAAGTGGTTGAAGTAGTCGAGCGCGTCGATGCTGTCGGGCTTCACATACTGGGAGATCAGCAGTAGGCCGACCTGACCCCCACCGCCCGTGGGGGTGGTCTCGCCGCCGCCGACCCCGGTCGGCGTGGTTCCCGTCGTTCCAGTCGTCGTCGTGTCGGTGCCGGTGGTCGTGTCCGTTCCGGTCGTCGTCGTGTCGGTCCCGGTCGTCGTCGTCGTGTCCGTACCAGACGTCGTGGTGTCATCCCCGGTCGTCGTCGTGGTGTCGGTCCCGGTCGTGGTCGTCGTGTCCGTCGAGGTTGTGCCGACTCCCATCGCCGCCGGCGGCACCGCGGGCGGCGTCGTCAGCTTGGCCAGGTTCGGGTATGAGGACGGTCCGCAGCACGCGGTCGAGTCGGCGTCCGGGCCGGTCTGAGGCGCCTGGTCAAAAGTGATGGCGATCAACCCGTCGTCCTTGTAGGCGGCCGAATGCTTGATCTCGGGCACGACCGTCTTCAGGAACTTGTTGGCCCCGGCCAGACTGGGCGTGGCGTGCGGCTTGCACGGGGCCTCGCTCCCGTCGTCGCACGGCGAGGGGACGATGTAGGCGAGCGACGGGGTGGTGCTATCGCTCTTTAGATCCGTCGCGAGTTGACCGAGGCCCACCTCGTGGCTGCGGCAGGCACCACCCGCGGTCAGTGAGTTGAAGTAGATGAACGGGTTACGCCACGCCAGGTAGGTGGTGCTCGTGCGGGCGGTCTGCGCCTCCTTGCTGCCCGTCTTCGGAATCTTGCACGCGGTCGCCGAGCTCGTGTTGACGCCCTGGAGGTACGCCTTCCAGGTGTCGCCGGCACTGGTGAGCTGACCGGCCAGGGTCTTTGTGGCGGCGGGGTAGATGCATCCGGTGCCCAGGATCTGGCTGCGAGCCCCCTTGTGACCGGGCTTGATGCGAGAGAACACCGGGCAGTCGGACGCCGTCTGGGCGGTCGGGCCCTGGCCGCTGAGAATCGCGATCTCGTTGGCCAGGGGAGCCTCGGCCACCGCGTAGTAGTTCAAGAGCAGTTCGCCTTGCCGACGCAGGGCCCCGCCGAGGTACCCGGCGCTCGCACCGCCGTCGAAGGATTTGGTGATGCCACGGTCCGAGAGCACGATCAGGAACACGTGTTTGATGGGCGGCAGCCCGTTGTACCCGGTTGCCGATGACGTTCCCGTGTCCGTGCCGCTGTCGCTCGCCGAGGTCGGCGAGGTGCTGGGGGAGGCCGAGGCTTGTGCGACGTCCTGGGACCCTCCGCCCCCGCCCCCGCCCCCGCCCCCGCCGCCTGCGCCGCCGCCAGGGCTGCCGCCACCCGAAGCGTTCGAGCCGGCGGCCTGCACGGTGACCGCGCTCGGAGTCGTATGGGCCAGGCCGACCACGATCAGCGGCGCGCTGGCCAGGGTGGCGACGCTGGTCCCGCCGGCGAGCGAGCCGATGATCACCCCGAACCCGAGCATTCCGATGACCGCGGCCGCTGCGGCGCGCGGTCCCGGCAGCGCGAACTGCAGCCCGCGTGGAGCCGGTGACCCACCCACCCCAGCCACTCCATCGCCGACGGCGTCGGCAAGTGGAGTGCCCGGCGGGAGCGCCGCGCCGGGTCCTTGCTCGCGAACCGCCCCGATCAGCCCCGCGACGTGCTCCGGCAACGGTCCGCGCCGGGTGCCGCATTCCACGCAGTACCGCTGATCGTGAGTCAGCCGCGCCTGGCAGTCCGCGCATCGATCGACGGCGGACGACGCGGTCGGAGCAGCGGTGTCGGGGATCATCGGCGGCCGATCAGTGTCGCGGCAGCCACGGCCAAAGTTGTGAACATCTTGAGTCCGGCGGCGGTCCAATGTCGGGGCGGGTGGGACACCCTTTCCCCTCATCTTGGTCACGTCTTGTTCACAATTGTGCCGCGACGGCGCCGGATACTAGGCGTGGGGAGCGCTGCGACGCGCCCTCAACCAGAACCACTGAGACGGAGACAAGGCGCTGTCGATCAATCCGCAGGACCGCGAGGGCGAGGCGAGACCGGACCCGCCGACGCGAGAGCTGACCGCCGCGCCGGCGCCGACCCGTGAGCTCCCGGCCGTTCCCGCTGCCGGATCCGGTGACAAGTGCAGCAACTGCGGAGCGACGCTCGCACACGATCAGCGCTATTGCGTCCAGTGCGGCGAGCGCCGCGGCCAGTCGACCTTGCCTAAGGTCGAGCCGGTTACCGAGGTGCGGTCAACGCGCGCCCGCTCGAGCGCGGCTCCCCGTCCGCCCCGCCTGTCCTCGGGCGCGACCCTGGTGTCGTTCGTGGGCGTACTGCTGCTGGCCATCGGGCTCGGTGTTCTGATCGGGCATAGCGGGAAGAGCACGCCGACCCCGAAAGCGGCCGCCGCCCCCGAGGTGATCACCGTTCAGGGTGGCGGTGCGAGCAATGCCGCGGCGGCGACCACTTCGTCCACCCCGACGAACGCCCCCGCACACGTCAACAGCAACAGCCTCACCAAGAAGTCGCAAGCCAAGCTGAAGGCCACGACCGCGTCCAAGGCGGTCCAGCAGAAGGCCACCCAGGCCGCGGGTAAGGTGCTCGGGAACTCCAACAACTTGCCGCCGCCCACCGCCACCACCGGAAGCAAATGCAGCAATAGTCAGGCCGGGTGCCAGGGCGGGAAGTTCACCGGAAACTTCTTCGGGGGCGGCTGAGAGGAGCTTGACGGTGCGGCTGCCCGGACGAGGAAAGCAACAACAGCGTCAACCGGGAACCGGTTCGGCCCCCGCGGCGAGCGCCGGCGGTTCGACCGCGCCGCCCAACGCCGCGGGCGCGAGCGGCGCGCCCCCCACCCCACCGACCGAGAGCCAGGTGATCGACCTTGAGCGACGGCGAGACGTCCTCAAGGCGCGGGTGGCCGAGCTGCAATGGGACCTGGGCGGCCTGGTCTACGAGATGGCGATCCGGGACCGGATTCGCGTCGACGTGCTGATCAAGCGCGCGGCGCTGCTCCAGGACGCCGACTCAGAGCTCGGCGAGATCGAGCGGATCCTGCACCTCGAGCACAGCGCCACCGCCGGCACGTGCGCGTCGTGCGGAGCGCCGCACAGCACCGGGGCGTCGTTCTGCTGGCAGTGCGGGCAGCCGATCCTCCAGCAGGTCCCGAGCGAGTCGATCTTCTAGACGGCCGGCTCAGCCGAAGCGCCCGGCGACGTAGTCCCGGGTGCGAAGGTCCGACGCGTCTCGGAAGATCTTCTCGGTTTCGCCGTACTCGATCAGCGTGCCCGTTCGGTCGGCACCGGTCGAGTCGAGGCTGAAGAAGGCCGTGCGGTCCGCCACGCGCGCTGCCTGCTGCATGTTGTGCGTGACGATCACGATCGTGAACCGGTGCTTGAGGTTGTGCATGAGACCCTCGATCGCCGCCGTCGACACCGGGTCGAGGGCCGAGGCCGGCTCGTCGAGCAGCAGCACGTCCGGCTCGATCGCGATCGCCCGCGCGATGCACAGACGCTGCTGCTGGCCGCCGGACAGGCTGAGCGCGCTGTCGCGCAGTCGGTCCTTGACCTCGTCCCACAGCGCCGCCTGGCGCAGTGCCTCCTCGACCCGGTCGTCGAGGCGCTGCTTCATGCCGAGGTTCCTTGCTCCCCAGGCGATGTTGTCGTAGATCGACTTCGGGAAGGGATTCGGCTTCTGGAACACCATTCCGATCCGGCGGCGGACCTCGACCCGGTTCGCGCGCCCGCCGTAGACGTCGTTGCCGTGATACAGGACCTGGCCCTCGAGACGGAACCCCGGGATCGAGTCGTTCATCCGGTTGAGGCTGCGGATGAAGGTCGACTTCCCGCACCCGGAGGGCCCGATCACGGCGGTCACCAGGTGGCGGTAGATCTTCAGCGTGGTGCCGACCAGGGCACGGTTGCTGCCGTAGTACACCGCCATGTCGCGAATGTCGAACACCACCGGGCGGGTCTCGGTCCCGCCGCCGTTGACCTCGGGACGAATGATCGGCAGTACGGGCTCGGTTCGGATCCGCACGCGGCCCGCCGGCATATCGCCCCGGATGATCATGCTCGCGGTGCGATCGTCCTGGTCGGTCATGTGCCCATCTTGGCACGGCTGCGCGCGAGCACCACGCGCGCGCCGAGGTTGGCGAGCAGGATGAACACCATCAGCACCAGCGCGGCGGCCCACACCCGCTGCACGGCCTGGGTCAGCGGCAGGTCATACGACTGATAGATGAACATCGGGACGCTGGGGACGCCGCCGAAGAGGTTGAACGAGGTCGCGGTCGGGTTGAAGATCGAGTCGCAGATCAAGAGCGGCGCGGTCTCGCCGACGGCGCGTGCGATTGCCAGGATTGCGCCGGTCACGAGCCCTCCGACTGCCGCCGGGAGGATTACGGTGAGCACGGTGCGCCAGCGGTTGACGCCGAGCGCGTCCGCGGCCTCGCGCAGGCTGCCGGGAACCAGCAGCAGCACCTCCTGGCTGGCTCGCGCGATCAACGGGAGCATCACGATCGACAGTGCGATCGCGCCGGCAAAGCCCGACTCCTTGTGCTGTGGGATCACGATCAGGCCGTAGACGAACAGCCCGACCACGATCGTCGGAATGCCCTGCATCATGTCGAGCGCAAGCTTGAGGATCCGCCCGGTTCGCGAGCGCGTGCCGGCGAACTCGGTCAGGTAGAGCCCGGTGAGGATCCCCAATGGGACGGCGATCACCGCCCCCGCCAGGGCGATCTCGAGCGTTCCGAGCAGGTCGTTGGCGATCCCCCCGCCGGCCAGGCCTTGTGCGTTATGGACGACGAAGCCGAGGCTGAGCGCCGCCGCTCCGTGGACGGCCACCCCGACCACGACGATCACGAGCACCGCCACCGCCGCCAGCGCCGCGGCGGTTGCGGTGACCTGGACGAACCGGTTGACCAGAGAGCGCCGGCCGAGGTTGCCCGACGGCGCCAGCGGCGCCGACGGGTCGAACAGCCCGCTCTCGCCCAGCGTGATCGGAGTCGCCGTGCTCATCCCGCCTTGGCCAGCATCCCCGCGCTGACATCGAACCGGCCTGCGATGGATCGGGCCGCGACGCTGCAGAGCATCGCGATCACCACCAGAATGAGGCCGGCATAGAACATCGCGGCCGTCTGCAAATTATTCACGGGGGACTCGAACTGAGTGGCGATCTCCGCGGCGATGGTGGACCCGGGCTCGAACACCGAACCGTGGATTTGGGTCACGTCGCCGATCACAAACGACACCGCGATCGCCTCGCCGAGCGCGCGCCCGAGTCCCAGCACCACGGCCGCGCCGACGCCGGACGCGGTGCTCGGCAGCACGATGCCTCGGATCACCTCCCACTGGGTGGCGCCGAGCGCCGCGGCACCGTCCTTGAGTTCCCTGGGGACGGTCAGGAACAGGTCGCGGCTCAGCGCCGAGATGATCGGCAGGATCATCACGGTCAGAACGATTCCGGCGGTCATGAGACTGACTCCGGTCGTCGAGGGCGTACCGAACAGGGGAATGAACCCGAGCACACTGTGGAGACCGGGCTCGAGGTGGTAGATGAACGGAACGAGCACGACGAGTCCCCAGAAGCCGTAGATGATGCTCGGGACCGCCGCGAGCATCTCCACGAGCGGGCCGATCACCGCCCGCACCCGCGCCGGCGCCATCATGCTCAGGAATAGGCCGATGGCGATCCCGAGCGGTGTTGCCAGCACGAGCGCGATCAGCGAGGCAACCACCGTCCCGTAGATCAGCGCGCCGGCTCCTTCGATTTTGAAGTTGGGCGCCCACCTCGTATGCCACACGAACGGGAGGCCGAACTGGTTGATCGCCGGGGTCGCGTTATTCGCCAGCTGATAGATAACGTCGGCTAGGGTCGCGACAACGAGCAGGCCGGCCAGCGCGCACAGGCCGAACAGGACCCGGTCGCCGAGCTTGCCCGCGCTGCGAGCGCGCCTGCCCCTGCGGGCGCGAAAGCCCCGCCGCCCCGGTGCCAACCTTGCCGTCGAGGACACGGCGCGCAAGCGTAAGGAAAACGCTGTGGCGGGGCCGTGCGCCCGACCTTCGTTCACAGGTTTTCTACAACACGGTCACAAACTGGCCACAGTTGACCAATTTTGCATCGGGATGCTTAGCGCCGCTCGGGCTGGGGCGGCCGGAACCACGCCGAGCTATCGGGATTCCCAAACAGGAAGGAAGTTCTGCATTGCTCTCCAAGCGATTGGTCAGCATGACGTGCGCCGTGTTGCTCGCGGGCTGCGTCTACGGCTTGAGCGCCGTTGCCGCGTCCGCCGCTACGCCCACGCTCAACGGCGCTGGCTCGACACTGGTCGCCCCGATCGAGGCCGAATGGGCCGCGGTGTGGGACACGGCCAATAAGACCTTGGTCAATTACTCGCCGGTGGGCTCGGGAACCGGGGAGAAGGACATCGCCGGTGGCCTGGTGGACTTCGGGGCCTCTGACGCGCCACTGTCGGTGTATCCGACCGCCCCGTCCAACCTGGTCCAGATCCCGTGGGCGCTGACCGCGACCGGGGTGAGCTATCACCTCAACGGCCTCAAGCCGCGCGGTGCGAGCCTGAGGCTGACCGGCTCCGTGATCGCCCAGATCTATCTGGGCCAGATCACGAACTGGGATAGCAAGGCGATCAAGGCCCTGAACAAGGGCGTGAAGATCCCGAGCAAGCGGATCACGGTGTTCTGGCGCAGCGACGGATCGGGCGACACGTTCGCGTTCACCCGGTATCTGTCGGATATCAGCGGTGCCTTCAACTCCAAGGTCGGCAGCTCGACCTCGGTGACCTTCCCGGTCGGCTTGGGCGAGGACGGCAACCAGGGCATGGCGACGGCACTGAAGTCGACGAACGGCGGGATCGCTTACATCGCGGTCTCGTACCTGATTGCGAACAAGCTGCCGGCCGTGGCGATCAGGAACGGCGCGGGCAACTACGTGGTCCCGAACCTGAGCGCGATTGCGGCGGCGGCGTCTGGGATCAGCATTCCGGGCAATCTCCAGCTCACGATCGTTGACCCAGGCCGGGCCAAGAAGAAGGCGTACCCGATCTCGACGTTCACCTACGCGTTCGTTCCGACGAACGCGCCCCAGGGAGCGCTGATCCGGTCGTTCATCGGTTACGCGATCACGCAGGGCCAGGACTTCGGGCCCTCGCTTGACTTCTCGCCGCTGCCCAAGGCGGTGGTCAACGCCGACGAGTCGGCGCTCAACTCGATCAACTGAGCGGTTCGTTACCGATCATTGCCAACGGGCCCGGGCGCGGATGCGCCCGGGCCCGTGGTCTTTGTTTGGCGCGTTAGCGGGCGGCGGCTCGCTACCGCGGTTCAAGACTCAGCAGTCGCTCCAGCTCCGGGATGGTTTGCTCGGAGCTCACGTGATGCACGGTGGCCATGCCCAGCTCGGCTGCCGGGTCGAGGTTGAACGGCAGGTCGTCGACGAACACGCACACCTGCGGCTCGAGCCCTATGCGCTCGGCGCCGAGCGCGTAGATCTCGGGCGAAGGCTTGCGCATCCCGACCTCCGCCGAGATCACCACCCCGTCGAACAGCTCGCCCAGGAGCTCCCGCGGGTAGCGTCTCGTTCCCCACGAGTTCGACACGAGTCCGGTGCGGATGCCGCCCGAGCGAGCGCGGCGGACAACCTCGATCATCGCCTCGTCGGGGGCCGAGCCGGCGAACAGCCGGTCGATCAAACCGGGCGCGGTCACTCCGAGCCGAGGCGCAAGCTGCACCTCGAACTCTTCCTCGGGAAGCGCACCGGTCTCGAACGCGATCAACATGTCGCGACACTCGACGTCGCTTCGGAACGCGCGGGCAATGGCATCGGGCTCGAGTCCTTCGAGCTCGCAGAAGGCGCTGAACGACGCGAACACGTCGCTGGTCAGGACGCCGCCCCAATCCACCAGCAGGCCGCGGTAGCGCCCGTTCTCAGAATCCATCGCGGGTCATCGCCAGTGCGCGGTCGGCGATCTCAACCACGCCCTCGCCGAACGACTTCAGGTACGGATCGTCAGTGGAGCCGGCGAGCGCGCGCTTGTAGTTGCCCTCCATGAACACCACGGCCTTCCAGAGGGCGAGGGTGATGTACCAGTTCAAGGCGTTGACCGATCGGCCCGAGAGCTCCTCGTAGCGCGCGGTCAACTCGGCACGAGTGGGGAACCCGGGCTGCAGGGTGACGTTGTTCAGGTTGAACTTGCCCATCCGGTCACCGGCCTCGGTCCAGTGCATGAGCATGTAACCGACGTCGGCCAGTGGGTCACCGATCGTCGCCATCTCCCAGTCGAAGATCGCCACCAGGCGCGCCGGTGCCCCGGCGGCGTACATCGTGTTCCCCAGGCGGAAGTCGCCGTGTACGATCGTCGCCGCCCCGGACTCGGGCATATTCGCCGCGAGCCACGCGCCGACCTCCACTACCTGAGCGAGCTCGCGCGTCTGGTTGTGCTCCCAGAGCCCGCTGAACCGGCGCAGCTGCCGCTCGAGGTAGCCGGTGGGTTTCCCGAAGCCATCCAGATCGAGTCTTGTCCAGTCCACGGCGTGCAGCTCGACCAACGCGTCGATCAGCTCGTCGGCGATGAGGCCCCGCTGCTCGGGATTGTCGAGCTGGCCCGGGACCGAGTCCGCGATCACCGCGCCCGCGACTTGTTCCATCACGTAGAACGGCGCGCCGATGACCGCGAGGTCGTCGCACGCCGCCAGCACCTCGGGCGCGCGCACCGGCGTGCCATTCAGGGCTCGCAGGAGCCAGGCCTCGCGAAGCACGTCGTGCGCGCTCGGCGGCAGCGGACCGCGGGGCGGGCGACGGAGCACCGTGCCCGTCGACAGCGCGAAGGTCACATTCGAATGGCCTTCACCGATCGGCACGGCGGTGAGGTCCTCGGGCGCCTCGAGCCCGTTCGCCGCCAGCCACTCGATCAGCGGCTCGAGCACGATCAGCGGGTCGCGTGCGTTCGCCGCCGCGTCGGCTTGTGTGCGGACGATGTCGTCGGGCGCGAGGGTGCTGGCCATCGAGCCCGTGAGCCTAGCGACGCAAGCTAATCTCGAATGCAGTCATGCCCGAGCTACCCGAGGTGGAGATCACCGCGCGCTTGATCGGCGCTGCCGTCGCCGGCAGCGAGATCGAGTCTGCGCTCGCGCCGGGTATCAACGCGCTGAAGACGTTCGATCCGCCGTTGACGGCGCTGGCGGGGCGCCACTTGCAAGGGATTCGGCGGTGCGGCAAGCTGTTCCTGGTCGAGCTCGACGACGACCTCGTCATCGAGATCCACCTGATGTCGGCGGGGCGTCTTCAGCTGTTCGACTCGCGCGCATCGCTGCGCGACCGGACCTCGCGCTTTCTGGTGCGGCTCGCCGACGGGCGCGAGCTGCGCCTACGCGAATTCGGCACACGCCAGCGCGCCTGGGTCAAGCTGCTGCGCGCGCAGGACGTCGCTGAGGAGGAGACGATCGCCGAGCTGGGCCCCGAGGCCTGGCCCGACCCGCCGCCGTTCGACGAGCTACTCGACCAACCGCGGCCGCTCTACGCCCTGATGCGTGACCAGCACGTGATCGCGGGAATCGGTCGCTCGTGGGTCGACGAGATCCTCCACACCGCGATGATCTCACCGTTCAAGCGCGGCTCGGACCTGGAGCCCGACGAGGCCTCGCTCTTGCGGGAGACGACCGTCCGGGTACTCGGAGATGCGATCGCGCACTACGAGCAGACCCTGTCGCTCCCGATCCCCGACAAGCTGCCGATGCCGCTCACCGTCCACCGCCGCAACGGCGAGCCCTGCCCGCGCTGCGGCGACCAGCTCGAGGCCGTGTTCTACGAGGACTACGTGATGTGCTACTGCCCGACGTGCCAGACCGAGGGCAAGCTCCTCAAGGACCGGCGGCTCTCGCGCCTGCTCAAGTAGCGGGAGCTCCATAGCTTTCACCCGAACCGGGTGATGGCCGGCGCGCACCGGCTGCCTACGGTGGCCCACGTGGCCACTCCGGATACTCCTCTTCCTCCCGGTCCTCCCATCGCCCAGGCTGCGGCGCAGCTGGCCCAGATCCGGCCGAAGGGATATTTCGGGGGCGCCCGTCTGCTCGCGGCCGATGCGCAGGTCGCCGCGCTGCTCGCCAACGAGGCACGCCGCCGAACGATGCGGCGGCTATTCGGAATCCCGGTCGACAACAGCTCGGGTCTGGTCACGCTGATTGCGCTCGGCGCCGTCGTGGAGGGGGTCCGCCGCCAGTCCCAGCGCATCCCCTCCCGACCGACTCGGGGCCAATCGTTGATCGGTCTCGGCATCCTCCGGGAGACCGCCTACGAAATCGCCGGCCCCGCGTCCCGGAGCTCGAGGTACTTCGGGACGCTGCTCGGAATCGCCCTCATCGGCGGCGGGACCCGCATCGCCGTCAAGAAGTCCGCCCACGGCGTCCGGGTGCTCGCCCATCACGCCAGCGCCGACTTCAATCACCGCTACGGGCACCTGATCCGCCCCAATCAGCGCCGGCGCGCGGCGTAGGCGGTCAGCCCTCGGTCCTGCGTCGGCGGCCGTCCAGAGGCTCGGCGGCTGGGGGTACAGTCGCGAGTGTCCGGTCGAGAAGCTGATGCGCGACGCCAAGCTCAAGGAGATCGAAAAGGGCACCGGTGAGCCCTACCTGACGGTGGCGTGGACCGACCGGGACACCGGGGCTCCCGGCTACCTGGTGATCGATGCGTTGATCCGCGGTCTCGCCGGCGGCGGACTGCGCATGCGCCGTGGCTGCACGCTGGCCGAGGTAAGCGATCTGGCCCGGGCCATGTCGCGCAAGGAGGCGATCGCGTTTCGACCCGGCGCGCGCTACCTGCCGCTCGGCGGCGCCAAGGGCGGGATCGACTTCGATCCGGAGGACCCGCGCGCACCCGACGTGCTGCGGCGCTACCTGGAGGCGCTGCTGCCGCTAATTCAGAGCCGCTGGGCGTTTGGCGAGGATCTCGGCGTTCGTCAGGACGACCTGGATGAGCTCGCGGCCGGGCTCGGCCTGAGCTCCACGGTCGACGCCGCCCTGCCCTTCATCGAGGACGGCGCCTCGGCCGGGCTGGCCAGGCTGGCCGCGGGGTTCGCCGCGCAAGATAGAGGGGTCGGCCTCGGCGAGTTGGTGGGTGGCTACGGCGTGGCCTGCGCCGCGGTGGCCGGGCTGCGGAGGCTCGGGCGCGAAGCGTCTGGCGCGACCGCGGTCGTGCAGGGATTCGGTTCGATGGGCGGCGCGACGGCCCGGTATCTGGCCGATGCCGGCCTGTCGGTGGTCGGCGTCGCCGACATCGCCGGCGTGGTGTGCGACGACGCGGGGCTGGATGTCGAACGGCTGCTGGCCACGCGCGATCGTCGTGGCCGGATCGACCGCTCGGCGCTGAGCCGCAGCGCCCGGTTGCTGCCGGCGGACCAGTGGACCTGGCTTCCGTGCGACGTTCTGGTACCCGCGGCAGCTTCTTACGTGATCGACGCGGCGGTGGCCGAGCGGATCGGCGCTGCGCTCGTCGTCGAGGCCGCGAACGTCGCCACTTTCACGGACGCCGAGGCGAGCCTGGCCGCGCGCGGGACTCCCGTGGTCCCCGACTTCGTCGCGAACCTGGCCACCAACGCCTGGTGGTGGTGGACGCTGTTTGGCGACATCGAGCCCACCCCGGCAGCCGCGTTCGACATGATCGAGGAGACGATCTCCGGGCTCGTGCAGGAGGCATTCGACCGGGCCGCGCCCGACGAGCCGCTGCGCGTGGTCGCGACCCGGATGGCCGACGAGCGGGCGGCCGCGGCGGCTCAGGCGACACGGCCCCTCGGGCCTGATCGCGCCAGCCCCGAGGCCCACGGCGTCGACGGTGACCGGAGCCCCCCAGAAGCAGCGCTGTGAGGATCGATAGCACCGGCGCCATGCTCAAGTCCGGCGACGCGGCTCCCCACTTCACGCTCTCCGACTAGCACGGCACCTCGGTATCGCTGTCCGGTGTGCGCGGTCAGAACGTGATCCTCTACTTCTATCCCAAGGCCGATGCCTAGGTTTCGTATACGCAATTTGGGCGAGTTGCATCGCCCCGTTCGGCGGTGAGAGGATTGCCTCGAGGGCTTGGCCGGGCTGTTCCGGCCAGCAGAGGATAGGAGGGACTTGTGCGTATCACCAGCACGTTTCATGGTGCTGTCGCGCGGCATGCGCGAAAGCGGGCGCTTGGCCTGACCGCGCTCCTGGCGGTTACCGCGAGCATGCTCGCCGTCGTCTCCGGCGCCGTTGCGGCCGGGGCTACCGGAGGCAGCGTCAGGATGTTCGGCACGCCCAAGGGAGCGGGCGGCACCTTCATGTTCACCGGCGCGATCGGTGACGTCGGCTCCACCCAGAGGGAGACCGCGAGTGGCTCGCCTAGCGCCAAGGGCGACTTTGTGAAGTTCACGCTGAAGGAGGGAACGTTCGTCGCCGACGCGACGGGTTTCTTCAACGCGCTCAACCACGCGAAGTTCTCGTTCAACAAGACGACTTGCTCGGTCTCGTTCGGTGCTGTGGGCCCAGCGACCCTGTCGCAAGGCACGGGTCAATACGCGGGCATCAGCGGCACTCTGACGGTGAGGGGCACGTTTGCCGAGGTCGGACCGCGGCTGAAGAATGGCAAGTGCAACATGAGTCAGAACGCCAAGCCAGTGGCACAGTTCAACGAGGTCACCGGCACCGGCCACGTGAGCTTCGGCTAGCGCCCATCGCACTCTGGACCAGCGCGCCCGAGCTGTGTGCCGTCGGCGGATGGCCTGGGCGTGCTGGTGCCAGCACCTTTCGGGCGGCGCAGACGGGTCGTCCATTAGGCTGGCGGCATGATCGAACCAGGAGACCTCGCACCCGACTTCACGCTCCCCGACCAGCACGGCAATCCCGTGCGGCTGTCCGACCTCAGAGGCCAGAACGTGGTCCTCTACTTCTACCCCAAGGCCGACACGCCGGGCTGCACGACCCAGGCGTGCAGCGTGCGCGACCACCGGGCCGACTACGCCCAGTCGGACACCGTCGTGCTGGGCGTCTCGCCCGATCCCGTCAAGCCGATCGCCAAGTTCGACGAGAAGTACGGGCTCGGGTTCCCGCTCCTGTCCGACGAGGATCATTCGGTGGCCGAGGCGTACGGCGTGTGGGTGGAGAAGAACCGCTACGGGCGCACGTACATGGGCAATGAGCGGACCACGTTCGTGATTGGGCCGGACGGAACGATCCGCGAGGTCTTCCGCAACGTCAAGCCGGCCGAGCACGACGACCTCGTGCTCGGGGCGCTCGCGCAGTCCTAGTCAGCTGTCCCGGCGTGTTATTGCAGGCCCTCGCGGGCCTCACGCACGAGGGTGACGGCCTCGGGGAAGATGTGCGCCATCACCGTGCGCAGCTGCTCGGCCTGCTGCTCGGTCGTGCCCTGGATGTTGATGCGGTTCATCGCGGCCACGGTCAGGTCGACCGCAAGCTTGATCGCGTTATCCGCCCAGGCCAGACGCTGAGCGCCCTGCATCTGCTCGGCGAATTCGCCCAGCCGGCGCTGCAGCTCATCCGGGTCGCCGAACAGGCCTCCGAATCCACTTCCTTCCATGGGACCAATGGTAGCCGCCCCGCCGCTCCGCGCGGATCGGATCCCACTTAGACTGGGCACCATGCAGCCCGAGGAACGGCTCGCCTACGAATCCCGCGTGCGCACGCGGCAGGTCGCGCTCGCCGGAGCCGCCGGCGTCCTGGTCATGCTGGCCGTGCTCGTTCAGCTGCCCGGGCCGCACGTCAAGGTCAACGAGGAAACTCTCGGGCTGATCACCGAGCACAAGCGGATCGCGCAGGACATCGCGGGTTCGGTGATCAGCGCGCTGGGCTCGCTCGCGCTGGGATGGACGTTGTGGTGGCTGTTCGAGGCGGCGCGCGCGCGTGACCCGCGCGTCCGGCCGGCCTTCATGGGGCCGGTCGCGTTCGTCGCAGGCGCGATCACGGCTGTGGCGGCGATTGGAACGGCGATCGCCAGCGCCCACGCGGCCTCCGAGTTCGTGAGCCACGGCAATCAGACCTGGGTCGAGGCGCATGCGTTGGTCTCCAAGGCCTGGTTCGTGATCCCCGAGGTCGCCGGATACCTGGGCGCGTTCATGGTCGCGATTTCCCTTGTGCTGGTGTCGCTGGCCGCGATGCGGGTCGGACTCCTGCCCCGGTTCATGGGCTATCTCGGGATCATCGCCGGCGTCTTGACGATCCTTCCCTTCCTCCCGATCCCGATCGTCGAGGCCTACTGGCTGCTCGCGCTGGCCTACCTGATGAGCGGTCGCTGGCCGAGCGGCGTGCCACCGGCCTGGACCACCGGCGAGGCCGTGCCCTGGCCCGCCCGCCAGTCCCGGGATCGCTCCCAGCCGGCCAGCCGTGCGCCCCGGGGACGGACGCCGAAGCCGGTGCCGCAGCCCGCCGGCGCGCCGGCTGCGAGCAGCACGCGCGCGACGACTCCCAAGCGCAAGCGCAAGCGCCGAAAGTAGGTATATCGGCCTCGCCCGGGAATGCGGACCCGCATCGCACATTCGTCCGGTGCGCTAAGCCACGCAGGGCCCGGTGCCGATCCTCCCGTTAGCTGTCCCGGCTCCTGTCCACGCCGGGGGCCGGGGCAGGTTCGCTTTACCAGGCGACTGGAGAGCGAAACTGACGCAGCTGCTTTGACCGGTCTTGGCCACTCGCCTGGGGCGCAGATCGGCAAGGCGCTGTGCGGGCTCGACTCGGCGACCGTCGGACGGCAGAACGCCGTTCGGCGGTCGCCGTTCATCGTGCCCACGCGACCGCTCGACGTAATCAGCCGGCCGCTCGACGATCTGCTCTTGTGAACCGCCGCGGTCGGGTGCACCTTACGCGCCGACAGTCAACCTCTCACAGGAGGAATAGATGGAAGCCGCAAACATCGGGGCGCGCGAGGCCGACGTGGCGCCGGCGCCTGAGAGCCGGGCGATGGGGTGGACGCCGGCGGACCCGGGCCCACTCGGTCTCGCCGCGTTCGCGGGCACCACGTTCATGCTCAGCCTGATCAACGCCGGCCTGGTCGGCACCCAGAAGCTTCCAGGCGGTGGTCTACTGCCGATGGTGGCCGCCCTGGCGCTCGCCTATGGCGGCATCGCTCAGTTCACCGCCGGCCTCTGGGAGTTCCGCACCGGCAACACGTTCGGCGCGGTGGCGTTCTGCTCCTACGGCATGTTCTGGGTCTCGTTCTTCTTCATCGTCCAGTCGGTGGGCAAGAACGCCCCGACCGAGGTGTTCTCAGGGCTGGGGCTGTATCTCTGGATGTGGGGCATCTTCACCGCGTACATGTTCATCGCCTCTCTGAGAACGACCGGCGCCGTCGCCATGGTGTTCCTATTACTGGCGATCACGTTCATCATCCTCGGCATCGGCAACTCTTCGCTGGCGGGCACCGCCTCCGCCACGAACGGGACGATCAAGCTCGGTGGCTGGATCGGACTGATCACCGCGCTCGCCGCCTGGTACGCATCGTTCGCCGGCGTCATCAACTCGACGTTCGGTCGGGTGGTCGCACCGGTGGTGCCGCTCCGGCGCTAAGGCGACAAAAAGCCAACACTCAGGCTCGCCTGGTAGTAGAAATACGGCAAGAAATGACTCTGGAGCGCCGGCGGCGACGTCGGCGCTCCGGGCTGTCCAGCAGTCCGATGTCCACACGCCCGGTGTGGGGGCACAAGAGAGAAGGAGAGCTGAAGTGGCCGATGTGACGCAGGAACCACCCGCCGCGGAAGAGAACGACGAGGCGTCCGAGGCGCAGATCGCGGTCCATTGGCGCGAGGAGGAGTACTACCCGCCACCCGCCGACTTCGCCGCGCAGGCCAATGCGAATGAGCCGGCGATCCTCCAGCGCTTCAGCGCGCAGAACTTTCCGGAGTGCTTCACCGAGTACGCCGACCTGCTCACCTGGGAGCGCAAGTGGGACACAACCGTCGACACCAGCAACCCGCCGTTCTTCAAATGGTTCTTGGGCGGTCGCCTGAACGCGTGTGTCAACTGCGTAGACCGGCATCTGGAGACGCGTGCCGATAAGAACGCGCTGATCTGGGTTCCCGAGCTCGAAGAGGACGAGATCCAGGAGATCACCTACGCCGACCTTCACCGGCGCGTCAACGAGTTCGCCGCGCTGGTGCACGACTTCGCCGGCTTGGGCAAGGGCGATCGGATCACCTTCCACCTGCCGATGGTGCCCGAGCTGCCGGTGTCGATGCTGGCCGCGGCCCGCCTCGGCGTGATCCACTCCGAGGTGTTCGGCGGCTTCAGCGGCGCGGCGTGCGGCCAGCGGATGGGCGATGCCCAGAGCGTCGTGCTGGTCACGATGGACGCCTATTACCGCAATGGCTCTCTGATCGACCACAAGATCAAGGCCGACGAGGCGATCGAGGAGGCCCGCAAGGAGGGGATCGAGGTCGAGAAGGTGCTCGTGTGGCGGCGCGTCCCGGGCGAGTACCACTCGGAGAGCCCCATGGTCGAGGGTCGCGACTACTTCATCGACGACCTGCTCGAGCAGAAGTACGCAGGAGCGCAGGTCGAGCCGGAGTCGATGGCCGCGGAGGACACGCTGTTTTTGATGTACACGAGCGGCACGACCGGGCGTCCTAAGGGCGCGCAGCACTCGGTCGGCGGCTACATGGCCTACGTGGCCGGGACGTCGCGCTACTACCAGGACATCCACCCCGACGACACCTACTGGTGCTTCGCCGACATCGGCTGGATCACCGGCCACTCCTACATCGTTTACGGGCCCCTCGCGCTCGGCACCACGAGCGTGATGTACGAGGGCGTTCCGACCTATCCGGACCCGGGGCGACCGTGGCGGATCGCCGAGAAGCTCGGTGTGAACATCTTCCACACTGCCCCGACCACGATCCGGATGTTGCGCAAGGTGGGCCCCGACGAGCCGGCCAAGTACGACTACCACTTCAAGACGATGACCACGGTCGGCGAGCCGATCGAGCCCGACGTCTGGCGGTGGTACTACGACTTCGTCGGCAAGGGCAGGGCCGCGATCACCGACACGTGGTGGATGACCGAGACCGGCGGCTTCCTCGGTTCGACGCTCCCCGGACTGCAGCCGATGAAGCCCGGCAGCTGCGGTCCCGCCGCGCTCGGTATCCAGCTCGTGATCTACGACGAGAACGGCAACGAGATCCCACGTGGCTCCGGAAAGGCGGGCTACATCTGCGTGCGCAACCCGTGGCCCGGCCGGATGCTCACCGTATGGGGGCAGGATCAGCGGTTCATCGATACCTACTACGCGCGGTTCAACAAGGACAAGGACTCGAAGGACTGGCGCGACTGGCCGTTCATGTGCGGCGACGGCGCCGTGGAGTCCGAGGACGGCTACTTCCGGATCCTGGGTCGGATCGACGACGTGATCAACGTTGCCGGGCACCGGCTCGGAACCAAGGAGCTCGAGTCGGCGGCGATCACGGTCGACGAGATCGCCGAGGCGGCCGCCGTCCCCGTGGTCGACGAGATCCGCGGCAAGATCGTCGAGATGTACGTCTCGGTGAAGCCGGGAGTCGACCCGGCGGGAGTCGACAGCAAGGTCTCGGCCGCGATCGTCAAGGAGATCGGCGCGATCGCCCGGCCCAAGAACGTGTGGGTCGTCGCGGACATGCCGAAGACGCGCTCGGGAAAGATCATGCGCCGCGTGATCGCCGGGATCTCCAACTTCGCCGATGTCGGCGATGTCTCGACCCTCGCCAACCCGGAGATCGTCGACTCGATCCGCGAGTACGTGCAGGGCGAGAAGCGCGCCAAGGGCGAGGTTCCGCAGGACCTCTCCGCCAAGGAGAAAGAGGAGATCGCGGCGTTCGGCAGCGGGTCCGAGTAGTCGCTCCCTGGTCGGTTCAGTTCGCGTCCGCC